>Ga0265318_10000519_pt1 | contig 27654 bp, 25 predicted proteins | sample 4821metaG_FD_192431 | JGI IMG/M metagenome (GOLD analysis project Ga0265318, IMG submission 192431) | Rhizosphere microbial communities from Carex aquatilis grown in University of Washington, Seatle, WA, United States - 4-8-21 metaG | ecosystem: Host-associated > Plants > Roots > Rhizosphere >... | reverse complement strand
CTAGCTGCTTTCGGCCCTGACAGCCCCTTTAATGGCCTTTCCATCGCCGAGGATGTAACGGTGTCGCGGCAAGTCCTGGCCGAACCGTCCGCCGAACTGAACGGCCATGTCTGGGCGCGGCTCACCGACGGCACGCCGCTGGTGACGGCGCGGCATGAAGGCCAGGGCTGGATCGTGCTGTTCCACACCTCCGCAAGCCCCGGCTGGTCCACCCTGCCGCTGTCGGGACTTTATGTGGACATGCTGCGCCGCCTGCTGGCGCTGGCGGGCGGCGCCCCGGCGGAGAGCCTGGCGGGCCTCACCAGCCTGCCGCCAGTGTCGGTGCTGGACGGTTTCGGCCATCAGACCGCGCCCGGCGGTGACGTCATGCCCATCGCGGCCAAGGATTTCGCCAGGAGCGCCGTCAGCCGCGTCCATCCACCCGGACTTTATGGCGCGCAGGGCGTGGAAAGCGCTCTCAACACCCTGAAGGCCGATGACACGCTGCTGCCGCTGCCGGACTTGGGCGTTGAGCGCCGCGCCTATGGCGGCATCGACGCCAAGGCGTTGGAGCCTTGGCTGCTGCTGGCGGCGGCGCTGCTGCTGCTGCTCGACGCCTCGGCCTCGTTGCTGTTGCGCGGGCATTTTCCCCGCCGCCTGCTCGCGGGCGCACTGAGCGGCGGTCTGATGCTGCTGCTTTTCGTTCCCGCTCTTCTACCCAACCAAGCCCGCGCCGACGACGCCATGAACCAGAAGGCGGCGCTGGACACGCGCCTGGCCTATGTGAAGACCGGCCTTTCCGATCTGGACAATGTCAGCCAGGCGGGCCTGACCGGGCTTGGCATCTGGCTGAAGCTGCGCACCGCCTATGAGCCGCAGGAGCCGATGGGCGTGGACCTGGAGCGCGACGACCTTTCCTTCTATCCCCTGCTCTACTGGCCGATGGATCCGCGCGAGCATTCGCTTTCGCCCAAGGCGCTGGCGCGCGTCGCCGATTACATGCGCCAGGGCGGTACCATCCTGTTCGACACCCGCGATCTTTCCATCGGCACGCCCGGCGCCGGGCAGGAAGTTCTCAAGCGCCTGACCAAGGGCCTGGATTTTCCGCCGCTGGAAAAAGTTCCCGCCGATCATGTGTTGACCAAGTCGTTCTACCTGCTGAAGGACTTTCCCGGCCGCTGGCAGGGGGCGCCGGTCTGGGTCGAGGCGCTGCCGCCGCAGAAAGCGGGCGAACACGCTCCGGCGCGCGGCGGTGACGGCGTCTCGCCTATCATCATAGGCGGCAACGACTATGCCGCCGCCTGGGCGGTCGATGCTGGCCGCCATTTCCTTTCCGAGCCGGTGCCGGGCGGCGAGAGCCAGCGCGAAACCGCTTTCCGCTTCGGCGTCAATGTCGTGATGTATGCCCTGACCGGCAATTACAAGACCGACCAGGTGCATGCGCCGGCGCTGCTGGAACGGCTGGGGCACGAGAAATGACCCGCCTCGCTTTCGCGGCGCTGATCCCGCTGGAATGGCTGATCGCGCTGGGCTTGGCCATGCTGGCGCTCATCGTCTGGAGCTTCTTGGCGCGGGCAAAAGGCGCCTGGGCGCGCACGCTGGTGTTCACAGCGCTGCTGGCGGCGCTGGCCGGACCCATCACGGTGCATGAGACGCGCGAGCCCTTGAACGATGTGGCGGTGATCGTCACCGACCGCTCGCAGAGCATGGGCGCGGGCGAGCGCGTCCGGCAGGCCGATGCGGCGCATGACGCGGTGCGCCGGGCGCTGGCCACCATGCCGGGCCTTACCGTGCGCGAGACCAGCGTGACGACGATAACGGGCGGCGACAATAACGGCACCCAGGCCTTCGCGGCGCTGAACGCCGCCATCGCCGACGTGCCGCCGGGACGGATGGCCGGCGCCATCATGATCACCGACGGCGAAGTGCATGACGCGCCGCCCGACGCCGGCCATCTGCCGCTGAAGGCGCCGCTGCAGGTGCTGGTGGCAGGCGCGCACGGCGAGAAGGACCGCAAGCTCACCATCACCGCGGCGGCGCGCTTCGCCATTGTCGGCAAGAATGCCGACATCGAGCTGCAGGTGGACGATCTGGGCGGTGGCGAAGGCGGCACTTCGGAAATGACCGTCTCGGTGGATGGCAAGCCCATCGGCAACCGCAGCGTCACCGTCGGCAAGCCGAGCAAGATCAGCGTTCCCATCGGTCATGAAGGCGAGAATGTGGTGGAGATCGCCGCAGCGCCCGGCGACCATGAACTGACCCTGGCCAACAACCGCGCCGTGGTGACAGTGACCGGGGTGCGCGACCGGCTGCGGGTGGTGCTGGTTTCCGGCGAGCCACATGCCGGCGAACGGGTGTGGCGCAACCTGCTCAAGGCCGATCCGTCAGTGGATTTGATCCACTTCACCATCCTGCGCCCGCCCTACAAGTCGGACAACACGCCGATCGACGAACTCTCGCTGATCGCCTTTCCGTATCGCCAGCTTTTCCTGGAGAAGCTAGATTCCTTCGACCTGGTGATCCTGGACCGCTATGCCGAGCAGGGCATACTGCCGCCGCTCTATTTCCAGAACATCGCCCGTTATGTTGAAGCGGGCGGGGCGCTGCTGGTCGCGTCGGGGCCGGAGTTCGCCGGCCCCACCAGCGTGGCGCGCACGCCGCTGGCCCAGGTGCTGCCGGTGCAGCCCACGGGTGAGGTCGCCGCCGGTCCCTTCAAGCCGGTGCTGACGGCGGAAGGCCAAGCCCATCCCGTCACTGCTGGGCTGCCGGGCGCGGGCGACGGCACCGCGCCGCCAAGCTGGGGCCGCTGGTTCCGCGCTATCGGCGCGTCCAAGCTTACCGGCACCACGGTGATGAACGGACCCAACAACCGGCCGTTGCTGGTGCTGGACCAGGTCGGCAAAGGCCGGGTGGCCGCGTTGCTCTCCGACCAGGCTTGGCTGTGGGCGCGCGGCTTTGAAGGCGGCGGACCGGACGCCGAATTGCTGCGGCGGCTGGCGCACTGGCTGATGAAGCAGCCGGAACTGGAAGCGGAAAGCCTCTCCGCCTCAGTGGTGAATGGCGAAGTGCAGATCGCGCGGCGCACCATGGCGCCGGCGGCGCGGCCGGTAACGGTGACGACGCCGTCCGGCAAGACATTGACCGCCGACCTGACCAAGAGCGCGCCAGGGATGTGGAATGGCCGCGTTCCGGCGACGGAACTGGGGCTTTACCGCCTGAATGACGGCGCACTGGCAGCCGTGGCGGCGGCGGGGCCGCTCAATCCGCGCGAAGTCTCCGACATGCGCGCCACCGACGCGATCCTCAAGCCGCTGGCCGACGCCACCGGCGGCAGCGTGCATTGGCTGGTGGATGGCATGCCGCAGGTGCGGCAGGTCAACGCGGATTCGTCCGCCTATGGCTCCAACTGGATCGGGCTGGTGCGCAACAACGCCTATCGCGTCACTTCGCTCACCCAGAAGCCGCTGCTGCCGCAATGGGCGACGCTTTTGATTCTCGCGGGCTTATTGCTGCTGGCTTGGCGCGTTGAAGGCCGCTAACCCAGCGCTGCCCCGTCGGCGCACACCGGCTCATCAATCGCGGCGCGGCGAATCTGGCCTGTGAGCGACAGCATCTCGCCGCCTTTCAGCGACAGGCCGAGAATGCGGTCCTGGTCCACCGGTCCGGGAAAGCGTACCCGCCCCGGCGGCAGGCGCGAGAAGCCGACCTTGGCATAGTAAGGTTCGTCGCCCACCAGCAGGATGCCGCGCCACGGCCCCTGCCGTGCGGCGTCGATGCCGGTCTGCATCAGGGCTATGCCGATGCCGCGCCCGCGCAGATCGGCGCGCACCGCCAGCGGCCCCAGCAGCAATTCCTCATGCCCGCCCACCGAGATGGGCCAGAAGCGCACCGAACCCAGCAGCGCGCCCTCTTCGACCGCGACGAAGCCCAGCCCCGCCACCGGGGCGACGCCTTCGCGCAGCCGATAGGCGGATTTGGCGAAACGGCCGGGACCGAAGCCGTCTTCGTTCAGCGCCGCGATGGCGGCGGCGTCGGAGGGGGCCTCGGGCCGGATCTGCCAGCTGGGGTCGGACATGACGCCCCGCTAAACAAGGAAGGGCGGAAAGGCAAGCGTGCCCACGCCGGAAAGGGCCGATTCCGGCCCTTGAGGCGTTAAGCGGCGTTAACCTCTGCAACCCCGGTGTTGCGGCTCTATTCACCCGTCCTTAAGCGCCGCTCTTAATAATGAACGCTCCAGTTCAGGGCGTCCGGCTTCATGCTTCAAATCGGCGGCATCATCTTTCTTGTCATCTGCGTCTTCGTGCCGTTCATCCTGACCGGCGGCAAGCTGGGCGTGATGATGGAAGCGGCGCCGCATGAGCTCGCCACCATTTTCGGCGCCGCCATCGCCGCCATGCTGATCGCCGGCTCGATGCACGGCATCAAGAAGATCATGGGCTCGCTCAGCCAGGTGATTTCCGGGCCGCGATGGAAGCCCGGCGATTACCGCGACCTGCTCTGCCTGCTGTTCCTGCTGACCAAGACGATGAAGTCCAAGGGCCTGATCGCCCTGGAAGCGCATATCGAAAAGCCCGCAGAGAGTAACATCTTCAAGCGCTATCCCAGGATCATGAAGGACCATTTCGCCATGGACTTCATCTGCGACACGCTGCGGATGATGACCATGAGCCTGGAAGACCCGCACCAGGTCGAAACCAACATGGAAAAGCAGCTGGAAAAGCATCATCACGAGGCGCTGATCGGCGCCAACGCGCTGCAGACCATGGCCGATGGCCTGCCGGCGCTGGGCATCGTCGCCGCCGTGCTGGGCGTGATCAAGACCATGGGCGCCATCACCGAACCGCCGGAAGTGCTGGGCGGCATGATCGGCGGCGCGCTGGTCGGCACCTTCCTGGGCGTCTTCCTGGCCTATGGCCTGGTCGGCCCGATGGGCAACCGTCTCAAGGCGGTGATCGACGAGGACGGCCATTTCTATCATGTCATCCGCGACATCCTGGTCGCGCATCTGCATGGCAACGCGGCGCAGGTTTCGGTGGAAATCGGCCGCGGCAGCGTGCCCGGCGAACATCAGCCCAGCTTCGCGGAGATGGAAGCCTCAATTGCCGCCATCCCGCCGGACGGTGGCTAAGCTAGTATCTCTGCCAGCGCTTGGCGGTCTGGCGCGCTTCCGACAGCGAAACGAAGAACAGTGCCAACGCGCCTGCGAAGACGCCCAGCGGCACCGACCAGGTTGCATCCAGGTCGGTTCCGAAGGTCACAATTCCGGTGACGATCACGCCAGTCAGTTGGGCCACGCTCTTGGGCATGTCCCAATATGGGACAGCGCGGCTTCCGATGAACGCGGCTTTTGTTTTCAGGGTTAATACGCACAGGACCCAAGTCTTCCTCATGCCAGCTTGAACCCACCTTCCTTGAGCCGCGCCCTGATTTCACCGGCATGGGCCGCGTCGCGCGCTTCCACCACCAGGCTGAGGCTGGCCGATTTCAGCGGCGTGCCGTCCATCATGCGGTTGTGATTAACCTCAAGAATGTTGCCGCCCGCCTCGCCCACCAGCGCCGCCACCAAAGCGAGCTGGCCCGGCCGGTCTTCCAGTTCGAGGGTCAGGGAGAGAATGCGGTCCTCGCGCACCAGCTCGCGCAGGATCAGGTTGGAGAGCAGGCGCATGTCGATATTGCCGCCCGACATCACCAGCCCGACCTTCTTTCCGGCAAAGCGCGCCGGTTCGGCCAAGAGCGCCGCCAGCGCGGCGGCCGCCGCCCCTTCCACCAGGGTTTTCTCGATCTCCAGGATCAGGGCGAGGGCGTGCTCGATCTCCGCTTCGCGCGCGATGAGAATGTCCGCGGCCAGCGCCTTGACGATGAGCGTGGTGATCGCGCCCGGCGACTTCACCGCAATGCCTTCGGCAACGGTCTGGGCGGCGGCATGCTGCGGCGGCTGCTGGCCGCGCAGGACGTCGCGCATGGCGGGATAAAGCTCGCTCTGCACGCCGAAGATTTCGACGACGGGCTTGAGCGCCTTGGCCGCGATGGCGACGCCGGAAATCAGCCCACCACCGCCCACCGGCACGATCAGAGCGTCGAGCGCGGGAAACTCCTCGACCATCTCCAGTCCCACGGTGCCCTGGCCGGCGATGACGCGTGGATCGTCATAGGGATGGATGAAGATACGGCCCTGTTCGCGCTCGATGCGGCGGGCAACTTCGGTGGCCGCGATCAGGTCCGCGCCTTCCACCAGAACCGTGGCGCCGAAATCGCGCGTATGTTTGACCTTGTTGAACGGCGTCGTCACCGGCATCACGATGGTGGCGGGAATGGAGAGCCGCCCGGCGTGATAAGCGACGCCCTGGGCATGGTTGCCGGCGCTCATCGCCACCACGCCGCGCGCCCGCTCCTGCGGCGTCAACGAGAGCAATGTGTTCAAAGCGCCGCGCTCCTTGAAGGAGGCGGTGAACTGCCGGTTCTCGAACTTGAGATAGACCTCGGCCCCGGTAATGCCGGACAGGGTACGCGACAGGCGCATGGGCGAGCGCAGCACCTGGCCTTCGATGGCGGCGGCGGCGGCGCGGATGTCGGCGATGGAGAGGGGAAGGCTCATGGCGAAAATAAATTCCATGGGGTGTGGATGGCGCGCCGCGCGAACGCCCTTATAACCAGCATCATGACCAGCCGGCAGCAAATGTCACGCGGCTCCATGGCGATCGCGGCCTTTTCCACCATCGTGGAATGGTACGATTTCACCGCCTACCTGTATTTCGCCACGGTGCTGTCGCGGGTGTTCTATGGCGGCGGCGCCGCGGGGATGATCACCACCCTGGGCGGCTTCGCCATTGCCTATCTGATGCGGCCGCTGGGCGCGATTTTCTTCGGCCAGTTCGGCGACCGGCTGGGACGGCGCCGGATGATGCTGCTTTCCGTCGCCGTCATGACTGTGACCATGCTGGGCACGGCACTGCTTCCGACCCACGCCCAGATCGGCGCGGCAGCCGGCTGGCTTCTCTTCGCCCTGCGCTGCGTCATGGGGTTTTCGGTGGGCGGCGAATATAACGGCGTGGTCGCCTATCTGCTGGAAGGCGCGCCGGCGAACCGGCGGGGCCTCATCGCCTCATTCGCCTCGGCGGCCAGCGAAATCGGCGCCCTGCTGGCGGCGGGCGCGTCCTTCCTGACCGTGCGCAGTCTTGCCCCTGTGGCACTCGATGCCTGGGGCTGGCGCATTCCCTTCCTTGTCGGAACCGCGCTTGCGGCCAGTGTGTGGATCGCCCGCGCCGCCATGCAGGAATCGCCGGACTTCCAGCGTCAGCAGGAAGGCGGAACCGTGCCGCGCGAGCCTTTGCGGCATGCGCTGAGGCATCACCGCGCGGGCATTGCGCGATCCTTCGCCATCTCGGCCCTGGGGTCGATCACTTATTATGTTGGTATCACCTATGTGCCGGCCTTCCTTGGCACCACCGGCGGCCTCAGCGAAAGCCGCGCGCTGCAATTGTCCACGCTGGCGGCGCTGGCCGTCATCCTGGTGACGCCGCTGACCGGCGCCCTGACCGACCGGATCGGCCGCAAGCCCGTGCTTCTGTTCCTTGCGGGCGCAAACGCGGTTCTTCCCGCGCTGATGTTTCACCTGATGGCAGGCGGCGTCTATCTTTATGCCCTGGCGGGCGCGCTGGTCCTAGCCTGTGCCGCTGGCGCGGTCAGCGCGGTCGGCGCCGTCGCCACAGCGGAGCAATTTCCGGGCGAAGGCCGTCTCAGCGGTCTGGCGCTTGGCGCGACCATGGCGACCGCCATTTTCGGCGGCGCGACGCCTTATTTCGCGCAAGCGATGATGCGCATGACGGGATCGCCGCTGGCGCCCGGCGTCATGATTGCAGCGGTGGCGCTGTGCGTCTTTCCTGTCCTGCTGACGACGCCCGAAACGGCGCTAGCCCGAAACCGCGGCGGCAAGGCGGGCGGATAAGCGGACAGACCGGCACCCAGCGAATCGCCAGCCAGCCATTGCCGTCTGGATGACCACATAGCTCCTACCGGGGGTTGGCTCCCCGCAATTTCAGCCCGCGAGAATGGAAATTCCCAATCCAACCTGCTAAGGGACCGTCGAATCCACATTTTGGCCAAGATGATCGATCTGCAGACACTGTCCCAGGCTTTGGCGCGCTACCGTCAACCCAGTCAATTTCGCGCCCTATTTGAACTTGGGGCCACGTTGCTGCCTCTAGTCGTTCTTTGGGTACTGATGTGGCTGTCCCTGGATGTCGGCTACTGGCTGACCCTGCTTCTGGCCATACCGGCAGCCGGACTTGTCGTGCGCCTGTTCATGATTCAGCACGATTGCGGTCACGGGACCTTCTTCAGATACCGTTCGGCAAATGACTGGCTCGGCCGTGTGCTGGGCGTCCTGACACTGACGCCTTACGACTACTGGAAGCAAAATCATGCGATCCATCATGCCACGTCAGGCAATCTGGATCGCCGCGGCATTGGCGACATCGAAACCCTGACCGTCACGGAATACCAGGCGCGCTCCCCGCTCGGCCGCGCCTTCTACCGCTGCTATCGCAACGTCTTTGTCATGTTCGGAATCGGTCCTGCCTATCTGTTTCTGCTGCAGCACCGGCTGCCCTTTTTTCAAATGCGCGCAGGCTGGCGCCCCTGGGTCAGCACAATGGCCACGAATGCCGGGATTGCCGTATTTTTCGTGCTGATGATCTGGCTGGTAGGCCTGCACCCGTTTCTGGCGATCCAGCTGCCAATCATATTGGGTGCGGCATCAATGGGAGTCTGGCTCTTCTATGTGCAGCATCAATTCGAAAATGTGGATTGGAGTCGCGGCGGTGACTGGTCGCATGCGAATGCCGCGCTATCGGGCAGTTCCTATTATGATCTTCCCACCGTGCTGCGCTGGTTTACCGCCAATATCGGCATCCACCATGTCCATCACCTAAGCAGCCGCATTCCATTCTATCGGCTGCACCGCGTTCTGCGCGACCATCCTGAACTGAAAAAGGTCCACCGGTTGACCATCAGGGAAAGCCTGCGGGGCATACGGCTGTCCCTCTGGTGCGAAAGCCGCAGAAAGCTCATCTCATTTAAAGAGAGCACGCTTTAGCTTGCTTCATGCGCGCTCTGCGCGCGTGAAGAAAATGGTAGCACCGGACGGATTTGAACCGCCGACCAAGGGATTATGATTCCCCTGCTCTACCGCTGAGCTACGGTGCCGTACCAGGACGGGCGGCGATGTAGAGGCGGCAGCCCGCACCTGTCAAGTTTATGCCGAAATGACAGGGAGTTTCATGCGGTTGGCCGGCCCGAACTGGGTCTGGGCCTGGCCGCTGACGGTGAAACCAAGCTTCAAATAGAAGCCCTCGGCGCGGGGGTTGGCGATGGTTTCGATTGCCGCTGCGCCACCCGCGCGGGCAATCGCCAGAGCATCTTCGATAAGGGCGCGGCCGATTCCGCGGCCCCAGAGATCCGGTTCGACGAACAATCCGTCCAGTTCGCGGAAGCCGTCTTTCGGCAGCAGCGCGGCGAAGCCCGCCACGCGCCCGCCCAGTTCCGCCACCCGCACCCGCCCATCGCGCAACTGCGCCAGCGGCAGTTCGATGACCTCGGGGCTGGCCAGGAGATAAGGGCGGTACTCCTCCCACATCAATGAGGCGCGGCGCTGCAACTCTTCCAGCGTGCTGCGTTCCTCCGGCCTGCCGAAACGGATGATGGGAAGGCTCACGCCGCCGCCGCGGCGTGCGCACCCGCGATCCAGCCGCCGCCCAGCACATGCGAACCATCATAAAAAACGCAGGCCTGACCAGGCGCCACCGCTTCTTCCGGCGCCAGCAATTCCACCCGCGCCGCACCGCCTTCCAGCGGAATGACGCGCGCCGGCACAGCCGGCCGCATCGAGCGCACTTTCACGGCGCATTCGATCACGCCGTCCGGCGGAACCAGCCAGTTGACCTCGCGCAGAGTGATGGCGCTGGCGGCAAGCGCCGCGCGCGGCCCGACCACGACGCGGGCATTGGCCGCGTCCAGCTTCAGCACGAACAACGGTTCTTCATTGCCGGAGAGGCCCAGGCCTTTGCGCTGGCCGACAGTGAAATGGGTGATGCCGTCATGGCGGCCCAGCACAGCGCCGTTCGCATCGACAATCTCGCCGGGCCGCGCCGCATCGGGACGCAGCCGGTCGATCACATTGGTGTAGCGGCCGCTTGGCACGAAGCAGATGTCCTGGCTGTCGGGCTTATCCGCCGTGATGAGGCCGAGTTCGGCGGCGATGGCGCGCACCTGCGGCTTGGGCAACTCGCCCACCGGAAAGCGCAGGAAATCAAGCTGCGCCCTGGTGGTGGTGAAAAGGAAATAGCTCTGGTCGCGCGCCACTTCCCCGGCGGCATGAAGCTCGGGACCGTTCGCACCTTCGAGGCGGCGGACATAATGGCCGGTGGCCAGCGCATCGGCGCCCAATTCCCGCGCCGCTTCCAGCAGGTCGGCAAACTTCACCCGCTCATTGCAGCGGATACAGGGAACCGGCGTCTCGCCCCGGGCATAACTGTCGGCGAAGTCGGCGATGACCTTGTCGCGGAAGCGCGCCTCGTAATCGAGCACGTAATGCGGAACGCCCAGCGAAGCGGCGACGCGGGCGGCGTCTTTGATGTCCTGCCCGGCGCAGCAGGCGCCCGCCCGCGCGGGGGCGCCGGAATAAAGCTGCATGGTCACGCCCACCGCCTCATGGCCGGCGCGCGCGATCAGCGCGGCGGCGACCGAGGAGTCGACGCCGCCCGACATAGCGACAACGATGCGAAGTTTCTTGCTCATTGCGGGCCTAATTAAGCGCCCGCGCCTTCAGCCGCAACCGGATTACTGCCCAACTGGCATAAAATTGAGCAAAGACAAGCGGTTAAGCGAGGAAGTGACTTGCAGGGCCGCCTGCAGCGCCGTCTGGTTCAGCGACAGCTGGGTGGCGGCGTCGGCCATGTTGGTGTTCTGCAGCTTGTCGACAAAGCTGGCGTAGAGCGTGTCGGCGGAGGTCTGCTGCGCCGTGGCGGACTGCAGCTGGTTGAAGACACTGCCATTCTGGGCGGTGACGGCGGTGAGGCCGGTCTCCACCGTGCCGGTGGCGGCGATCTGGCCGGTGAGGAAGCTGGTCTGCGCCTGGCTGAGATTGGCCGAAGTGTCGAAACTGCCGCTGCCGCCGGCGTCGAACGTCGCGATGTCCTTCAGCGACTGCATCAGGGTGGTGCCGACATCGGAAGCGGTGAGGCCGAAGCTGATGGTATGGCCGTCGGCCACCTGCACCGATTTCTTGCTGTCGGCATTGGTGAAGATGGAGGCGGTAGAGGGCGCGGCGATCAACTGGCTGAGCGAAGCGGCCGAGACCGGCGCCGTGTCGGTGCGGCCGCCAGCATAGATATAATCGCCATTGGCATCCTTGCTGTTGAGGATCGAGACCGCCTGGCTGAAAATGCCGCCGACCTGGGCCATCAGGCCGGTGGGATCGTTGTTGGCGACCGCGTCCGACACCGCCTTCTTCAACTGCGTCGCCAGGTCGGAGAGGCTGCTGAGCTGGGTGTCCTGCAGGTCGGCCTGGGTCGAGGCCAGGCTGGTGGCGGTGGTATAGGCGCTGTTGCGGGCTTGGGCCGAAAGCGTGGCCTGCAGCACCTGGGTCTGGTCGCCGAATCCGGCGTAGGTGTCCGCAACCACGCCGGAAGCAATCTGCTTGTTGGTCTGGTCCAGCTTAGCGCCCGCCTGATTGATCTGGTTCAGGAAATAAGCGCTCTGCTGGGCGGTGGCGACGCGGTCAACACTCATCTGTCATCTCACTGAATTTGAAGCAGTGTGTCGTAAAGCTTGCCGACCACCGTCAGCAGGCGCGCGCTGGCGGCATAGGCCTGCTGATAGGTGGTGAGGTTGGTCAGTTCCTCATCCAGGTTGACGCCGGAATTCGCCGACATGCGCGTCTGCGCTTCCTGCAGGCGGTCATCCTGGGTGGTCTGGGACTGGGTGACGCTGTTCGAGCGGGTCGAGAGGTTCTGGTAGAACGTGGCGGCATAGTCGGACAGTGAACCGAACTGGGCGGCGAGACCGCCGGCAGTGCCGAAGCTGCGGTTCTGGGTGATGACGGACTGAAGCGCCAGGGCGCCGGAATTGTCGCCGGCCGAGACGATGGTGTCGCCGGCCACGGCGCCCGCAAGCTGGGCGGTGCCCATGCCGATGCGCTGCGGCGCCGAGGTGACTTGCGGCGTGACGGCGAAATTCACCGCCTGGTTGGCCAGATTATTGTCGCCGATGCCGAACAGGGTGGTGAAGCTGATGCCGGTGCCGCCGCGCTGTGTGCTGTCGTTGTTGACGTTGAGCTGATAGTCGGAATAGAGCGCCGACTTGTCGGTCGAGATCGAACCATCGCTGTTCAGGGTGAAGCTGGCGGCTCCGCCCAAAGCGGTGTTGAGCGCCGTCACGACATTGCCGATGGTCATACCGGCGGTGGTGGTGATGCTGACCTGCTTGACGGTGTCGCCGTCCGGGCCCTTGAGCGAAAGCGCGATCTGGCCGCCCGCCGCCAGGCCGCTGGTGTCGGAAGCCGACAGGCCGGTGGCGGAGATGGAAGGCGCCTGCGCCTTGAAGAGGTCGTTCAGGCCGAAGAACTGGGAGAAGCCGGCGCCGCCGCGCGACGCGGGCGTGGTGGCGTCGTCCTGCGTCAGAATGCCGTTGCCGCCGCTGGCGCTGAGTGACAGCACGCCGTTGCTGAAGCCGGCGGTGCCGCTGACGCCCAGGGCGGTGTTGAGGGCCGCGGTGAAGCTGCCGACGGTGCCGCCGATGCTGGTGCTGGCGCCGCCATTGACCGAGAGCGTGCCGGCGCTGAAGTTGACATCGATGCGCTTGGCCAGGGTGCCGTCGGGCGCGGTCACTGCCAGGGTGGTCTTGCCGCTGAAGTTCAGGGCGTCGGTGGACAAAAGACCGGTGTCGCGGCCGGTGAGCGAGGTCGGCGGCGGATAGGCGGCGTTGGCGTTGGCCTGGGCGTTGAAGGCCTGCGCCGTCTGCTGCGCGAAATTGCCCAGCGCTTGGGCGAGGCCGCCCAGCTGGTTGTCGCGCACGTCGATCATGCCGGCGAGCGCGCCGCCGGAGAGATGCGGCTCCAACGCGCTGGGCTGGCCAAGGCTCTGGCCGTTGGCCGGATTGACGTCCTGGATCTGGATGCTGCCATAGACGCCGTTCTGAGCCCCGCCGCTATAGGAAAGCTGGGCGTAGGTGTTGCTCACCAGATTGACGCCGTCGGTGGTGCTGACCTGGGCCGAGCCGTCCGAATTGGTGGTGACCTTGATCCCCAGCTTCTGCGACAGGTTCTGCAGCGCCAGGTCGCGCTGGTCGGCCAGACCGTCGTCGCTGCCGCCGGCGGCAGAGCCGTTGCGAATCTGGGTGTTGAGGTCGAAGACCTGCTTGATCAGGGCATTAGTCTCGGAGACCGAGCTGACGACCTGGCCATCAATCTGGGTCTGCAGCGAACCGATGGTGCTGGAGACATTGTTGATGTCGCCGGAGACGCCGTTCAGGGCGTTGACAATGGCAGCGGTGCTGGAGGGCGCGCTGGGCGCCTGGCTGGCGGTGGCCAACGAAGATTGAAGATTGTTGAGGCCGGTGGCGAGCGACTGGTTGTCGCCGGGCGCGCCGAGCAGGCCGTTGAGCTGGGAGAAGAAGCCGGCCGCCGTGTCGTACTGCGCGGCGCCGGCGCCGGCCGAAAGCGTTTCCTGCTGCAGGAACTTGTCCACCACGCGCTGCACGCTGGCGATATCGACGCCCATCAACTGGCCGCCGGGGGCCAGGGTCTGTTCGTTGACGACACGGCGGGCATAGCCCGGCGTGTTCATGTTCGCCACATTGTTCGAGACCACGCTCAGCGCGGCGCTGTTGGTCTTCAGCGCAGTGAGGGCGGACGCGGTGATGCCATTCAGGCTCAAGGGACGATCCGGATGCTTTGTTCCGCTGAAGCGTGTCGCAATCCCCGTGCCATCTTCTTAAGGGCATTTTTTCAGGCAGGACGCGGCTTTTTGCGCGATGCCGGGCTGGGCAAGGTTTGCCGCACCGGCAGAGCCTGCCCGGGCGAAAGGGCGCGCGCCGCCGCCACACGCTTGCGAAAATCCAGCAAAAGCGCGGTTTCGGCGCTGGTCCGCCGCTTGCTACGGGTCTTCCGCACACATTGCGAGTTCACCCTTGGCCTCTTTGGCAACGCATGCGATTTCCTCTTCAGCCAGTGCGGCGACGCACGGTCATGTCGGAAAGCTTCACATCAAGTCTGACAGCGGCGACAGCTTCGCCGATATGCTGGCGGCGCTCGATGACGCTGCGGCGGATGACCAGACCGCGCTGACCGCGTCCGCCGGCCAGCCGACCCAGTCCGCCGCCCAGGCCCAGGCCGCCGGTGACACTGATGGCGAAGACGATGCCGACGCCGCACCGGAACTGACGGCGGCCCTGCCGAGCCTGAACGCCCCCGGCGCGGTCCAGACCAAGCTCGCAGACGCCACCTCGGACAAGACTGATAGCAAGAGCGACGACGCCAAGCCGGCCGCCAACGACAATGACGGTACGCAGCAGCCGCTGCCTGCCCTGCCGGTCCCGACCGCGCCGCAGCTGCAGGTTCAGGCGTCGGCCCAGACTCAATCCCAGGACCAGAGCATCGCCCCGCTTGCCAATGCCGCTGCGCCGTCTCAGGCCGCCGCCGCGAAGCAGGCGGATGATGCGGATCAGAACGATGGCGCCAGCGAACCCGCTGCTGCGCCGCAGGGCGCCGCCGCGACGGACAAAGCCGCGCCCGCCGCCGCCAAGAAGTCCGACTTCAAGAAAATGCTGGACGACGCCAAAACCGCCGCAGCCAAGTCGGCCGACGCCACCCCGGCACGCGACGCCGATGCCGGCAAGACCGATGCCCAGCAGGCGGATACGGCCCTGCCGCAGGCGTCCGCCGCACACTCCGGCAACCAGACCAACAGCCCGACGAACATGCAGTCGGGCGCCCTGGCGGTGAACGCGCCGGCGGCGGCAAACGCCGTCCAGAACACCAACGTCACAGCGCAGACCCTGCACACCGCCGCTCCGCACCAGGCGGCGAACATGCAGGGCCTGGCGGTGGAGATCGCCGCCCGTTCGCAATCCGGCGCCAAGCAGTTCGACATCCGCCTCGATCCGCCGGAACTGGGCCGGGTGCAAGTGCGCCTCTCCATCGATGCCACCGGCAAGGCCGAAGCGCATCTGACCGCCGACCAGCCGCAGACGCTGGACCTGCTGCAGAAGGACGCTCCCGCCCTGACTCGCGCCCTGCGCGAAGCCGGGCTGGATGTCAGTCAGGATGGCCTGAATTTCTCGCTGCGCCAGCAGCAACAGCAGGCGGGCCAGGACCAGCCGCAATTCCAGTCCCACCGCACGCTGCGCGCCGGCTTCACCGGCGCCAACAACAATGAAACCGCCTCTGCCGGCGCTGCTTACAGCAGCCGCGGCCAGGGCCTTCTGGACATCAGGGTATAATCGCCATGACCACGCCCGTTACCGCCACGACCGCCCCCCCTGCCACGGCCACGGCCGCCACCAGCACCGATCCGACGGCGCAGCTGTCGAGCAACTTCTCGACCTTCCTGACCCTCTTGACGACGCAGTTGAAGAACCAGGATCCGACCTCGCCGATGGATTCCAACCAGTTCACCCAGCAACTGGTGATGTACAGCCAGGTCGAGCAGCAGATCGACACCAACAGCAACCTCAAGACCCTGATCGGTCAGGGCACCTCCCAAGCTGGCACCTATGCCACCTCTTATCTGGGCCGCACCGTCTCGGTGACCAATGGCCAGGCCTCGCTCTCGGGCGGCGCCGCCAACTGGACCTATACGCTGGGCGCCACAGCGGCCACTGCCGGCCTCAACGTCACCAACAGCGCCGGCCAGGTGGTCTATACCGGCGCGGCCGAGACCGCTTCCGGCCCCCACGCCTTCGCCTGGAACGGCAAGGACATTAACGGCAACACCCTGCCCGACGGTGTCTACAAGCTCACCGTCTCCGCCGCCGACAGCGACAGCAACAAGATCTCCACCAGCGTGGCGAGTGCGGGACAGATCAGCCAGGTCGATCTGACCGGCAGCACACCGCAATTCGTGATCGGAAACATGGAAGTCGGTCTCGCCGATATCGGCGCGATCGGAAACTGATTTTAGGAATACGAAAATTTGAACCCAGCGGCGCCAGAAAGGGCGCCAGATGGACGGAGCGGCGGGCGAAGCCCAAACCTCCCTGAAGGAATGAACAATGTCTCTCTTTGGTTCTCTCAATATCGGCGTCGCCGGCCTTGCCGCCAACAGTGCGGCACTGAGCGCGACCTCGTCCAACATCGCCAACGTCAACACCGTCGGCTACAAGGAAGCGACCACCAACTTCTCGACTTTCATGAACTCGGCCGGTATCGGCGGCGGCGCTTCCGCCGGCGTCACCGCCGTGATCGCCCAGGACGTCACGACCCAGGGCTTGCCGATTACCACCTCCTCGCCCACCGACCTCTCGATCTCGGGCAACGGCTTCTTCGTGGTTTCGCCCAGCTCCACCTCCTCGGTGCTGGAATACACCCGCGCCGGCAGCTTCACGCCCGATACTGACGGCAATCTGGTCAACGCCGCCGGGCTTTATCTGCGCGGTTGGGCGCTGGACAGCCAGGGTAACGTGCCGACCGACACCGGCAATTTCTCGCTGATCAACGTCTCCAGCGTGCTGGGCAAGGCGCAGGCGACCGACAATCTGGGCATCCAGGCCAATCTGCAGTCCAGCGAGTCGATCACCACCCCCTACACGGCGGGCGACATGGCCGCCGGCCATGTGACGCCGGAATTCCAGCGCACCGTCAACGTCTATGACAGCCAGGGCGGCAGCCAGCCCCTGACCTTCTCCTTCGTCAAGACCGCCGCCAACACCTGGAACTATGAAGTCACCTATGCCGGCAACAGTGCCAACGTCTCCAGCACCGGCGCGCTCTATTCCGGCACGATGAAGTTCAACAGCGACGGTTCGATGGCCAATGCCGACACCGCCTCGACCACGCCGACCGGCAACATCACCCTGAACATTCCCTGGTCGTCGACCACCGGTCTGGCGGCGCAGGCGATCAACATCAATCTGGGCACAGTGAACGGCACCAGCGGCGTCACGCAATACGACTCCACCTCGACGATGAACGCCTCGACGGTCGACGGTTCGCCCTTCGGCAGCGTCACCGGCGTCACCGTCGGCAAGGACGGCACCCTGACGGCGCAGTTCTCCAATGGGTTGTCGCAGGACGTCTACAAGGTCCCGCTGGCGACCTTCTCCAATCCGGACGGTCTGGCCCAGGTGTCGGGCAACGCCTATGTCGCCAACAAGGCGTCGGGCGCGGCCAACATGAACGCCGCCGACTCCGGCTCGGCGGGCAGCATCGCCTCCAAGTCGCTGGAAGGTTCGACTGTGGAACTGGCCAGCGAGTTCACCAGCCTGATCACCACCCAGCGGGCCTATTCCGCGTCGGCGCGCATCATCACCACAGCCGACCAGATGCTGCAGCAGCTGGAACAGTTGCCGACCACCTGATGCATAGGAAAAGCCCAATAAAACCGGGCTTTCCCTGAGTATTCGAGGAAAGGTTTTATAACTTTGTTTACCACGGTTCTTGGCCCTTTTTTAGGGGCGCAGAGCGTAGATTTCGCCGTGGTCGTGTTGGGAGTTTCATGATGTTGGAAGAGCGCAAAGGGCGCGTGAGCTACGTCATCGGACCCGATGGGTCGCCGCTGACGCTCGCCGATCTGCCGCCGCCGTCCACACGCCGCTGGGTAATTCGCCGCAAGGCCGAGGTTGTCGCCGCCGTGCGCGGTGGCCTGCTCAGCCTGGACGACGCCTGCAAGCGTTATACGCTGACGGTGGAGGAGTTCCTCGCCTGGCAGCACGCCATCGATCGCTTTGGTTTGGCCGGCCTGCGGGCTACCCGCGTGCAGCAGTATCGGAACTAATCGCGAAACGGACGCAATCGTAAACACGCGGTTAAGCAAACAACTGCGCTCAACGGATGAAAGCGGCCTTTCCGCTTAAGTCAAAGTTTACCGTACAGGCGGCAATGTTTGCCTAGCAGGCACCGGGAAGACCCGGTCCCTCGCTGCGGAGGACATTGCCAGTGCCGGATTTCTTCAAGCAGGTGGGTGCGGCCCGTTTCGGCGTCATGGCCGGCGTGGCCGCGGCGCTGACTGCATTCTTCCTCTATATCGCGGGCGTCGTCACCGAACCGCCCAAGACCATTCTCTTCTCCGGCCTGGAATCACGCGACGCCGCCGCCGTCACCGCCAAGCTGGACGGCATTATTCCGGGCAAGTATGTCGTCAAGGGCGACACCATCCTGGTTCCCGCCGACCAGGTGGGCGATCTGCGCATGAAGCTGGCGCAGGACAATCTGCCCGCCGCCGGCGTCGGCTACGAGATTTTCGACAAGTCGGACGCTTTCGGCACCACCGCCTTCGTCCAGAACATCAACCAGCTGCGCGCCCTGGAAGGCGAACTGGCCCGCTCGATCCAGACTATCGAGGGCATCCAGAGCGCCCGCATCCATCTCGTCATTCCCGAACGCCAGGTCTTCGCCCGCGAAGAACAGAACCCTTCCGCCTCGGTGGTGCTGAAGACCCGCATCAAGCTCGACCGCGGCCAGGTCGGCGCCATCCAGCATCTCGTCGCTGCCGCCGTTCCTTCGCTCTCGCCTCAGCGCGTCGCCATCATTGACGATGCCGGCAATCTGCTGGCGGGTGGCGACGGTGGCACTGGCGGCGCGGCCACTTCGGCCGACCAGGACCAGCAGACATCCGACTATGAGGAACGGGTGCGCGGACGCATCGAATCGCTGGTCGCTTCGGTGGTCGGCGCCGGGCATGTTCGCGCCCAGGTCACCGCCGACATGACCTTCGAGCACACCAACGTCACCAAGGAAGAATACAATCCCGACAGCAAGGTGGTGCGTTCCAACCAGACCGTCGAGCGCAACGCCAGCGACGCGAACGGCAGCGGCGCCGCGGCGGTGTCGGTGGCCAACGCCCTGCCCGGCGGCCAGGCTGGCGGCGCCGGCGGCGATGCCAACAAATCCACCTCCGGCTCGACCGAGGAGACCACCAATTACGAAATCAACAAGACCATCACCACCAGCAACAATGACAGCGGCACGCTGAAGCGCCTGTCGGTGGCGGTGGTGGTGGATGGCGAAGGCGCCAAGGCGCGCAGCGCCGCCGACATGACGCAGATCGAGGCGCTGGTGAAGTCGGCAATGGGCTTCGATCCGGCCCGCGGCGACCAGCTCCAGGTCAAGAACATGGCCTTCGCCAGGCTCGACGCCGGCGACTCCACCCCGGCCGAGAAACCGCTGCTGGGCCTGGATAGCGCCTATTGGTTCAAGATCATCGAGGCGGCGATCCTCTGCGTCACCGCCCTGCTGATCGGCCTGTTCGTGATGCGCCCGCTGATCAACCGCATGTTCGCGGCCCAGGGCGGCAGCGGCGCCTTCGGCGGAGCCATACCGCTGCTGGCCAATGGCAGCCCCGTGGCCGGCGCCTTGCCGGCGCCCAGTGGCATCCACGCCGCCCTCGCCAACACCCAGGCGGCGCTGGCCGGCGGCCAGACCGCGCATTATGCCGGCGCGCCCGCGCTGGGGGCGCCCGGCATGCCCGGTGGTCATGGCTTGCCCCCCGGCGCCACCAGCCAGCAGATCCAGCAGGCCGAGCGCCTGGTGGCGGTGGCCAAGACCGGCGGCATCGATCTGTCGCAGATCGAAGGCGGCTTCGGCGAAAATTCGGTCAAGAAGGTTGGCGAAGTGGTGTCGGCGCATCCTGAGGAAGCGCTCTCCATCATCCGCACCTGGCTGCATCAACCGGTGTAAGGGACGACCATGGCCAAACCCGCAAAAAACTCCGTCCGAGAAGACATCCGCACCCTTTCCGGGGCTGAGCGCGCCGCCGTCGTCATGCTGTCGCTGGGCGAAGAGCATTCCTCGAAAATCTGGACGATGCTGGACGAGGAGGAGATCAAGGAAATCTCCCAGGTCATGTCCAATCTCGGTTCGGTCTCGGCCACGGTGATCGAGAAGTTGCTGGTGGAGTTTGTCGGCCAGATGGCCGGCACCGGCTCGCTGATGGGCTCCTATGAATCCACCGAGCGCCTGCTGGCCAACATCCTGCCGGGGGAGAAGGTCGGCGGCATCATGGAAGAAATCCGCGGTCCCGCCGGCCGCACCATGTGGGACAAGCTGGGCAACGTCAACGAAACGGTGCTGGCCAACTATCTCAAGAACGAATATCCCCAGACCGTTTCGGTGGTGCTCTCCAAGATCAAGGCCGAGCATGCCGCCCGCGTGCTGGGCGCATTGCCGGAAGAGTTTGCCCTCGAAGTGGTGCAGCGCATGCTGCGCATGGAAAGCGTGCAGAAGGACATTCTCGACAAGGTCGAGCAGACCCTGCGCACCGAATTCATGTCCAACCTGGCCCGTACCGCCAAGCGCGACTCCCATGAGCAGATGGCGGAAATCTTCAACAATTTCGACCGCCAGACCGAAAGCCGCTTCATCACCGCCCTAGAAGAGCGCAACCGCGATTCCGCCGAGCGCATCAAGGCGCTTATGTTCACCTTCGAGGATCTGGGCAAGCTTGACCCCGGCTCGATCCAGACCCTGCTGCGCAATGTCGAGAAGGACAAGCTGGCGCTGGCGCTCAAGGGCGCCACCGACGGGCTGCGCGACACCTTCTTCTCCAATATGAGCGAGCGCGCCGGCAAGATCCTGCGCGAGGACATGGAAGCGATGGGCCCGGTCCGCCTCAAGGACGTCGACGAAGCCCAGATGCGCATGGTCAACGTCGCCAAGGACCTCGCCAACAAGGGCGAGATCATGATCGCCGGCGGTGGCAACGAAGACGAGTTGGTCTATTGATGCGCACGAACGCCAAATTCACCTTCGACACCGAGTTCGTGGACGGCGGCGACCGCCGCACGCCGGAGGCGGAGCGCCGCGTCAAGAAGACGCTCACCGTCGAAGAAATCGAGACGCTGCAGGCCGAAGCCCATGCCGAGGGCCGCAGCGACGCCACCGCCCGCAATGCCGAGGCGACCGAGCGCGCCCTCGCCGCCCTGGTCATTGCGATCCGCGCCGCCTCGGGCGAAGCCGAAGCCGAAATCGAGCAGGTACGCGCCGAAGCCGCCGCCATCGCCCTGGCCGCCGCCAGGAAGCTTGCCCCCGCCGCCATCGCGGCGTTGCCGCACGCCGATGTCGAGGCGGCGTTGCGGGCGGCCATGCATCAGGCCATCGGCGAGCCGCGGCTTACCCTGCGTGCCGCCCCGGAGATCGCCTCCCTGATCGAGCCGCGCCTGGCGGACATCGCCAATTCCGAAGGCTATGACGGGCGGGTCATCGTCACCGCCGACCCGCAGATTGCCGGCGCCGACTGCCGTATCGAATGGCGCGGCGGCGGTATCGAGCGCAGCTTCGAGACAATCGAGGCCGCCCTCGCTCAGATCATCGAACAACGTTTCTCCGAATTTTCTTCACGTGTGAAAGGATAAGCCATGTCCGGCACCGACAATGTCGATCTGCCCGATCTCTCCCATGAGGCGGCGCCGGAGGTTCCCGGCGGCGCCCTGCTGAACAGCGAGATGCCGCAAGAATCGGCGCCCAAGCGCTCGGCCGTCGACCTGGAAGCGGTGTTCGACGTTCCGGTCACCGTCTCGGCGGTGCTGGGCAAAAGCTCGATGGAGGTCAGCCAGCTGCTCAAGCTGGGCAAGGGCACCATCCTGGAGCTCGACCGCAAGGTCGGCGAGGCCATCGACATCTATGTCAATGACCGCCTGGTGGCGCGCGGTGAAGTCGTGCTGGTGGAAGACCGGCTCGGCATCACCATGACCGAAATCATCAAGACCGGCCAGTCGTAGGAGCCACGAACATGCGTCTTCTTATTGTCGGCGGCCTGCAGGGCCAAATCGGATTGGCCACCAAGATCGCGATGGAGCGCGGCGCCAAGGTTTCCCACGCTGCGGATATCGAAATGGCGCTGGCCAGCCTTCGCGGCGGCACCGGCGCGGACCTGGTGTTCTGTGACGTCACCCTGGATATCGGCGCGCTGGTGCGCGGGCTTTCCGCCGAACGCATCTGCACGCCCGTCGTGGCATGTGGCATCGGCACCGACACGCGGCGCGCGGTAGACGCCATCCGCGCCGGCGCCAAGGAATATCTCCCCCTGCCCGCCGATCCGGAGCTGATCGCGGCGGTGCTGGCGGCGGTGGCCGATGAAAGCCATCAGTTGGTCTATGAAGACGAAGCCATGGGCGCGGTGCTGGCGCTGGCCGACCAGGTCGCCGGCAGCGAAGCCTCGATCCTGGTCACCGGCGAGAGCGGCACCGGCAAGGAAGTGCTGGCGCGTTATGTCCACCGCAAGTCGGCCCGGGCTGAGAAGCCGTTCATTTCGGTGAACTGCGCCGCCATTCCGGAAAACCTGCTGGAATCCGAACTGTTCGGCCATGAGAAGGGCGCCTTCACCGGCGCCATCGCAAGGCGCATCGGTAAGTTTGAGGAAGCCAATGGCGGCACCCTGCTGCTGGACGAAATCAGCGAAATGGATGTGCGGCTGCAGGCCAAGCTGCTGCGCGCGATTCAAGAACGCGAGATCGACCGCGTCGGCGGCACCAAGCCGGTCAAGGTCGACATCCGCATCATCGGCACCTCCAACCGCGACCTGGCCGACGCGGTCAAGCACGGCACCTTCCGCGAAGACCTTCTCTACCGCCTGAACGTGGTCAATCTGCGCATTCCCGCGCTGCGCGAGCGGCCCAAGGACATTCGCGCCCTCGCCCATCACTTCGCCCGCAAATATGCGGAAGTGAACGGCGTGCCCTATCGCGCCGTTTCGGCCCCGACCGAAAGGTTGCTGCTCTCCCATATCTGGAAGGGCAATGTCCGCGAACTGGAGAATACCATTCATCGCGCCGTGCTGCTGGCGAGCGGCGCCGACATCGCGCCGGAAGCCATCCGCCTGCCCGACGGTAGCCATGTCGGCGCCGCCCCGGTTGTCATGCCGCAGAATATGTCGGTGCAGAGCGCCGTCACCAACGCTGCTGCTACCACCCGCGGCCTGATCGGCCGCACCGTCAGCGATGTCGAGCGCGACCTGATCCTGGACACGCTGGATCATTGCCTGGGCAACCGCACCCATGCCGCCAACATCCTGGGCATCTCCATCCGCACCCTGCGCAACAAGCTGCGGGAATATACGGATGCCGGCGTGCCGGTGGCTGCCCATGGCGAACAGAGGCTCGCAGGGTGAGTGCCGCACCTCGCTGCGCTCGGTTAGGGCAAGTTTTTCTAGGCTCGCTCTGGTTCGCCAAGAAAAACTGAACCAACGCCGCGAGCTTGGGCGAACGGCCGCGGGCCACCAGCCCAGAATGAAATGAAGAAGGTTTGGATCAATAGATGAGCAGCCCCGGCACCGTTTCAAGCATTGATTTCTCCCCGCGCGGGCTGCTGAACGTCCTCAAGCGCGGCGAGCTGGGCCTGGCCATCGGCATGATGGCCATCATGGTCGTGCTGATCCTGCCGCTGCCGACCTGGCTGCTGGATTTCACCCTGGCGCTGTCGCTGAGCTTCTCCATCCTGATCATGATGACGGCGATTTTCATCCGCAAGCCGCTGGAGTTCAGCTCCTTTCCGACCATCCTGTTGATCACCACCATGCTGCGACTGGCGCTGAACCTGGCCTCCACCCGCCTGATCCTGTCTCACGGCAATGAAGGCACCGCCGCCTCCGGCTACATCATCCAGGCCTTTGGCAGCCTGATCATGCAGGGCAATTTCATCATCGGCATCATCGTCTTCGCCATCCTGATCGTGGTGAACTTCGTCGTCATCACCAAGGGTTCGGGCCGCATCGCCGAAGTCGCCGCCCGCTTCAGCCTGGACGCCATGCCCGGCAAGCAGATGGCAATCGACGCCGATCTTTCCGCCGGACTTATCGATGAGAAAGAGGCCAAGGGCCGCCGCAAGGAAATCGAGCAGGAATCCAATTTTTTCGGCGCCATGGACGGCGCCAGCAAATTCGTCCGCGGCGACGCCGTCGCCGGCCTCCTGATCGTCGCCATCAACATCATCGGCGGCATCATCATTGCCGTCGCCCAGAAGGGCATGAGCTTTGGCGACGCCACCCATACTTTCACCCTGCTCACCGTCGGCGAAGGCCTGGTGTCGCAGATGCCGGCCCTGATCGTTTCCACCGCCGCCGGCCTGATGGTCTCCAAAGCCGGCGTCGAAGGCGCCACCGACAAGGCGCTGATGAGCCAGCTCTCCTTCTATCCCCAGGCGCTGGGCATGGCCGCCGCGGTGCTGGGCGTGGTCGGCGTGCTGCCGGGCATGCCGTTCTTCGTCTTCGAGCCGCTTGCGGGCGGCTTCGGCGCCATGGCCTGGTACGCCCACAAGCGAAAGGACGCTCGCCTGGCCCAGGCCGCCGCCGCGGCTGCGCCGCCCGATGCCGCCACCAAGGAAGAGCCGATCTCCACCGCCCTGGCGATGGATCTGCTGCGGGTCGAACTCGGCTATGGCCTGCTGCCGCTGATCAATGATGTGCAGGGCCACAAGATCACCGACCAGATCAAGGCGCTGCGCCGCCAGCTGGCGCAGGAGATGGGCTTTGTCATGCCCGCCGTGCGCATTCTCGACAATATGCAGCTTGGCGCCAACGAGTACCGCATTCGCGTCAAGGAGTTCGATTCCGGCAAAGGCGAGCTGTTCCCCGGCGCCTTCCTGGTGATGGATCCCAAGGGCCTGCCCATCGACCTGCCCGGCACTCACACCACCGAGCCGGCCTTCGGCCTGCCCGCCACCTGGGTTTCCGGCGCCTTGAAGGAAGAAGCAACCTTCCGCGGCTTCACCGTGGTCGATCCCGGCACGGTGCTGACCACGCATCTCACCGAAGTACTCAAGTCGCACATGGCCGAACTGCTCTCCTATGCCGAGACCAAGAAGCTGCTGGACGACCTGCCGCCCGAGAACAAGAAGCTGGTGGAGGAATTGATCCCTTCGCAGATTTCGGTCACCGGGGTGCAGCGCGTGCTGCAGACCCTGCTGGGCGAACGCGTCTCGATCCGCGATCTGCCCGCCATCCTGGAAGGCATCGCCGAGGCGGTGGGTCACACCAAGAACGCCCTCTACATCACCGAGCATGTCCGCGGCCGCCTGGCGCGCCAGCTCTGTCACGCCAATCTGGCGGTGGGCGGCTATCTGCCGCTGATCGCCCTGTCGCCGCACTGGGAGCAGGCCTTCAGCGAAAGCGTGATCGGCCAGGGCGAGGAACGCCAGTTGGCTATGGCGCCAAGCCAGTTGCAGCAATTCATCCAGACAGTGCGCGAGGCCTTTGACGAGGCCAGCGCCAAGAATGAAGTGCCGGTGCTGCTGACCAGCCCGCAGATCCGCCCCTTTGTGCGATCCATCGTCGAGCGCTTCCGCCCCGCCACCGTGGTGATGAGCCAGAACGAGATTCACGCCTCGGTGCGGCTGAGAACGCTGGGGCAAGTGTGAGATGCCGGCGCTTTCCCAGCATCGCGAAAGCGCCACCCTGCTCGCCTTCCCCGGCGCGGCGCAAAACCTTTCCTCCGGCGTGATCGCCGCGGCCTTGCGCCGCCATCGCCTGCCCGAGCGTCTTGCCGCCCAGTTGTTGCGCGATGCCGCCCATGCGCCCGACCCGCAAGCCGCGCTCGCCCGGGCGCTGGACGACCGCATGACGCTGGAGCCGCTGAATCTGGATTCGGCGCGCCCGATCCTGCTGATCGGTGAAAGCGGCGCCGGCAAGAGCGCCGCCGCCGCCGCCATCGCGGCGAAGGCCGGGCGCGAAATTCTGCTGCTGCCGGCCCGCGAGGGCTTGGCGCGACTCCGCGCCGGCAGCCTGCCGCCCGGAGTGCTGGTGTTGATGGAGGCGGACGGCTTTCATCCGCTCAATCCCAAGGCCCGTGGCGCCTTCGCCGCCCTCAGCGACATGGAAGATGCCCTGGCCGTGGGCGTGGTCTCCGCCGCCGGCGACGCCGAGGACGCCGCCGAGATGGTGAAAGCCCTGCGTTTCCGCCGCCTAATCATCACCGGCCTGGACCGCGCCCGCCGCCTGGGCGCGTTGACGGCGGCGGCGACCAGCGGCGCCCGGCTGGCGCATGTTCTGAAGAACGGCGCTTTAGAAAATCTTTACCCTGACGATCTCGCCGCCGCGCTACTGGCCCCGCTGTGAGGCATTTGTGCGCCCGCAGCAAGGGTTCTTTAAGTCTGCGCGTGCAATAAATCCCCCACGTGGCAAGCCACGATAGTTACCATTTGGGAGATTTCGACATGCGTAAGACCAGTGCGACCCTGGCCACCACGGCCCTGCTGATGACCAGCGCCTTTGCGGCCACGCCTGCCACTTCTCCTCTGCCGGCCGGCAAGCCGGCCGGCGTCCATCAGGCGGCCCTTCAAATGGGCGGCGTTCTGGTGGTGATCGGCCTCGTCGCCGTCGCCGGCGCCATCGCCGCCATCGCCTCGAACACCCAGGGCACTGGTTCCACCACCGGCACCGGCAGCTAAGCCAAGGCGCGCTCCACGCGCGCCGCGCTTAACGCTTCTTGCCTTTGCCCCCGCCACCGGCGCGATTGTCGATCGCGAAGGGGCCTGGGCCCATGCCCACCATCAGGAGCAGGCCGCCGCAGATCGCTAGATCGCGGGAGAAGATCGCGAACTCGCCTTCGCGGCCGGCACCCTCCGCCATTGTCCAGACCGGATGCAGGGTGAAAGCCGCCACGATGGTGAGCCCGAACAGCAGTACCGCGCCATGGCGGGTGTGGTAGCCGAAAAATAGCGAGATACAGCCCAGGAAAATGAAGACCAGCGCCACCAGCAGCAAGGCCGGGGCGAGCGGGACATGGCGTGCTTCCAGCCCGGCGGCGACATGCGGCCAGTCGGAGACGATGTTCATGGCGGAACTGCCAAAGAACCAGACCAGGGCGCAGCGCCCCAGAAACGGTGAAATGGTCTCGGAAAACGACATGCCCTGCTCCGACTCAATGGCCGGAATCTAGCGGCTTTTGCCGGAAAGCGGAACTTACGCGCTGCGGAGCGAATGCTTGCGCAGATGCCGCACCATCGCCATTTCGTCCATCCGCGCCTGCTGGCGGCGAGTCTGGATTTCGGCCAGGCGCTTGGCCTGCTGCTCGGTGGCGAATTCCAGGCTCTTGAGGTCCTGGAAGGCGTTGGTCAGGTCGAGCTGAGCCGCGGCATATTCCTTCTCGATGTCCTTCAGCGTGGTGCGCAGATTTTCGCGGCGGCTTTCGATCGATTTGAGGAATGACGGGAAGGCCAGGCGCCCGATATCGGAATCGCCGGCGCGCTGCTTTTCGCGCGTGACATTGTCGTCCAGGTCGGAGAGTTTCTTTTCCAGGTCAGCTTTCATCGCCTCGATGGACGCCATGCGGCGCTTCATCTCGTCAACGCGAAAGCGCTTCAGGCGCAACAGCGTGTCAGTGCGGTTCATCACGCTCTCCTTTCGCTATCGATGATGGCCGACAGCGACTGATATCCGGTAGCCAGATCCGTGGCCTCGTCCTTTCTCTGGGCGAGGAAGGCTTCAAGGCGCGGATACAGCTTTACAGCATGATCCACTTCAGGATTCGTGCCAG
>Ga0265318_10000515_pt1 | contig 27834 bp, 20 predicted proteins | sample 4821metaG_FD_192431 | JGI IMG/M metagenome (GOLD analysis project Ga0265318, IMG submission 192431) | Rhizosphere microbial communities from Carex aquatilis grown in University of Washington, Seatle, WA, United States - 4-8-21 metaG | ecosystem: Host-associated > Plants > Roots > Rhizosphere >... | reverse complement strand
GCCCGTGAAGATCGGCACCTCGAGGGACAGTCCGGCCGTCAGGTATCCCCTGTTGTCGTAGAGGCTCGGCATGACCCCGTTCTCGACGCCGCCCGCCACCTGCGCGGCGAGCGTGGGCCGGTCCCCTCGGGAGGCGGCGTCCAGCTGAAGGCGCGCGGTCTGCTCGTTGTCGCGGGCGACCTTCATCTCGGGCCGGTTGAGCAGCCCGTCGGAGATCGCGGCGGACTCGGCGATCGCCGGCTCCTCCGCGTCGAGGTCCCCTGCGATCTCGAGGGGCGCCGCAAGGTCCCGCCCGAGGAGCTGCCTGAGCCCGTTCTCCTGCTTCTCGAGCGAGGCGACCGTGTCCGTGAGGTGGTTCCGCGCGTTGGCGAGGCGGACCTGCGTCGTCAGGACGTCGAACTTCGTCGCGCTTCCCGCGCTGAACTTCCTCTCGGCTATGCGCAGCGCCTCCTCAAGGGCGGCTATCTCCTCCCTCGCGACGGCCGCGGAGTTCCGCAGCAGCAGGACGCTGTAGAATCCCTGGATCGCCTGGTACCCGAGCTGGTGCCGGACCTGCTCGAGCGCGTCCTGCGCCGCGATCTGGCCGGAGCGGGCCATCTCCACCAGCTTGTCGGTGCGCCCGAAGTCCGTGAGAAGCTGCCGCGCCGTGACGTTCACCGCGTAGGAGTCCTGGACATTCTCGTAGATCGCGCCGCTGGGCCCTCCGGGGATCGAGATCGAGACGTACGGGCGCATCGAGTTGTAGGTGTAGCCCGCGTGGCCGCTCACCTGGGGAAGCCGGCTTGCATTGGACTGCACGGTGCGCGCCCGGGCGGCGTCCACGGCCGCCTGCGCCGCCTCGATCGACGGGTAGCGGGCGATGACGGTCTCGATCGCCTGGGAGAGCGTGAGCGGGCCGGCCGGGGATCCTTCCGCGCGGGCGGACGATGCGATTGCGGCAACGGCCAGGACTAGGGCTGCGGTGTGTTTCATGGCGGGTTTTGAGACGGGTCCGGGATCAGTGCGATTCAGCGGCTGCGGCCGCCCCCTCCGCGGTGGGCCCATGCGAGCGGCCGGCGAAGAGGATGAGGGGCACGCACACAAGGGACAGGATTCCCACAAAACGGTAGGCGTCGAGATAACTGAGGAGGCTGGACTGCATCCGCACCGTCGCCTCCAGGATCCCCAGGGCGCGGTGGGACGCCTCCCACGGCGTCGCGCCGCCGGAAGCCATGGCGTGGGTGAGCTGGCTGATCCTGCTGTCCGTGGCCGGATCGCCGACGGCGAGGCGGGAGACGAGGTCCATGCGGTGCGCCGCCGCTCGGTGGTCCAGGAACGTGTTGATGAACGCGATCCCGAACGAGCCGCCCATCTGCCGCATCATGTTGTTGAGGGCGACGCCCTGGGGAATGTCCCGCGGCCTGAGTCCGGACACGGCGAGCTGCGTCAGGGGGATCGTGATGAGGCTCAGCCCGATCGCCCTGAGGATGATGGGCCAGAAGAAGTCGCCCGACTGCGCGCTCAGGTCGAGCCCCGAAAGCTGCAGGGCGAAGACCGCCACGATCGCGAAGCCGACCACCACCATGATCTGCGGCGGGAAGCCCTTCATGAGGAGCCTGCCCATGACGGGAAGGAAGAGGACGGCGACGGCCGCGCCCGGCAGGAAGAGCATGCCCGTCTTCATCGCCGTGTAGCCGAGCAGCCGCTGCGTGAACACGGGCACGATGAAGACCGTGGCAAACAGCGCGAAGCCGAGCACGAACGTGAGGCTCGCGGCTATCGCCAGCTTCCGGCTCCTGAGGACCCGCAGGTCCACCACCGGGTGCTCGGCGGTGAGCTCGCGCACGATGAACGAGACCAGGGAGGCGGCCGCCACGACGGACAGGACCACGATGTACCTCTTCGAGAACCAGTCCTCGGACTCGCCGCGCTCAAGGACCGTCTGCAGCGCGCCGAGGCCCGCGACCAGGAGTCCGATCCCGATCCAGTCGATCGTCTCGGCGTTGCGCGCGTGGGAGGGCTCCTTCACGTAGATCCAGGAGAGAAGCGCGGCGGCGAGCCCGATCGGAAGGTTGATGTAGAAGATCCACGGCCAGGAATAGCTGTCGATGATCCATCCGCCCAGGGTCGGTCCGATCGTGGGGCCGACGAACAGGCCGATCGCGAAGAGCGACGACGCGAAGCCGCGCTGGGCCACCGTGAACGTCTCGAAGAGGATCGCCTGCGACGTGGACAGCAGGGCGCCTCCGCCAATGCCCTGGAGGAACCTGAAGGCGACGAGCTCCCAGATGTTGTGCGCGTTGCCGCAGGCCACCGACGCGGCGGTGAAGAGGAGGATCGAGCCGATGTAGTAGTTGCGCCTCCCAAACCTCGCGGCGAGGAAGCTCGTCATCGGGATTATGATGACGTTGGCGATCGCATAGGACGTCACGACCCACGCGACATCCTCGAGCGTGGCCCCGAGGTTCCCGCTCATGTCGTTCAGCGCCACGTTCACGATCGACGTGTCGATGAGCTCGATGATCGCGGCCGCGATCACCGTGATCGTGATGATCAGCTTGCGCAGACCGTGTTCCGCCATTGGGGTGCGGGGCCTATTCCCTGACCGAGACGGTGGCGTCGACGCTCATCCCGGGGCGCAGCGGGCGGTCGGAGTCCGGCGCCTGGGTGAGCACGACCTTGACCGGCACCCTCTGGGTCACCTTGACGAAGTTGCCCGTGGAGTTGTCGGGGGGCAGGAGCGCGAACCGGGCGCCGGTCGCCCCGGACACCGACTCGACCCGCCCGTGGAAGACCACGCCGGGGTAGCTGTCGGCCTCGATCTCGACGCCCTGGCCCTGCCTCATGCGCGTGAGCTGGGTTTCCTTGAAGTTCGCGACGACCCAGACATCGGCGTCGGACGCGATCGACAGGAGGGTCTGCCCGGCCTGGATGAACTGGCCGGGCTCCACGTTCTTGCGGGACACGAGACCGGCGATCGGGGCCGTGACCGAGGCATAGGAGCGCTGGAGCTTGGCGAAATCGAGGTCGGCGGCCTTCTCGGCGGCCTGGGTCTGGGCGGCGGCGGCGCGCGCGGCCGCGACGGCAATCTGAAGGTCGGCCGCCCGGGCCTCGCTGCGCACCGAATAGAGCTCCGCCGCCGCCGTGTCGGCCGCGGCCTTCGTGTCGTTGAACTGGCTGTCGGTGATCGCGCCGGTCTTGAGCAGGTTCGTGTCGCGCTCGAGGTCGCCTGCCGCCTTTCGCTGGCGCACGAGGGAGGTCTCGACATTCGCGGCGGCGGTCGCGGCCGAGGCGCGGGCGCCCGAGAGCGAGGCCTCCGCGGTCCGCTGCTCGGCCAGGGCGTTCTGGAGCGCGGCCTCGGACTGGGCCGCTTTCAGGTCCAGTTCCCTGGGATCGACCTCGACAAGGGCCTGGCCCGCGTCGACGTGCTGGTTGTCGCCGACCAGCACGCGCGCGACGTATCCTGAGACCCTGGGCAGGACGGGGCTGATGTGGCCCTCCACCTGGGCGTCATCGGTCTCCTCGTGGGCCACGTAATACCGCCAGTGCCTGACGCCGAGGACGATGCCCGCGGCGAGGGCCAGGACTGCCACCGTCCCGATAACGGCCCGGCTGGGGGCGATCCTCGACCTGGACTTCGTCGTCACCACGGACAAAGGGGCGGCTTCTGAATGGGCTTTATTCATGGCATCAAAAAAGTGATTAGGCACCTAATTACATGAAATTGCAAGCGCCGTGGGCATTAAGAAGCCGAAAAACCCGGACGGGGCCCCTGGCTGAAGCCGGCCCTAGATATTGTCCAAGCAATTGATTGGCAACTCGATCCAACTACCTGGAGCGAGGTTTCCAATCTCGAGGGTGCCGAAGCGGATCCGGTGGAGATCAACCACCAGGCACCCCTGGGATGCGAACATGCGCTTGATCTGGTGGTAACGCCCTTCGGTCACAATGACTTCCGCATCCCGGTTTCCAATTCTGCTGAGGGTCGCCGGGGCGCACGGAGTATCCTCGCCTGGCAGCCGGAGCTGACCGCTCGAGAAGGCATCCTCTATTCCCGCCGGCAGATCCCGGTCGATCCGGGCACGGTAGACCTTGGGCAGCTTGTGCTTCGGTGACGTCAGGCGGTGGACCAACGGGCTGCAGTCGGTCAGCAGCAGCAGCCCCGTTGTGTCCTTGTCGAGACGGCCCACGCTTGTCACCGGCGGATTGCGGCGCCGCCAGCGCTCGGGAAGGAGCTCATACACGCTGGGGCCCTCCGCGGGGCTGTGCGAGCACACCCGGCCGGCCGGCTTGTTCAGCAGGATGAGGAGCTCGCCCGGATGGTCGGGCGGCTCGCCGTCGATCCTGACCTCCTCGGGCTCTGCCTTTGCGCCGGGATCCCTCTCGGCCTCGCCGCGAATCGTGACGCGACCGGCCTCGATCCATTCGCGGACCTCCCGGCGGGAGCCGTATCCGAGGCTGGAGAGAATCTGGTCTATGCGGCGCATTGCGGGCCCGGATTGGGGCATTTTCGGCCCCTCAAATCAACAAGCCGGTTGGGGCCAATCGACGGATTTCGCCAGAATAGGCTCGGCAACAAGACAGTCATTTGGGATGTCTAACCCTCGCGACAATTTATGGCAGTCTGGGAATATAAGGTAATCTCAAGCGGCAAGGGGGGCTTCGCCACGCCCGCGCTGCTTGAATCATTTCTCAACCAGCTCGGCACGGACGAGTGGGAGATCATCGAATTTCGCGGGCAGCCCGACAACCCCCTGGCCTTCTCGGGCCTGGCGAGGCGCCCGACCCAGCGCGACTGGACGCTCGAGGACGCCGCGGCCGCCGCGGCCCGCGCCGAGGCGGACAAGCTCCGCCTGGAATTCGAGGCCAAGTTCAAGAACGCAACGGCCGCCTCGGCGCCGGCCGAGGCCGAGGAGCCCGTGAAGGAGGCCGGGCGCGAGTACGACGGGCTAAGGCGTCTGCGCGATACCGAGCGCGATTCGGATCCCGACGCGCCGGACACCCCAGAGGACGAGTGGGACAAGCTGGGGGCGGAGGACGAGCTGCCGACCTTCTTTGAGGCCATGCGGCCGCACCTGCGCAGGAACCAGCGCGGGCCGGGCTTCTCGGTCGGGGTGGACTACCTTGCCAAGAAATGGGACATTTCGGAGGCCGAAGTGATCGGCGCGCTCAAGGAATGCGGCCTTGATGTGCCCGATGACGAGGACGCGAAGGTCACCTACGTCGACTACGACGGCGACCTCTACTGGGTGAACATCAACCGGCGCGGGGAACTCTGGGTCAACACGAAGGAGAAGAGCCGACCGGTCTTCAGGACGGTCCAGGCCACCAGGGCCGAGCCCGAGGAGGGCGCGAAAACCCCCGAGGCCGTCGGAAAGAGGGAGGAACGCGAGCAAAGGCCTGAGAGGAAGGATGCCGAGAAGGATTCCGGCGCGCCCGTCGCGCCGCTTCCCGAGGGGCCCGCGCTGCTCGACAAGATCCGCCCGCACATGCGCAAGAATCGCCGCGAGCCGGGTGGATCGGGAAGCATGAGCTTTCTCTCCAGGGCCCTGAAATGCAGCGAGGCCGCGCTGGTCGAGGCTTTCACCGCAATGGGGCTCAGCGCCAACGCGGCGGCCGGAGATCCTCCGGTCTTCGTTGAGATCGGCGACGAGACCTGGTGGCTCAACAAGGACAATCGCGGAGGCGTCTGGATAAACGCCCGGGCGAAGCGCGGCGAGGAACCGGCCGCAGCCCCCTCCTCCTCGGCAGAATCCGCTGCGCCCGCGCCGGGCAACGTGCTCGCGGCCGTCAGGCTCCTCCTCAAGGAGACCAAGACGGGAAGCGTCGCGGCGCCCGTGGAGCGGCTCGCGGGCGACCTTGGCAAGTCGGTGGAGGAGCTCCTTGGCGCGCTCACCTCCTCCGGGCTTCGCGTCCCCGAGAAGTCCCGCGAAAAGCCCGTTTTTGTGGAGCACGCCGGCGAGATCTTCTGGCTCAACCTCAACGGGAAGGGCCAGCTCTGGCTCAACGCCAAGGCCTCAAAATATTCTGGCGACGACAGCGAGGGCTCGGGCGGACACAGGGGCCGCCGTCCCCGCCCGAGGAAGAAGGAGCCTGAGGGCGGCGATGCTCCCGCAGCGCCCGCTCCTGCGGAATCGGTCCCCGCGGCTTCCCTTCCTGCGGAATCCGCTCCCGCAGCGCCCGCTCCTGCGGAATCGGTCCCCGCGGCTTCCCTTCCTGCGGAATCCGCTCCCGCTGCGCCCGCGCCGGACGCTCCGCCCGCGGGCTGACGCCCGTGCGGGTCCCGATGGGGGGCGTCAGGCTTGGTTCCCTCGCCTTGCACCCACCGCGTCCGCCAGCCGGTCCATGATCGGGATCGTCTTGTCCCATGAAAGGCAGGCATCCGTGATGCTCTGCCCGCGCACGAGCGGAACGGCGCGGTAGTCCTGCGATCCGCCGACGAGGTTGCTTTCAACCATGACGGCGGCGATCCCGCGGTCGCCCGCCGCGATCCTTGCCGCGAGGTCGGATGCCACGTCCGTCTGGCGCTCGGCGTCCTTCCCGCTGTTGGCGTGGCTGCAGTCAACCATGAGGTGGGGCGGAAGGCCGCTTTTCGAGAGGAGCCTGACCGCCGAGCCGACACTCTCGGCCGAATAGTTCGGGCCGCGCGACCCCCCGCGCAGGACGAGGTGAGTGTCCTCGTTTCCCGTCGTCTGCATGCAGGCGGGCGTTCCGTCGCGCGCAAGCGAGGGGAACCAGTGGGGATGGCGGGCCGACCGGATCGCCTCCACTGCAACCTGCACGTTCCCGTCGGTCCTGTTCTTGAACCCGACCGGCATCGAGAGGCCCGATGCGAGCTCACGGTGAACCTGGCTCTCGACCGTGCGGGCCCCGATCGCGCCCCAGCTCACAAGGTCCGCGTAGTACTGGCCCAGGGTCGTGTCCAGGAACTCGGTCGCGATCGGAAGGCCATGGGCCGTGATGTCCGCCATCAGCCTCCTTGCCTTCCGCAGCCCCTTGCTGATGTGGAAGGTCTCGTCGAGGTCCGGGTCGTTTATCAGGCCCTTCCAGCCCACCACCGTCCGCGGCTTCTCGAAATAGACGCGCATCGCGACCAGGAGCTCGCCCGCGTGGCGGTCGGCGGCCGCGTGCAGGAGCGCCGCGTATTCCAGCGCCGCGCCCGGGTCGTGGATGGAGCACGGCCCCACGACCACGAGCAGGCGGTCGTCCCTGCCCGCCATGATCGATGAAATCTCCCGTCGGGCGCGGGCGATCCGGTCGGAACCCGCGTCGTCCAGCGGGATCTCCTCGACGACGGTCGCCGGGACCGGAAGCGCCGTCGTCGCGCGGATGCGCAGGTCGGATGTGGGCTGATGCATGCCGGGCGGTCCCCTGGCCGCGGTCAGGTGCCGATAAGCGCGCGGGCGCGGGCGACTGCCGGGTGGCGGCTGAGGAGCACCTCGGAAAGGCTCGGGGCGAGCCCGAGCGACGCGGCCCTCAGGCGAAGAGACACCCAGGCGAGGGACGATGCCGGCGGGCTGAACGCGTGCGGCGCGAAGGCATCGAAGACGGGCGACAGGGCCGGAAGCTGGTCCTTGGGCATGAGGCCCTTTTCGACCAGGAACAGGCTGAGCAGGGCCCCGAGCGCGTCCAGCCAGACCATCGGGGTCGAGGGCGCGGAGTAGGGGATGCCCGAACCCTCCGGATACGGGGCCCACTCCATGAAGGCGCGGATGTACTCGTGGAGCTTCGCGAGCTCGGCGTCGGCGGTCGCCGCCGTCCACCGGGTCGTGAACTGCTTGCGCTCGCGGAGCTTCTTGACCTCCCAGACCCGCATGATCAGGACGAATTCCGCGCCGTCGCGGCGCAGCGTGCCCGTGAAGATGTAGTCGAGGCCGCTGGGCGTCGTGTCGACGAGCTTCCTGAGGTTATCGACGGTCCATTCCGTCGCAAAGATGGCGGGGCGCTTCGGCAGATTGCCGTCGTGCATGCATCCGAGCGCGGCGATGGAGGAGTACAGCGGGCAGAAATAGAACGTCTCCGCGAACCACAGCGGCAGGGCGCGCGACAGCCGGCCGAGCTCATCCTCCGGCAGCTTCATGGCCGCGTCGGGATCGGCGTAGGCGTTCGGAAGCGCGAACTGTGTGAAGGCGATCCGGCGCGGCTTTCCCTCCTTCTTCGGCAGTATCTCCTCTATGGATTCCAGGCCGTACGCCCAGACGGGCTTGCTCAGCGTCACCAGGGCCACGCCGACGACGTTCTCTGGGTTCACCGCCTTGGAATCGAACTGAGGGAATCCCGGCACGACGCCGTGGTTGATCAGCTCGGCGACCGCGTTGGAGAACCCGAAGAGGCGCTCCTCGAGCTCCGGGCGCTTCAGGGCGAACAGAATATCGAGCACGTGCTGCGCCGCATCCGCATCCCGGACCGCCAGGTAGGCCTGCAGGAGGTTGATCCCCGTAGCGGGGCCGTGGCGCAGGGCGTCATAGCGCGGGGCCACGAGCTCGATGATCTGCGGGATGTGCCCGGTGGAGCCGAGGTCGCCCGATATCGTCACCAGAACGTCCGCGCGGTCCCCGGCGCTCGCGAGCACCTCCTCGTAGATGGCCATTGCGCCGGGAAGGTCGCCCAGGTCCAGCTTCTCCCTCGCGGTGATGAGGCGCGGCGCCACGCCGGAGACCGGCGGGTCGAATGCGGCCGGCGCCCCGCTCTCGTTCCCGTGTGCAGGGGGGGCGGCCTTTCCTGCCAGGCGGTCGAAGAATCCCATGAGCGCGAGCTAAGCGACCGCAGCGCCCGTGGCGAACAGAATTGGAGGGGCCGCCGGGGCCCCTTCCCGGGCAATTCCTCGTTTGACCCGCTTTTTGGCTGCCCTTTAGGTAGCCCCCCCGCACATGAACCGGGTCCACATCAAAACCTACGGCTGCCAGATGAACGAGCGCGACAGCGAGGCGGTCGCGGCGATGCTTCGCGCCCGGGGCTACCGGATGGTGGACAACGAGGACGACTGCGACGTGCTCCTCCTGAACACCTGCAGCGTCCGGGATTCGGCCGAGCAGAAGGCGATCGGCAAGGCCGGCTACTGCCTCTCGAGGAAGAAGCGGGACCCCGACTTCGTCCTGGGGATCCTGGGCTGCATGGCGCAGAACCGGGGCGCGGGCCTCCTCGACCGCCTTCCCGACGTCGACCTGATCGTTGGCACGCAGAAGTTCCACCGGGTCCCCGACTACCTCGAAAACCTGAGGGCGGCCCGCGAGGCGGGAATCCCGCTGGGCGAGGCCGTGGTCGACACGGCGGCCGAGGAGGGCTCGCAGAACACGATCCGCGACCACCTGGACGGCCCCGAGCGCAGGGTGTGCGCTTTCGTCTCGATCCAGCAGGGGTGCAACATGGACTGCTCGTTCTGCATCGTCCCGACGACGCGGGGCGACGAGCGGTCGCGCCCGATGGACGAGATCGTGCGCGAATGCGAGGAGCTCGCCGCGCGCGGCACGCGGGAGATCACGCTCCTCGGGCAGATCGTGACGAGCTACGGCCGGCGCGACTATCCCCACGCCGGCGGGGTGTCGCCCTTCGTGCAGCTGATCGAGCGGGTGAACGCGATCCCCGGGGTCGAGAGGATACGCTTCACCTCGCCGCACCCGCGCGGGTTCAGGCAGGACCTCGCGGACGCGTTTGGACGGCTGCCGAAGCTCGGCGAGCACGTCCACCTTCCCGTCCAGTCGGGCAGCGACAGGATACTTCGCGCGATGAGGCGGCCGTACACGCGCGACCGGTACCTGGGGATAGTCGAGTCGCTCAGGGCCGCGCAGCCGGCCATGGCCTTCTCGACCGACGTGATCGTGGGCTTCCCCGGCGAGACCGAGGCGGACTTCGGGGAGACCGTGAAGATCTGCGAGACGGTCGATTACGACATGGCCTACGTCTTCAAGTATTCCGTGCGGACGGGAACCCCCGCCGCGTCGATGCCCGACCAGGTGCCCGAGGAGGTGCGCGAGGAGCGGAACCGGATCCTCCTGGACGTGCTGCGCGGGGTCTCGCAGCGAAGGAGCCACGCCCTCGTGGGGACCGTGCAGGAGGTCCTTGTCGAGGGACCCGACAGGACCGGGCTGCGCTTCACGGGAAGGACCCGCGGCAACCGGACCACCGTCTTCGAGGCCGCGCCGCGTCTGGTGGGCGCGCTGGTTCCGGTGGAGATAACGGGGGCGAGCGTCAGCACGCTCTACGGAAACCTCGCCTTTGCGGACGCCGGCCTGCAATCCTCGCGGGGCGCACCGCCATTCTGAACACGCAACCCTCATGTCGCTATTTGCCGCCTCACTCGTCCCCGGCCTGGTCCTGATCGCCCTGGGGATCCCGCTCCTAGCGGACGGCTCGGGGTTCAAGGCGGCGGTCAGCGCGTTTCCGAGGTCGGCCGGCGCCGGGTATGTGGTCTTCGGAGGCGCCGCCGCCTGGTTCCTCTACAACATCCTCCACCTTTCAAACGCGGACTTCGGGGAGTACCGGTACCTGCTGTTCCTCGGCTTCGCGGCGGTCGCGGTTCTCTCGTTCAGGTGCGTGCCGGACTTCCTCGGCGTGCGGGGCGCCTGCGCCATCGTGCTGATCGGCGCCGCGCCGTTCCTCGAGGCGGCCTACATGGAGTACGATCATCCCGCGCGCCTCTTCATGGTCTCCTTTGTCTACGTCGCCATCGCGCTCGCGATTTGGCTTGGGGCTCAGCCCTGGAGGCTGCGGGACTTCCTCGGCTGGCTCTTTGCCCGGTCGGGGCGGTCCAGGGGCCTGGGGGCCCTGTTCCTCGCCTACGGCATCGTGCTCTGCGGGGCGGCCTTCAAGCTAAGATGATCGCAACGCCCGCAGAGCGGACCGGCGCAAGGGACCCCGTCCTGCTGGTCGTCGCCGGCCCCGCGGGCTCCGGGAAGAGCACCCTGTGCGACAGGCTGGTCGCGGCCGGCATGGGATTCACAAGGGTCGTGACCAGCACGACCCGCGCCCCCCGGAAGGACGAGGTCGACGGGGTCCACTACCACTTCTTCAAGCCCGGGGAGTTTGACGCCCGGATCGCGGCCGGAGAATTCCTGGAGTGGGCCTGGGTCCACGGCGAGCGCCGCTACGGCACGCTGGCCGCGAGCGTCCTCGGGCCCCTCCTCCTCGGCAAGGACCTCGTGATGAGCGTCGACGTGCAGGGGGTCGAGAGCCTCCGCCGGATCGCCGGCAGGAACCCGTTCCTGAAGAGGGCGATGGCGACCGTGTTCATCGTAGTCGACTATGAGCGCCTGCTCGCGCGGATGCGCGAGAGGGGCAAGGACGACGAGGCCGAGATCGCCCGCCGGATGGCCACCGCCGCGGCCGAGCTCCGCGAGGCCCCGAAATTCGACTACATCATCGAGAGCAGGACCCGGGACGAGGATTTCGGGGAGCTCCTTGCGATCCTGAAGAAGGTGCGGGCCCGGGGCGGGGCGGCTCAGCCGCCGATGTAGCTCATCTCGATCTTCTCGCGCCCGGCCCCGGCATTGGGCGCTTCGGACCTTTCGTCGCTGTAGCGGTCCGTGCGCGCCCGCCAGATCCCCGCCACGAAATCGAGGAGCTCCTCGTCGCTTGCGCCCGACCTCACGCGCCCAAGCACGTCCCAGCCGGTGGAGGCGAACAGGCATGTGAAGAGCTTCCCGTCGGCGGAGAGCCTCGACCGGTTGCAGTCCTTGCAGAAGGGCTCGGTGACGGAGCTCACTATCCCTATCTCGCCGCCGCCGTCGGCGTAGCGGTAGCGCGAGGCGACCTCGCCGCGGTAGGCCGGGCCCACGGGCTCCAGCGGCCACGCGGCGCCGATGCGCTCGACGATCTCCCGCGCGGGCACCACCTGCGAGAGGGACCAGTGGTTCGTGTTTCCCACGTCCATGAACTCGATGAAGCGAAGCGTGTGCCCCCGCGACCTGAAATACTCGCAGAGCGGGATGATCTCGCCGTCGTTGACGCCGCGAAGGACGACGCAGTTGATCTTGATCGGGAATCCCTCGGCGGCGGCGGCGTCGATCCCCGCCAGCACGCGAGCCACGCTGAAGCCGAGGCCGTTCATCCGCCCCGCGGTCGCGTCGTTGAGCGAATCGACGGAGACGTTGAGCCGGTCCAGGCCCGCGGAGCGAAGCGCGGCGGCCTGCTTCCCCAGCAGCCAGCCGTTTGTCGTGAGCGAGAGGTCCGGCACCCCCAAATCCCGCTTGATCGTGCGGATGATCCCGGGAAGGTCGCCCCTAAGCAGCGGCTCGCCGCCCGTCAGCCGGATCTTCTCGGCCCCCAGGGCGAGGAACGCGCGCACTATCCTTTCAAGCTCGTCGTGGGTCATGAGCCGGCTGTCGGCCAGGAACGGATGGTCGGGCCCGAACGCCTCCTTGGGCATGCAGTACGGACAGCGGAAATTGCAGCGGTCGGTGACGGAGATGCGAAGGTCGTGGATCGGGCGTCCAAATGTGTCTCGGGCGGCGGCCATGTGGTTGACCAAGAAAATACGAATTCGTTATTTTCGCGAGGAGGGATTTGTGTGCTATCCTGCCGCCGTGCTCACACCCGCCGGCGCCGAGAAGCTGATCTTCGACACGATCCCCCTCTTCCACAGGGAGGACTGCGCGATCTCGGAGGCCCATGGCCGGGTGCTCAGGGGCGACCTCCGGGCGGACCGTGACCTCCCGCCCTTCGACCGGGTGACGATGGACGGGTTCGCGGTGCGCGCATCGGCGCTCGCCAAGGGGATCGCGAGATTCCGCGTGGAGGCGACGCAGGCCGCGGGAATGAGGCCGTTCAAGCTGGGGCCTTCCGAGGATGCCTGCATCGAGGTCATGACGGGGGCCGTCCTGCCGGAGGGCGCCGACTGCGTCGTCCCCTACGAGGAAGCGACCCGGGACGGCGATGGGATGGTCGCCGCGCTGGCGGAGCCCGCCGAGCCGGGCCGCCATGTCCACCGCCGGGGCACCGACCACAGGTCGGGCGATGTCATCGTGCGGTCGGGGGTCAGGCTGACGGGCCGCGAGATCGCGGTCGCGGCGTCGTGCGGGCATCCCGCGCTGACCGTGACCCACTCCCCGAAGATCGCGGTCATCTCGACGGGTGACGAGCTTGTCGAGGTGGAGGCGCTCGTCGCGCCGCACCAGATCCGCCGCAGCAACGACTACGCGGTCCGGGCCGCGCTCATAAAGGCGGGCTATCCCCGGGCCGACCGGTTCCACCTCCGCGACATCCGGCACGAGATCGAGCACATGCTCTGGCACATCCTAGCTGAGTACGACATCGTCCTGATCACCGGCGGCGTATCAAAGGGCAAGTTCGACTTCCTCCCGTCCGAGCTTGGCAGGCAGGGCGTGCAGAAGGTGTTCCAGGGCGTGGCGCAGCGGCCGGGAAAGCCCTTCTGGTTCGGTCTGAGCGGGAGGCTGACGCCCGTGTTTGCGCTGCCGGGCAATCCGGTTTCGGCGTACACCTGCCTCCACAGGTACGTCCTTCCCGCTCTCGACCACGCGAGCGGGCTGATCGCGCGCGTGCCGCTGACGGCATCCCTCGCCGAGCCGGTGGTGTTCAGGCCGAAGATCGCGTACCTCCTGCCGGTCCGCCTGTCGAGCGGCCCAAGGGCCGAGCTGCTTGCGACACCGTGCGCGGTGAATTCGTCGGGAGATTTTGCCGGCCTCGTGGAGACGGACGGGTTTGTCGAGCTTCCCGCGGGGCCGGGCGAGTTCCCGGCGGGCTACGTGGCGCAGTTCCGGAGCTGGGTCTAGGCGATCGACACCGAAGGATTGCGGTTGGGCCGACGGGCGGCCCATCATCGGCGAAAAGATGGCCTCCAAACGCAGCCTCTCCCATGTCGGCGCCGGCAACCGCCCCCAGATGGTCGACGTGGGCGGAAAGCGCGTCACCCGGCGCACCGCCCACGCCGTCGCCGTCGTCGCCCTGCCTCGGGCCCTTGCGGCCCGCCTGGAGGGCGGGGAGATAGGGACGCCCAAGGGGCCGGTCTTCCATGCGGCGGTGCTGGCGGGGATCATGGGAGCCAAGAGGACGTCCGAGCTCATTCCCCTCTGCCACCCGCTCCCGCTCGACGACTGCAAGGTCGAGGTGAGGGTGCGCCCGCCGGGCCGCGGCGGGTCGGTGGAGGTGGAGATCCACTGCCGTGCGAGGACCCGGGCGCGGACCGGGGTGGAGATGGAGGCGCTGACCGGCGCGTGCGTCGCCGCGCTGACGCTCTACGACATGGGCAAGGCCGTGACGCACGGGATGGTGATCCGGGAGATCCGGCTCCTGGAGAAGACGGGCGGCAAGAGGGACTACCGGGCCCCGTGAAGAAGACCGTTTCCGTGCGTTACTTTGCCGTCCTGCGCGATCAGCGGGGCCTTGGCGAGGAACTGGTCCCGACCGGGGCGGCGACCGCCTCCGAGCTCTACGAGGAACTCCGCCGCCGCCATGGGTTCACGCTGCCCCTGGAGAGGCTCCGCGTCGCGATCAACGACGAGTTCGAGCCCTGGGCGTCGGAGATCCGGGACGGGGACGCGCTCGTCTTCATTCCGCCGGTCGCGGGGGGCTGATTCCCATGGATTTCAGGTTGACCGACCAGCCGATCGATCCCTCCAGGCTCATGGCCGGCCTCGGCGACGCGCGCGCCGGCGCCTGCGTCACGTTCGAGGGCCGGGTGCGCGACGAGAACGAGGGGCGGAGCGTCAAGGCCCTGGACTACGAGGCGTACGCGCCGCTCGCGCAGAAGGAGGGGCAGAGGATCCTGGACGAGGCCCGCGGGAAGTTCCCCATCATCGGCGCCGTGTGCGTGCACCGGACGGGCTCCCTGGCCCTCGGCGACATTGCCGTGTGGATTGCGGTCGCGGCCGCGCACCGCTCAGCCGCCTTCGAGGCGTGCCGCTACGTCATCGACGAGATGAAGGCGCGCCTGCCGATCTGGAAGAAGGAGCACTATGCCGACGGCGCGACCGAATGGATCAACTGCGCCACGCGCGGGCCCGGCTCCGGGCAGAAGATAAAATAGGCGTCAAAAATCGGGAGGCGGGCGGATCCTACTTCAGCTCGACACAAACGGCCGCCAATGTTACGGGAAACGCCACGAATATGGCCACCCATCATCTATTCTTCGCAGCGACCACAACGCTCGAGAGGCTCCAGAAGATCCCCCCCTCCTTTTGGATGAAGGTGGGCCTCGGCGTGGCCGGGGTGATAATCGTCTTCATCATCATCCAGAAGGTATTGAAGGTAAATAAGTTCGTGCTCGGGGGCGTGGTCTTCATCGGGGTGGGCCTCATCGGGTTCAACATGATCTACCACCGCACCGAGCCGAAGTTCCTCACGCCCCTGGTCGACAGGATTGCCCCCTTCTTCCCCGCGGCCGGAGCCTACGAGACAAAGCAGGCCACGACTCCCGGCGACGCGAAGAAGAAGTAGCCCGCCCGAGAAACTGCTTGGTTTCAGGGCGCCGGTGGGGGAGATTTGCGACCCTATGGCTAAACCCCTTTCCGACGTCGGGCTCGTGGGCCTGGCAGTGATGGGCCAGAACCTGGCCCTCAACATCGCCGACCACGGCTTCCAGATCTCGGTGTTCAACCGGACCACCGAAAAGACCGATAAGTTCGTCTCGGAGAACCCGGGCACGCCCGGAGGAGTCGTCGGCACGAAGACGCTCGAGGAGCTTGTGGCGTCGATCGCGAAGCCTAGAAGGATCATCATCCTGGTCCAGGCGGGCAAGGGGACGGACGCGGTCATCGACGGCCTCGCGCCCCTGCTCGAGAAGGGGGACATCGTCATCGACGGCGGGAACTCGCTCTGGACCGACACGATCCGGCGCGAGAAGGCATTCAGCGACAGGGGTCTGCGGTACATCGGCAGCGGCGTCTCGGGAGGCGAGGAGGGCGCGCGGTTCGGCCCTTCCCTCATGCCGGGCGGCGACTTCGAGGCCTGGCTCGAGTTGAAGCCGGTCTGGGAGGCCGTCGCGGCCAAGGTCGACGCAAAGACGGGAAAGCCCATCGAGGGGGCGACGCCCGGGCATCCGGTCAAGGGCGGCGTGCCCTGCACCGCCTACATCGGCGCCAACGGCGCCGGGCACTACGTCAAGATGGTCCACAACGGGATCGAGTACGGCGACATGCAGATGATCTGCGAGGCCTATGCCCTCATGAAGGGGCTGCTGGGGCTGAAGCCGGCCGAGATGAGCGCGATCTTCTCCGAGTGGAACAAGGGTATCCTCGACAGCTTCCTCATAGAGATCACCGCCGACATCCTCCAGCAGAGGGACCCGGTCACCCGGAAACCCTTTGTCGACGTCGTCCTCGACACGGCCGGCCAGAAGGGCACGGGCAAGTGGACCTCGACCAACGCGCTCGACATGGGCGTCCCTGCCCCGACGATCGCCGAGGCCGTCTTCGCGCGCTGCATCTCGGCGATCAAGGACGAGCGGGTCGCGGCCTCCAAGGTCCTGAAGGGGCCGTCGAAGAAGTACCGGGGCTCGAGGAAAGCCCTGGTCGCGGCGATCCACGACGCCCTCTACTGCTCGAAGATCTGCAGCTATGCCCAGGGCTTCCAGCTGATGCGCACCGGCGCGCAGGAGTTCGGATGGAAGCTCAACTTCGGGGAGATCGCGCAGATCTGGCGGGGGGGCTGCATCATCCGCGCAGCGTTCCTCCAGAAGATCACCGAGGCGTACGCCCGGAAGCCCGACCTGGCGAACCTCCTGCTCGACCCCTATTTCAACAGGACGTTCAAGGCAGCGCAGGCGAACTGGCGGAAGGTCGTCTCGCTCGCGGTGGAGTGCGGCGTGCCGGCGCCGACATTCAGCGCGTCGCTCGCGTATTACGACGGCTACCGGTCGGGGCGCCTTCCCGCCAACCTGCTCCAGTCCCAGCGCGACTTCTTCGGGGCGCACACCTACGAGCGCGTCGACCAGCCTCGCGGGAAATTTTTCCACCTCGACTGGCCCGATCCGAAGCGGCCGCAGATTCCCGTCTAGACCACGCGGGATTCTGTACGCGAATAATGACAAATGTAAGTGCGCGAATTGAAATGTAAGTGCGAATAAACCAAGTGTAAGTGGCGGATAATCTAATGGCTTTCCCGGGCTTTCTTGCATTTGCCCATCTCCTGGTAGCCCCTTGGCCCCGAAAGCCCGTAAAGGCGGTTTAAACCGGCGATCCGCGGGCGATGCATGTACCTGTTTTCTGACAAAACAAAGTGTAAGGAGTGACACTGTAAGTGTAAGTGCCCCGGAGGAGAAGGTCGCCGTGTTGCGGAAGGTCTTTTCCCATGCTCCGGGCCCGAAGGTCGGGCTCGTCTGGCCGGGAATTCCAGACACCAGTTCGACCACCACCGGCCCCTGGCGCTTGCGCGCTTCGCGCAGTTTGCCGCCGGCGTCCCGGCCCACTTCTTCGCCCTCCAGAAGGAGCATCGGCCTGCGGACCGCCAAGCGCTTTCTGAGATCGCGGGATCACCGACCTTTCGCCGCAGATCGGGGACTTCGAGGACACCGCGGCGATCGTCGCGGCGCTGGATGCCGCGGTCACGGTCGAAACCTCGGTGGCTCAACTCGCGGGCGCCCTCGGCGTCCGGACCAGGTCCTCCTCGCCCATTCCCCGGACTGGCGCTGGCTCCTCGGGCGCAGGGACAGCCCCTGGTACCGGTCAGTGAGCCTCTACCGCCAGCCGGCCCCGGGCGACTGGGACTCCGTGATCCGGGAGGTGAGGGACGGGCTTTCGGGTCTCCTGAGGCGGGAGCCTTGACGCAATCGTCTTGCGGGCGCAGGCCCTGGACCTGCCGCGGAGTTGTCACGGAATCCTTTCCGGCGCCGCCCCACAAATGAGTGACATAAGCCGGATTCTGTGGCCTTTTTGGAGTCGTGCGATTTCCACACTAGCGCGATGACCGCCGCCAGGGCACCCGTGTTTTTGAGCTATGCTTCGCAGGATGCCGCCGCGGCCGGGCGCATCTTCGCGGCGCTCCGGGAGGCGCGGATCGAGGCCTGGTTTGACCAGGGCGAGCTGACGGGAGGGGAGGCGTGGGATGCGAGCATCCGGGAGCAGATCAGGACCTGCTCGCTTTTCCTCCCCATCATCTCCTCCGCCACGCAGGCCCGGAGAGAGGGCTACTTCCGCAGGGAATGGAAGATGGCCGCCGAGCGGACCCACGACATGGCGGACGGGACACCGTTCCTCGTGCCGATCGTGATCGACGGAACGACGGATCCCGGGGCGCTTGTCCCCCAGGAGTTTCGCGCGGTGCAGTGGACGTTCATGCCGGGCGGTGAGGTGCCGCCGGCGTTTGCGTCCCTCGTCCTCAAGCTCCTCGACCGCAAGGCGGACCCCGAGTGGGGGACCTACAGACCCGCGGGGGCCACCGGTCCGCGTCCGGTCCGCGCGCGGCTTGTCGCGGCTGCGTGCGCGGCCGCGTGCCTCTCGGCGCTTGCCCTCTGGCTGACCCTCCGGTTCGGGAGTCACGCGGCGGGCTCCGCCGCCCCTGATTCGAATTCGGTCGCGGTCCTCGCGTTCGCGGACCTGAGTCCGGAGCGTGACGCAGGCTATTTTTCCGACGGCATCAGTGAGGAGCTCATCAATTCGCTCGCTAAGATCCCGGGCTTGAAGGTGTGCGCCCGGACCTCCTCCTTCTTCTTCAAGGGAAAGGACGTCCCCCTCTCCTCCATCGCGCAGGCGCTCGGCGTCTCCTACCTTATCGAGGGAAGCGTGCTCAAGATCGGGACCCGGGTGAGGATCACGGCCGAGCTCGTGAAGGCCGCGGACGGCTACAGCGAGGCCGTGGGCCCCTTTGAGCGTGAGGTCCAGGATCTCTTCAGCGTGCAGAACGAGATCGCCGCCTCGATCGCGAAGAGCCTGTCGCTCAGGCTCGGGGTCGCCCCGGATGCGGCGCCAATCAACCCGAAGGCCGTCGAGCTCTATCTCGCCGGCCGCCACTCCTGGAACAGGCGCACCCCGGCCGGCTACGATGAAGCCGAGCCCCTCTTTGTGCGGGCCCTGGACATAGAGCCCAATTTTGCGCGAGCCGACGCCGCGCTCGCGGACGTCTGGCTCCTGCGCGAGGAGACGGCGCTCGTCATCGGGCGCTACGACCAGCGCTCCTCCACGGCGATGGAGCGCGTGCTGAAGAAGATCCGCGAGGCCGTGGCGATGGACCCGGACTCCTCCGAGGCCCACGCCTCGCTGGGGGTGGCCAACTGGATGCGTTGGAATTTTCCGGAGGCCGAGCGCGAGCTGCGGGTCGCCCTCGCGCTCAACCCGAACAACGCCTACGCGCACCACGCCCTGGGGCGCGTGCTCCTGAGCGACGGATGGATCGACGAATCAATTTCCGAGCTTGGAATCGCCTCAACCCTGGACCCCCTGTCGGCACGGATACTCGACAACGAGGCGTGGGCGCTCTGCTGGGCGGGCAGGTATTCCGAGGCGCTGAGGGCCAGCGCCCGCGCGGTCGTCCTGCAGTCCGACTCGGGCCAGGCGCTCACTGTCAATGCGTTTGCGCTCGTGAAGCTCGGGCGCGTGAAGGAGGCCCTTGCGGAGGTCAAACCGCTGCTCAATCGGAACGACACCTCGTCGGACGACCCGATCCGTATCCTGGCCAGGGCCGGCGCCCCGAGCGACCCGGCGACGCTCCTCCCCCGGGTCGAGCAGGGGGCGATGGGAACGGCCAAGATCGCGGGCTACCTCTGCCTCGGCCGAAGGGAGGACGCGCTCGCGTCCATCGACGCGCAGAGCCTCCTCGTGTGGGACTGGGCGAGCACCTTCTTCGACCCGCTGTTCGACCAGATCCGGCAGGACCCGCGCTACCTGAGGGCCGTCGACCAGGTCGGCTCGGGCGAGGCGTACGCGCGCGCCCAGGCGTGGCGCGCGGCGCACCCGCCGCAGCCCGCGCCCTGAACTGCGCCCCCTCTTTTTATGTCACATCCTTCCCCAGATTGCTCCAACGACCCCATTGGCTGCCTCAAGCACCTGTTCGTCGACACGGTCCTCCGGCAGAGAATAGCCGCGGGCCAGAAGCCCGCGCAGAGGCCCGTGTTCCTGAAGCCGCACGGCGTCGCGCACGGGTGCTTCGCCGTCCGTCCGAGCCTGCCCGAGGAGCTCCAGGTCGGCGTGTTCGCCGGCAGGAGCTACCCGGCGTGGATCCGCTTCTCGAGCGACACGCACCCCGCCGATCCCGACCTCAAGACGAACTGCGGGATCGGCCTCAAGCTCTTCGACGTCCCGGGCGAGAAGATCCTCGAACCGAAGGCGCCGACGCACGACTTCCTCTTCCAGAGCTACCCGATCTTCTTCGTCGATAACGCGACGGAGATGTGCGAGCTGATCCGCGACGGGGTCGTCGGAGGGAGCTACGACCCCTTTTTCAAGACCCACCCGAAGACCAAGGAGATCCTTGCCGAGATGGCGCGGGTGGAGAGGAGCGTCGCGACCATGGACTACTGGAGCGTCCTGCCGTTCCGTTTCGGGTTCGAGCGGCACGTGAAGTACAAGCTGGAGCCCATCGAGCCGGCGGGCCATTTCAAGGCGCTTGACCCTGCTGCGGAGGATGCCCTGTACCTCGACTTGAAGGAGCGCCTCCTTGTGGGCGAGGTGGCGTTCCGGTTCCTCCTGCAGTTCAGGAAGGAAAACATGCCGCTCGACGCGGCGACCGTGCGCTGGAGCGAGTCGGAGAGCGAGCCGGTCTGGGTCGCGACGCTCACGCTTCCCCGGCAGGACATCGATGCCCAGGGGCAGGAGAACTATGGCGAGAACCTGGCCTTCAACACCTGGCATGCGCTCCCGGTGCACGCACCCGTGGGCAGCCTCGCTGAGGCACGAAGGGTCGTCTACCAGGCGTCGGCGGAGATGCGCCGGGGCGCCAACCACGTGCCGACTGCCGAGCCGGCCGAGCCCAGGCCGTTCTGCCCGCCCCCTCACGAGCAGCACATGGCGATTGTCCGCGCGGCGATCCACCCCTCTATCGGCATCGCCCGGGTGGGCAACAGCCCGGAGGAGTTCTTCTTTGCGCCTGAGGTCAGCGAGCCCCTGCCCGAGAAGGACGGTTACCGGGACCCCTCGGGTGCGCTCAAGCGGCAGGCCGCGCGCTTCCGCATCTACGGCTACGATGTCACGGGCGCCGCCGTGGCGGAGCTCACGGCGGAAAACGCCTCCATCGACTGGTGCGTCCACGTTGCGAACCTGAAGGCGGCTTGGTACCGGTTCAACGTGGCGCTCGACATCCCAGAGGCGTCGGGCGCCCAGCCCGCCGGGCGACGCAATGCGGGCTTCACCGGGGGCGCGCGGGGCTCCCTCGCCAATGATCCCGGCCCGCGCTGGATCCACGGAGTGGACGTGAAGGGGAGCGACTACCGCTTCGACACCGGGACCGTCCGGAGCCGCAAAGTCTACCTGGGCGAGGTCCGCACCGACGAGATGGGACGCCTGATCTTCCTCGGCGGGCACGGGCGCGCAGAGTCGTTCGATGGATCGATCGCTACCGACTTTGCCAACAACGACGGATGGTACGACGACACCTCGGACGGGCCCGTGACGGCGACCGTGCTGGTGGGCGGACGGGTCGTTCCCTGCGATCCCGCGTGGGTCGTGACGGCGCCGCCGAACTTTGCGCCGGAGCTCAAGTCGGTGCGGACCCTCCACGACCTCCTCCGCCAGGTGGCGATCGACGCCAAGGCGATCGTCGCGCCGCCGCGCCACCGTCCCGTCTCCTTTGCAAGGGAGGTTCTGCCCATCTTTCGGAGGATGGCGGACCTGGCCTGGGTGAACCGGGGCTTCGCCGTCCAGTTCGGATGGGGCGGGCCCTCGGATTTCCTCGCGCCGGAATGGCTGCGGCGCCTTTCCACGCCCCCGTCGGGGCCGGAGGGCCAGGGGCACGACGAATTCCGCGAGATCAGGCGCCAGCTGTTCAACGCGTTCCGGAAGCCCGATACCGACCATTTCCGGAGGCCCGACTCGGAGAACGGCTCGCCCGGCCCCTGGCCGTGGATCTATGGCGACGCGATCGAGCTTCCCTACGGTGCCTCGCCGCGGCAGAACACGGCCCTTACTGACCAGCAGATGCGGGCGCTCGAGTCGTGGGCCGACGGCCGATTCGTGAACGACATCGACCCGGCTGCCCCGACGCCGCGCCTTCTTTCGGATGTCACCCTCCGGAACCAGCCGGAAACCCTTGATGAGGCGAGTCTCAGCTTCTGCCTCGCCGACGCCTTCCATCCCGGCTGCGAGATGACCTGGCCCCTGCGCAACTGGTCGTTGTTCATGGCCCCCTACCGGATCCGCCACCGGGCGACGGATGTCGACGAGCCCGACTACGGCGATGTGCTGACCTCGGAGATCGCGCTCGGCGCCGGGGGCCCGCTCCAGGGCCAGGGTCCCGGGGGCCTCACGCGCTGGATGGGGGTGCCGTGGCAGACGGACACCGCGAGCTGCCGGTCGGGCTATGACACCCGGTACGACTCCTTCGTTCCGACATTCTGGCCGGCCCGGGTGCCGAACGACGTGCTGACCGAGGATGACTACGCCATCCTCATGGACAAGGCCCGGTCACGCGAGGATCGCCTTGCCGCTTTCAGGCGGCGGAGGCGCTGGCTGCGCGACCTGGACATGAAAGCATCCGCCCTGCACCAGATCAACAAGATGGTGCGCGTCTTCGGAAGCCTGGGTGTCGTTGAAAGGCGCCCGGGCCCCGAGGAGGAAGGATTCCCGGAGACGGTCTTTGTCGAGACCCGGGGGCTCGACCCGAAGCAGGCGCCCGCCGCAGCGTCCGAGGCGCAGACGGACGCCCCGGAGCTGGAGACCCAGGTCTTCAGGCACCACGTGCGCGGCCGCTCCGGTGCGTGAGCCCCCAGGCGAGCATTCCGGTGGCCGTTATCGGCGGGGGCATCGCCGGATGCTCCGCCGCGATCGCGCTCCAGCGGGCGGGGCGCCCCGTGCTGGTCCTCGAGGGCGCCCCGGAGGCCGTGGCGCCGATCGGGGAGACCCTGCCGTCGGCTGCGAAGCCGCTCCTGCGGGAGCTTGGGGTGTGGGACGCGTTCACCGGGGACGGCCACCTTCCGTCGGCCGGTACCGTCTCCCTCTGGGGGGGACCCGAGCCGGTGGTCACCGACGCCATCGTGGACCCGCATGGCGGCGGGTGGCAGGTGGACCGCAGGAGGCTGGGGGGGCTTCTCCGGAGGAGCGTGGTCGAGGCCGGGGGGCGGCTCATTGAGAGGGCCGTGCTCGAGGCGGCGGAGCGCGCGGACGGCGGCTGGAGGCTCCGGGCTTCGCGGGGGACGGGGGATGAAGGAGTCGTGGCCGGCCTTGTCATCGACGCCTCCGGCAGGCGCAGCGCCTTTGCCCGGATGGCGGGAGCCTCGAGGCAGTACGCGGACAACCTTGCCTGCCGGCACGCGCGGTTCGGGGGCGCGGGGGCGAGCGACGACCGCGACTCGAGGACCTGGGTCGAGGCGGTCGAGGGAGGCTGGTGGTATTCGGCGAGGGTCCCCGGGGACGCGCGGGTCGTGGCGTTCCTCACGGACGGGGACCTGATGCCAGAGTCCATGGCGGAGGCCGCCGGCTTCGTCGGCCTCCTGAGTGAAACCCAGGGGATCCGCCGCCTCGTGGAGGACCATCGCCTCGATCTCCTAGACGGCCCGCATACGACCGCCGCCCGGAGTTCGCGCCTCCTTACTGCGGGCGGCGAGGGATGGATCGCCGCGGGTGATGCCGCGCTCGCATTCGATCCGCTTGCCGGGCGGGGCATGTGGGCGGCGCTGCGCACGGGGCTCTGGGCCGCGGGCGAGGCCGCGCGGGCGCCCGGAATGGGATACCAGGAGAGGCTGGACCGTGCGTGGGGGGACTGCGAGAGGATGCGGGTTTCGACGTACGCAACCGAGACGCGCTGGACCGGGGCGCCCTTCTGGCGGCGGCGCCTGCCTGCCGGCTAAAAGAACGGATTCGAACAAACACCTGCGAACCGAATCCGAATACCTCATGGCCACGCAACGGAGATCGCGTTGTATCAAAAGAACAAAAAAACTGAGCCCAGCTGCAGTTTATCTCGATTGGGCACGTAACCGTGGCTCTCAGAGCAGCCAAATCTTCCGGTATTATGCTCCCCGTTGACGAGATCGTCACTTTTGGCCGTCACGCCTTCACTTTTTCACAAGACGACATTCGAGAAAGCGTTTTAAGGCATGGCGCTGGACTCGACGCGAAAGGGGTCCGCCGAGCAGATGGAATTGTCTGGGAGATCAATAACGAAAAACCGCAGCAAGATATCTTGGTGGAGATTCCAGAATGGGTCGGTATGGGGAAGGGCCCGTCAGTGACCCCACCTCGTTAGTGGACGGTTGCGGCATGCGCAAATCTGGCCCGGCACTTACATTCCACTTATCCGGCACTTGCATTTTAATTATTGTTCGACGAACGCATTAGATTATTCTACGCCAGAATGCTTACGAGCGGGGTTACTTACATTCGTCATTATTCGGGTACACCTTGTGTTCCATTACATTCTAAAGTGTATTTCCGACACTGTAAGTGTAAGGGCATACATTCGAATTGTTAGAATGGCTAAGGCGTTCGGCATTCTAGCTGTGGAATTTTGATTTCTCCGGGGCATAGGCATCCTTCTCCAATACTCGAAAATTGGTTTACCAAAGGAGACGGGCCGACTCCTGGGTATTGTCACCAGTGGGTTTCCACCAAGCCGACCGAAGAAGGATAAGTTCCGGGAGCCAATTGAGCGTGCTGAAACCGTACATCGGGTCGACGCGGTTCGGGGGAGGGAGCGGTCCTCGGGGCTCGGCCGATCGTTGGCCCCGTGTGGGCGCGGCGCAAGTCACGCGCAGCTAACGGTTAGATTCTCGCCGCGGGCAGGCGCCATTTTCCTTTTGACGTTCTAAAGGAAGGGGGCTTACCTTCAGACAATCTAAAGAAGCCTTCCATGCCGCCGGAGAAATCTGAACTACTCCAGGGAACCCTCGACCTGCTCATCCTGCAGGCGCTCCAGTCCGGCCCGATCCACGGGTTCGGCCTGTCGCTCCAGCTCCGCGAGATGTCCCGGGACGTCTTCCAAGTGGAGATGGGCTCGCTGTACCCCGCGGTGTGCAGGATGGAGGCGCGAGGTTGGATCCGTGGCGAGTGGAGCGCATCCGAGGCGAACCGAAGGGCACGGTACTATTCGCTGACCCCGCAGGGCAGGAGGCAGCTCGCGGTCGAAAGGGCGAAGTGGGAGAGGCAGTCCTCGACCATCAACCTGATGCTCCAGGCGGCCTCATGAGAGTTCCGTGAACCCCTTCCGCACGCTCTGGTTCCGCCTGCAGCCGTTCTTCAGAAGGCGGAGAATTGAGACGGAGCTGGACGCGGAGATCCGCGCCCACCTTGAGATGGCGGAGGAGGCGCACATGGCGGCGGGCAAGTCGCGGGAGGAGGCCCGCCTCGCGGCGCGGAGGGAGTTCGGAGGGGTCGACCAGGTGAAGGAGGCGTACAGGGATGAGAGGGGCGTTCCTTGGATCGAGTCGATCCTGCAGGACGTGAGGACGGCGGTGCGCTCGCTCCGAAGGGCCCCGGGCTTCGTCGCGCTCGCGCTGGTCACGCTCGCCCTCGGGATCAGCCTGAACACCACGGCCTTCAGCTTCCTCGACGCCCTCCTGCTGGAGCCGCTGCCGTTCCCGGGACTGGACCGCCTCGTCCAGATCTACCGCACGGCCCCCGGCCAGCTCTTCGGCCCGAACTCGCCCGGCGACCTCTTCGAGCTGAAGGAGCAGAAGGGCATGTTCTCCGGGCTGGCGATCGTCGACTTCCCCACGTACAGCCTCGCGGTTTCCGGGCAGCCGGCCGAGCGGGTGAGCGCTTTCGCGGTGAGCGGGGACTTCTTCACGATCCTGGGCGTTCCGCCTCTCCTCGGGAGGGTGTTCGGCCCGGCGGAGGACGCGGTCGGCCACGACGCGGTGATCGTCCTGAGCTACGAGTTCTGGCGGCGCCGGTTCGCACTCGACCCCGGCGTTGTCGGGCGGACGCTGCGCATGAACGGCACGCCCGTGACGGTCATCGGGGTCATGCCCCGCTCGTTCCGGTTCCCGCGTCTGTTCGGCTCACGCGACATCTGGAAGCCGCTGGCGATGGACTCGAAGCTTGCGACCAAGAGGGACGGGCGATGGCTGAGCGCGATCGCCCAACTCAAGGCCGGGGAATCCCTCGCCGAGGCGCAGGCGAAGATGACCGCGATCGCCGCCCGCATGGCAAAGGACAATCCCAAGAGCGACGCGAACAGCGGATTCTTCGTGGGGCCGCTCGGCAAGATGCCCGGCGGCGGCGACATCATGATCTGGATGATCATGGGGCTGGCCTTCTCCGTCCTCCTGATCGCCTGCGCGAACCTGGCGAACCTCCAGCTCGCCCGGAACTCGGGCCGCTCGCGCGAGTTCGGCATACGGCTCTCCCTGGGCTCCACGCGGCCGCGCCTGGTCCGGCAGATGCTGACGGAGAGCCTGATCCTCTCGCTGGCCGGGGCTGTGCTTGGAGTCGCGTGCGCGTGGGGGGTAAACCGGTACCTCGAGGCGCGGTTCGAGATCATCGGCGAGGACTCCGGCTTCATGCTTCCGATCAGTGTCCGCGTCCTCGCCTTTGCGCTCCTTCTCGTGCTCGGCACCAGCGCCCTGTTCGGCACCCTGCCCGCCTGGATCGCCTCCAACGTGAGCCCGAACGCTGGGATCCGGATTTCCGGGGCGGGGATCACCAGCAGCCGGTCGCGCCACCGGCTCAGGAGCGTGCTCGTCGTCTCGGAACTCGCGCTCACGCTGTCCCTCATCGCCGGCGCCGGGTTCTTCTTCCAGGGTATCATGCGGTACAAACCAGGCGCGGTGGGCTGGCGGTCCGACCACGTGGTCACGGCGCGGGTGGCGCTGTCGAGACCCCCGTACGACAACGCGGACAAGTGCCTGGCGTTCTACGACAGGCTGTACGCCGAGCTGGCGGCGACCCCGGGCGTCGAGGCGCCAATCATCTGCGATCTATTCCCGACGGGCGGGTTCTATTACTCGCATCCGATGATCACCGAGGAGACAGCGGCTCGGCCCACCGGCAAGGAGCCGGTGTGCGACATGAACACCGTGACGCCGGGCTTCTTCCATGCGCTTGGCATCCGGCTGCTCCGCGGGCGCGATTTCGCGGACCCCGACCGCCCTGGAGCCCCGATGGTGGCCATCGTGAACGAGACGATGGCCAGGAAGCTCTGGCCGCACCAGGACCCGGTCGGCCGGAGGATCTGCGCAGTCGACTCGGATCAGCGCGAGTGGCTCGAGGTGGTCGGCGTCGTGAGCGAGATCGGATTCCAGACCGAGGTGAATTCCGGAGGCGCGATGCAGTACTACCGGCCGATCCGCCAGGTCGGCGGAAACTACTTCTCGATCGCCGCCCGCACGACCCTCGCCCCCGAGGCGATGAAGGACCTGCTTCCCAAGGCGGTCTTCCGGGTCGATCCCGAGCAGGCGATCTACAACCTGACGACCGCCGATCAGGCCTTCGAGGACTACAACCGCGCGAATCACACGTTTGCCTCGGGCCTCGCGGTGCTCGGGGTGTCGGGGCTCCTGCTCTCGGCCCTGGGGCTGTACGGGGTCATCAGCAACCTGGTCGTCGAGCGGACACCCGAGATCGGCATCCGGATCGCGATGGGGGCGTCGTTCACCCAGGTCGTGTGGGCGGTGATGAGGCAAGGCGCGCGTCTGGCGGCGGTCGGGATACCGATAGGCCTATTCGGCGCTTGGGGAGTGATCCAGGTCCTCGCGTCCAAGGTGCCCGGGAGCGCCAAGACCGACTCGCTGATGCTCGCGAGCAGCACGGCGCTCGTCCTGGCCGTCACCTTCCTCGCGTGCTGGCTACCTGCGCGACGCGCGGCACGAATGGAACCAAT
>Ga0265318_10000512_pt1 | contig 27978 bp, 25 predicted proteins | sample 4821metaG_FD_192431 | JGI IMG/M metagenome (GOLD analysis project Ga0265318, IMG submission 192431) | Rhizosphere microbial communities from Carex aquatilis grown in University of Washington, Seatle, WA, United States - 4-8-21 metaG | ecosystem: Host-associated > Plants > Roots > Rhizosphere >... | reverse complement strand
ACTTGCGTTGCTGCGCCTGGCGCTGCCGCTGGCGGCGACGCAACTGGCGCAGATGGCGATCCTGGCCACCGATACGCTGATGCTAGGGCGCTTCAGCAAGGAAGCGCTGGCGGCCGCCGCCCTAGGAAACACCGTTTTCTTCTTCGCCTGGCTGCTGGGCTGCGGCCCGGCCAACGCCGTCGCGCCGGCCATCGCTCATGTGCTGGGCGAGGATGAGAAAGCGGCGGACGAAGTGCAGGCCGTGGTCCGCATGGGCTTCTGGTCGGCGGCGATCATGACGCCGCCGCTGCTGGCGGTGCTGCTGATGACGCGGCCGATCCTGTTGCTGCTCGGCCAGCAGCCGGAGCTGGCGGCCAATGCCGGGCTCTACATGTCCCTGCTTTGCTGGGGCCTGCCCTTTGCCATCATTTTCCAGGTGCTGCGCAGCTTCACCAGCACGGTGGATCATCCGCTGGCGGGCCTGGTGGTGATGGTGCTGGCGGTTCTGTTCAACGCCGTTGGCGATTACGCCCTTATCTTCGGCCATTTCGGCCTGCCACGGCTGGGGCTGGCGGGCGCCGGCATTTCCAGCGCCTGCTCCAATCTGTTCAGCGCCGTTTCGCTTCTGGCGATCTGCCTGGTCATGCCCACGCTGCGGCGCTTCCGCATCATGGATCGTCTGACGCGCCTGCATCGCCCACATCTCAAGGAGCTCTTCCGGCTGGGCATTCCCATCGGCCTCACCACCCTGTTCGAGGCCATGCTGTTCAACGCCGCCGCCCTGATGATGGGCCTGTTCGGCGTCGCCAGCCTGGCGGCGCATCAGATCGCCATCACCATCCCCGCCCTCACCTTCATGGTGCCGCTGGGCATCGGTTTGGCGGCGACGGTGCGGGTCGGGCTGGCGCGCGGCGCGGGCGATGGCGTGGCAGCGCGGCGGGCCGGTTTTGTCGCCATCGTCATCGCCGCGCTGTTCATGACGCTGACGTCAGTGCTGTTGTTGCTGTTTCCGGAGCCCATTGCCCGCCTCTGGCTGCCGGACGAGCCGCCTGGCAGCGAAGTGATCACGCTGACCGTCCGCTTCCTGCATGTCGCCGCCGCCTTCCAGATCGCCGATGGCCTGCAGGTGACGGCATCGCTGGCGCTGCGAGGATTGAAAGACGCGCGCGCGCCGATGTGGATCGCCGGCGGGGCCTATTGGCTGTGCGGCTTTCCCGTGTGCGTGCTGCTGGGCTTTGGCGCCGGGCTGCAGGGCCTCGGCGTCTGGCTGGGGCTGGCCTTCGGACTGTTCGTGGCGGCGGCGGCGCTGCTCTGGCGATTCAACGCGCTCTCACGCCTACAAATAGGCGCGGCCCAAGTAGAGTAGCAGCAAGAAGACCAGCCCAATCATCGCGACGATGGCGATGCGGCCGGGTCGCGCCCGCCGCTCCTGCTCGGCGGCGATCAGGAAGGCGGTGTCGGGATGCAGCCGCACCCCGCCTTCCGCCACCATGCGCGAAAGATCCTCGGCGTTCTTCACCAGTTGCGGCAGATCTTCCGCCAGCTTGCCCAGGGCGGAGAAACCCTTGGCGGCGGTGGCAAGCCGCGCTTCCGGACCAAGATTGTCCGAGACCCAGCGTTCAGCCACCGGCCGGGCCGCTTCCCAGATGTCGAAATCGGGATCGAGGCTGCGCGCCACCCCTTCCACCACCACCATGGTCTTTTGCAGCAGCACCAGTTGCGGCTGCGCCGGCATGTCGAAGCGGCGCGTGGTTTCAAACAATTGTCCCAGGAGCTGGGCGATAGAGATGTCGCGGGCGCTCTTGCCGAAAATCGGCTCGCCCACCGCGCGCAAAGCCTGGGCAAAGGTCTCGATCGGATGCTGTAGCGGCACGAAGGCCAACTCGTAATGGACTTCCGCCACTTTGCGATAGTCGCGCGCCAGGAATCCCGCCAGGGTCGCCGCCATGAAGCGGCGCAGCGGCGGTTCCAACCGTCCCATGATGCCGAAATCCACCGCCACCAGGCGGCCCTGCGCATCCACGAACAGGTTCCCCGGATGCATGTCGGCATGGAAGAAGCCGTCGCGCAGCGCCTGGGTGAGAAAGCTGCGGACCACGTTCAGCGCCACCTTCTTCGGATCGTGTCCAGCGGCAATCAGCGCGGCGGGATCGCGGAGAGGAGTGCCTTCAATCCATTCGGTGGTGAGGACACGGGCGGCGGTGCGGCTCCAGTCCACATGCGGGACGCGGAAATCGGCGTCAGCCTTGGTGCGCTCATAGAGTTCGGAAGCGGCGGCGGCTTCCATCCGCAAATCCAGCTCCAGCGCCACCGAAGCGGCCAGGGTCTGCTTGACCGCGACCAGGCGCAGGCGCCGTGCCTCGGCGCTGAGGCTTTCCGCCATGCGAGCGAACAGCTCCAGCGCGGCAAGATCGCGGGCGAAGCGCGCCTCGATGCGGGGGCGCAGCACCTTGATGGCGACGTCAGCCCCCTCCGTGGTGCGGCCATGATGGACCTGGGCGATGGAGGCGGCAGCAACGGCGGGACCGAACGCCGTGAACAGCGCGTCCACCGGGCGGCCCAGGCTTTCGACGACAGCGGCGCGCGCCTGCGCTTCCGGGAAGGGCGGCAGCCGGTCCTGCAGATGCTCCAGCGCGGCGGCGGGCCCGGCGCCGACAATGTCCGGCCGCGTCGCCAGCATCTGGCCCAGCTTGATATAGGCGGGGCCCAGCCGTTCCAGCGCCCGCGCCAGCCTGGCGCCCGCATCCGGCTTGCGCGCACGGAAAGCCAGCGCGGGACCGAGCAGCAGCAGCGCCGCATGGATCAGGCGAAAGAAGCCGCCCATCAGAGACGCCAGGCCGAATGCATGGTGGCGATGCCGCCGGAAAGCACCCGCACCTTGACCTGATCGAGGCCCGCATCGCCGATCATCCGGGCGAATTTCTCGCGCGCCGGGAAACGGCGGATGCTTTCGGCAAGATAGCGGTAGGATTCCGCGTCCGCGGCCACCCATTCGCCCATCTTGGGCAGCAGCTTGAAGGAATAGGCGTCATATAAGGTGTCGAGGCCCGGCACCTCGACCTGGCTGAACTCCAGGCAGAGGAAACGCCCGCCCGGTTTCAGCACCCGGCGGCCCTCGGCCAGCGCCTTCTCGATATGGGTGACGTTGCGGATGCCGAAGGCGATGGTATAGGCGTCAAAGGAGGCGTCCGGCGCGGGCAGCGCCTCGGCGTCACCCACCGTCCAGGTGATTGCGGTCTCGCCTTTGGCCTCGGCGCGGCGCTTGCCCTCCCCCACCATCTTCTCGTTGATGTCGCAGACCGTCACGGCCGCTTCGCCCCCACGCGACCGCGCCATGTCGACAATGCGAAAGGCGATGTCGCCGGTGCCGCCGGCCACATCGATGGTCTTCCAGCCCGGGCGGGGATTCATCCATTCGACCATGGCGTCCTTCCAGATGCGGTGGACGCCGGCGCTCATCAGATCGTTCATCAGGTCGTAACGGGCTGCGACGGAGGAGAAGACCTCGCGGACAAGGCCTTCCTTCTCGGCCTCCGGCACCTCGCGGAAGCCGAAGCTGGCGGTGTTGTTTTCGGACATTGCGGGAATATAGCGCGGGCCGGGCGGAATGGGCTAGCGTGGCGCAATGCCCGAATTGCCCGAAGTCGAGACCGTGCGGCGGGGGATCGCCCCCGCGCTGGAAGGCCATACCATCACCCATGCCGAAACGCGGCGGGGCGATCTGCGCCGCCCCTTCCCCCGTGATTTCGCCAACCGGCTGAAGGGGCGCAAGGTGACGGCGCTGCGCCGTCGGGCTAAATACATCCTGGCCGACCTCGACAGCGGCGAAACGCTGGTGATCCATCTCGGCATGTCCGGCCGCATGAGCGTGCAGGCGCCAGGCAACGCGGCCCGCAAGATCGGCACTTATGTCCATGACGTCAGCGATGGTGTCGGCAAGCACGACCATGTCGTGCTGGAAACGGACGCCCCCGCCCGGATTCTTTTCAACGACCATCGCCGCTTCGGGCTGATGGACCTGATCCCGACCCGCACGCTGGAAGACGACAAACTCTTCAAGGATATCGGCATCGAGCCGCTGTCGGCGGGGTTCAACGCCAAGCACCTGATGGCGGCGCTGGCGGGCAAGAAGACGCCGATAAAGTCGGCCCTGCTGGACCAGAGGGTGGTGGCGGGGCTGGGCAACATCTATGTCAGCGAGGCCCTGTTCCGCAGCCATATTTCGCCCAAACGGCTGGCGGGCAGTCTGAAACCCGATGAAATCAAAAAGCTGGTGCCCGCCATCAAGACGGTGCTGCAGGACGCGATCAAGGCCGGCGGTTCGTCCCTGCGCGACCATGCCCGGCCCGACGGCGCGCTGGGCGAGTTCCAGCATTATTTTCTGGTCTATGATCGCGAAGGCAGGGCCTGCAAACTGAAATGCCCCGGCACCGTGAAGCGCATCGTGCAGGCCGGGCGCAGCACTTTTTATTGTCCACGATGCCAGAAGTGAGAGTCAGATGAGCGTTGTTCTTACTGAAGTCCGCGGCCCTGTCGGCATCGCCACTCTCAACCGGCCCGAGACGCTGAACGCCCTCAGCACGCCGCTGCTGGATGCGCTGGCCGAGACGCTGGAAGCCTGGGACGCCGACCCCAAAGTGCGGGTTATGATCGTCACCGGCTCCGACAAGGCCTTCGCCGCCGGCGCCGACATCAAGGAGATGGCGCCCAAAAGCTTTGCCGAGATGCACCGGGAGAACATTTTCGGCCGCCAGCTCGACCGCATTATCCGCATCCGCAAGCCGGTTATCGCGGCAGTGGCGGGCTTCGCCCTTGGCGGCGGCTGCGAACTGGCGATGGCGCTGGACATTCTGATCGCCGCCGACACCGCCAAGTTCGGCCAGCCGGAGATCACCCTGGGCATCATGCCTGGCCTGGGCGGCAGCCAGCGCACGCCCCTGGCGATGGGCAAAGCCAAAGCGATGGATCTCTGCCTGACCGGCCGGACGATGGACGCCCAGGAGGCCCTGGCCTGCGGCGTCGCGGCGCGGGTTGTCCCCGCTGCCGAGCTGATGGCTGAGGCTTTGAAAGTGGCGGAGAAGATCGCCGCCCAGTCCCTGCCCGCCCTGATGATGGTAAAGGAGGCGATCAACTGGGCCTATGAGATGCCGCTGTCCCAGGGGCTGGCTTATGAGCGCCGGGCCTTCCACGCCCTGTTCGCCACCCATGACCAGAAAGAGGGCATGGCGGCCTTTTCAGCCAAGCGGAAGCCGGAATTCCGCGATGAATAGAGGGTTTTGTTTGACGCGGGGGTAGGCCCGCGCTATACGCCCGCCTCTTTTGCCAAGGAAAGCCTGATGCCGAATATCGCCTCCTCCCGCAAGCGGGTCCGCACCACCGCCAAGCGCAGCGCCATCAATACGGCGCGCCGCACCCGGGTGCGCGGCTTCATCCGCAAGGTCGAGGAAGCCATCAAGTCCGGCGACAAGACCGCCGCCCTGGCCGCCCTCAAGGCCGCCGAGCCGGAAATCATGCGCGGCGTCACCAAAGGCGTACTGCACAAGAATACCGGCAGCCGTAAGGTTTCCCGCCTGACCAAGCGCGTCGCAAAACTGACGAAATAATCAAGTCGCTGGAATCTCTGGCGTTTTACAGAATAGAATGGGCCTGAAAGCGATTTCGGGCCTTTTTTATTGCTCTGTGTGCTGAACACCATCTTTCCGTCGTATTTCTGCAGCGCACCCTAGGTTCCCTTGGGGCCAAGTCCTTGATTCAAAGAAGCTGTCGCCCGCCCTTCATTTTCCGTATACGGCACAGTTAGTTAGCCGTGTTCGCAAAAGTGAAAAATATTCGCGAATCAGATGGCGTTTCTGCTTTGTCCCCCTTGTTTGGGACGGCGGCTTGATTCTATCTTAACCACGCGTTGGGGGCAGGAAACGGCCATGAACAAGACAAGCGGAAATAAAAAAGCAATATTCGCTGATCTTTTTGGCACTCCGGCTAGTAGTCTCAAGTCTAGAGACGCCTGAAAATCTCGCATTGTGACGTTTTTATGCTGGGGCCCTGCCCCGGCTTTGCTCGGATTTTCCCTAATTGGCTGTTCATGACCGCTTCCTCTGCTCCCTATGCCGGCGACATCCCTCCCCAAGAGGCCTGGGATCTGCTGACCACGACGGCGTCCGCGCAGCTGGTGGACGTGCGCACCCTGGCGGAATGGAGCTTTGTCGGCCTGCCCGACCTCATCGGACTGGGGCGCCAGGTGCATTGCATCGAGTGGCAGAGTTTCCCCGAGATGGCGCTCAACCCCGCTTTCGCCAGCCAGGCGGCAGCGGCGGTGACGGCGGCGGGAGCGGACAAGCAGACGCCTGTCCTGATGCTCTGCCGTTCGGGCGCGCGCTCCCGCGCCGCCGCCATCGCGCTGACGGGGCTGGGCTTCACCCGCGCCTACAATGTGGCGGGCGGTTTCGAGGGCGATCCGGATGGCGAGCGCCATCGCGGCCAGCGCAATGGCTGGAAAGCCGACGGTCTCCCCTGGCGACAGAATTAGAACTGATTTCCTGAAACGCCGGACAGGAATACCTGCCGGAACACAACAACGGGTTTGGTGAGATGACGATGAGTGGACATGCAATGCGGGCGGACTGGCGGGCGGCTTGGGCTGGTGTGCGCGAGCGCCTGCGCCGCGAGCTGGGAGATGCGGTTTTCGAGGCCTGGATCGCCCCGCTTTCGCTGGAAGGCTTCGAGCATGACGAACTCGCCATCGGCGCCGCCAAGCCCTTTGTGCGCAACTGGGTGGCCAATCATTACGTCCCGCGGATCGAGCGCGCCTTCCGCGCCGAGGGCTTTACCCCCGCGTCCATCACCATCGTGATGGCGGCGCCCAACATCGGCGCCAATGTCGCCCCGGCTAAGGATGAGGCGGCGTCCGCCACCGTTTCCTACCTGCCACCGCGCACGGAAACGCCCGCTTCCCAGAACGAAGACGGCGCCAGAGGGTTGTGGAACCGGATGCTGCATCCGCAGCAGACCTTTGACAGCTTCATTCCCGGCGGCGCCAACGCCTTCGGCCATGGCGCGGCGCGCGACTTCGCGGAGGGCGGCCAGGCCGACCTGCCGCTGCTCTACATCCATGGCGGCTTCGGCTATGGCAAGACCCACCTGCTCAACGCCGCGGCGCTGGAATTCCGCAAGCGCGGCAAGCGCACCCTGTTCCTGCGGGCGGAAGACTTCATGCGCCACTTTCTGGGCGCGCTCTATCGCAAGGACACGCTGGCCTTCAAGGAAGAGCTGCGCACCGCCGAAGTGCTGATCATCGACGACCTGCAGCATATCTGCCGCAGCGCCGCCACCGCCTCGGAATTCCTCTACACCGTCAATGCCTTCGCCGATCTGCGGCGCCGGGTAGTGATCGCCGCCGACCGCGCCCCCGCCGGCCTGGAAGGGCTGGGCGCCGACGTCAAGTCGCGCCTGTCGGGCGGGCTGACCATCTGTCTGGACAAGCCTGACCGCGACACCCGCCTGGCCATCCTGAAGCGCCGCGCCGCCGACTTCTGCAAGCACAAGCCCGAAGTGGTGCTGCCGGAGCAGGTGCTGGAGCGCATCGCCGACATGGACGACGCCAGCCCCCGCGAGCTGATCGGCGTCTTCACCAAGATCGCGACTTACGCCGACCTCACCAAGAAGCCGGTGACACTGGAAGTAGCCGACGAGGCGGTGGGGCTGCGCTCCTCGCCGGGGGTCAAGACCTCGATCGAGGACATCCAGAGGAAGACCGCCGAGTTCTACAAGCTCGACGTCAAGGACTTCCATTCGCCGCAGCGCGCCCGCCGGGTGGCGCGGCCCCGCCAGGTGGCGATGTACCTGGCCCGCAAGCTGACGACACGTTCGCTGCCGGAGATTGGCCGACGCTTTGGCGGCCGCGACCACACCACGGTGCTGCATGCCTGCCGCCGCATCGAGGCGCTGATCGGCGAGGATGCGCTGTTCCGGCAGGAAGTGGATTTCCTGTCGCAGATGCTTCAGCGCAAGGGCGATCTTTAAGCGAAAGGCCCGGATCATTCCGGGCCTTTTTTCTTCCCCGGCGCGGCCGCCTCCGCCCCAGGCAAAAAAGCCCGGGAAACAGGCAAAAATCCGGCCCAAAAAGCCGGTTTTGCGGCCCGATTTTCTGGCCTGACTGGGCCGTTTCTGCTAGGCTTGGGGACTTGAGTCTTGGGCTCTCCCAAACACAAGAAAACGGGCGTTTCCGGCGGCCTTTGCGGTGGCCGGAAATGGGTGTCGGTTAGGACCAACAGGCGGCAAAGAATCCATGAAGATCAACGTCGAACGCGGCGCCTTTCTCAAGGCGCTGAACCATGTCCAGAGCGTGGTCGAGCGCCGCAACACCATCCCGATCCTCTCCAATGTGTTGATCGAGGCCGGCAAGAGCGGGCTGAAGCTCACCGCCACCGACCTGGACATCGAGATCGTCGAGACCTTGCCCGCCGACATTCTGCGCAACGGCGCCGCCACCGCGCCCGCCCATATGCTCTACGACATTGTCCGCAAGCTCCCCGAAGGCGCCCAGGTGCAGGTCGAACTGCTGACCAGCGAAGGCGGCCGCCTTTCGGTCAGCGCCGGTTCGTCGCGCTTCGAACTGGCCTGCCTGCCGCGCGAGGATTTCCCCCAGATGTCGGCGGGCGCCCTGCCGCACAAGTTCCGCCTGGCGGCCGACGACCTCAAGCGCATCATCACCAAGACGCGCTTCGCCATCTCGACGGAAGAGACGCGCTACTATCTCAACGGCATCTACCTTCACGCCGCCAAGGACACCAAGCCGGCGGTGCTGCGCGCCGTCGCTACTGACGGCCACCGCCTGGCCCGTTTCGAGCTGGAACTGCCGGAAGGCGCCGGCTCCATGCCCGGCGTGATCGTGCCGCGCAAGACGGTGGGCGAGCTGCAGAAACTGCTGGAAGACGCCGACGGCGCCATCGACATCGCCCTGTCGGACACCAAAATCCAGTTCGGCTTCAACGGCGTCGAACTCACCTCCAAGCTGATCGACGGCAATTTCCCGCCCTATGAGCGCGTCATTCCCGCCGGCAACGACAAGGTGCTGGCGCTGGACGCCAGGGACTTCGCCCAGGGCGTGGACCGCGTCTCCACCATCAGCGCCGACAAGACCCGCGCCGTGAAGCTGGGCTTGGCCAAGGACAAGGTGACGCTCACGGTGGTCAATCCCGAAAGCGGCACCGCCACCGAGGATGTCGGCGCCACCTACAGCGCGGGCGCGCTGGAGATCGGCTTCAATGCCCGCTACCTGCTGGACATCACCAGCCAAATCGAAGGCAAGGAAGTGCGCTTCCTGCTGTCGGACGCCGGCTCGCCCGCCATCATCGAGGATGCAGGCGACACGCGCACACTCTACGTCCTCATGCCGCTCAGGGTCTGATATTGGCGTTCGCGCCCGACATGGCTCCGGACTGCGGAGCCCAAGCCAAAAGCGATATGTCTTCGCCTCTAGCGGTGGCGCAACTGCGCCTCACCAACTTCCGCTCCTATGCCACAGGCGCGCTGGCGCTGTCGGGCGCGCCGGTGGTGCTGGCCGGGCCGAACGGCGCCGGCAAGACCAACATCCTGGACGCCATCTCGCTGCTCTCGCCCGGCCGCGGTCTACGCGGGTCAAGGCTTTCCGAACACACCCGCAAGGGGCCGGTGGTGTCTGATGAGGCGCTGTGGGCGGTGGCGGCGACGGTGCGGCGCGGGCCGACCGAATATGAGATCGGCACCGGGCTGACGCTTGGTCCCAATGGCGGCGAGAAGCGCCATGTCCGGCTGAACGGCGTCGAGGCCAAGGGCTCCGCCGACCTGGGCGACATTGTGCAAATGATCTGGCTGACGCCGGCGATGGACCGGCTCTTCATCGAAAGCGCGGGCGGGCGGCGGCGCTTCCTCGACCGGCTGGTGCTGGGCTTCGAACCAGGCCATGCCCGCGCCTCCACCCGTTATGAAACGGCGATGCGTGAACGGGCGCGGCTGCTGAAATACGGCCCCCGCGATCCGGCTTGGCTGGACGGGCTGGAGAACGAAATGGCCGAGGCCGGTATGGAAATCGCGCGCGCGCGCGCCCAGACGGTGGAGCGGCTGAACGGCGCCTTGAGCGAACGCCAGGGCGCCTTCCCTTCCGCCTCCCTGTCGCTGACCGGCGAGAACTTTTACGACGCTGAGGCCATGCGCGTCGCGCTGGCGGCCTCGCGCCTGCGCGACGCAGAAGCAGGACGCACCCTGGTGGGGCCGCATGTTACCGACCTCAATGCCCGCCACACCGCCAAGCGCGCCGACGCCCGCGACTGCTCCACCGGGGAGCAGAAGGCACTGCTGATCGCCATCATGCTGGCGGATGCCCGCGAACTGTCGCGCGCGCGCGAAGGCCTGGCGCCGCTGCTACTGCTGGACGAGATCGCCGCTCATCTGGATGCGGTGCGCCGCGCCGCCTTGTTCGAGGAAATTCAGGCCCTGTCCGCCCAGGCCTGGATGACCGGCACCGATTTGTCTCTCTTCGCCGGCTGGGGCAGCCGCGCGGAAATCTTCCTGGTCGAAAACGGCCAGTTCACCCGTCAGGACTAGATCATGTCAGAACCGAATATGAACGAATATGACGCCGAGAGCATCAAGGTCCTGAAGGGCCTGGATGCCGTGCGCAAGCGCCCCGGCATGTATATCGGCGACACCGATGACGGCTCGGGCCTGCACCACATGGTCTATGAAGTGGTGGACAACGCCGTCGACGAGGCGCTGGCCGGCCATGCCGACCGCATCGACGTGGTGTTGAATCCGGACGGCTCCTGCACCGTGCGCGACAATGGCCGCGGCATTCCCACCGGCATCCACAAGGAGGAAGGGGTTTCCGCCGCCGAGGTCATCATGACACAGCTCCATGCCGGCGGGAAGTTCGACGAGAACGCCTACAAGGTCTCAGGCGGCCTGCACGGCGTCGGCGTCTCGGTGGTGAACGCCCTGTCGGAATTCCTGGACCTGAGCATCTGGCGCGACGGCAAGGAACATTACATGCAGTTCCGCCATGGCGATCCGGTGGCGCCGCTCAAGGTCGTGGCCGACGCGCCCGGCAGGAAGGGCACGGAAGTCACTTTCCTGCCTTCGACCCAGACCTTCACCAAGACCGAGTTCGACTTCGCCACCTTGGAGCATCGCTTGCGCGAACTGGCATTCCTCAATTCCGGCGTGGTGATCGTGCTCAGCGACAGGCGCGGTGTCGAAGCCAAGGAAGTCACGCTGCATTATGAAGGCGGCCTGAAGGCGTTCGTGGAATATCTCGACCGCGCCAAGCAGCCGCTGATCCCGTCGCCGGTGATGATCGTGGCGGAGCGCGAGGGCGTCACCGTCGAAGTGGCGATGACCTGGAACGACAGCTACCACGAATCCACGCTGGCCTTCACCAACAACATTCCCCAGCGCGACGGCGGCACCCATGTCGCCGGCTTCCGCGCCGCCTTGACCCGCGTCGTCACAAAATATGCCGAGGAAATGGGCGGAGCGAAGAAGGACAAGATAGCACTGAGCGGTGACGATTGCCGCGAGGGCCTGACCTGCGTGCTGTCGGTGAAGGTGCCGGACCCGAAATTCTCCTCCCAGACCAAAGACAAGCTGGTTTCGTCGGAAGTACGCCCCATCGTCGAAGGCGCGATGCTCGACCAGCTCGGCGCCTGGTTCGAGACCCATCCCGCCGAGGCCCGCACCGTGGTCGGCAAGGTGGTGGAAGCCGCCACCGCCCGCGAGGCCGCCCGCAAGGCTCGCGAGCTGACCCGCCGCAAGGGCGTGCTGGACGGCGCCTCGCTGCCCGGCAAGCTGGCCGACTGCCAGGAGCGCGATCCCTCCAAGTGCGAAATCTTCATCGTCGAGGGCGACAGCGCCGGTGGCAGCGCCAAACAGGGCCGCAACCGCGCCAACCAGGCGGTGCTGCCGCTGCGCGGCAAGATCCTAAACATCGAGCGGGCACGCTTCGACAAGATGCTGTCGTCCGATTCAATTGTTTCGCTCATAACTGCCCTAGGCACCGGCATCGGGCGGGAAGAGTTCAACGCCGACAAGCTGCGCTACCACAAGATCATCATCATGACAGACGCCGATGTCGATGGCGCCCATATCCGCACCCTGCTGCTGACCTTTTTCTACCGCCAGATGCCGGAGCTGATCGAACGCGGCCATATCTTCATCGCCCAGCCGCCGCTCTACAAAGCGGCACGCGGCAAGTCCGAACGCTATCTCAAGGATGAGGAAGAGCTGCAAAACCATCTGGTGACGGAGGGTTCGTCCGGGGCGGCGCTGACCCTGCACACCGGCGAGGCCATCACCGGCGCCGATCTCGACACGCTGGTGGCCCATGCCCGCACCGCGGCGGCGGCGCTGGCCAATTTCCCGCGCCATTATCCGCGCTTCGTGCTGGAGCAGGCGGCGATTTCCGGCGCACTCAATCCCAACGTCCTCAATGACGCCGAGAAGGCCCGTGCGGCCGCCACCTATATTGCCGCGCGCCTGGATACGCTGTCGGAGGAGTTCGAGCGCGGCTGGCATGGGGAGCCGACGTCTGACGGCGGCCTCAAATTCTGGCGCGACGTGCGCGGCGTGCGCGAGACGGTGGCGATTGACGGCGCCCTGATCGCCAGCGCCGACGCGCGGCGGCTGGACAAGATGGCGTCGGAACTGCAGAAGACCTATCTCAAGTCCGGCACGGTGCGGCGCAAGGACGATGCCCGCGAAGTGCGCTCGCCCAGCGAATTGCTGGACGTCATCTATGACTGGGGCCGCAAGGGCCTGTCGCTGCAGCGCTACAAGGGGCTGGGCGAAATGAATCCGGAACAGTTGTGGGAAACCACTCTGGACGAGAATGCCCGCTCGCTGCTGGTGGTGAGGGTGCAGCATGCCGACGAGGCGGGTGAACTCTTCGCCAAGCTGATGGGCGATGTGGTCGAGCCGCGCCGCGAATTCATTCAGGACAACGCCTTGAGCGCGCAGGTCGATATCTAGGAAGCGACCGCCCAGCAGGCCGCGCATAGATATGCGCGGCGGTCAGCGTTAGGCGGCGCGACCGTAAAAAAGAGAACGTCATGCTGCGGGGCCTGCGTTTCCAGAAACGGTTGCGCTTGCTGCCCGGGGTGCGGATCAACCTCTCCAAGAGCGGCGTCTCCACCAGCATCGGCCCGCGCGGCGCCGACGTGAATATCGGCCCGCATGGTGTTTCCGCCAATGCCGGAATTCCGGGCACGGGGCCCTCCACGCGCGCCAAGGTGAGCAAGCCGCATAGCGCCGGGATCGGCGTCGTGGTGCTGGCGGTAGGATTGGATTTCGCGGCTTACAAGAACATGGATCGGATCGCGGCCTGGTGGACGCCTGCACCGGCAGTGCAGGAGGCCGTGCGGCCGGCGGCGCAGGCCGGCACGGCGGCCGCAACGGCACAGCAACCGCAGCCGGTTGCGCGCCGCGCCCGTGCGCCGCTCAAGACAGGCGTGGCGTATGTCCGGCGCGGCGGCTCGGTGCTGCGCGAGACCGAGAAGACTTCGGGCAAGACCCTGAAGAAATACGAGAAGGGCGCCAAGGTGACCGTGCTGGCGGTGGACGGCCCCTGGTCCAAAGTGAAGGACGGCGCGCTGACGGGCTGGATGCGCTCCAGCATCCTGGGCGATAAGCCGGGCTAGCTACTTTTTCACCCGCTTGCGCATGGCGAGCGTCCGCAGGCGCAGAGCGTTGAGCTTGATGAAGCCCGCCGCGTCCTTCTGGTCATAAGCGCCCTGGTCATCCTCGAAGGTGACTAGCTTCTCGCTGTAGAGCGACCAGGGCGAAGTCCGCCCCACCACATCGACATTGCCCTTGTAGAGCTTCAGCCGCACCGTGCCCGCAACGAATTCCTGGCTCTTGTCGATCAGGGCCTGCAGCATCTCGCGCTCCGGGCTGAACCAGAAGCCGTTATAGATCAGCTCGGCGTAGCGCGGCATGATCTCGTCCTTGAGATGGGCCGCACCACGATCCAGCGTGATGCTTTCGATGCCGCGATGCGCCGCCAGCAAAATCGTGCCGCCGGGCGTCTCATAGACGCCGCGCGACTTCATGCCGACAAAGCGGTTCTCCACCAGGTCGAGGCGGCCAATGCCGTTGTCGCGGCCCAGCGTGTTCAGCCGGGTCAGCAGCGTGGCGGGCGACAGCGTCTCGCCGTCAATGCTGACCGCGTCGCCCTTTTCGAAGCCGACCTCGACATAGGTCGGTTTGTCGGGCGCGTCTTCCGGCGAAATCGTCCGCATATAGACGATGCTCTCCGCCTCCTTCGACGGGTCTTCCAGCACCTTGCCCTCGGATGACGAGTGCAACAGGTTGGCGTCAACGCTGAACGGCGCGTCGCCGCGCTTGTCCTTCGCAATCGGAATCTGGTGCGTCTCGGCGAACTCCAGCAGCTTGGTCCGGCTGATCAGGCTCCATTCCCGCCAGGGCGCGATCACCTTGATGTCGGGCTTGAGCGCGTAATAGCCCAGCTCGAAGCGCACTTGGTCGTTGCCCTTGCCGGTGGCGCCGTGACAGACGGCGTCTGCCCCCACCCTCTCGGCGATCTCGATCTGCTTCTTGGCGATCAGCGGGCGGGCGATGGAGGTGCCGAGCAGATAGACGCCTTCATACTGGGCGTTGGCGCGGAACATGGGGAAGACGAAGTCGCGGACGAATTCCTCGCGCAGATCCTCGATGAAGATGTTCTGCGGCTTGATGCCCAAGGTGAGCGCCTTCTGCCTGGCGGGCTCAATCTCCTCGCCCTGGCCCAGATCGGCAGTGAAAGTCACCACCTCGGCGCCATACTCGGTCTGCAGCCATTTCAGGATGACAGACGTGTCCAGGCCGCCCGAATAGGCCAACACCACCTTCTTGACGTCCTTCGCCACCGGTCCGCTCCGTTTCCAGGAAAATCCTTTTGGATCAACCGGTTACTGATTCTTCGTTTATCCGGAAAGGGGGTACCCCCTCCCCCGGTCAAAGTCTTCGCCGCCATCTGAGCGGCGGGCGGACTTGATAAGACCATGGGGGCAAAGGTCAAGCGGCGCGGCGGGGAGAGCTGCTTTGACCGGCGGGGGCGGCCCGATACTCCTTGGGCCGCAATATTTTGGCGAGGCGGACATGAAAGCGGTCTTCTGGCGTGCATCCCTGGCGGCGGCTTGTCTCCTGATACCGGCTGGCGCGAGCGCCCATTTCCGCCTGCTGGCGCCCGCCTCCTGGCTGGAAGAGAACCAGCTGGGCGATCCGCAGAAGGCCGGGCCCTGCGGCGGCACCAACGCCGATTATGGCAAGCCGACCTATGCCGTGACCAATGTGAAGGGCGGCAGCCAATTGCACCTCAAGGTGCAGGAGACCGTCTATCATCCTGGCCATTACCGCGTCGCGCTGGCGGTGAATTCGCCGAACGAATTGCCGGTGGATCCCAAGGCCACCACCATGACCAATGAGCGCGGCATGGTGATGTCGGTCTCCGCCGAAGTGATGGCCCAAACGGCGCCGCCGGTGCTGGTGGACGGGCTGTGGCCGCACCAAGCCAAGGCGACGGACCCGTTCGAGGCCGACGTCACCATTCCCAACATCAATTGCAAGGCCTGCACCCTGCAGATCATCGAGTTCATGGAGCAGCACCCGGTGAACAATCCGGGCAACTTCACCTACCACCATTGCGCGATGCTGCACATCACCGCCGATCCCGCCAAGCCGGTTGATCCGGCCTGGCCGAAGGAGCGGTAGCAGGAACGTCCGCTTTTAACCCAAAGCGAAAATTCCCGGCCTCCGAAACTGAATCACGACCTAAGCTGCAATGCGCACATCGTCAGTCCGAGCAAACGTCAAAGCCTTCGGGTGCTTGACCACCCCTCGATTTCCCGGCCATGACGGTAAACGCCTTCTCGATATTTTCGCAAAAGCGCTGTGCGTCCCACAAGGGCGCTGATAAACGATTGACGTCCAGCCTTCGGCGCAGCGCGTCAAGACTGGAACGGTCGCGCGCGAGTTCCAGAGCGCACGCCGCATAGTCCTGCAATGTTTCGACCACGAGCTCCGGAATTTCGGCGGCTTTGAGCAGGCTTGCCGAAACACGACCTGCAAAAAAGGTGCGTCCGAGACACGTGACCACGGGAATACCCATCCATAAGGCGTCACTGGTGGTGGTGTGTCCGTTGCAGGGCATGGTATCGAGCGCCAGGTCTGCTACGGCTATGCGCGACAGGTGCAGATGAACAGGAGTGCGCGGAGCAAAAACCAGCCGCGCAGGATCAATGCCGCGCCGCTGCGCCTCCCGGCGAAGGGTTTCGTCGCCAGCATCCTTAAGCAACCACAAAACACTTCCCGGGATTTCTGACAGCAATCGCATCCAAACGTCGAATACGGCCTCGGTTATCTTAAAATGACTATTGAAGCTGCAAAACACAAACGCCTGCTCCGGCAACCCGTAGGATTTGCGTGAAAATGGAGCAAGGCGTGGCCGCATTGCACTGTTCGGTTGGTAACTGTGCGGCAGGTAGACCACCTTCTCGCTATAGAAGCGCTGATCTTCACGAGGCAGCACCACGGGATCGGCAATGATATAGTCAATGAAGTCGGCGCCCATTGTGCATGGAAATCCAAGAAAGTTGATCTGCACCGGCGCGGCACGCAGCGCCAAAATCCCGTTACGGGCATTGCGCGTATGGCCGTTCAGATCGACCGCGATGTCGATTTCCATTTTCCGCAACTTGTCGACCACCTGAATATCGTTCATGCCTCTGATATCCAGAAATTGATCGAATGCCCTTTTCAGCGAGGCCCGGATGTTGCTCCCGTCGTCTGGTCCGGAAGAAACGCCAATGACCTGAAAGCGGGTACGGTCATGCCTCGCGATCAAATCGCTTATCAGTAACGATGTGGCGTGGTCTCGAAAATCGGCGGAAATATACGCAACGTGTACCTTCCCATGGTGCGCATTGGACGGGAATGACGTGACTTCTGGAAAGTTGGCCAAAAGATTGCGCTGATAGTGCACGGCGCATTTGTGCAACAAGCCAGGGTCGGCAAAGGACATGAGCATTGTCTGCGGCGACACCACGGCTTCGCCGCTGGTTACCTGCGCTTCCAGGCGCCGGCGCAATCGGTCTATCGCCTCCCAGTCGCAAAGAGCCTGCGCCGTCTGCAGATAGTGCCCCTGGATGACTTTGTGGTTTGGAAGCAATTTGTCCAGCCTGTCGAGGATGTCCAATACTTCGCGATGACGGTTGAGGAGTTGCAGCGCAGCACCCAGTGCTGCCAACGCTTCGGTGAAAGCAGGCTCCAGCGTCACTGCTGCATTCAAATCCGGAATTGCACCCCGAGGATCGCCGCTTTCAGCTCGCGCTTTGCCGCGTTGATAGAAGGCTTCTGCCACATCTGGGCGCTGATCGGCACAGCGATCCAGGTAAGGTATTGCCTCATCCCCGCGCCCCACATTGCAAAGGATCGTGCCAAGCCGAAGATTGGAGGTAAAATCTTCGGGCGCCAAGTCCAGCAGACGGCTATAGATAGCCGCCGCCTCTGACCACCGCCCTGACTGAAAATGGGCTTCTGCAAGCGCGGTGTCCGCCTCTTCTTCGGATACCGACATCATTGTCCTTAGCTGCTAGATGGCATTGTGGTCACCAAATCAACAACACGGTTCTTATATTATGCAGCGGTACCTGTTGGACGCAATGATCGCTTATGGCGCAAAGCGGACATTCCTGCGCACCGCACGCTCCTGTCGAAATAACTAGCGCCTTCCCGCCCAGCCGCTAACCGGATGACCGCTCTCAAAGATGCGCATCCGGCGTCGGTTCGCCGTCCACCGGCTTCATGGCGCGAGGGCCCATGGGCAGCTCCGGGATCATCAGTGTCGCCAGCAGCGCCAGAACCACGATCACGGCGCTGAGCAGCACCACATGGGTGACTGAGCCGACAATGATGTCGCGGATAGGCTCGGGCAGGTTGAGGGCGCCGGCATGGCTCTGCGCCTCGGCCGAAAGCCCGCGCATCTGCGACAGGTCGAGCCTGGGTCGGCCCGAGGCTGCCGCCCAGGCCGCCAGCTTGCCGTTCATCTCATTGGTCAGGAAAGTGCCGAAGACCGCGATGCCGACGGTCGAGCCGATCTGGCGGAAGAACTGGTTGGCGCTGGTGGCGACGCCGATCTTCTCCTGTCCCACCGCGTTCTGCACCGCGATGCCGAACAGGCTCTGCAGCGGCCCCAGACCGAAGCCCAGCAGCGCCATCCGCCACGCCAGGTTCGGCAGGCTTGTGCCGCGGTTGACTTGGGCGAGCAGCAGAATGGCGACCAACACCGTGGCGCAGCCGCCGATCATCAGGATCTTGTAGCGGCCGGTTTTGGTGACGATGCGCCCCGCCGCCGTCGCCGCCACGATCAGCCCCAGCATCAGCGGCAGCATGGTGAGACCGCTGCTGGTCGCCGTCACGCCCTGACCAAGCTGGATCAGCAGCGGCAGGAAGGCGACGACGCTGAGAAACGACATGGAGGAGAAGAAGCCCGCAATGTTGGCCCAGAGAAAGACCGGGTTGCGGAACAGCTCAAGATGGATGATGGGCTCGTCGGTGCGCGACTCCACCACGATCAGCAGGGCGGTGGTGATGACGAAAGCCGCGAAAAGGCCCTGCACGGTGGACGAATCCCAGGAGTATTTCTGGCCGCCAAAGGTCAGGCCCAGCAGCAGCGTCACCCCCGCGATCACGATCAGGCCTGCGCCCAGGAAATCGATCTTCGCCTTCGAGGCATGGGAGAGTTTCGGCATCTTGACCGCCACCATGAACAGCGCCACCAGCCCCAGCGGCATGTTGAGGTAGAAGACCCAGCGCCAGCCGGCGATGACATGGCCCGCCAGCGTCACGGTGCCATGGTCGGTGAAATAGCCGCCGATCAGTGGCCCGATGGCGCTGGCGAGGCCGAAGACCGAGCCGAAAATGCCCGCGAACTTGCCGCGCTCGCGCGGCGGAAATAGGTCGGCGATGATGGCGAAGGCGGTGGTGAACAGCGCGCCGCCGCCCAGGCCCTGGATGGCGCGGAAGACGATCAGCTGGGTCATGCCGCCGCCCAGCAGCGACAGGTCGCCGAACTCGCCCGCCAGTCCCGACAGATAGGAGCCCGCCAGGAACAGGCCGATGCCCCAGATCAGGATGTTCTTGCGGCCATGGCTGTCGCCCAGCTTGCCCCAGATCGGCACCATGACGGTGGAGGACAGCAGATAGGCCGTCGTCACCCAGGAATAGAGCGCCAAGCCGTGCAGCTGGCTGATGATGGCCGGCATGGCGGTGGAGACGATGGTCTGGTCCAGGGCCGAGAGCAGGAAAACGATCATCACCCCGATCAGGGTGATACGGCGCTCGGCGGCGGTGAAATGCTGCATGAAGGTCCCCCGTTTGGCCGGGTTTATAGTAAACGTTTCTCTTTTTCGTCCAGACTGGTTTTTCGGCGGCCTCTGTCGGATACTTATGGGGGTTAGGAGCGGTCCGCCGAAGGCGGACGAAATGGTCCAGCGGACCATTTCGGGCGACTAACGCCGCCGCACCCAGCCGCTGACAGACAGGCGCGGTTCGGTGACGAACCCGGCCACTGAACTGACGAAATGCAGTTGCGGCACTTTCAGGAAATTCATCGCGTTCCAGGTCGGGGTGAAGGCGCCATCGACATGGCCGTCCTCGCGGACGAAGTTCAGCAGGCCGCCCCATTCCGCGCGCCACACCGGCGTCAGATTGAGGATATAGGCGGCGCTGCGGAAGCCGAATTCTTCCTCGACTTTGTCATTGTGGGTGTGAAGGAAATCGCCCGCCCGGTACTGGCTGGCATGGACGTCGGTCAGGGTGATGGCGGCGTCGCCGGTGACGGCGCGGGCGAAATCGAGAAACACCGCACTGTTGAGAAAACGCACCAGCGCCTGAAGGTCGGGATCGTCGCCTTCATAGGGCCCGCCATTGTTGCTGAGATGGGCGGTGAGATAGCGGGCGGAAAAATTCCCCGGCGTGCGCGCGCCCTCCATGAAGGAGTCTTCCAGCGCCCGTTTGTGGTCGGGCGGGACCGCCTCCCACTGGCTCAGCGGCAATTGCCGGTGCCCCTAATGGACGATCAGCAGATGCCAGGGCACGCGCGCCATCGCCGCATGCAGGCGGCGCGCATCTTCCTCGCGCAACAGATTTGGGCGTGAACCCGCCCACCGGCGGAGAAGGCGGCGGCATAGGCCGCGATGTCATGATGCGGCGCGAGCTGGAAGTCGTCGCTCATTGCGGCATGCGCGCCAGATGCGCCGATTGCTCGCGCGCCATTTTCGCGGAAGCGCGTTCTTTCACCGATTCCGACTTGAGCTGGCCGCAGGCGGCCATGATGTCCCGCCCGCGCGGGGTGCGCACCGGGCTGGCATAACCGGCGCGGTTGACGATCTCGGCGAATTTCTCGATCTGCGCCCAGTCCGAGCATTCATAGGGCGCTTCCGGCCAGGCATTGAACGGGATCAGGTTGATCTTGGCAGGAATGCCCTTGAGCAGCCGCACCAACTCCTTCGCATCCGCCAGGGAGTCATTGACGCCCTTCAGCATCACATATTCGAAAGTGATGCGCCGCGCATTGGAGGCGCCGGGATAGTCGCGGCAGGCCTGCAGCAGTTCGGCAATGGGATATTTCTTGTTGATCGGCACGATCTGGTCGCGCAGTTCATCGCGCACGGCATGGAGCGAAATCGCCAGGCCGGAGCCGATCTCCGCCCCGGCGCGCGGGATCATCGGCACCACGCCCGCCGTCGAGAGCGTCACCCGGCGCTTGCTCAGCGCCAGCGCCCCGCCATCGCTGACGATATGCAGCGCCGCCTTCACATTGTCGAAGTTATAAAGTGGCTCGCCCATGCCCATCATCACCACATTGGTGACCTTTCGGTCCTCGCGAGTGCTGGGCCAGTCGGCCAGCGCGTCGCGGGCGACGAACAACTGGCCCAATATTTCAGCCGGGGTCAGGTTGCGCACCAGCTTCTGGGTGCCGGTGTGGCAGAACTTGCAGGTCAGAGTGCAGCCGACCTGGGAGGAGACGCAAAGCGTGCCGCGATCCTTCTCCGGGATATAGACGGTTTCGAACTCGATGCCCGGCGCGGTCTTCAGCAGCCATTTGCGGGTGCCATCCTGCGAAACCTGAGCCGTGACGATTTCCGGCCGCGTCACTGAGAATTTTTCTTCCAGCAGGGCGCGGAAATCCTTCGCCAGGTTGCTCATGCGGGCGAATTCGGGCGCGCCATGGACATAGAGCCAGTTCCACAACTGCTCCGTCCGCATGTTGGCGGCTTTTGTGGAAATGCCCGCCTCAACCAGCGCCGCTTTCAACGCGACACGATCAAGACCAATAAGGGAAATCTTCTCGGCCATTTACATCTTGCAGACGTCGTGAATCTTGGCCAGCGCATCGGGAAAGCCCGCCAGGGAATACGTGTCCGATGTCTTGGTGCCGCGCGCCGAGACGCCGGTGGCGACGGCGGAAACGCCCTTGCCCAGCGTGTCGATCAGCCGGGCATTGTCGCCCAGCCCCTGCAGCCAGGCGCTGCCGGTGCCGCGGGCAAAGAAGGCGAACTTGGTGGCGCCGATCGCCAAGGCGGCGGGCGCATTCTCCTTCACCGGATAGCCCAGCACGAGCTGCGGCTCGGCCTTCACCTTGCGGCCCGGCCAGTCGGACACCATCAGATAGATCGGCGTGCGCTTGGCGCCCTTGGGCTGGCTGGCCCGGGGGGGCGTGAGGGCATAGCAGGTCAGGTCGCTGCCACTGCCCGCGGAATAGGCGGACCAGTTCTGGAACGCGCCCAGCAGGGTGGCGGGGTCGGCCGAGGCGGGAACCGCGGCGAAGGCGGAGACGGCGGCGGCCAGCAGGATTTTGCGAATCATCAGGAACTCCGGGCGCACGCTTTTCACAGGAAAATCGGGCGTTTATTGGGCCCGTGGCCAAGAAGATACCGGCTCATGCGCCGGACCTCAAACGCTATTCTCTTAACCCGTAACCACGGGAAAAGAGCCGCCAAGTCAGCCCGCCAAGCGCCGCAATCATCAGCAGCGTCAGACCGATGGAAAGGCCCAGCGGCGCCTCGTCGACACCGATCATCGCGCCGCGAATGCCGCTGATGAAATAGAAGAAGGGATTGCCCCAGAGCAGCCAGTGCAGCCAACCGGGCAGCATTGCCAGATTGAAGAAGCTGCCGCCCAGCATGGAAAGCGGCGTCAAGAAGAACGCCACCGGCATGTTGAGCTGCTCGAAGCTCTTGGACCAGAGGCCGACCAGCATTCCGGCCAGGCCGAAAATGGTGGAGACCGCTACTACCCAGAAGGTAAACAGCGGCCAGGATTCGACCCTGGTGGCGCCGAACGCCACGCCGATCAGCAGTATGCCGACGCCGGTGATCGAGGCGCGCAGCACCACGGTGGTAAGGCTGCCCACCACCATCTCCAGATAGGAGAGCGGCGCTACCAGCATCTCCTCGACAAAGCGGATGAAGCGGGAGAAGTAGATCGCCGAGGAGGATTGCAGGAAGGCAGCGGTGATGATGTTCATCATAAGCACACCCGGCATCACGAACTCGATATAGCGATGGCCGCCGATGGTGCGCACGGTGCCGCCCAGCACGAAGCCGAAAATGAAGATGAACAGCAGCGCCGAAATCCAGGGCGCGATGAAGGCCTGGATCGGCACCCGCATCATGCGCTGCATCTCGCGCCGTATGATGGTGGCGAGGCCGATCCAGTTGACGCCCATCTTCGGCAGGTTTTCGGCGTGCGCGCTCATCTATTGCCCCGCGACATGGTCGGCTTCGGCGCCGGTGGCCGTCAGATAGGCGGCTTCCAGCCCGCCGGGACCGCTGATCATCTGGTCCTTGGTGCCTTTGCGGACGATCCTGCCTTTCGCCACAATGGCGATATTGCGGCAAAGGCGCTCGATTTCCTCCAGATAATGCGAGGTGAGCAGGATGGTGCGATGGTCCTTGGCGTTGATGTCGGCGAGATAGCGCCACAGCACCCGGCGCAGCTCGACGTCAACGCCGGCGGTCGGTTCATCGAGAATGATCAACCTTGGATCATGCACCAGGGCGCGGGCCAGCACGACGCGACGCTTGAGGCCGCCCGACAACTCGCGAAAAGTCTTTTTCAGGTGCGGCGTCATCTCGAACCGCTCCATCAGATAGTCCACCCGCGATTTGCGCGCAGCCGCCCTCATGCCGAAATAGCCGCCGGCCCAGTCGACGATCTGGCGCGGCGTGGCAAAGGGATCGACATTGAATTCCTGCGGGCAGAGCCCAACCAGGCGGCGGGCCTCGCGATAATTCTTCACCGCATCCAGGCCGAAGACTTCAATCGTGCCGCTGGTCGGGGTGGCGATGCCGGTGACGCAATGGATGGTGGTGGACTTGCCCGCACCATTGGGGCCGAGAAAACCGAAGAAATCGCCCTCCGCGATGGTGAGCGAAAGGTCTTCGACCGCGACATTGCCGCGGCGATAGATCTTGCGGAGATTGCGGATTTTCAGGGCTGGGGTGGACATGTGAATCGGACTCTGGACCGGGCCGGATATAGGGTCAACGCCCAGGGATTACCAGCTTCTAAGCCTGTGTACGGGAAGCAATTCGCCGCCAGCCCCAGAAAATGGAACGGGCATTTCCGCCCGGCGCCAAAACTGGCACCGGATTATCCAGAATATTTTGAGCGCGCCCACATCCAGCCTGTCACGCTGTAGCGTGGAGATTGGGCGAAGGATGTAACCTGGCTTACCAAATGCAGCTGCGGAACCCGAAACAGGTTCAGCGCATTGAAGGCGGGCATATAGCCTTCCTCGACATGGCCGTTCTGGTCGGCAAAAAGCAGCAGCCCACCCCAATCGATACGCCAGCCCGGCGTCATGTTCAGCACATAGGCCACCAGGCGGTTTCTGCCCTCGATGTCGTCAGCGTCATTGTGCAGAGTAAGAAAATTGCCGACGCCATAGCGGGTGGCCTGTGCATCCACATGGTGGATCTCCGGTATGCCGGTCACCGTGCGGGCAAAAATCAAAAATGGTTCGCTGTTGAGAAAGCTCACGATGGACGCGAGATAGTGGGCGGGATCGGGATAGGGTTCGCCGCCATTCGATAGCCGATGCGTTCCATAGTACATCTGAAAGCTGCTGCTGGCCGTCTTGTAGACCTAGTCCAACATGCGATAACGCTGGCTGGAGTCCAGGGAGGCGATTTCGCTGGACGCCATGTCCTGTATACTGGCGGGTGTGTTGATCGTTACCTTGTATTCGGTTTCCCTGTTCAGGCATTGCTGCACCCGGGCTGCGCTATCCGGCGTCAGGATTGCGGGGATGTGCGCTCGGCCACGAAGGGTGAACGCGCCTGCGATTGCGTGAGGGTCCAGGTCCGGATTCAACCGGGGCATGGCGTTCATCGCACCGCCTGCGCGCGTTATCCCGGCAGAGCCTGTATCTTTCTCAACCATAGCCACTCCAAAATCTCTCCGGCGGAGTCCACGATCTCCACCAGCGATATCCGCAACTGATAGCGGCGGGCGAAGCGCGTTCGGGATGACGTTTCAGTGGGCACGATTTCTCTTCAACATAGTTGCTCGATAGCAGAGGCGACCGCAATCGGTCCAAATAACTTGTTAAGGCAGCGAAAAGCGGAAATGGTCAGCTTTCCTCAACTTTTCCTCGGCCTCGCCAGGGGCGCGCCCCAGGTATGTGGCGGCGGTGGCGCGCCGCCCTGCCCGCCCGCCTTCACCGGCCGGTCGCCGAAGCCGCCCATGGTCAGCATCCTGTCATAAAGCACGATGCCACCCGCCATGCCGACATTGATGGAGAAACGGGTGGGAATCCTGACCACGAACTCGCAGGCCTTCAGCACCTGTGGCGACAGCGAATAGCGCTCGGCGCCGAACACGTAGGCGGCGCGGGCGGGATGGCGGAAGCGCGGCAGCTCGATGGCATCGTCGGTGATCTCCACCCCCACCAGTCGGCAGTCGATGGGCAGGCGGAAATCCGACGACTTCTCGAAGTGGTAGAAGGGTAGTACGCCTTCGGCCCGGCTGGTGTCGCTGGCTTGGTCGGACAGGTTCAGCCGCGGCGCGATGGAGAAGAAAAAGCTGGCATCGAAGGCATGGGCGATCCTGACCAGATTGCCCAAATTCATCGGCTTGGAAATGCCGTCAACCCCGACGCCGAAATAGCCCCGCATGCGCCAGTGCTAGCGCATGCGGGTTGGGTTCGCCAGTGCTAGCGCTTCATCGCCTGGGCCGCGGCCTTGTCGGCCGCTTCCATGGCGGGGGTGTAAATCTCGACACTGGCGATCGGGCAACGGCTGCCGGCCCGGGCGGGATCACGATTGATCACCGTGTCGCCGCGGCTGATGCAGGCCAGCCGCCCGCCTTCCAGGGTCTGGAATCCGACGGACAGATTCAAGTCCAGGTCGCCGCAATCATGCACCAGGTTGATGCGGAAGCGCCGGTGCAGCTTGTCGGTGACGACAAAGGCCCGCCCATTGCCCCGGATGGCATTGAAGCCGTCAATCTGGCCCAGGCGGAGGCAGCCGGTGTTGCCCGGAGTCGGACTCGCCGGCGGCTGGGCGGCGGCGGAAAACGCGTAAAGCGACGCGGCGGCAACAAGAGCGGTAAAAGTGCGTTTCATCATGGTATCCTCCTGCATGGCCCTCCGGGACCTAATTATACGCAAAACCTGCCCCAACGATCCTATTTCGCACCTGAACCCCAGATGAACCAGACCCGGAAATCCCGTCTCAAGGCGCGCCTGCATGGCGTGGCGGTGCTGAACCAGTTGGGTCCCGGCCTGATCACCGGCGCCGCCGACGACGATCCCAGCGGCATCGCCACCTACAGCCAGGCGGGCGCCCAGGGCGGCTTCGGCCTGCTCTGGACCCTGCTCCTCACCTTTCCCCTGATGGTGGCGATCCAGATGGTGAGCGCCCTGATCGGCCGGGTCACCGGCAAGGGCCTAGCCGCGAACATGGCGAAGGTGCTGCCGCGCCAGGTGGTGGGGCTGCTGGTGGCGCTGCTGTTCGTCGCCAATACTGTCAATGTCGGCGCCGACCTGGCGGCGATGGGCGAAGCGGCCCGGCTGGTGACCGGCCTGAACGCCCATGCCGCGACCATCTTCTTCGCGCTGCTCTCGCTGACCCTGCAGCTTTTCATTCCCTATCGGCGCTATGCCCGCATCCTGACGGTGCTGACCTTCAGCCTGTTCGCCTATGTCGCCCTGCTTTTCATGATCAAGCTGGACTGGCTGGCCATTGGCGCCGGGCTGATCGGACTGCACGCCGATCTCGACGCCAGCGCCGCCACCACCATCGTCGCCATCTTCGGCACCACCATCAGTCCTTACCTTTTCTTCTGGCAGAGCGCCCAGGAAGTGGAGGAAGTGGACCAGCACGCGGACCAGCATGCCCTGGTGGATGCGCCGCGCCAGGCGCCGAAAGCGATAGAGCGCATCCGCATCGACACTTTCGCCGGCATGTTCGCTTCCAACTTCATCGCCATGGCGATCATGGTGGCCACCGCCGCCACCTTACATGCCCATGGCGTCACCAACATCAATACCGCCGCCGACGCCGCCAAGGCGCTGGAACCCATCGCCGGGCGCTTCGCCTTCGCCCTGTTCAGCATCGGCATCATCGGCACCGGCCTGCTGGCGGTGCCAGTACTGGCGGGCTCGTCGGCCTATGCCGTGGGTGACGCCTGGGGCTTCAAGACCGGCCTGGACAGCATGCCGTGGCAGGCAACCGGCTTCTATGCCGTGATCGGGGCGGGGATGCTGCTGGGGCTGGGAATGCTGTGGTCGCCGCTGGACCCGATCAAGGCGCTTTACTGGAGCGCGGTGATCAACGGCGTCGTCGCGGTACCGGTAATGGCGGCGCTGATGATCGTCGCCAGCTCAAAGGCGATGGGAAAATTCAAGGTCGGGCCGCTGCTGGGCGGGCTGGGCTGGCTTTCCACCGCCGTGATGGCGGCAGCGGCAATCGCCATGATATATGTCAGCCTGAGCTGAAAAACGGACTGTCACGGCATGAAACGCATTCTTCTGGCGCTGATTCTTCTGGCGGCAACGGCGGGGACCGCCGGCGCCCAGATGATCTTCATTCCCACCTACACGCCGCCGCCCACCCCCTCCGCGACGCGGAGCGCCGACTACACCAACATACACACCGTCGCCATCATTTCGGCGCTGGGCACCCAGCTGACCTTCCGCAACAACCATTTCATGGGACCGAAGGATCACGTCCAGGACATCCAGGACTGGAACATCGACGCGGAGATCGAGGTGCGGCTGAAGCAGTATCTGTCGGGGCGTTTCACCTTCAAGAGCGTCGCCTTCGACCGCGCCGCGCTGGCGAAAATTCCCGATGGCAATTGGGACGGGCTGCTGTCGAAATTTCCCGAATTCGCCCGCAGCCTGCCGCAGGACCAAGTCGATGCCTATATCATCATCCGCCGCGGCCTGGCTTACCAGGCGCCCGGCATCCAGGGACTGGGACTGGAAAATGGCGGCGCCTTCCGCGACGGCACGCCGCTGGTGTGGGCGAATTTCGAAATCAACATCGTCGACGCCAGGACCTCGAAAGTGATCGCGGGCGGCTATTCCCGGGTGCGGACGCGCGAAAACGCGCCGCCATCCTTCAGCGGCCTGTTTGCCAGCGACGCGCTCAAGGTTGATGACAATTTCCGCCTTACCGAGCGGCAGGCGGGACTTCTGCATGCGGACCTTTCGGCGTTGTTGAACCTCTCGCTGGTCGAAACCCTGCGGGCGCTCGGTCTGGGGGACGGCGTGCCCGCCGTGAGCGCCCGCAACCTGGCTCCGATCCCGCCGCAGCGGATGCCGTATGCCGCCATCAAGAGCGTGGCCATCGTCTCGGCCATCGGCGCTTCGCTCGATCTGGAACACATGGCGACCGTCCTCGACCAGGGCAGCGCCGCCTTCCCCGTGCCGGATTGGCAACTGGATAAAATCGTGGAGAC
>Ga0265318_10000510_pt1 | contig 28065 bp, 29 predicted proteins | sample 4821metaG_FD_192431 | JGI IMG/M metagenome (GOLD analysis project Ga0265318, IMG submission 192431) | Rhizosphere microbial communities from Carex aquatilis grown in University of Washington, Seatle, WA, United States - 4-8-21 metaG | ecosystem: Host-associated > Plants > Roots > Rhizosphere >... | reverse complement strand
TTCGTCCCGCTTGATCCGGGCTCGTAGAAGCTTGATCGTTGGTCGCCCCCTGCGGCGGCCTGGCCTCGCGCCGTAGGCCCTACACTGCCGCCCATGGTCCGCGTCCAGGAACCGCCGGTCCGGCAGCCGCTCGAGTGGGACTCGCCGCTGTTCCTCATGGCCCGCGCGCAGTTCGAGCAGTCGCTGCCGTACGCCGACGTCTCGCCGATGGTCGCCGAGCGGCTGAGCTATCCCGAACGGGCCCTGATCGTGAGCGTGCCGCTGCGCCGCGACGACGATACGTGGGAGGTCTTCGCCGGCTATCGCGTTCAGCACTCGAGCGTGCTCGGCCCGACGAAGGGCGGCATCCGCTACGACCCGGAGGTCTCGCTCGGCGAATGCGCCGCGCTCGCAAGCTGGATGACCTGGAAGTGCGCGCTGCTGCGCCTGCCGTACGGCGGCGCGAAGGGCGGCATCCGCTGCGACGCCCACGCGCTCTCGGCCGCCGAGCTGCAGCGGCTGACTCGCCGCTTCACCTCCGAGCTGGTCATGACGATCGGCCCGAAGACCGACATCCCCGCGCCGGACATGGCGACCAACGAGCAGACGATGGCGTGGATGATGGACACGTACTCGATGCTCAAGGGCCATGCCGTGCCCGAGGTCGTGACCGGCAAGCCGATCTCCGTCGGCGGCTCCGTCTTCCGCCACGAGGCGACCGGCGCGGGCGTCGTGATGAGCGCGGAGCGCGCGTGCGAGCGCCTGGGGCGAAACCTCGACGAGCAGCGGTGCGTCGTGCAGGGGTTCGGCAACGTCGGCGGCATCGCCGCCTCCGAGCTGCACGAGCGCGGCGCGACGGTGCTCGCGGTCTCGGACATCTCCGGCGGCCTGTATTCCGCGGACGGGCTCGACGTTCCGGCGCTGCACGAGTACGCCCTCGCGCACGACTCGCTCGAGGGGTACGACCGCTGCGAGCGGATGACGAACGAGGAGCTGCTGGAGCGGCCGTGCGACATCCTGTTCGTGTGTGCGCGCGAGGACCAGTTGACGAGCGCGAACGCGGCGCGCGTCAATGCTGAGCTGATCGTCGAGGGCGCGAACGGGCCGACGACGCTCGAGGCGGACGCGATCCTCGCGGAGCGCGGCATTCCCGTGATCCCGGACATCCTCGCGAACGCCGGCGGCGTGACGGTCTCCTACTTCGAGTGGGTGCAGGACCTCGGCCGGCTGTTCTGGGACCGCGACGAGATCCGCAACCGGCTCGCCGAGAAGATGCACGACGCGTTCGACCGGGTCTGGTCGGTCGCGGAGGAGAAGAAGATCACCCTGCGGCAGGCCGCGATGGTCGCCGCGATCCGCGAGGTGGCCGGCGCACTCGAGGCGCGCGGCATCTATCCGTAGAGATGTCCGACCAGACCGTCCGCGACGCGATGGTGCGCGAGCCGACGACGCTCGCCGACTCGGCGAGCGCGCAGGAGGCGGGCCGCTGCTTCGCCGACAACCCGGAAGTGCGTGCCGTGTTCGTGTGCACGGAGGACGGCACGTTCGTCGGCGTGATCACGCGCAAGACGCTCGTGCGCGAGGTCGTCGCCGCCGGGATCGACCCGACCGCGGTGCGGCTGCGCGACATCGCCGAGCCGCCGGTGTTCACGCTCGAGGCGTCGCTGCCGCTCGACGAGGCGTTTCATCTCACCGAGGAGCGCGACCTCGAACGGGTGCCCGTCGTGGAGGGCGGCAGGCTCGTCGGCGTGCTCTCGCGTGCGGTTGTGCAGCGCCGGCTGGCCGAGGACGACGAGCCGGCCGAGGACCAGGCCGGCGAAGAGGCCGTGGTTCTCTAGCAGCAGGTGTGCGGGACGGCATCCTCACCGTCCGATGCGGGCAGCTCCGCCGCGGCGAGCGCGGCGCCGTCGAGGATGTCGTGCTCGCTCACCACGATCTCGTCGAGATCGAAATGGTCGAGGGTCTCGGCGAGGATGACGGCGCCGGCGACGATCACCGGCGCGCGCTCGGGCTCCATCGTCGGCAGCGCGCGGCGTTCGGCGACGGTCAGGGCCGCGAGCCGCTCGAGCTGTGCGCGCGCCGCGGTGCGGGCGAGGCGGTGCCCGTGCACGCGGGCGCGGTCGTAGCGCTCCAGGCCGAGGTCGAGTGCGGCGAGCGTCGTGACCGTTCCGGCGACGCCGATCGCCCGCTCCGCGGAGACGGCGGCGCGCTCGGTCAGCAGCGTCCGCACCGCTCGTGCGCACGCGTCGAGCTCGTGCGGCGACGGCGGGTCATCATGGAGGAAGCGCTCCGTGTGCCGCACCGAGCCGAGCTCGAGGCTCACGTGGAAGTCGTCGACGATCAGCTCCGTCGAGCCGCCGCCGATGTCGACGACGAGCGTGCCGGGCGCCGGGTCGACGCCGCGCCGGGTGAGCAGAGCCTCCTCGTCACCGCGCAGCAGCCGTGTGGCGAAGCCGTAGCTCCACTCGATCTCGCCGAGGAAGGCCTCGCCGTTCTCCGCGTCGCGCACCGCGCTCGTGGCGACGAGGAGCGTGCGCTCGGCGCCGAGCGACTCGACCGTGCGCCGGAAGTCGGCGAGCACGTTGCGGACGCGCGCGATCGGGACGGGGAGGAGGCGGCGGCGCGCGTCGACGCCCTCGCCGAGCCGCGTGATCCGCGTCTCGCGGTGCACCTCCTCGAGGCGTCCTGCTTCGACGTCGGCGACGAGCAGCCGCGTCGTGTTCGTGCCGAGGTCGACCGCGGCGACCCTCACGCGCGCGGGAAGACCGCGGCGACGGGCGCGGTGGCCTCGTCGAGCGCCGCCCGGAGCACCGCGAGGCGGGCGAGCGAGATGCGCAGCCGCGCGACGCTCGCGTCGAGCGCTGCGGTGTCGGACGCCGCCTCGACCTTGTCCGCGGTGGCCTCGCCGAGGTCGGCCAGCCGCTCGAGCTCCTTCCCGAGATGCCGGCGCAGCCGCTTGAGCGTCCGCCAGCCCTGGAGGACGCGCACGCCGAGGAAGCCGAACGCCGCGAAGACCGCCAGCGTGCCGGCGATCAGGGCGGCGTAGATCACCCAGTTCCCCACGCGTGGATCGTAACCGCCGCCGGGGCGGTGCTAGAATTGACCCTCAGCGACGCGGGGTGGAGCAGCCAGGTAGCTCGCCGGGCTCATAACCCGGAGGTCGCAGGTTCAAATCCTGCCCCCGCTATGTCACAATTCTGCGACCGCCGACGAGGCGGTTGCAGTTTTCTGGGGGCCGGTGCGAGTTCCGCGGTGACGGTCGCGGCGAGTTCGAGCGAATGGCTCGGCTCGTAGACTCGGCCCGGCTCTACGGTGTGCTCCAGAGCGCCGCGTTGACGATGTTTTCGTAGAGCTCCTGGCGTCCGGAGACCGGGCGCGGGTCGAGCTCACCGGATTCGACGCGTTCGGCGAGGCCGACGAGCGAAGCGGAGCCGTTCGTGACGTCGCGGCCGAGCGGGCCGTTCCACCCTTCATACCGTTGGGTCTTCATCGTCGCGAGCGTCCCTTGGTCGTGGAGCTGTGCTGCGACGAGGAGGGCGCGTGCGAGGGTGTCGATGCCGCCGATGTGGGCGTGGAAGAGGTCGGTCCTGTCGATCGACTGGCGGCGGAGCTTGGCGTCGAAGTTGAAGCCGCCGCTGCCGAGACCGCCCGCCTGGACGATCTCGTAGAGCGGCCCGACGAGGTCCTCGACCGAGTTTGGGAACTGGTCGGTATCCCAGCCGTTCTGAGGGTCGCCGCGGTTGGCGTCGATCGACCCGAGGAGCCCGTGCGCCGTGGCGTAGGCGACCTCGTGGTGGAACGAGCGCCCGGCGAGGGTTGCGTGGTTCGCCTCGACGTTGACCTTGTACTCGCCGTCGAGCCCGTGCCGGGCGAGGAAGCCGTGGACGACGGCAACGTCGTGATCGTACTGGTGCTTGGTGGGCTCCATGGGCTTCGGCTCGACGAGAAGCGCCCCCTCGAATCCGATCCGGTGCTTCTCCTCGACAACGAGGTGGAGGAACCGGGCCAGCTGCTCGCCCTCGCGGCGCAGATCGGTATTGAGCAGCGAGTCGTATCCCTCGCGGCCGCCCCAGAGCACGTAGTTCGCTCCGCCGAGACGCTTCGTGACGGCGAGCATGTTCGCGACCTGGGCCGCCGCATATGCGAAGACGGCGGGGTCCGGGTTGGTCGCCGCGCCCGCCTGGTAGCGGGGATTGGTGAACAGGTTGGCAGTGCCCCAGAGCAGACGCGCGCCGGTCTGCTCCTGGTAGCCGAGGGCGTCGTCGGCGAGCTCCTCCAGATTCGCCTTGAACTCTCGGAAGCTCGCGCCGGGCGGCGCGACGTCGACGTCGTGAAAGCAGTAGAACGGCACTCCCAGCTTCCCGACGAACTCGAAGGCGGCGCCCATCTTCAGCCGGGCGGCATCCATCGGATCGAGACTCGGATCCGCCCACGGACGATCCAGTGTCCCGACCCCGAACATGTCGCGCCCGTCCCACGCAAACGAGTGCCAGTATGAGACGCTGATCCGAAGCCAGTCCTCCATACGCTTCCCGAGGACCGTGAGTTCCGGATCGTACGCCTTGAAGGCGAGCGCATCCGACGAATGGGCGCTTGCGTACGGGACATGACCTTGAACATCGGCGAAGAATGGCTCAGGCACGTGTGACGCTCCTTCGTTTGGGCGAGTCAGCGGGCGGATCGGTTACGCGAAGACTCTGGGACCGTCGTCATACCACCATTCGCCGGTCACGTAGGCACCGGTGCGTCTTCGCGGAGGAGGCCCTCCGCCTTCAGCTCGCTCCACAGATCGGGCACGATCGGCTCGCGGTAAAGGGCTATGTTCCGCTCCACCTGCTCTGCCGAGCGCGCGCCGACGCACACGCTGACGACCGCCGGGTGCGCGAGCGGGAAGGCGATCGCCGCCGCCGGCAGCGTCGTGCCGTGGCGCTCGCACACCGCTGCGATCGCGCGCGCCCGCCGAACGAGCTCCGGCGGAGCGTCGGCGTAGTCGTACCTCGCGTCCTCGGGAGGGTGCGGGCGGGCGAGCAGGCCGGAGTTGAACACGCCGGCGACGACGATTGCCACGCCCCGCTCCTCGCAGACGGGAAGCAGATCGTCCAGGCTGTCCTGCTCGAGGAGCGTGTACCGGCCGGCGAGCATCACCACGTCGACGTCGGTGTGCCGGACGAGATCCGCGAGCATCGGTGACTGGTTCATCCCGGCGCCGACGGCGGCGACGACGCCTTCCGCCCGTAGCTCGTCGAGAGCCGGATACCCAGTCTCGAGAATCTCGTCCCAATGGTCGTCGGGATCGTGGAGGTAGACGATGTCGACGCGACCGACACCGAGACGCTCCAGGCTCTCCGACAGCGAGCGCCTGATTCCGTCCCGGCTGAAGTCCCACACTCGTCGGTGCGTCGCGGGAACGACGAACCCGCCGTCGTCCAGTCCCTCGACGACCTCGACCGGCTCGAGCAGGCGCCCGACCTTCGTCGAGAGGACGTAGGCATCGCGCGGGCGCGCGCCGAGCCCGGCACCGACGCGTCGCTCGGAGAGGCCGAGCCCGTAGTGCGGAGCTGTGTCGAAGTAGCGGACACCGAGCTCCCAGGCGGTGTCGAGGGTTGCCCGCGCGTCTTCGTCCGACACTGCGCGATACAGGTTCCCGAGCTGGGAACAGCCGAGCGCCAGCCCACCTACATCGATCCGGGCCTTACCGCGTCGATCGGCGCGCACTCGGGCGTTGTCGCGATCGGGGATCGTCATATGACCTTCATATTGTTACGCGTCGCCGGACGCGGGGCGGGTCAAGAGACGTCGATGGCGACGCGCTAGAACGTCAGCCCGAGGATCCAGGGGTTGAACTCCTCCTCACCCAGATCCGCGAGTTCGCTCTTTGTTTCCTTCCCGGAGGCGACCGCGAGGATCTCATCGAAGATCTTCCGGCCGACCTCCTCGATGCTCGCGCCCTCCAGGATCCGGCCGGCGTTAAGGTCCATGTCGGGCTCCTGCGCGGCGTAGAGCTGCGAGGTGGTCGCGATCTTCAGCACCGGCGCGGGCTTGAAGCCGAATGCGGAGCCGCGGCCGGTGGTGAAGGCGACGACCGTGCAGCCGCCGGCGACCTGACCGGTGACGGAGACCGGGTCGTATCCAGGCGTGTCCATGTGCACGAGCCCGCGCTCGGTCGGGCGATCGGCGTAACCAACGACCTCGTTCAGTGGCGTCGAGCCGCCTTTGGCGATGGCGCCGAGCGACTTCTCGTAGATCGTTGTCAGTCCGCCCGCCTTGTTCCCCGGTGATGGGTTGTTGTCGATCGAGCCGCCGACGGCAGCGGCCTGTCGTTCCCACCACCCGATCCGTTCGAGCAGCTTGGCCGCAACCTCCGGGCTGCGCGCACGTCGCGTCAGCAGGTGCTCGCCGCCATAGACCTCCGGGGTCTCGGCCAAGACGACCGTGCCGCCCTGACGGACGAGCTCGTCGGCAGCGCGCCCGAGGGCCGGGTTCGCGGTTACGCCAGACCAGCCGTCTGAGCCGCCGCACTGGAGCGCGAGCATGAGCTCGGATGCGGGTACGGGCTCACGCGCGAGATCGTTCGCGCGCGGCAGAAGCCGGCGAACTGCCTCGACGCTCGCCGCGACCGTGTGCTCGAAGCCGCCCCGCTCCTGGATCGTCAGCACGGTTGGTCGGCCGTCGTCGACGGATGGACCGAGCTCAATCATCTCGTTCGGCTGGTTCGTCTCACAGCCGAGCGAGATGACGACGAAGGCCGCGACGTTAGGGTGCTCGACGACGCCGGTGAGTGTCCGCTGCAAGAGCGCCAGCTCCGGCGATCCGTGTCGCGCCCCGCAGCCGCCCTTGGTCGCAAATGCGACGACGCCGTCGACGTTCGGGAACTCCGCGAGCATCCCGCTGGCCCGCACGATCTCGGCGGTGCGCCGCGCCGCCGACGAGGAGCAGTTGACCGACGCCAGCACCCCGACGTAGTTGCGGGTGCCGACGCGGCCGTCGGGGCGCCGGAAGCCGAGGAAGGTTCGCTGTTCCGACTCCGAGACCATGGCCACGGGGGCGTTGCCGGCGCCGGCCGCATCGTCGAGCTCGGGCCGGTGCCCGCCGACGGCAAGGTTGTGCACGTGGACGTGATCGCCGGGGGCGATGTCGCACGTCGTTACCCCGATCGTCTGCCCGTAGCGCCGCACGCGTTCGCCGCACTCGATGGCGCGTAGCGCAAGCTTGTGGCCTGCAGGAACCGCCTGACGCACCTTCACGGACTCGTGGGCCGTGACGAGGATGGTCCCCGGGACGAGCATTTGCCGGGCGATCGCGACGTCGTCGCGATCGCCGAGCAGCACGGCCATTCGCGCGAGCTCGACCGGCTCCCTGGGTGCCGTCTGCAGGTCGATGTTCACCGGCGGAGCGGTGCTGCCGCTGCCTGGTCGGGCGGGTGGGGCGCTTCCTTCGGGTGACAGACATATGATGTTTCCATGGTGTCATTCAAGCACGCAGCGGGGGCTCTGTGAGATCCGTCACGCCGGGCATCACGTGACGGTCGCGCTGCGCTCCGTTCTCCGTGCCGGCCGCGAAGCGGGCTATGACGTTGCGCACGAGCGAATCCCGACGGACCTGATCGAGGCGCATCGGCGAGTCGGGATTCGAGACTGGTGCATCTGGCGCAACGGACGCGACCTCTTCCATCTCGTCGAGTGCGACGATCTCGAGGCGGCGATGCGAGAGCTCGAACACGATCCGGCAAACGAGCGTTGGCAGGCCTTCATCGGCGACTTCGTCGAGCACTTCGAGGCCGCGCCGCTGCGACTCGTCTGGTGCATGCGCGACCAGCTGGCCAACGACGATCCGCCTCGATCCACCGGCGACTGAGAGATCGGCCGGAGGGGCGGTGCCGAAGTAGCTGACGCCGAGCTTCCGGGCTTGCCTCCGTCCGCAAATGTCATATGATCTTCATATGTTCTGCGTCGTCATGACGGCGAACGCACAGTGATCATCGACGCCCACGTCCATCTGTGGGACGAGGCGCATACACCTCAGCCGTGGATGACGCCCGAGGTCGAGGAGATCGCGAGGCCGTTCGGCCCGTCGGACCTGTGGCCGCTGCTCGAGCGGAACCACGTCGACTCGGTCGTCCTCGTCCAGGGCGCGAGCCTCGACAGCGACACCGATTACCTGCTGGCCGAGGCACGGAGGCAACCGTGGATCGCCGCCGTCACCGCATGGCTTCGCCTCGACGAGCCGGAGAGGGCTCGGACCCGCCTCGAGGAGCTCCGCACGCATCCCAAGTTTCGCGCCGTCCGTCATCTCGTGCACATGGAGGACGACGTCCACTGGGTCGTCTCCGAACGAGTGCTCGAGTCGATCGCGCTCCTCGAGACGACGGGCGTCGTCTTCGAAGTTCCGGTCGTCTATCCCAACCACTTCGACGACGTTGTCGAGCTTGCCGAGCGCTTTCCGCTTCTCGCGATCGTCGTCGATCATCTCGGGAAGCCACCGCTCGGGACTGCGAAGCTCGACGACTGGGTCCAGAAGCTCGAGGCATGCGCGGAGAGACCGAACGTCTACGCGAAGCTCTCGGGCTTGAATACCACGCTGCAACGCCGCGACTGGGGCATCGCCGACTTCGTGCCCGCGATCTTTACGGCGCTCGAGACTTTCGGACCGGAGCGCCTCATGTGCGGCAGCGACTGGCCGATCGCACTCCTGAACGGAGACTACGACCGCGTATGGCAGACCACGCTGCGTCTCGTCGAGATGCTCGCGCCCGGGCACGAGGAGGCGCTACTCGGCGGAAACGCAGCGCAGGTGTATGGACTTTCAGCGAATGGAGGATGAACGCGTGACCGCCGTCTACTACCAAGGCGAAGGGTCGTTCACGATCGGCGACTGCGCCGTGCAATCGCCCGAAGCGGGTGAGGTCAGGCTCGACGTCGCTTACTGCGGGATCTGCGGCACGGATCTCCATATCGCCCACGGTGCGATGGACAAGCGTGTAAAGACGCCGCAGGTGATCGGGCATGAGATGTCGGGCGTCGTCGCGGAGCTCGGCACCGGCGTCGACGGTTTCCGTGTGGGCGAGCCCGTCGTCGTGCGTCCGCTCGACACGCGCGGAGAGACCCCGGCCGACAGAGGATTCAGCCACATCAGCGCCGGCCTGAAGTTCATCGGCATCGACGCGCCGGGCGCGTTCCAGCGCTCGTGGACGGTTCCGGCCTTCACGCTCCATCACCTCCCCGACGGCGTCGACCTCCGGCTGGCCGCGCTCGTCGAGCCGCTCGCCGTGGCCTGCCACGACGTGCGGCGGGCGGAGCTCGCGGCCGGCGAGACCGCGGTCGTGATCGGCGCAGGTCCGATCGGACTGCTCGTCGCTCTCGTCGCACGCGGCGCGGGCGCCCGCGTCGTCGTCAGCGAGGTGAACCAGGCACGCCTGCAGTTCGCGAAGGAGCTCGGCTTCGAGACGATCGACCCGATCGCCGTCGATGCGGCGGAGTGCGTCGCGGAGCTGACGGACGGCACCCGCGCCGAGGTCGTGTTCGAGGTGTCGGGCGCACCAGCGGCCGCCCTGTCGATGACGCAGATGGCGTCGGTGCGCGGGCGCATCGTTGTCGTCGCGATCTACCCGGAGGCGCAGCCGGTGCGCCTCTTCGATCTCTTCTGGAAGGAGCTGCAGCTGCGCGGCGCGCGCGTGTACGAGCCGGCCGACTACGCTCGTGCGATCGAGCTCGTCGCGGCGGGGACGCTTCCGTTGGAGCGGTTGATCAGCCGCGTCGAGCCGCTCGAACGGCTGCCGTCGGTCTTCGAGGAGCTCGCAAAGGGCACGAGCGACATCAAAATCATCGTGGATTGCCGCGCATGAGCATCGACCTGTCCGGCAAGACGGCATTCGTCACCGGCGCGCGCCGCGGAATCGGCAGGGCGGCCGCGATCGCGTTCGCACGAGCCGGCGCGGACGTCGCCGGAGCGAGTGCGTTGTTGTCCGCTGACGACGACGTCGCCGTGGAGATCGCGGCGCTCGGAAGGCGTTTCCACCCGTACCAATGCGATCTCTCCGACCGGAGCGCGGCTCGTGCCCTCGCCGCGCGGGTCGCTGTCGACCTGCCGTCGATCGACATCCTCGTGCTCAACGCGGGCACGATCGAGCGCAAGCCCGCGGTCGAGCACGGAGACGAGCTGTGGGACCGCGTGCTCGAGGTGAACCTCAGCGCGCCGTTCGTTCTCGCCCGCGAGCTCGGCCGGCGGATGGTCGAACGTGGGAGCGGCAAGATCATCTTCGTCGCTTCGCTCCTCTCGTTCCAGGGCGGGATCACGGTTCCGGGCTACGCGGCGAGCAAGGGCGGGATTGCGCAGCTCACCAAGGCGCTTGCGAACGAGTGGGCGGCGCGCGGCGTCAACGTGAATGCGATCGCGCCCGGCTACATCGCCACCGACAACACGGCGGCTTTGCGGCGGGACGAGGTGCGGTCGCGGCAGATCCTCGAGCGCATTCCCGCTGGGCGGTGGGGCACGCCGGAGGACGTCGCGGGCGCGTTCATGTTCCTCGCGTCCCCTGACTCCGATTACGTCAACGGCGTCGTCCTGCCCGTCGACGGCGGCTGGCTCGCACGATGAATGGCCGCGTCGTTCCGGTGCTGACGGCTGAGAGCGCGGATGATGCCGAGCGAGCGTGCCGAGCCATGCTCGCCGGCGGCTTGTCGTCCGTCGAGATCACGTTCCGCACCGATGCGGCGGTCGAGTCGATCCGTCGCGCGTCCGGGATCGACGGCCTCCTCGTCGGCGCCGGGACGGTGCTGTCCACGTCGCAGCTCGAGGCTGCTCTCGAGGCGGGTGCGCGGTTCGCCGTCGCGCCGTCGACGAACGAGGCGGTCGTGCGCGCTGCGCAGCGCGCAGGCGTGACGTTCGTGCCCGGCGCGGCGACGCCCACCGAGGTCGAGCACGCGAGAGCGCTCGGTTGCGAGGTCGTCAAGATCTTCCCGGCATCGCTCGTCGGGGGCCCGGCGTTCATCAAGGCCCTGAGCGCAGTGTTCCCGGACGTGAAGTTCGTCCCGACAGGCGGCGTGAACATCGACAACCTCGACGCCTACCTCGCGTTGCCCTCGGTACTCGCGTGCGGGGGCACCTGGATCTGCGAGCCTGCTCTCCTGCGCGACGGGCGCTTCGACGAGATCGAGCGGCGCGCGCGCGAGGCCGCTGCCTTGGCGCCCGCGTGAAGCTCCGGCCCGCGGAAGAGTGTCGTTACGACCTCGTCGCCCTCGGTGAGGTCATGCTCCGCTTCGACCCCGGCGACGGGCGCATCGCGACGACGCGCACCTTCGCGGTCTCGGAGGGCGGAGGCGAGTACAACGTCGCGCGCGGTCTCCGCCGCTGCTTCGGGATGCGCTCGGCGATCGTCACGGCGTTCGCCGACAACCCGGTCGGGCGGCTGCTCGAGGACCTCGTCCTCCAGGGCGGCGTCGACCAGACGTACGTCTCGTGGATCCCGTACGACGGGGTCGGCCGCGGCGTGCGCAACGGACTCAACTTCGTCGAGCGCGGCTTTGGCGTCCGCGCCGCGCTCGGCTGCTCCGACCGCGGTCACTCGGCAGCGTCCAGCATGCGGCCCGGCGACGTCGACTGGGACGCGATCTTCGCTCGCGACGGCGCGCGCTGGTTCCACTGCGGAGGCATCTTCGCCGCGCTCTCGCCGACCGCCGGGGCGCTTGCGCTCGAGGCCATGACCGCCGCCCGGCGCTCCGGCACCGTCGTCTCCTTCGATCTCAACTACCGGCCCTCGCTGTGGCAGGGGAGCGGCGGGCCGGAAGCGGCGGCGGAGACGAACAGACGGCTCGTTGAGCATGTCGACGTGCTTCTCGGCAACGAGGAGGACTTCTCCGCGGCGCTCGGTTACTCCGTGGAGGGTGTCGACGACTCGCATACGGGGCTCGATGTCGGCGCGTATGAGCGCCTGCAGGCGGACGTTCTCGCCGGCTGCCCGGGCCTCACGCTCGTGGCGACGTCTCTGCGCGAGGCTCACACGGCGACGGTCAACGACTGGAGTGCCGTGTGCAGCACGCGGGAGGGATTCTTCGCAGGCCCACAGATGCGCCGGCTCGAGATCTTCGACCGCGTCGGCGGCGGAGACTCGTTCGCCTCCGGATTGATCTACGGCCTCTTGACCGGCGAGAACGTCGCGACGGCGCTTGCGTACGGGGTCGCGCACGGCGCGCTCGCCATGACGACGCCTGGCGACACCTCGATGGCGACGCTCGACGAGGTTCGGCGCGTCATGCGTGGCGGCGTGGCCCGCGTGGTGCGCTAACCGAGGGCGTCGTCGTAGGACCATATGATGACCGTATGGAACAGACGGAACGCCGACGGCGGGGCCCCAAGTTTCGCCCTGCGAGGTTCGCCTCGGTCATCGTCGAGGAGCTCGCCCGGCAGATCATCAGCGGCGTCCACGGGGAGGGTGACATCCTTCCCACCGAGCCGGCACTGTGCGAGGAGTTCGGCTTCAGCCGGACCGTCGTCCGCGAAGGCCTGAAGCTCCTCGAGGAGCGCGGGCTCGTCCGCGTCGAGCAGGGCCGCGGTACGAGCGTGCAGCCGCGCAACTCGTGGAACCTTCTCGACCCGGACGTACTGCGCATCGCGCTCGACTACGACAACGACATGTCTCTCCTCGACGACCTGATCTCGGTGCGTCGCGTGCTCGAGCGTGAGATGGCTGCCCAAGCGGCTGGCCAGCTGACGGAGGCCGACCTCTCCGAGCTCGAAGGGATCGCCGGCGCGATGGAGGCCTCGTACGCCGACTACGACCGCTTCCGCGAATTCGACAACGCCTTCCACGCGATCATCATGCGGGCTTCGGGGAACGAGATCGGGCTCACGATCGTGCGCGTCATCCACCGCCACGGCGGCGCGACCGCTCCGCTCGCGTCCGGGGAGTCGCGGGCGGCGCTCAAGCGAACCGTGGCCGAGCACCGCGGAATCCTCGAGGCCCTGGCAGCCCGCGACGGCGTGCTGGCCGGGGAGCGGATCTCCGCGCACATCGAGGCTCGCTGGGTGGAGAGGAAGAGGCGCCGCACAGATCGGTAGCCCTTGACAGCAGGTGATCATTCGTATGATGATTACTTGTAGTGAAGATCGCTGCTCTTGACGTCGAGCTACTGACCCTCCCGGCGGTCGCCCCGCCGTTCGCCTGGCGGCGAGGGTTGCGAGGCTCCCATCCTGCCCGCACGACCGCCGTCCTCCGGATAACGACGGAGGACGGCGCCGTGGGGGAGGCCTACCACGAGTGGAGCGGCCCCATGCTGGGGGACATCGTCGACCGCGTCCTCCGCGAGGAGCTCGTCGGCGAGCGCGCCGATCGCCGGGAGTGGCTCTGGCACCGTCTGTGGGAGCTCGATCGCACGGAAGAGTTCCCGATCTGGCTGTTCGGCGTCGTCGACGTCGCCCTCTGGGATCTCGAGGGTCGCGTCCTCGGTGTTCCGGTGCACCGCCTCCTCGGCACGTACCGCGACTCCATCCCCGCCTATGCGTCGACGACGACATTTGCGACCGTCGAGGAGTACCTCGACGTGTGCGACCAGTGCCTCGAGCTCGGCTATCCGGCGCTCAAGCTTCACGGGCTCGGGGACGCCCGCATCGACGCCGATCTCTGTCAGCGCGTGCGCGCGCATGTCGGGCCGGACATCGAACTCATGTACGACGGGTCGGCCGGCTTCGATCTCCCCGACGCCGTCTACGTGGGCTGCGCTCTGAGCGAGGCCGGATACCTCTGGTACGAGGAGCCGATGCGCGAGTTCAGCGTGACCGCGTACCGATGGCTCTCCGAGCGTGTCGACGTTCCGCTGCTCGTCGGCGAGACCTCGGACGGCGGCCATCTGAACACCGCCGACTTCATCGCCTCGGGCTGCGCGACGTACGTGCGGACGAGCGCGAACCATCGCGGCGGCATCACAGGCGCTATGAGGATCGCGCATCTCGCGGACTCGTTCCGCCTGCGCGCGGAGGTGCACGGACCGACCGATCCGGCCGTGCACCTCTGCATGGCGATTCCGAACTGCACCTACTACGAGTCGCTCGTCACGTCGAACCCGGTGGTTCGGGAGCCACGTGTCGGCCCGGACGGACTCGTCCGCGCGCCAACGGCACCTGGTATCGCCCTGCCGGACTTCATCCAGGAGCACCGCGCCACGGCGGTCTAGACGTGGACAAGAGAGGAGGATCACACGTCATGAAGGCATCTATCAGCCGTAAGTTCCGGGTACTCCCGCTCGGGGCTTGCGTTGTGATCGCCGCGGTCGTGGCGGCGGGAACCGCAGGCGGCTCGTCTGCACGCCCCGCGGTTGCTTCCAAGGCGTCCGCAGCACCGCTCGTCGTCTGGTACGACGCTGCGCGTGCCGCGTACGTGAAGGTGTACAAGGCAACGCACCCACACGCCAACATCAAGTGGGTGCTGTACAGCGGCGACAACAACGGCGACGGCACGTTGCAGTCGAAGTTCTCGCTGTACAACCGCGTCGGTTGGAAGCCGGGCGTCTCTCCGGACGTCGTCTTCGACGAGGAGAACTACGAGGGTGGCTGGCTCGGCGCGCCGCCGTTCAACGACCTACTCGACCTGAGCCCCTACGTCTCGAAGAGCGTCCGCAACAACATCGAGGGCATGAGCCTCTGCACGGTCAACGGCAAGGTCGTCTGCCTCCGCAACGACAACGCTGCGAACGTGCTCTGGGTCAACACGGATCTGTTCGCCAAGTTCTTCCCCGGTCAGACGCCCCCGACCACGTGGGACCAGTACGCATCCGACGGTCAGTCGCTGATCAAGAGCCATCCCGGCTACTACATCGGTGAGTTCGGCCAGCCTTGGGATGCGGAGACCTACCTGTGGGGCAACGAGTGCCCGCTCAACCAGTCGATCGGTTCCCAGAAGCTCCTGAGCAACGCGGCCTCGCCCAACTGCACGAAGATCGCGAGCTTGATCGACTCGGCCCTGGGCGCGTTCACCCACAACGGCCCGTTTACAACGGCTTGGGTCAATGACAAGACCGCGCAGCACATGGTCATGGATGTCGGGGCGATCTGGCAGGGAACCGCGATCTACCCGTCGGGTTCCGGCAGCAATGGTCCGGGAACCAACGTCATGGCGGCATACCCGACGCCCGCGGCGACCAACGGCGCCCACGTGACCGGCTCGATCGGTGGTGGGTTGTGGATGGTGACGTCGCACACCACGCAGCCGAAGGCGGCCGCAGCCCTGGTCGCGTACATGGCCACGAGCCCGAAGATCCAGTCGGACCCGGCCGTAACGCAGGGCTTGCCGGCCTACAAGCCCGATCAGGACAAGTGGCTCGCGTCGCTCAACGGGGTCTTCGCCAACCCGGACGAGACCCAGGCCGCCATCAAGCAGGCCGCGGGCCAGATCTGGGGCGGCTGGAGCGCAGTGCCGTGGAGCGTCGAGAGCATCTTCGGCAACACCGTCACGCCGGGCCTCGTAGCCGGTGGCACGTTCACAGCGGGACTCGCGACACTCGGCGCGAACATCAAGTCCGCCGCGCAGAGCGCCGGCTGGCAGGTCGTAAGCAACAAGTAGGCAAGCAACGCAATGGCTTCCCCCTCGGCAGCGGCTGTCCCCGGCGAGCGCGCAAGCGCCCGCCGGGGCGGTCGTGGGGAAAGAATGCGTGAGCGGCCGCCGGCCGGTACCTCGCGCACAGCGGGGTACTTCTTCGTCGCTCTCTACGTGGGGTTGCTGCTGCTCCTCGGGATCGTGCCGGTGGTCTACGCGATCTACCTCGCGCTGAGCCACCCAGGTGTCAGCGGTGGACCGGACTTCATCAAGACGTTCAGCGACTATCGCTTCCTACCGGCGTTCGAGCACGTCATCCAGTTCATGGCCTTCTGGCTGGTAAGTCAGACCGTCCTCGTGGTGGGGCTCGTCTTGATGCTCCACAACCTGACGTCCCGGGTCGGCGCGATCTATCGATTCCTCTTCTACATCCCCGGGGCTCTCGCCGGCGCGGCGAGCGTGATCGTCTGGCTGTTCCTGCTCGACCCGAGCGCGAGCCCGTTCGCGTTCGTATTGCATTGGTTTGGCTACGCGCAGTTCAACAACACGATCGCGCCGGGCAACCTCCCCGTGATCTTCGCGCTCATGGCTTTCTGGACGGGCGCAGGAGGATGGATCGTCGTGATGTACGGCGCGCTGAACAACATCCCCCACGAGCTGCTCGAATCGGCGCAGATGGACGGCGCGAACGCGTTCAACACGGCCCTGCGGATCAAGCTGCCGCTCGTCAGGAAGTGGGTCGTCTACATGCTCGTCCTGTCCTTCGCCGGGGGAACGCAGCTGTTCGTCGAGCCGGCGGTGCTGGGCACGGCGTCGTTGGGCGTTGGGATCAGCAAGTTCTGGTCGCCGAACCAGCTCGCCTGGTTCGTCGCGTCCCAGTACAGCTATTACAACCAAGCCGCCGCGATCTCCGTCGACCTGCTCGTGTTCGGCCTCGTCGTCGCAGCACTCCTCGTCTGGCGAGGAAAGCTGTTCGAGGTCGAGTGATGGCGATTCCTCGCCGCTACTTCTTCCGCCTCGTCGCTCTCGCCATCCTCCTCGTCTTCACGGCGTTCTTCTTCGTGCCGATGGTCTGGCTGTTTCTCGCGCCGACCAAGACCGACGGCCAACTGCTGAGCCACTCACCGTTCGCGTTCGGCAGCCTGGGCACGCTTGCACACACCTTCCACAGGATCGTCACGTACAACGGCGACAGCCTCCTGATCTGGCTGAAGAACTCGGCGATCTACTCGTTCGGCGGTACGGCGCTGGCGATCCTCGCGGCGATTCCCGCCGGCTACGGGCTGGCGCTGACACAGTTCATCGGGCGCCGCGCTCTGCTGGCGATCACGCTGGTCGTGATGATCATGCCGGCGACCGCGCTCGTGCTTCCGCTGTTTCTCGAGATGGACAAGATCGGTCTGTACGGCACCATCTGGGCGCTGATCCTGCCGTTCGGGTTCTTCCCGTTCGGTGTCTATCTCGCCTACATCTACTTCTCGTCGACGATCCCGAAGGACCTGCTCGCGGCGGCGCGGATCGACGGAGCCGGCGAATGGAGGGTGTTTCGCTACATCGCGCTACCGCTGGCAAGACCGATCGTCGCACTCGTGGGGTTCTTTGCATTCGTCGCGTCCTGGAACAACTTCTTTCTTCCGTTCGTGATGACCTACGACAACTCGAAATACCCGCTTCAGATCGGGCTGCAGCAGCTGATCGGCTCGACCGCGTCGTTCAATCCCGCAAACTTCAGTGCGGGCAGCAGCGTCGTCGTGCTCCACCGGCCCGATCTCGCCATGGCGGTGATCATCGCGGTCGCGCCCGTGCTGATCGTCTTCCTGTTCGCTCAACGTGCCCTGGTCTCGGGCATGCTCGCGGGCGCCACCAAGGAGTAGCAAAGGAGCTTCATGGCCACGGTGACCTTCGAAGACGCGACTCGGATCTATCCGAAGAGCGACCGGCCCGCGGTCGACGAGCTCAACCTCGAGGTTCACGACGGCGAGCTCTTGGTGCTCGTGGGGCCTTCGGGTTGCGGGAAGACGACGACTCTACGCATGCTCGCGGGTCTGGAACACGTAGACGAGGGCGCGATCTTGATCGACGGCAAGGACGTCGTGAAGCTGCCGCCACGCGACCGCGACATCGCGATGGTGTTCCAGAACTACGCGTTGTATCCGCACATGGACGTGGCACAGAACATGGGCTTCGCGCTGCGGATGGCGGGCGTGTCCAAGGTCGAGATCGCCGAGCGGGTTCGTGCGGCGGCGAAGATCCTCGACATCGTGGAATTTCTGGAGCGGAAACCGCGCCAGCTCTCGGGTGGGCAGCGTCAGCGGGTCGCGATGGGCCGCGCGATCGTCCGGCAGCCGCGCGTCTTCCTGATGGATGAGCCGCTCTCGAACCTGGACGCGAAGCTGCGCGTCGCCACGAGAGCCGAAATCGCCGGGCTGCAGCGACAGCTCGGGGTCACCACGCTCTACGTCACGCACGACCAGGTTGAGGCGATGACCATGGGAGACCGCGTCGCCGTCATGAAGGACGGCTTGCTTCAGCAGTGCGACACGCCGCGCGCGCTCTACGCGGATCCCGTAAACGCCTTCGTAGCGGGCTTCATCGGGTCGCCCGCGATGAACCTCCTCCAGGGCACGGTCGAGGCTGGCGGCGTCAGGCTCGCTTCGGCCGTCATTCCAGTCGCCGGCGGCGTGCCGAAGGCCGTCGGCGAGGCTGTGACCGTCGGGCTACGGCCGGAGTCGCTCTCGCTGGCACCTGCAGGCGACGGCCTCCCGGTGATTGTCACGATCGTCGAGGAGCTCGGGGCCGAGGCTTTCGTGCACGCCCAACTGGCGGACAAGACCGCCGACGCCGTGAAGGCGAACATCATTGCGCGCGCGGAGTCGCTCGCGGCTCCGGCCAAGGGTGACTTGATCCACCTGCATGTCAAGGAGGGGTCGATGCTGTTCTTCGATGCCCAGTCCGGCGACCGGATCGCCAGTCGCTCGTGAACTCCTAGATGCGCGACGGAAGATGCCCGGCCTAGAGTCGTGGCGGCGGCATGCTCTGGGTTCAGCCATCGCCATTCTCAGAGACGCCGCACCTCCCTGAAGCGGTACGCGGTCGTAGATCTCTGTTGAAATCCTGCCCCCGCGACTTCGCTCTGGCTCGTCGGGCAGACGAGAAGGCTCAGAACGCCTGTCCGGCCACGTCTGCGTGACCGTGCTCGACCAACCAGCGCAGCGACTCGTGGAGGGCCTCCAGCGAGGAGTACCTCGGGGCGTACTCCAGGGTCGATCGGGAGCGTTCGATGCTCGCCGCGATGCTGCGGTCGATGTGATCCCGTGTCACCGCGGCGTGTTCTGGGCCAACCCGTCGCTCGAACTCGTTCCATTCGACCAGGTCGAGCACAGCTTCACGACCGAACCACGCCGCGATCCCTTCGGCGAGTCCGCGACAGGTCATCGCCTGCTCGGCAGCCACGTGGAAGCTCGCGCCGATCGCCGCCGGCCGGGTGAGAGCCCGCTCGAACGCCTGGGCGACGTCGTCGGCGTGCACATGGTTCAGCACGCCAAGACCGAGAGCCGGCAGGGCGACCGGTTCCCCAACCGCGAGTCGCCGCCACACGTCGGCGTCGAGGTTGCCCGCCGGCGTGATCACAGGCCAGCCCGGCCCGCAGATGTGGCCGGGATGCAGCACCACGCTGGGGACGCCGCCGGCGAGCGCTTCACGATGCAGCAACGCCTCGATCGCCACTTTGTTGCTGCCGTACTCACCGAAGCCGGTGCGCGGCTCGTCCTCGGTCACGGGTACGCGAGCAGTCCGTCCGTGCACCCAGATGGTGCCGCAGTGCAAGAGCAGCGGACGCGACGGCCGGAGCGCGTCGATGAGCTGCTGGGCGGATGCGGAGGTGAAGCAGATCAGGTCGACCACGGCGTCCGGTTGAAGGTCGGCGATCCGCCGGCCGAAGCTGCCGGCGGCCTCCTCGGCGTCGCGGTCAGCGTTTACACGCTGTACCGACTGCCATTCCACAGCCTCGTGATACGGCTTCCGGTCGCCGCGACTGACCGCAATGACCTCATGGCCGGCGCGAACCAGGCGGGGCACGAGGTAACTACCGATGTGCCCCGTCGCCCCGATCACCACCGCACGGCCCATGCTCACCAGGCTACAGCTCTCCGGTTCGGGCGGGGTCAGCGCGGAGCGACAAACCGTGCGCACGCCGAAACCGGCCGCAGGCGGCGCACTTCTTCGATCCTGAACCCGGTCGCAGGAAGTCGTTCATAACGCGACCCCGGTACTCGAAAGGCCCCGGAGACGGTCGAGATTGCGGTTGAACCACGTGCTCGTTGCGGCCGAGTACGCTCGGACGGGGCGGTTTTGGGGCGTACGTTCGGTACCGAATGGGTCGGTACCGAAGGGGCGGCACAGAGAGCGGATCGGATGCGTGCGACCGGCTGCTCGAATCGTTGCGAGGGTTGCTGGAGGCCGCTGGTTCGCGGCGTGGCCGGGACACGCGGCGCGCGGGTGAACTGAGCTTCGCGCAGATCAGGCTCGCCGCGCGGCTGTACGAGCAGGGGGCGATGTCGGGGATCCGGCTTGCCGAGGCGGCGCACCTGTCCCCGAGCGCGGCGAGCGAGATGCTGGACGGACTGGAGCGCACCGGGGTGGTCTGCCGCTCGACGGCGGACGCCGACCGGCGCGCCCGCGTCGTGTCGCTCAGCGCGGAGGGGACGCGGGTGGTGCGTGAGCGGCTGCGCACGTTCCGCGCGGAGGTCGCCGACGCCCTCGAGGGTTGCACGGACGCGGAGCTGGCCGCTGCCGCGAAGGTGATCGACCGCCTCACCGAGATGTTCGCGCGGCGGTGATACGGCTGTGCTGATCAAGCTCCTCCGGAGGTTCCTGCGTCCGTATCGGCGCCACGTCGCGGTGGTCGTGACGCTGCTGGCGGCGCAGACGATCGCGAACCTCTATCTGCCGAACCTGAACGCGGACATCATCAACAACGGCGTCGTCGCAGGGAACCTGGGATACATCTGGACGACGGGCGGCCTGATGCTCGGGATCACGCTCGTGCTCGGCGTCATCTCGGTCGTTGCCGTCTACTTCGCCTCGCGTGTGGCGATGGGCGCCGGCGCGGAGATCCGGGCGGCCGTGTTCGGGCGCGTGCAGTCCTTCTCTGCGCGCGAGATGCACCGGTTCGGGACCTCGTCGCTGATCACCCGCAACACGAACGACATCCAGCAGGTGCAGATCTTCGTGCAAGCCGGGCTGACTCTGATCGTGATCGCACCGATCATGAGCGTCGGCGGCGTGATCATGGCCCTGCACGAGAGCGCGGCGCTGTCGCCTCTCCTGGCGGTCTCGGTGCCGTTGATGCTTGCGCTGATCGGCGCCGTTCTGGTCGCCGTCGTTCCGCAATTCCGGTCGATGCAGGGGAAGCTCGACCGGATCAACGAGGTCTTGCGCGAGCAGATCACGGGGGTGCGCGTGGTTCGCGCGTTCGTGCGCACCGACGCGGAGGCGGAGAGGTTCGACGAGGCGAACGCAGATCTGACTGCGACCGCGCTGCGCATCAACCGCGTCTTCTCTCTCGCCTTCCCCTCGGTGATGGCGATCATGAACCTCTCGAGCGTCGCCGTGATCTGGTTCGGCGGGCTGCTGGTCCGGGACGGCTCGATGCCGATCGGCAACCTGACTGCCTTTCTCGCCTACATCCTCCAGATCCTGATGTCGGTGATGATGGCCGTGTTCCTGATGATCCTGCTCCCGCGTGCGGTCGCGAGCGCCGAGCGGATCGTGCAGGTCCTGGAGGCGGAGCCGTCGGTCGTGGATCCGCCCAAGCCGGTCCGGCCGCTGCGGCCGACAGGAGCGGTCGAGTTCCGGGACGTGAGCTTCGGCTATCCGGGAAGCGAGCTGCCGGTCCTCCACGATCTCGAGTTCGCGCTCCTGCCTGGCCGGACGAGCGCGATCATCGGCGGCACCGGCAGCGGCAAGACCACGCTGCTCAATCTGATCCCGCGCTTCTTCGACGCCAGCCGGGGACGCGTCCTCGTCGACGGCATCGACGTGCGCGAGCAGGAGCTCGAGCAGCTGTGGGACGGGATCGGCGTCGTGCCGCAGTCGGCCTACCTGTTCAGCGGTACGGTTGCGAGCAACCTCCGCTTCGGCCGGCCAGAGGCATCGGATGCGGAGTTGTGGCGTGCGCTCGACATCGCGCAGTCACGCGAGTTCGTAGCCGCGATGCCGGGCGGGCTCGACGCGCCCGTCGATCAGGGCGGCACCAACGTCTCCGGCGGCCAGCGGCAGCGGCTCTCGATCGCACGCGCGCTCGTCAAGCGGCCGCGGCTCTACCTCTTCGACGACTGCTTCTCGGCGCTAGACGCGGCGACCGACGCCTGCCTGCGCGCCGCCCTCCGCACCGAGACGGGCGATGCCGCGGTCGTGATCGTCGCGCAGCGCGTCTCGACGATCATCGACGCCGACCTGATCATCGTCCTCGACGAGGGCCGCGTCGTCGGCACCGGCAGGCATCGCGACCTGCTGACGTCCTGCGAGGCGTACCACGAGATCGTCGCATCGCAGCTCGGCGAGGAGGCGGTGGCGTGAGCGCGATGGCGCCGGGACGCGGACGCGGACCCATAGGGCGAGGCCCGATGGCGATGCAGTCGGGCGCGCGCAGCAAGGATCCACGCCGGACGCTGCGCCGCCTGCTCGCGCGGCTTCGGCCGGAACGCATGCGGCTCGTGCCTGCGCTCCTGATGGGAGTCACCTCCGTCGTCCTGGTCGTCCTCGGCCCGAAGATCCTCGGCAACGCGACCAACGTGCTCTTCGACGGCGTGGTGAGCCGCCGGCTCCCTGCCGGCGTCAGCAAGGCGCAGGCGGTCGCGCAGCTGCGCGCGCAGGGCCACGGCCTGATCGCCGACATGGTGGCCCACATGCACGTCACGCCCGGCGCCGGCATCGACCTGGCCCAGCTCGGCCGCTGGCTCGGCCTGGCCGCGCTCGTCTACGTGTTCGGCGCCGCCTTCAGCTTCGGCCAGTCCTACGTGATGGCCGGCGTCACGCAGCGGACGATGTACCGCCTGCGCCGCGAGGTCGAGGAGAAACTCGCACGGCTACCGCTCCGGTACTTCGACAGTCACCCGCACGGGGACATCCTCAGCCGCGTCACCAACGACATCGACAACCTCACCACGACGCTGCAGCAGGGCCTCAGCCAGCTGCTCACCTCGCTGCTGACGGTCGTCGGCGTGATCGTGATGATGTTCTGGATCTCGCCCCTGCTCGCCGCCGTCTCGCTGGTCGTCATTCCGCTCGCGATCCTGCTGAGCTCGACGGTGATCCGTCGCTCCCAGGTCGAGTTCGCCGCGCAATGGGACCGCACCGGCACCCTCAACGGCCTCGTCGAGGAGACGCATACAGGTCACGCCCTCGTGCAGATCTACGGCCGCCGCGGAACGACCGTCGACGAGTTCGGGCGGCAGAACCGCAGCCTCTACGAGGCGAGCTTCCGCGGCCAGTTCCTCTCCGGGATCATCCAGCCGGCGATGATGTTCCTCGCCAACCTCAACTATGTCGCGATCGCCGTCCTCGGGGGCTGGCGCGTCGCCTCCGGTGCCCTCTCGCTCGGCGACGTGCAGGCGTTCATCCAGTACTCGCGCCAGTTCACGATGCCGATCACCCAGATCGCCTCCCAGATGAACATGCTCCAGTCCGGACTCGCCTCCGCCGAGCGCGTCTTCGAGTTCCTCGACGCGGTCGAGGAGGCCCCGGACATCTCCGTCGCAGCGGCGGCCGAGTATCGCAACGGCGGGCGCGTCACGCTCGAGGACGTGAGGTTCCGCTACGAGCCAGACGAGCCTCTCATCGAGGACTTCACGCTCGACGTTGCGCCCGGTAGCACCGTCGCGATAGTCGGCCCCACCGGCGCCGGCAAGACGACGCTCGTCAACCTGCTCGTCCGCTTCTACGAAATCGACGGCGGACGCATCCTCCTCGACGGGACTGACTACAACCGCCTCACCCGCGACCAGGTGCGTCGCGCATTCGGCATGGTGCTCCAGGACACCTGGCTATTCGCCGGCACCATCCGCGACAACATCGCCTACGGCAGGCAAGACGCCACCGATGCCGAGATCGTCGCCGCCGCAAAGGCCACCTACGTCGACCACTTCGTCCGCACGCTCCCCGACGGCTACGACACCGTCCTCGACGAGGACGCCTCCAACATCTCCTCGGGGCAGAAGCAGCTCCTGACGATCGCACGCGCGTTCCTCGCCGACCCGAGCATCCTCATCCTCGACGAGGCGACCAGCAACGTCGACACACGCACCGAGCTCTTCGTCCAGGAGGCGATGGCACGCCTCCGTCACGGCCGTACGAGCTTCGTCATCGCGCACCGGCTCTCCACGATCCGGAACGCGGACACGATCGTCGTCATGGACGGCGGCCGCATCGTCGAGCAGGGCAACCATGCCGAGCTCCTCGACCGGCGCGGCCTCTACCACTCCCTCTACACGACGCAATTTGCCCAAGCCGACGCACGAGCCGTATGAACGACGACGGGTAGCGGGTCAGGGGACGTCGTCGGTCAGCTCGACGTCGAAGATGTCGAGATTCTCGCGCATGCGCTTCGTGCGGACCGACTTCGGAATGACGACGACGTCGCGCTGAGTCTGGAGCACCCTGGGATTCTTGGAGGCTCCGAATCTTGCAGTTGCCCGAGGGCCGGCGCGATCGTCGTGGCGGCCGGATTCGGACTTGGTTCCGCGGGTCGCCTGTGGTTGAGAGCTTCAGCGTTGGCTGTCGGCGCGTGTCCACGCGGGCGTCGGCCGAGCTGCCCGGTAGGTGAAGAAGGAGATCGCCGCCAGCAGCGCGGTCGCCAGTGCGAGTGGTGCGGGGTTGTCGACCTTCAAGACGAGCGCTCCGCCGATCAACGCGCCGAGCAGCATCGCTGCGACGGAGAGTGCGCGACGAGCGAGTCGTGAGCCGGGTCCGCCGGCGAGCGCCGAGTCTGCCGCGACGCCGGTCAGGGTCATGGTCAGCACCGTCGTCGTGAGATCGGGGACGGCGAGCTTCCTCGCGGCGGCGTTCTGAACGCCCATGGCGACGGCCAGGAGGACGATCATGGCGTAGCGGCTTCCGGTGCCGATGTGATGGGTCGAGAAGGCCGCGACGAGGAGCCCACCGGCGACGAGCAGAAGCTCCGTCGCTGTTGTGGCGGTGAGGTGGCGCCCTCTGTCGCTCGACCAGCGAGCGCCGATGCGGCCGCCGCCGACGCCGCCGACGAGAAACGAGCCGAGCGCGGTCAGCGATGCCCAGATCGAGATGCCGCCGGCACCGGCGATTCCGAACCCCAGGAAGACGACGTTGCCGGTCATGTTGGCGACGAAGACATGGCCGAGCTTCAAGTAGCTCGTTGCGTCGACGAGCCCGGTGACCAGGGTCAGAGCGAGAAGCAGTGGCGGGAGCGGCCCGTCGGGACTGTCCCGACGAGGCCGAAGCGTCGCTGCGATGTCTTGCCAGACGGTTGTCTCGGTCACGTAGGCGTTCGGGTCGTGTCGCTTGTCAGCTGCGCGAGCACCTCGAAGAGCGCTGCGATGTCGCGGTGCTCGTAGCCGGCGGCCCGCGCCAACGTGAGCATCTCGTCGGCCGCCGCGGCAGAGGGAAGCGGGACGCGCAGCTGCCGTGCGGTGTCGAGCGCGAGCACGATGTCCTTCTGCATGAGGCCGACGTCGAACCAGGCCTCGCCGGGCAGGTCGAGGACAAGATCGGCGCGCGCCTTCAGCATCGGCGAGCCGATCGGGCTCTGCGTCATCACCTCGACCGCCCGTTTGCGGTCGATGCCCGCGCGTTCGGCGAGCAGGAGTCCTTCGGCGAAGGCGAGCATCTGCACGGCGAGGCTGATGTTGATGGCGAGCTTCAGCACGAGCCCCTGCCCGTTCTCGCCAATACGGGTGGGAGTGCCGAGCTCGCGCAGGATCGGCTCGACACGGGCGTAGGCGTGCTCGTCGCCGCCGACCATGATCGTCAGCGTCCCGGTCTGCACCTGCGGAACGCTTCCCGACACCGGCGCATCGAGCATCGCGGCCCCGCGCTCTCTCACCCGCTGCGCAAGGTCGCGGCTCACGTGAGGGCTGACCGTGCTCATGTCGACCCAGACTTTCCCTGCCGTGAGGCCCGCAAGGATCCCGTCCGGCCCCGACGCGACATCCGCGAGGACGCTGTCGTCCGGAACGGACGTGAAGACGACGTCGGCTGCTTCCGCGATCTCGCGCGGCGTATCGCGCCACATCAACCCCTCGCGTTCCAGGTCTTGGACCACTCCGCGGTGGCGCGTTTCACCGTAGACCGTGTACCCGGCACCGAGGAGGCGGACGGCCATGTTCCCGCCCATATGCCCAAGGCCGACAAAGCCCAATGCGGTCACAGCGACCTACCCTCCTTCCGAGCGCCCCACGCGGGGCGAGGCAGAGAGGATGAAGAGCTCCGAGGCGGCCTGCACGCCACCGTCGGCCAACATGCGCATCCTCTACCGCTGGCGCCACTTCCGCACGTTTCTCGCGCTCTGAGCCGGACCGGGTTTGATGGAGTCCGGCTCGAGGCCGCGGTTCTGTAGAGCACCTGGGCATCGTCTCATGCTCAGCGCAACTCGAAAAGCCGGTGAGACTGATCCAAAGTATGTGCGCACGCCTGGCCGTGCGTGCCGCGGTATCCAGCCGGCACGGAGTACCACGTGCGCGCAATGTCCGGGATTTTCTGCGCGGGATAGGCTGCTGGCGTGCGTGCGGGAAGGCCGCTGGGCCTCGTTGGGGCGACCGCCGTCGTTGGAGCGGGAACGGCGGCCAACCGGCTTGCCGGCCTGCCGCTCTCGTCAATGGCAGCGACCCCGAGAGCGGTCGGCGACGGCAAGCTTTGGCTCCTCGTGACGAGCGGACTGCTCGCCGACACGCCCTGGCTGCCGTCGCTGTTGGGGTTCGCGATCGTCCTCGCAGTCGCGCTGTACGTCCTGCCGGTACGGGACGTCGTCTTCGCCGCGGCAGCGGGCCAGATCGTCTCGGCGCTGGTCGTGTACGGGATCATCGGCACCGCGCGGCTAGGCGAGCCGCACGCGTTCGCGTCGGTGATCGATCTGCAGGACTTCGGCGTCTCCGCGATGATCGCAGCGTGGATCGGCGCCGTCGCCGCCGTGGCCTGGGCGCGTCACAACCAGTTGCTCGTCGTCGCCGGCTGCTTCGCTTGTCTCGGCGTTGGGCTGGCCTTTCGGCCGACGATCACCTTCCTCGACGGCGAGCACATCGTCGCCTTCGCGATCGGCACCGCCTACGTGAGCACGCGCTTCCGGCGGATCGCCGTTCCAATCCGAAGGGCAGTCGCCGTCGCATTGTCCGCGCTCGGGGTCACGCAGGCCTGAGCTCCTCTCGAGAGATAGCCTCTCGGCTCACGTCAAATCCGGGCAGGCCGCGAGGAGACATTCATGATCGGTGAGAAGGTCCTGCACTTCCAGGGCAAGGGCACAGACCTCGACGGTCTCCAGGCGAAGGTCGCGAGCCACCTGGAATCGGAAGGCTTCACAGTCCAGACGTCGCAGTCCAGCTCGCAGGGCACGGTGATCCAGGCGAAGAAGGGCGGCTTCCTCGACAAGGTCATTGCGGCCGACCGCGCGCTGTCCATCCTCGTCTCCGGAGACCCGAACGACTTCACCGTCCGGATCGGTATCGGCAAATGGCTCGAACATCTCGGCGTGGCCGCCCTTGAGACGCTGTTGCTCTCGGATCTGTTCCTCGTCGTCGACGTGGCGGAAACGGCCTGGAACCTCGAGATCGAGAACAAGCTCGCCAAGGAGATCGCGTCGCTCGTTGCCTGAGCCGGTGCAGGCGGGCATAGACGCACGATCGAGTGGGATCGCCGATGCCTCCGGCCTGTTCTCCCTGCCAGCGGTGGCGACGCGCCGGTGGTTACGCCGGCGCGCAGGTCTGCGCACCTATGGCAGTGGCCCCCGGCGCGTCCCGGGACTTCGCCGCGAGGAAGTCGCGCTGCTCGCCGGGTCTCCGTCGACTACTACACCCGCCTCGAACGCGGCTACGTGCGCAACGGTCGCATGGACATCCTCGCCGCCAACCAGCTCGGGTACGCCCTGTACTCCGAGATGTTCCTCAACCCGCGCCGCCCGGTGAACTCCGCCCGCTTCGCCTTCCTCGACCCGCGCGCGCCCGGCTTCTTCGTCGACCGGGAAAGGGTGACAGACGACGCCGTCGCCGTGTTGCGCGCCGAAGCCGGCAGCAACCCGCACGACCGCGACCTCTCCGACCTGATCGGCGAGCTCTCGACGCAGAGCGAGGACCACGACACCGGCACCAAGCACCTTCACCATCCGATCGTCGGCGACCTGATGCTGAGCTACGAGGCACTGGCACCGATCGCCGACTCCGGCCTGACGATGTTCGCCTACACCGCCGAACCCGGCTCGAAGTCCGAGGAGTCGCTCAACCTGCTCGTAAGCTGGGCAGCGACGATCGACCAGGAACAGCCGGAGCCCGTCCGCGAGTCGACCGACTAGGAGGCCCCCATGCAGATCACAAGAAACACCG
>Ga0265318_10000506_pt1 | contig 28234 bp, 23 predicted proteins | sample 4821metaG_FD_192431 | JGI IMG/M metagenome (GOLD analysis project Ga0265318, IMG submission 192431) | Rhizosphere microbial communities from Carex aquatilis grown in University of Washington, Seatle, WA, United States - 4-8-21 metaG | ecosystem: Host-associated > Plants > Roots > Rhizosphere >... | reverse complement strand
CGACGAAGCCGCCGCCATGGAAATACAGCATGGCGCGGCTTTCATCGTCCGTCTTGTGCCATTCCCCCGCCACCGGCCCCAGGCTGCCGGGCACCACCGCGGTGGCGGCGGGCGCGCCGAAACGGGAGAACCCCGTCTCATAGCAGGCGCGCACCGATTCGATGTCGGTGAAAGCGGCCTTGCCGGGAACCTGCTGCTGCCAGAACGCCAAGCTGCCTCTTTCGAACGCGTCGGAAAGAAGCTTAATCCTGTAAGCAGACAAGAAAAAGGCGAGAAGCCATAAAGCCTCCCGCCTTTGCACTCTTGGTTAAGCTGCGGCCTTCTGGCCTTCGACGGTCTTCAGTTCCGGCGCGTTGATGGCGATGCGGCGGGGCTTCTTCTCTTCCGGCACGGTGCGCTCCAGGTCGACATGGAGCAGACCGTTCTCGAGACGGGCGCTCTTCACCACCACATGCTCGGCCAGCTGGAACTGGCGCTCGAAGGCGCGCCCGGCGATGCCCTGGTGCAGGAAAGCGGGCTTGTTGCTCTCTTCGCGCTTGCCGGTGACGGTGAGGACGTTGTTGTTCACTTCGACGCCGAGATCCTTTTCGGCGAAGCCGGCGACGGCGACGGTGACGCTGTAATTATTCTCGTCGCTGCGTTCGATATTGTATGGCGGATAGCCCGGCACGCCTTCGGCGGCTTCGAGCCGGTTCAGCAGCCGGTCAAAGCCGACAGTGGTACGGAAAAAGGGGGAATAGTCGGTACGCATGGGGTCAACCTCCGGGTAAGCGTTGATGTCAGCCGGCGCCAGGAGCGTCCGCGAGAGCGGAGCGACCTCCTGATAAGTGGCCGCCGGACGCTTTAGAGATAGGCCCGCCAAAATCGCCTTCAACCCCTTGAAAACCGGCCGAACGCCCCTAAAACCGGCACCATGCAGCCCGCCGCCGAGATATTCGCGCCCTTCTTTTTCCAGGTACCCCCGGGCGCGACAGCGCCCAATCCAATAAATTCCACACGTTTGCGGGGCGCGCGCTTCACCGCCGATCCGGCAGCGGCTCCGCGCGGCGTCTGCGTGCTGCTGAACGGCCAGACCGAATTCATCGAGAAATATTTCGAGGTGATCGACGAATTGCGCGGCCGCGGCTTTGCCGTCGCCACCATGGACTGGCGCGGCCAGGGCGGCTCGGCGCGCGCCCTCAAGGACGACAGCCGCAAGGGCTATGTGAAGGACTTCGCCGAATATGACGATGACCTGGCGGCGTTCATGGAACAGGTTGTGGCGCCGATGGGCGGAAGCAAACCCGTCGCGCTGGCGCATTCGATGGGCGCGCATAATCTGCTGCGCACTCTCGCCAGGAAGCCCGACGCCTTTGCCAAAGCGGTGTTGACCGCTCCGATGATCGCGGTGTCCTTTCGCGGCAATTTTGCCTGGCTGGTCCGGCTGGTGACAGCGGCGCAGAACCGCCTGGGCGGTGGCCCGGCCTGGGTCTGGGGCATGGCGGGGCGCGATCCGCACCGCATGAGCTTCGCCCGGCAGATCGCGACTTCGGATAAAGCGCGGTTCGAGCGCACCCAGAAAATCCTGCGTACGCATCCGCAATTGCGGCTGGCGGGCGCGACCTGGGCCTGGCTGGCGGCGGCGCTGCGCTCGATGGACTGGCTGAAGACGCAGGCGCCGCGCATCACCACACCCGTGCTGATGATCGGCGCGGGCGCCGACCGCATCGTGCTGACGGCCGAGACACGCGCCTTCGCCGCTCGCCTGCCCCATGCCCGCTATGTCGAGATTGCCGGCGCGGGCCATGAGATGCTGATGGAGCGCGATGTCTTTCGCGCCCAATGGTGGAAGGCGTTCGACACATTCATAGGTTGAACTTTGGTCGCGCGGTCTGACGCGAACCGCTTTGCACTTCGCGGGACCGACGCTCCCTGAAAATACCATGCCCCGGCCTCTCCGAAGAGAAGCCGGGGCACGGCAGCCTTACGGACCTGGAGGTCCGCAATTCCTTACTGGGCCGGCGTGTCAGCCGGAGCGACGGGCTGGGCCGCCTCAGGCGCGGCCGGTTGAGCAGCCTGGGGCTGTTCGGCCGGCGGTTCAGCCGACTGCTGGTTCAGCGCCGGGTTGCCGGCCTGGACTGTAGCGGGCGGCGCGGGACTGACCGGCTCGGCCACGTTGGCAGGGACCGGCGTGGTCGCCGGCGCGGTGTACTGCTGCTCCGGCGTCAGCGGCGTGCTGGCGGTGGAGGACGACCTGGGCATGGGCGTGACTTTCGACGCATTGGCGGTCGCCGCCTGCTTGATCACCGGCGTGGGCTTGACCGCATCAGACGCGGCCGGCGTCGTTGCCGAAGGCGCCGTCGCCTCCGCCTCGGAGGCCGCCGGTGGCGGCGTCATCGCCGCGGTCTTGGGCACCGAAGGCGCAGGCAGGCTTTGGTCCGCCACCACCGGCTGGTCCTTCATGTACTGGCTGATGCCGAAGGCGCCGGTGATGACGACCACCGCTGCCACCGCCACGCCGGCGAACAGCTTGCTGCGGCGAGAGCCTGCTTCCTCGGCCTCGTTATCGATATGGAAGTTGCTGAGCCCGCCGTCATCGACGATCACGACATCGTCGCGGATCGGCTCGCTGAGGATGGACGGATTTTGGGAAAAGCGCGCACTGTCATCGCGCTCAAAAGTGGAGTCGCGCATATCACTCATGGTGTCTCCTGTTGTTCTCAAAGGCTGCTGGAGATCAACGTGGGGTCGGATTGTGCGTTCCGCAAGGCGTCAACAAAGGCAGATTAAGGCAGGTTTTTTGGGCCTTTTGCGGGCTTTGCGGCGCAATCGTGGCAAGCCGATGGTGAGATGACGGATGTCAACTCTTAAACTGCGAGTAGTTTCATCGTCTGCGCATGCACGCGCGCATCGCCACAGGCAAGCAGCGCGTCGCCATCGCGCCAGGGTTTGCCTTGCCAGTTGGTGATAATGCCGCCTGCCCCTTCCACCAGCGGCAAGAGCGCGGCAACGTCCCAGTGGCGGAAGACGCCTTCCACGATGACATCAACAAAGCCCATCGCCAGCATGGCGAAGATGTAGCAGTCGCCGTGATAGCGGGTGAGACGGGCCTGCGCCCTCACTCGCTCGAAACCGGCGATCTGCGGCGGCGTCATGTAGGCGGAGGGATCGGTGGCGCAAAGCACGGCATCTTTGATGTCGGCACATTCGCGCACCCTGAGCGGCGTCACCGTTCCGCCCTGATGCAGTTCGGAATTGCCGTTGACGCCGATGAAGCGCTCGCCCAGCACCGGCTGGTCGAGAATGCCCAGGACCGCCGCCTCGTCCTTCTCCAAGGCGATCAGCGAGCCCCATTCGTGGCGGCCGGTGATGAAGCAGCGGGTGCCGTCGACGGGATCGAGCACCCAGCGCCAGCCGGAGGTGCCGGACTTCTCGCCATATTCCTCGCCCAAGATGGCGTCATCGGGCCGCTCGGCGTCCAGGATGGCGCGGATGGCGCGCTCGCCGCCCTTGTCGGCCTCAGTGACGGGATCGAAGGGATGACCCACCCGCTCCTTGTTCGCCACTTCGATGCGCTGGCGGAAATAGGGCCGGATCGCCGCGCCGGAGGCGTCGGCCAGGCGATGGGCGAAGGCGATGGTGGCGGCATCAACGATCATGGCCGCAGTTTGAAGTTCTGGATGGGCGGGTCAAGCCCGCCCAAGGTGAGTTATGGCGAGCAGCGCGAGGATTATTGCGGCGTGGGCAGGAGGCCGCACGGAGTGTACGTGAGATACATGAGTACGGCCGACGAACCCACGACGCAAAAAGACCGCGCTGCTAAGCGTCCATTGCCTGCTTGGCGCGCTTGCGCAAATGCGGAACCAGCTCGCGCTTGCGCAGCCGGATATTCTGTGGCGTCACCTCGACCAGCTCGTCATCCTCGATATAGGCCATCGCCTGCTCCAGCGTCATGGGGACAATAGGCGTCAGCTTGACCGCTTCGTCCTTGGAGGTGGTGCGGATGTTGGTGAGCTGCTTGGACTTGAGCGGATTGACGTCCAGGTCGTTGTCCTTGGCGTTCTGGCCGATGATCATGCCTTCATAGACCTTGGCGCCGGTGGTAATGAACAGCTTGCCGCGTTCCTCGATGTACCAGAGGCCATAGGTGACCGCTTCGCCCTGTTCGGTCGAGATCAGCACGCCGTTGGTGCGCCCGCCGACACTGCCCTTGTGCGGGGCATAATCCAGGAACATGCGGTTCATCACCCCGGTGCCACGCGTATCGGTGAGGAATTCGCCGTGATAGCCGATAAGCCCGCGCGCGGGGCCGTGGAATATGATGCGGGTCTTGCCGGCGCCGGTGGGGCGCATGTCGGTCATCTCGCCCTTGCGTTGCGAGATCTTTTCGATCACCACGCCGGTATAGGCGTCATCGACATCGACGGTGACTTCCTCGATCGGCTCCAGTTTCTCACCATTCTCGGTCTTGAACAGCACGCGCGGGCGGGAGATGGACAGCTCGAAGCCTTCGCGGCGCATGGATTCGATCAGCACGCCCAGCTGCAATTCGCCGCGTCCCGCCACTTCGAAATCGCCGTCGCCGGTTTCCTGGACCTTGAGGGCGACATTGCCTTCGGCCTCGCGGAACAGGCGCTCGCGGATGACGCGGCTCTGCACCTTGTCGCCTTCGCGCCCCGCATAGGGAGAATCATTGACCGAAATCGTCATCGCCAGGGTCGGCGGGTCGATCGGATGCGACGGGATCGGCGCATCTACCACCAGATCGCACAGCGTGTCGGCGACGGTGGCATTCTCCAGGCCGGCAATGGCGACGATGTCGCCGGCTTCGGCGCGCTCCACCGGCACGCGGGCCAGGCCCCGGAAGGCCAGCAACTTGGTGACGCGGGTCTTTTCGATGATCTCGCCGTCGCGGTTCAACGCCTTGATGTTGCGGTTGGTGGTGATGACGCCGGACTCGATACGGCCGGTCAGGATGCGGCCGAGGAAATTGTCGGCCTCCAGGGTCGTCACCAGCATCTTGAAGGGATGTTCATCGCCCGCCAGTTTCTGCGGCTTGGGCGCCGGCACATCGTCAACGATGAGCTGAAACAGCGGGTCGAGATTCTTGTGCTCGTCTTCCAGCTCTCGCACCGCCCAGCCGTTGCGGCCCGAGGCATAGAGATAATGAAAGTTGAGTTGGTCCTCATTGGCTTCCAGCGCTAGGAAGAGATCAAAGATGGATTCCAGCGTCTCTTTCGGCTGGGCGTCGTGGCGGTCGATCTTGTTGATCACCACGATGGGCTTCAAACCGAGTTTCAGCGCCTTGGACAGCACGAACTTGGTCTGGGGCATGACGCTTTCAGCCGCATCAACCAGCAGCACCACGCCGTCGACCATCGAGAGGATGCGCTCGACCTCGCCGCCGAAATCGGCATGGCCGGGGGTATCGACGGTGTTGATGCGCGTGCCGTGCCACTCGACGCTGGTACACTTGGCCAGGATGGTGATGCCGCGCTCGCGCTCCTGGTCGTTGGAATCCATCGCCCGCTCGGCCATCTGCTGGTTTTCCCGGACCGAGCCGGACTGTTTCAGCAGCTGGTCAACGAGCGTGGTCTTGCCATGGTCAACATGGGCGATGATGGCGATGTTGCGGATTTCCATAACGGCTCGGGAACTCACAGAATCGAAGAAATGGCGGGAAAAGCCGGGGCTTATAGCCATGCCGCCCGGCCCGGGGCAATCGGAACCGTCTACCCCCGGCGCCAGAAACGGAGACAATTGTGAGAAACTTTTTCCCTAAGATGGCCCCGAGGGGCCGTCTAAGAGCCCTTTTTCATTGGGTTTTTCGCGCCGGGGGCGAAGGGCAAACGCGGCATTTCCGCACCGGGTCTTGTGGGCCGCGCGGATTCTTGTCACGACGCCGTTCGCCAGCCGCGCAAACGATACCAGCAGAAGGGTTTTCACAGGTTCGCCATGAACTACCAATCTCCCCGGGCGCAGGACAAACCGGCCGCGCATCCTGCCGAAGCGCCGCGCCGTTCTTGGCGCAGCCTGGTCCTTGGCGGCGGCGCGCTGGCCCTGATCCTGGGCGGTTACTGGTACTGGTCCCATGACAGCGCGCCGCGCGTCACGGCCCGCCGCGACGCCTCCGCGCCGGTGCGGGTGGCCCGCGCCCAGCGCCGCGACATGGCGGTGGTCGAGCGCACCATCGGCACGGTCGTCGCCAATTCCAACGTCCAGATCACGGCGCGGGTGCAGGGCAATCTCGACGCCGCCTATTTCAAGGAAGGCCAGCTGGTGAAGAAGGGGCAGCTCCTCTTCCAGCTCGACCCCCGGCCCTACCAGGCGGCGCTGGACAGCGCCCTCGCCACCCTGGCCACCAACGAAGCCAAGGCCAAGCGCTACAAGACCCTGATCGCCTCCAACGCCATCTCGCAGGTCGAGAATGACGACGCCCAGGCCGCCTATCTCACCGCCAAGGCCGCCGTCGATACCGCCAGGCTGAACCTGGAATACACCCACATCGTCGCGCCGGTGAACGGCAAGACCGGCGCCATCCTGGTGCAGCCGGGCAATCTGGTGACGCCGTCGGCCAGCGTCGGCGCCTCCGCCCTGATCAACATCACCGAGATCCAGCCGATCAAGGTTTCCTTCTCCCTGCCCCAGTCCGACCTGCCGCGCATCCAGTCCCGCGTCCACATGCCCGGCGGCCTCACCGCCCAGATCCAGCTGCACGACGTCGGCGGCAAGGACATCAACGCCCCGGTGGATTTCGTCAACAACACCGTGGCCGGCACCAGCGGCACCATCGAACTGCGCGCCACCGTCGCCAACCAGGACGCCGCGCTGGTGCCCGGCCAGCTGGTCGATGTGGTGGTGGAACTGGCCACGCTGCCGGACGCGCTGGTGGTGCCGCGCGACGCCGTCAACAACGGCCCCAACGGCCAGTTCATCTATGCCGTGACGCCGGACATGAGGGCGGAGGAGCATCCGGTGAAGCTGCTTTTCGACGACGGCGCCTTTGCCGCCATCGCCGCCGACATCCATGAAGGCGACAGCGTCATCACCGAAGGCCAGTTGCGCGTCGTGCCCGGCGGCAAGGTCACCATCGCCCGCGACACTCCGGCCGGCCGGGCCGGCCGCGGCGGACGGGGCGGACGGGGCGGCCGTGGCCGGCGCGGCGGCGGGCGCGACGAGGACTGACGCCATGACCAACATTTCACGCATCTTCATCGAACGGCCGGTGATGACCACACTGCTGGTCAGCGCCATGGTGATCTTCGGCGCCTTCGGCTACATCTCATTGCCGATCTCCGATCTGCCCAATTTCGATTTTCCCACCGTCACCATCGGCGGCAGCCTGCCCGGCGCCGACCCCGAAACCATGGCCTCGGCGGTGGCGTCGCCGCTGGAGAACCAGCTTTCCACCATCAACGGCATCGACTCGATGACCTCGAGCTCGAGCCAGGGCAACACCCAGATCTCCATCCAGTTCAACCTGGACCGCAACATCGATGCCGCCGCCCAGGACGTGCAGGCGGCGATCAGCGCCGCGTCCCGCCAGTTGCCGCATTCGATGCCGTCGCCGCCGACCCTGCGCAAGCAGAACCCGGCCGACTCGCCGGTCCTCTTCATCGCCATGTCGTCACCCACCCTGAAGCCGTCGCAGGTTGACGAATATGCCGAAACCCTGCTGACGCGGCAGATTTCGACCATCGAGGGCGTCGCCCAGGTCAATGTCATGGGCTCGAAGAAATACGCCATCCGCATCCAGGCCGATCCCGCGGCATTGGCCACGCGCCAGATCGGCTTCGACACGCTGCAGAACGCGGTGGCCGGCGCCAATGTCAACCAGGCCACCGGCGCGCTGAATGGCGGCACCCGTTCGGCCATCATCCATGCCAACGGCCAGCTCGACAATGCCGCCGCCTTCGCCCGCCAGATCATCGCCTATCGCAACGGCGCCGCCGTGCGCATCGGCGATGTCGCCACCGTGAAGGACGATGTCGAGAATCCCTATTCGATGAGCTGGTATCGCGGCGACCCCGCCGTGATGCTCTCCATCAGCCGCCAGCCCGGCTCCAACACCATCGAGATGATCGACAAGATCAAGGCCATCCTGCCGCAATTCATGGCCACCCTGCCGCCGGCGCTGAAGCTGGAAGTGATCTATGACCGTTCCATCACCATCCGCGCGGCGATCGACGATGTGCAGATGACCCTGCTGGTCGCAGCCGTGCTGGTGGTGCTGGTGATCTTCGCCTTCCTGCGCAATGCCTCGGCCACGCTGATCCCCTCGCTGGCGCTGCCCATCACCGTGATCGGCACCTTTGCCGGCATGGCATTCATGGGCTTCAACCTGGACAATCTCTCGCTGATGGCCCTGACCCTGTCGGTGGGCTTCGTCGTGGACGACGCCATCGTCATGCTGGAGAACATCGTCCGCCATATCGAGATGGGCGAGACGCCCTATGCGGCGGCGCTGAAGGGCTCGTCCGAAATCGGCTTCACCATCCTGTCCATGACGGTCAGCCTGATGGCGGTGTTCATCCCCGTCATCTTCATGGGCGGCGTGGTCGGCCGGCTGCTGCACGAATTCGCCATCACCATCATCCTGGCCATCCTGGCCTCCGGCATCGTCTCGGTGACGCTGACGCCGATGCTCTGCGCCCGCCTGCTCAAGAGCGAGCATGGCAAGAGCCATGGCCTGTTCTATCGGGTGATGGAGAGCGCCTTCAACGCCATGCAGAACGGCTATGAGAACAGCCTGCGCTGGGCGATGAACCACCGCCCCGTCATCATACTGGTGTTCTTCGCCAGCCTGGCGGCGAGCGTCTATCTCTTCTCCAACATGCCGCAGGACTTCCTGCCCCCCGACGATGTCGGGCGCCTGCAGGGCCAGATCCAGGCCGCCAACGGCACCTCCTTCGAGCAGATGCAGGCCTATGTCCAACGCGCCCAGGCCATCGTCAACGCCGATCCCAATGTCGAAGGCGTGATGAGTTCGATCCAGGGCACCAATGGCACCGCCGGCACCAATACGGCGTTCATGCAGCTGATTGCACTCAAGCCGCTGAGCGAGCGCGCGCTCAGTGCCGACCAGATTATCCGCGAGCTGCGGCCCAAACTTTCGCGCTTTCCCGGCGTCAACATGTTCCTCACCAACCCGCCCACGGTCCGCCTGGGCGCGCGCATGGCGCGCTCCAACTACCAGTACACGCTGCAGGGCCTGGACCTGGACCAGTTGCAGGCCACCTCCGGCCGCCTGATGGACGCGATGCGGGCAAATCCCGCCTTTGTCGACATCACCAGCGATTTCGACTCGGTGATGCCTTCGCTGCAGGTGGACATCGACCGCGACCGCGCTTCCGCCTTCGGCGTCACCGCGCAGCAGGTCGAGAACGCGTTGGGCGCCGCCTTCGGCTCGGGCCAGATCTCGCAGATCAACGCACCCTCCAACCAATATGGCGTGATGCTGGAACTGCTGCCGCAATATACCCGTGATGTCTCGGCGCTTTCCCAGATCTACATCACCGCCGCCAATGGCAGCCTGGTGCCGCTGACCGCCGTGACCAAGATCAGCAACCAGACCATGCCGATCAGCGTCAACCATTCCGGCCAGGTTCCCGCCATCACCATCTCCTTCGACATGGCGCCCGGCCATGCCCTTTCGGACGCGGTCAGCGGCATCGCCGCGGCGGAACGGGAGATCAACAAGCCCGACACCGTCACCGGCTCCTTCCAGGGCACCGCGGCGGCCTTCCAGGATTCCACCAAGAATATGGGTCTGCTGCTCGGCATCGCCATGCTGACGGTCTACATCATCCTGGGCATTCTCTATGAAAGCTTCATCCACCCGCTCACCATCCTGTCGGGCCTGCCCTCGGCCGCAGTGGGCGCGTTGCTGACGCTCTCTCTCTTCGGCCTGCCGCTGACGCTCTACGCCTTTGTCGGCATGATCATGCTGATCGGCATCGTCAAGAAGAACGCGATCATGATGATCGACTTCGCCCTCCAAAAGCAGCGCAGCGCCGAAGGCGCGACGGCGGCCGACGCCATCTTCGAGGCCGCCATCACCCGCTTCCGTCCCATCATGATGACCACCATGGCGGCGCTGATGGGCACCCTCCCGATCGCGCTGGGCGTCGGCGCCGGCGCCGAATCCCGCCGGCCGCTGGGCCTGTGCGTCACCGGCGGCCTGATGCTGTCGCAGCTGCTGACGCTCTACATCACGCCGGTGATCTATTGCTATCTCGACAAGCTGTCGCCGACGGTCCCGGCCGGCGGCCGTCAAGACGCCGTCGCGGTGCCCGCTGAGTGAGACGCGACCGGCCGCCAGGCCGGGCAAATCGATCCAGCGGATCGATTTGAGCGTCGAACGCGCCGAGCACGAGCGAGGCGCCCTAGAAACTGGCGCGGGCCTGCAGCCCATAGGTGCGCGGGTCCGTGTAGAAGACGCCGCTGTAAAGCCCTGACGTCGCGCCGGAAAGATATTCGCCATTGATGCCGGCGGCGTCGCCCAGATTCTTGGCATAGGCTTCCAGCTGCCAGCCGCCCGAGGGCGGCGTCAGGGTCAGGAACAGATTGGCGAGATGAAAGGCCGGCAGCCGGTCGGCGCCGTCATTGAAGATGCGCCCATACATCGCGGCGCGCCAATACCATTCCGCGCGGCCCGTCAGGGTGAAGCCGCTGTCCAGCGGCAGGCTGTATTGCGCCCCGAAACTGACCGTGGCCGGGGCGGTGTTGCCCAGCATGTTGCCCCTGAGGTTGCGCGGCACGCCGGTGAGCGTGCCGCCGATGGCGGCATTCGACGTGGCGAAATGCGTCGCCGCCAGCAGCGCCTGCAGCTGCGGGCTGTTGAGGGAAAGGCCGTAGAAGGGATCGGAGGAACTGGTGCCGGCGTAGCAGGTGCCATAGGCGGCATGGGCGATGCCCGATCCGCTCAGCGCATTGGTGCCGCCGGGCGGGGCGAAGAACAAGCCGCCCGACAGGCTCTGCAGCGCGGCGAAGTCGCCGGCGAAATTGCTGCCGCCATAATAGAGCACGCAATTGCCGGCATTGGTGGTGGTGAGGTTGGCGTCCTTGATCAGCAGGGTGTTGGCCGCGCCCGCGGTCAGGTTGCGGGTGTCCACCTGCATGGTGTCGCCGATGCGGGACTCGGTGAGGGCGAGATTGAGGTTGAAGGACCAGCGCGTGTCGGGCCGCCAGCGGAACTCGCCTTCCAGCCCGTCCAGCCTGGCGTTGATGTTGCTGTTGACCGAGGTGTTGGCGATGATGGTGGAGATCTGGTAGTTGCGATAATCGTAGTACCAGAGGGTGAGATTGGCCTCGAGCGCGCCGTCCAGCAGGCGGTTCTTGGTCCCCAGCTCATAGGCGTCCACCGATTCCGGCAGGTAACTGGCGGGGATGCCGTCCAGGTTGCCGGGCTGGATGCCGGGATTGGAGCCGCCCGCCTTGTAGCCCTTGGAATAGGACGCGTAGAACAGCGTCTGGTCGGTGAAACCGAGTTGCGGCGTGTAGCTGACCACGGCGCGGCCGGTGAGCTTGTCGTATTTGCGCCTTGTCTCCTCGAACAGCTGGTTGCCCGGCACCGCCTTGTCGAAATCGGCCTGGCCCTGCGCCACCAGCGCCGCCAGCGCCGCCGCTTCATTGCTTGTGCCGGTGGGGATCAGCCCGTTGAGGATGGCGATGCGCCCTTCATAGCTTTTGCGGTCCTCGGTGCCGCGCAGGCCGAGGGTGAGTTTCAGCGTGCCGGGAACGACGTCGTAATAGGCCTCGCCATAGATCGCCTTGGAGTCGATCACCACCCGGTTGCCTTCATTGTGGTAGAAGGGCGGGCCATAGATGCAGCCGGTGGCGTTGGCGCAGAGCGACGCCGCCCGCACCGGGCCCAGCAGCGCCCCCAGCAGCACCTGGCCGTAATCCTGGGTGTTGGCCGCAAGTTCATAATCGGCGGGGGAATCGGCGCGCAGGTAATAAAGCCCGAGCTGGAAATTCAGCGGCCCCTTGAGGTCGCTGTTGACGCGCAGCTCCACAGAGTTCTGGCGGTTGAAGCCGCTCGCCTGGTCATAGACATATTCATTGGGCGTGTAGCGGGCGATGGAGCCGCCAATGATGCCCAGGTTGGTGAAGTTGGAAGTCGGCAGCGTCCCGGCATGGCCGGGATTGAGGATGAAGGCGTAAGGCCCGGTGGTGGCGCTGGCATAGGACGCCGGCACCAGTCCCGCCCCGGCATAGGAATTGAGCGTGGCCTGGAAGGTGGCCAGGCTGGTGGCGAGCTGGGTGGGATTGAAGGCGGGGCCGGGCTGGTTGGTGTAGCTCTGGTTGCTGAGGAAGGAACTGTCGGCATAGGCCGCCACCAGGGTGGCGGAGAGCCAATCATTCAGCTTCTGCCGCGCCTCGAAGGTGAGGGAATTGCTGCGCGCGTTGAGATGGGGCGTGACGTCGGAGTTGATCACCCTGGGATCGGCCGGCACCGCTCCCGGCGCGGCGACGAAAGCCTGGCTGAGATCGGTCAGGCCCAGGCCCGCGGCCGTCGCCTTTGCCGCCGCGGCCGAAAGCCCCAGCGCCAGATAGACCGGGGCGAAGGTGACGCCCAGCGCCTGCATCGAGACCGGGCTGTTGAAGAAGGTGGCGTTGAGATTGACGGCGCCGCCATTGCCGGTGAGCGCATCGGGCAGACAGCCCAGCGTGCCGGTGGGGTCGGTGTCGCAAAGCTGCTTCTGGCCGCGCAGCCGGCTGTCGGCCTCGGCGGAATGCGAGGCGATCAGGTCGATGGTGGTGTCCGCCCCCGGCTGCCAGCGCAGCAGGGCGCGGCCGGACCACAGATTGCGGGAATCCACGCTCGACCCGGCGCCAAAAACATTCTGCGTGTAGCCGTCATGGCGGACCCAGTCGCCGGCCAGACGCAGGCCCAGCTGACCGGAGATCAGCGGCACATTCATCATGCCCTTCACTTCGGTGGCGCCGTAATTGCCGGCGCCGATGGAAAGATCGGCGGCCATGGCGTCCAGATTGGGCCTCACGCTGAACAGGTTGAAGGCGCCGCCAGTGGCGCCGCGCCCATACAAGGTGGATTGCGGCCCGCGCAGCACCTCGATGCGCTCGATGTCGTAAAACTGGGCGGCGTCGATCGGCGGCACGGCATAATAGACATCGTCCACGTTGAAGGCGACGCCGTATTCGCTGTCGCTGGAAATCACCTGGGTGCCGATGCCGCGGATGGAGAAATTGGAACTGGTGAAGTTGGTCTTGGTGTAGTTGACGCTGGGCGTGGCGAACTGGATGTCGCGCACCCCTTCCAGGCGGCGGTCGGCGACATCGTCGGCCTGATAGGCGCTGACCGCCATCGGCACGCTCTCAACGTCTTCCACGCGGTGTTCGGCGGTAACGTTGACGGTCTCGATGCTTTGCGCCAGCGCAGGCGCGGCCGTCAGCAGCAGCGCGGTCAGCGACGCGGTGGCGTGGCGCGGTAACATGTTGTCCCCCCGGCGTGCCGTTCTGATTCTGCTTCGGCCAGTGGGGGTAGCGAGCCACAAGACGGTTAAGCGAGCAAGCGCCGCTATGCTCAGGCCGGCGGAACCCGCCGCCGCAAGCCGTCGAACGCTCCGGCCAGCAGCAGCCCGGCGAAATAGCCGCCCAGATGCGCCTGCCAAGCGATCGCCTGGCCCGCCGGAACCATGCCGAGGCCCCAGATTCCCACCGCCACATTCATCACCGCCCAGACCGCGGTGAAGCCCAGAACCTGGCGGGTGAAGAGCGGCGCCATCGGCGCCTCACCGGGCCGGGCCCAGGGTGCCAGGCCGGGCAACAGCCTGATGCCTGCCGCCATCAGGCCAGAGATCGCGCCGGAAGCGCCCACCACGGGATCGGCACCGCCCCAGTCGAACGCCAGGAAGATGGCGGCGGCGGCCACGCCGCAGATCAGGAAGAAGAGAAGAAAGAGCGGCGCGCCAAAACGGCGGGCGACGATGGGGCCGAAAGCCAGCAGCCACAGGCAGTTGATCCCGACATGGGCCCAGTCGCCATGGATGCCCATGTAGCTCACGAACGGTACAGCCTTGTCCCAAAATGACCCGGGAAAGAGCAGCCGCGCCGGAATGAAGGCATAGGCGGTGACGAAATCGGCGGACTGGGCGGGCGGCAGCATCAGACGCAGGCCGTGGGCGGCGGCGAGAAGTCCGATCAGGCCCAGCACAATGGCGGGCACGTTGAAAGCCGGTTGCCGGTCTTCGCCGGAATGCAGAAACGCCATGGCCCTTTACACCGTATCGGCGGGACTTTGACTAGTGCCATTCCGGCACGGCGCGCCGCCCCGACACAGCGGAGGAAGGTAAAGACGGGATCGCCTGGCGGCGTTTGCGCCGCCGCGAATGCCGGAAAAAGTCGCAAAAAACGCTGCTTTCGTCCCGGCACGACACGGCCAATGCTTAACGGCGATTAAGGACTGGCATGGCGCTTGCGAAGACCTTGACGAACACAGTTGGAAGCCCCGCCATGCGCCTGTTCAAGATTATCGGTCTCGCCCTTTGCGCCTCGTACGCCGCCACCGCGGCCGGCGCCCAGACCTGGAATAATTCCGCCGGGTATAACGGCTACGGCACGTCGAACCAGAACACGCCCATCACCTCCAGCCTGCGTGATTCGAACGGCAACCTGACCATGGTGGACGGGCAGATCACCTCCGCCAATTTCGGTGTGAACCAGGGCGGCCAGTCGGCCGGGGTTGGCACAGGCGGTGCAGGAGCTGCTTACGGCCAGGCTTCCGCGATCGGCAATCAGCTGCAGGTCCAGGTGATCGGATTCAACAACACAGTGGTTATCGACTCGCGCCAGACCAATACCGGAAACCAGACAGCGACTGTTGACCTCAACACTCACTGATCACTCCAGAAAGACATAGGGAAGCCCCCTCCCATGACGCCCCGTGCACGCAAACATCTCCTGAAGCCGCTGGCGCTGGCCTTGATCGCCGCCTTCGCGCTTGAAGGCTGCATCAGCCCCTACGCCGACAGCGTTGGGCGCTACACCAGCCCGATCGGCGGCGCGCCGGTGATCTCCAACGAGACCCCCTATTCCTCCGCGCTGCGCTGCATGTCCGGCGTCACCCGCACCCGTCCGATCAAGATCGCGGTGGGCCAGGTCAGCGACTATACCGGCAAGAGCGAATCCGACGGCTCCGGCCGCAAGGTGACAGCCGGCGCCGCCCTGATGACCATGACTGCCCTGGCCAAGGCCGGCGTGCCGATGGTGGAGCGTTTCGACACCTCGGTGGCCGAAATGGACCTGAAATACGCCAACAACAAGCTGATCGCCGACGATCAGCCCAAGGCGCCGGGTGATTATCGCAAGATCCTGTCCGGCTCGGTGCTGGGCTCCGACTACTACATCGTCGGCGGCATCACCGAACTGAACTTCAACATTCGCTCCGAGAACGCCACCGGCGACGGCGGCGGCAGCGGCACCGCGGCCACCAAGGGCACCTTCGGCGGCAGCATGTATGTGATGAACATCGGCGTCGATATGCGCCTGGTGAACTCGATCACCCTGGAAGTAGTGGACGTGATCTCCTACCAGAAGCAGATCATCGGCCGTCAGGTTTCGGCCGGCATCTTCAGCTTCCTGGGCGCCAACTTCTTCGACGCCTCGGTCGGCGAAAGCGCCCTGGAGCCGATCCAGCTCGCGGTGCGCTCGGTGATCGAGCGCGGCGTGCTGGAGATGGTCTCCCGCGCCTATGGCTCCTCCTCCGGCGCCTGCGCCGTCTCGGTCGACTATCTGGCGACCGGCAACCCCTATCAGCAGCAGGCCGCGGCCTATGCGCAGTCTTTCGCTCCGCAGCAGCAACAGCAGCAGCAGCCTTATGGCGGCCAGGGCTATGGCTACCAGCAGCCCTATAATTATCAGCAGCCTTACGGCTATCCGCAGCAGAGCGGCTATCCGCAACCCAATCCTTATCAGCAACCCACCGCTTATCGCCCCATGGAGACTAATAATGTCAATCGCTCGAACCCTTATCGTGGCTACGCTTCTGACGATGTCGTCGGCGACACTGGTATGCGCACAGGCTACTAACGGCTACGGCGCCGGTTATGGCAACTCCTCGTCGGGTGGCTCCAACGTCATCAACGGCCAGGTGACCCTGCAGACCCAGTGGTCGAACCTGAACACGGTGGTAAACTCGGTAGGCGGCGACGTCGCCCTGCAGGGCGCCGCGGCCGGCAACCTGGTGGACATCATGACGATGAACAACACCGTAGTGAACAACAACCAGTTCGTCGGGCCCAACGCCGCCATCGGCACGAACATCAACGCCAACATGTCCAATGTCTGGGGCAGCGTCGGGATCTCCAACCAGGCCCTGTGCAACGGCGCCTCGGTCTCGACCGATCCGGTGTTGACCGCGATCAACAGCAATCAGGTCTGTAAGGCCAGCGATCCGGCCGCCCAGACCAACGCCACCATCAATGGCGTGGTCGGCGACGCGGCGATCCAGTCGCTCTCGATGGGCAACTCCTTCGAGGCCGACAGCAACGCCCAGAACATGCCGATCCAGACCATGCAGTTCAATTCCTCGATCGGCGCCTCGACCGTCAACGCCAACATGACCAACATCGGTGGCAGCATGAGCATCACCTCTGGCGCCATCGGCAACAAGTCGCAGATCCTGCACTACTCGACCAACTAGGTCGGACACGAATACCTGGCTTTTCGTGGGGCAAATGAAAGGTCAGGTTGAGGAAAGGGGAGCCGAAAGGCTCCCCTTTCTGCTTTTGCAACTTCGTTATCTCCCCCCTCTGTCCGCCTCGCGGGCGCTACGCGCCCTGCCGGCGGCCATCTCCCCCCGCCAAATGCTCCGCATTGCGGGGGAGATGGCCGGTGCTTTGCAGCCTTTGCCTTTTTTGAAGCGGGGTAGTATTTGGCGGCCATGACCGGACTGCCCATCGACATCGCGGCTTTCGCCGCCACGCCGCTGATCCGCGAGCCCTTTGCCTATCTGATGGTGCCCAACTTTGTGCGCCGCGAGACGATGGCGGCGATCAACGCCGATTATCCGCACGTAGAGCATCCCGGCAGCTTCCCTCTTCCCACCCTCACCTATGGTCCCGCCTTCCGCGCCTTTATCGAGGCGATCCAGGGAGCGGAATTCACCCGCGCGGTGGAGAAGAAATTCCACATCAGCCTGGAAGGCCGGCCCACCATGGTGACGGCGCGCGGGCAATCGGCGGCGCGCGACGGCCAGATTCATACCGACAGCCGCACCAAACTGATCACCGTGCTGATCTACATGAACAATGAATGGGAAACGAAGACCGGGCGGCTCCGCCTGCTGCGCGGCCCGGGCGATCTGGAAGACATGATCGCGGAAGTGCCGCCGGACCAGGGCACCCTGCTGATCTTCAGGAATGAACCCAATGCCTGGCACGGCTTCCACGCCTTCGAAGGGCCGCGCCGGGTGATCCAGCTCAACTGGGTGACCGACATGGGTGTGGTCAAGCGCGAGCAGGCACGACATCGGGTCAGTGCGTTTTTTAAAAGGCTTCGCGGGAAACCGGTTCAGCCGGCGATGTGATCCCGGTAATCGTGCCAGCGGCCTTCCAGGTCGCGCACCCGGATGCCGCTTTCCGAAATTTCCAGATGATCGCTTTCCAGCGGCACCTTGCCGAAGCCGCCGGGGATGTCGAGCATGTAGGCGGGCATTTCCAATCCTGACAGGCGTTGCCGCAACTGCCGCATCAGCGCCAGGCCGTCCGCAATGCTGTTGCGGAAATGCGAAGTGCCCGGCGCCAGATCGGGATGGTGCAGGTAATAGGGCTTGATGCGGTACTCCACGAAAGTCCGCATCAGGTCCGCCAGCGTGGCGGCATTGTCGTTGACGCCCTTCAGCAGTACCGACTGGCTGACCAATGGCAGGCCGGCATCACCTAAGCGGGCGATGGCGCAGCGCGCATCGGGGCCGAATTCGTTGGCATGGTTGGCATGGATGGCGATCCAGTGGGTGGCCCCGGGGCCGTGCAGCGCCGCCACCAGATCGTCGCTGATGCGCGCTGGATCGGTGAGCGGCACGCGGGTATGCCAGCGCACCAGCTTCACATGCGGGATCGCACCCAGCCGGGCCGAAACCTCCGCGATGCGGCGGCGCGAGAGAATGAAGGGGTCGCCACCGGTGAGAATGACTTCGCGGATTTCGGGATGGGCGGCGATATAGACCAGCGCCGCCTCGAAACCGGCCGGCGACAGTGCGTTTTCCTTGCCCGGCCCCACCGTCTCGCGGCGAAAGCAGAAACGGCAATAGACCGGGCAGGCCGAAACGATCTTGAACAGCACTCGACCGGCATGGCGGTGAACGACGCCGGGCACCGGCGAATGAACGTCGTCGCCGATGGGATCGGCCAATTCCTGCGGCAGGATGTTCAGCTCCGCCAGGCTGGGCAGGAACTGGCGCGCAATCGGGTCATTCGGGTCGGCGGGATCGACCAGCGATAGCAGCGTCGGCGATACCGCCACCGCATAGCGGCGGGCGACGTCTTCGAGACTCATCTGTGCTGCAGCTTCAAGTTTGGCAGGAATACGGTCATCAATCCGATCGCCGGCAGGAAGGAACAGACCTTATAGACGAAGACGATGGAGGTGGCATCGGCCAACCCGCCCAGCAACGCCGCGCCCAGCCCGGCCACGCCGAAGGCAAAGCCGTAAAAAATGCCCGAAATGATGCCCAGGCGGCCAGGCGCCAGTTCCTGGGCAAAAACCACGATGGCGGGAAAGGCCGAGGCCATAACCACGCCGATGATGACCGACAGAACTTCGGTCCAGAACAAATTGGCGTAGGGCAGCATCAGGGTGAAAGGCAGCATGCCCAGGATGGAGAACCAGATCACATATTTGCGGCCGAAGCGGTCGCCCAGGGGGCCGCCCGCCAGCGTACCCGCCGCTATCGCCGCCAGAAAGGCGAAAAGGTGCAGCTGCGCCACCTGCACCGACACACCGAAAGTGTGGATCAGGTAGAAGGTGAAATAGGTCGTGATGCTGACCATGTAGAGATATTTCGAGAATATCAGCAGCGCCAGGATGCCCAGGCTGGCCCGGATGCGGGCGCGCGAATAGGGCAACGCCTCGGCCGCGCGGGATGTGCGCATGCGATGCAGGCCATGGCTGCTGTACCAGCCGCCCACTTTATAGAGAATGACAATGGCGATGGCGGCAGCGATGGCATAGACCGCCACGCCATTCTGACCCCACCACGCCACCACCAGCGCGGCGGTCAGCGGCCCCAGCGCCGTGCCGGTATTGCCGCCGACCTGGAAGAGCGACTGCGCCAGGCCGTGGCGCCCGCCCGATGCCATGCGCGCGACGCGGGCGGATTCGGGATGAAAGACCGAGGAGCCGATACCGATCATCATCGCCGCCACAAGCACCATGGCGTAGGAGCCGGCGAAACCCAGCACGATCATGCCGGCAAGAGTCGACACCATGCCCAACGCCAGCGAATAGGGCGCGGGCTTGCGGTCGGCCAGCCAACCCACGGCCGGCTGCAGCAGCGAGGCGGTGCACTGGAAGGCGAAGGTGATGAACCCGATCTGGGAGAAGGAAAGCCGGAATTCCCCCTTCAGGGTGGGATAGACGGCCGGCAGCACCGCCTGGATCATGTCATTGATCAGATGGCTCAGACTGATGGCGGCCAGCACGGCGAAGCTGGTGGCGTGGACGGCTTTCAAGGCCGGAGGCGTGTCGGTCATAGCGGCGCGAAACTGCTCCCGGACCGGGACTTTTTCCACCCCGAAGCGCGCAAGGCGGGTATGCGGTCTAAAGCGGTGGGGTCCATAAAACGTCGCGGATGTGCGGCGCGCCCGTCGCCAGCATCACCAGCCGGTCGAAGCCCAGCGCCACACCGGAAGCGGGCGGCATTCGCGCCAGCGCGGCCAGGAATTCCTCGTCCAGGGGATAGCGCTCGCCATAGAGCCGCGCCTTCTTCCCCATCTCGGCCTCCAGCCGCCGCCGCTGCTCGGCGGGATCGGTGAGTTCGCCGAAGCCATTGGCCAGCTCGACGCCGCAGGCATAAAGCTCAAAGCGTTCCGCCACCCGCGCATCACGCGGTACGGGCCGCGCCAGCGCCGCTTCGGGGCGGGGATATTCGTGAAGGATAGTCAGACGGCCATCGCCCAGCTTGGGCTCGATGGTGGTGAGGATTTTCGAGAAGATGTCCGACCAATCCTCGTCTTCGGCGGGCGCGAAACCGCAAACCCCGGCCAGAGCATCGCGGTCGGGTTCACCGTCCGCCGTCAGCGTCGTCAACAGGTCGATGCCGGCGTAACGCGTGAAAGCGTTGGCGACGGTGAGCCATTCCGCCTCGGCAAAAGGATCGCAGGTCCGCGCCTGATGACGCAGCAGCTTCGCTCCGGCGATCTCGGCCGCCCGCCGCGCCAGCGCCAGTGCGTCTTCGATCACCATCTGATAAAGTTCGCGCGCCCGGTAACATTCCAGCATAGTGAATTCCGGTGCATGCAGACGGCCCGCTTCCCGGTTGCGGAAGACGCGGGCGAATTCGAATATTTTCGTCTCGCCCGCCGCCAGCAGCTTCTTGGCGGCGAATTCCGGCGAGGTATGCAGGAAGGCGGGATGGGTCACGCCATCCGGCCCCATGCGTTCTGTGCGGAAAGCGTGCAGATGGGTCTCGTTGCCCGGCGAAGCCACCAGGGCGCCGCACTCCACTTCGATGAAGCCTTGAGCCTCGAACCAGCCCCGCAAGCCGGCCTTTATCCGCCCCCGCATCAGGAGCAGGGGGCGACGGTCGGCATGGTTTTCCGGCTCCCACCACGGCATTTGCGGTATCAGGCCCTCTTTGCTAAAGACCCCTCCAAATTCCCGTATTTGAGAGGTTTCCCGTGGTTTCGGTTATCGCCAGCTCTGTGCGCAAAGGCAATGTCATCGAGAAAGAGGGCAAACTCTATCTCGTGCTGACGGCCGAGAATATCCATCCCGGCAAGGGCACACCGGTGACCCATCTGGAAATGCGCCGCATCAGCGACGGGGTCAAGACGGTGGAGCGGCTGCGCACCACCGACAGCATCGAGAAGGCCTTCGTCGAGCATCAGAACTTCAACTATCTCTACCAGGACGGCGACCATTACATCTTCATGCAGCCGGAAACCTTCGACCAACTGCATGTCGGGTCCGATGTGGTGGGCGACTATGCTCCCTATCTGATGGAAAACATGGAAGTGCAGCTGCAGCTGTTCGAGGGCAACGCCATCTCGATCCAGATTCCTCAGCGCGCCACGTTCGAAGTGGTGGATACCGAACCGGTGACGAAGGGCCAGACGGCCTCCGGGTCCTTCAAGCCCGCCATGCTGTCCAACGGGGTGCGCACCATGGTGCCGACCCATATCGTCACCGGCACCCGCATCGTGGTGATGACGGAAGACGGGGCTTATGTGGAGCGGGCCAAGGACTGAAGGCTCAACTCCCACCCGGCGCAGCCGGGCGTTGCGCGGCGCGGATAACCTAGTATCATTGCGCCAGACAGAACTGGGGTCTCAGATGAAATCTGTCTGGGGATGTTTGCTTTTTGCCGGCTTGGCGCTTTTGACCGGTTGCGTGACACAGAAGGTCGTGCAGGCGACCGGCGGCAACAGAGCGGCCGGCTTGGTTGATTTGTCTTTTCAGTATGGAATACGTGAAAAGCCGCGGTTCAACACGAGCCAGGCTTTCGCCGCGGCGCAAACCCAATGCAAGGCGTGGGGATATGCCAGCGCCGAGCCGTTCGGCGGGCGAAAGGCCCGGTGTGAACGACCAGGTAGGCAGGGCTGTGAACTGACGACTGTAACGATTCCGTACAAGTGCACCGGCGGCGCGCCAACACGATAAAGCGCTAACTGTAGAAGTTCAGTTCGACCATCACGCCTTCGGGATCGGGCACGAATAGCTGCCGCAGCGCCCCGCCCGGCACCATCCGCTCGCGGAAGGCAACGCCCGCCGCATTCAGCTTCTCCTTCATCCCCTCGAAATCCTCGCCATGAAAGGCGACATGGTCGAAGGCGCCGGTATCCAGCCCAGTTGTTTTGTCGCTTGCTCGATCCAGGGTGCCGGTCCAGGAGCCGGGGTGATCGGCGGCCTCGACCAGATGCACCACGGCGGTGTCGCCGCAATAAAGCCAGGCGCCGCGGAAGGGGAAATCCGGGCGCGGCCCTTCGGAAAGGCCGATCATGTCAATATAGAAAGCCTTGGTCGCCGCCAGCCGGGCGCAGCGGATGTTGACATGCTCAAGCCGGGAAACGCCCATATCGCCCTCATTTCATGCAGGTTTGGAGGCTAACGGGCCGCTCCCCCGCCTTCAACGGTTCCCCGCGCCATGCTAGGATCGCCGTCTCTCCAGGAAGGACACTCCCCATGAAAAAACTCATTCTGGCCGGTCTGGTCGCGGCTTGCGCCGCCACCCCCGCCTTGGCCGCCCTCAAGCCCGGCGACGCCGCGCCCGATTTCTCCGCCAAGGGCAGCCTGGGCGGCAAGGATTTCAGCTTCAACCTCAAATCCGCACTTTCCAAGGGCCCGGTGGTGGTCTATTTCTATCCCAGCGCCTATACCGGCGGCTGCGATGCCGAAGCCCATGCCTTTGCCGAAAGCATCGACAAGTTCAAGGCCGCTGGTGCCCAGGTGCTCGGTGTCTCTGGCGACAGCGTGGAACGGCTGCATGTCTTCTCCGCCGATCCCGATTTCTGCGCCGGAAAATTCCCCATCGCCTCCGACGAAGACACCAAGATCGCCGCTTCGTACAATCTGAAGGTCAGCGCGGCCCGCACTGGCTTCAAGGACGTTAAAGGCAATCTTGATGAGCATAGTTTCATCGAGCGGGTGACCTTCGTGGTCGGCCGCGATGGCAAGGTGCTGGCGACCATGTCCTCCGCGGACGACCATATTTCGCCGCAGGATCATGTCGACAAGAGCCTGGCGATTGTCGCTGCTCTGAAGAAGTAAGCCGTTTCAGGCAAAGCAGAACGCCCGGTGGAAACACCGGGCGTTTCTTTTTCGCTAGAACGTCGAACGCCCCGCCCGCACCTTCTCCGCCGGTGCCTCGAACAGCGCCCGGGCGCTGGCGCCGCCGCTGCGGCTGACGATCACCACCCCGTCGCCGCCATTCACCTTCAGAGCGCGGTCCGGGCTGGTGATGGTGTCGCCGCCCTGGCGGTTGAGCTGCAGGACGAAGAACTTGCCCCGCGCACGTTCCTCCATTTCGGCGATGGTAAGGCCGGTTAGCGCGCCTTTTTGCGGCACCACGATCACTTCCATCTCCAGCCCCAAGCCGCGCAGGGTCCGTTCCAGTTCGTTGAACTTGGTGCTTTCGCGCAGCATCCGGGCGGTTTCGGGAAACAGGATCAGCTCGGCGATGCGTTCGGCCCCGATATGGGTGGGCATCACCACCTTGGCTGCGCCGGCCTGCAGCAGCTTGCTTTCGGTAGAGGGCTGCTCGCCGCGGGCGATGATCTCGATGGCGGGATTGAGCGCCTTGGCTGACAGGGTAATGAAGACATTGGCGGCGTCGTTGGGCAGCACGGTGGCCAGGATGCGGGCACGCGCGACACCCGCCCCATGCAGGAAACGCTCGTCGGTGGCGTCGCCGACCAAGCAGAGATGGCCCAGCTCGCGCACCTCGGCGGCGCGCTTTTCGTTATGCTCCAGCACCACGAACGCTGCTCCGCCGGCCTTCAGCTCCCGCGCCAGCATGACGCCGATGCGACCGAAGCCGACGATGATGACATGATCTTTCAGCTTGTCGATTTCCGCTTTCACGCGACGGCCTCCAAGGATTTGCTGCAACTGGGTGATGGTGAGGAACTGGACCAGGGCGCCGGTCAGAAGAATCATGCCGGTGCAGCCCAGAATTATCAGCCCGACGGTGACGGCGTGCAGATAAGGCGTGGCGATGGGATGCACCTCGCCATAACCCACCGTGTAGATGGTGAGCAGCACCATGTAGCTGGCGTCGGCGAAGCTCCATCCGGCCGCCATGTAACCCAGGGTGGCCAGTACGATCACGGTGAGATTGAAAAGCACGATCGAGACGAGCGTGCGGCCTGGCGAGCCCAGCAGTTCCATGCTTCCCCCTGGACTCAGAATAGCTTAATGCCGCAGTGCAGCAATATCGGTGCTGCCGGGTCTGGTGCGAGAATACAACACTTAAATATATCATATTGATATCAATGTCTTATATAGAAGAACAGGCCACGAAGGCGTTGCAACAAAACGTCTTTGTGACGGGGGTGGCTTTGCCTTAAATCCTCCCGGGCACGGTTCTGCGGGGGCACCCAGATCTCAAGTCCGACAATGCATCCCGTGCCTTTGGGCGCGGGCGACCCGAAACGCAAAGCCGGACCATATCGTGCGCAAATTCTTTTTCACTTTGGCATTGGCGTTGACGCCGTTCACCGCCCACGCCGGCGTGCTGGATTATGCCGGCCGCCAGCTCGACGCCGTGCAGCAGAGCCTGGACCATCATCTGGATACGGCCTGGAAACTGCTGGGCACGACGCAGCCCGAAGCCCTCATTCTCCCGGTCGAGTCGACTCCGAAGGTGTGGATCGCGCCGCTGCCGCACCAGCTTAAGGTTGCGGCCGTGCCTGAGACCAAGCTGTCGCTGACTGCGCTGCCGACGCCGCGCCTACCCGCGCCGCGCGTCCGGGCGGCAGCGACGGTGGAGAAGGCGGACAAGAAACTGTTCTGCGTCGAATTCGCCCGCAATCTTTCGGGCCTCGCCATTTTCGGCGACGCCAAATACTGGTGGGCGCGCGCCAAGAACCTTTATGCCCGCGCCCCCCATCCTGTCGAGGAAGCGGTGATGGTGTTCTCCGGCTCGGCCAAGCTGAAAAAGGGCCATGTCGCGGTGGTAAGCGAAATCATCTCGCCCCGCGAGATCCGGGTCGAGCAGGCCAACTGGATGAACAAGGGCGAGATTGACCATGCCACGCCGGTGATGGATGTCAGCGCCAGGAATGACTGGTCAAAGGTGCGGGTCTGGGATGTGCCCAGCCAGCAATTCGGTAGCGTCTATGCTGTCTCCGGCTTCATCCTGAAGCCGCTGGTGCGCGAAGCCGCCAACGACTAGCGTCTGCCCGGGAGAACCGGGATGCCCGTCATTTCCATCACCACGCCGACCTATTGCCGGCATAGGCTGCTAGAACGCCAGCACCGCATCGTGACGGCGCAGAGCGAGCAGGATTTCGAGTGGCTGATCCTGGACGACGGTCTCGAACCGTCACCCTATTTCCAGGCGTTGACCGATCCTCGCATCCGCTATCACCACCATGCCGGCGGGCGCCTGAGCATCGGCGCCAAGCGCAACTGGCTGGCGGAACGGGCCGAAAGCCCGGTCATCGCCCATTTCGACGATGATGATTATTACGCGCCGGATTACCTCAGGACCATGCTGGAGCGGCTGGCGCGCCACGGCGCCGACATGGCGAAATTCTCCGCCTGGTACGTCTATTCGAAACGCCATACCCAGTTGGCCTATTGGAACACGGCCATCACCGGCGGACTTGCCTTCAAGATGTCGGCGGAGCCAATTGAGCCACTGATCGTCAGTCAGCAGGATTCCAAGCGCTTCGAGAATCATTATGCCGGCTTCGGCTTCAACTATGTCTATCGCAAGCTGGTGTGGCGGGACATCCGCTTTCCCGACCTCGATTTCGCCGAGGATTACGGCTTTGCCGGCGCCGCGATTGCCGCCGGTTGCCGCTATGCCCACTTCCCCGATACTGATGGGCTGTGCCTGCAGATCATGCAGCCGGAAGGCATTTCCATCGCCTGGCCACAATGGATTCTACCCGACTTCCTGCTGCCCAAGCTGTTCCCGCCGGCGGCGCTGGAACTGCTGATGACGTAGGCCGCGCATTTCAGAATTTCCGGCTGTCATAGGCCCAATGCAACAGCGCCTGGCGTTGGCGCGGGCGGCAATGGCAATCGCCCGGCTCGCAATTCCTTTTCACCTGCGCGATGTGGCGGGCGATCTGCTTCCAGCGCTTGATCTGGCGGGCATCGTCCTCGTGCCGGCGGCCCATCCAGTAGCGGCAATACCACTGGAACCAGCCACGCGGATCGTCGGAATGAATCCAGCCCATCTTCCGCCAGACGATGAGCGGCTGGGAGGCGTCAATGCCGAAGAAATTGAGCGACGGATCCTTGGCCTTGGGTGAAAATCTGGCGCGGGCGAACCAGGTGGCGGGAAATTCCTTGCGGCAGTCATTCAGGTATTTTCCGCCGAACACACCGAGCGCCAGCATCTGCTTCGGGCTGAGCTGCGGCTTGAAATCTGGCGCGAACTGCCTGCCCGGCGGGGCCGTGCGCTCATAGCGGTAGCCCTTTTGCATCCTGTCGTGGACGGTGATGCGGATTTTATGCATGGCGCCATTTTCGGGCCTTTTGCGGCCGAAAAGCAAAAAGCCCCCGCACGGTTTCCCGTGCGAGGGCTTTTCTGAATTGTGTTGGCGGGCTTCCTTGGTTCTTCAGTCCTTGGCAGACCTGGCAGCGTTCTACTCTCCCGCGGCTTGAGCCGCAGTACCATGGACGCAGAAGGCTTTGACGGCCGAGTTCGGAATGGGATCGGGTAGAATTCCTTCGCTATGACCACCAGGTCGGCGAAGGACTGAAAAACCACCCGCGCGCGAGGCGCGGGTTGCACGAATACGACACTTTGGGATCTGAGCTTGCCTGTCCGGCTTTGCTTCCGGACATGAAACGAGTGCTGGCGATCAAGCCAATCGAGCGATTAGTACCAGTAAGCTCAACGCGTTGCCGCGCTTACACACCTGGCCTATCGACGGGGTAGTCTTCCCCGGCTCTCAAGCGAAACCTGGTTTTGGAGTGAGTTTCCCGCTTAGATGCGTTCAGCGGTTATCTCGTCCGTATTTAGCTACTCGGCTATGCCACTGGCGTGACAACCGATCCACCAGAGATACGTTCCTTCCGGTCCTCTCGTACTAGGAAGAAGTCTCCTCAAGTTTCGAACACCCACGGCAGATAGGGACCGAACTGTCTCACGACGTTCTAAACCCAGCTCACGTACCACTTTAAATGGCGAACAGCCATACCCTTGGGACCGGCTACAGCCCCAGGATGTGATGAGCCGACATCGAGGTGCCAAACCGCGCCGTCGCTATGGACGCTTGGGCGCGATCAGCCTGTTATCCCCGGCGTACCTTTTATCCGTTGAGCGATGGCCCTTCCACGCGGGACCACCGGATCACTATGACCGACTTTCGTCTCTGCTTGGCCCGTCAGCCTTGCAGTCAGGCGAGCTTTTGCCATTGCACTCAACAGCCGATTTCCGACCGGCCTGAGCTCACCATCGCGCGCCTCCGTTACTCTTTGGGAGGCGACCGCCCCAGTCAAACTGCCCACCATGCATGGTCCTGAATCCCGTTTCGGGACCGCAGTTAGACATCAGGAACTCAAAGGGTGGTATTTCAAGGACGGCTCCACGAAAGCTAGCGCCTCCGCTTCAAAGCCTACCACCTATCCTACACATCGGATTCCTAATGCCAGTGCAAAGTTGCAGTAAAGGTGCACGGGGTCTTTCCGTCTGACCGCGGGAACCCCGCATCTTCACGGGGAATTCAATTTCGCTGAGCCGATGTCGGAGACAGTGGGGAAGTCGTTACGCCTTTCGTGCAGGTCGGAACTTACCCGACAAGGAATTTCGCTACCTTAGGACCGTTATAGTTACGGCCGCCGTTTACCGGGGCTTCGATTCGACGCTTTCACATCTCCTCTTAACCTTCCGGCACCGGGCAGGCGTCAGACGCTATACGTCATCTTTGGATTTCGCAGCGCCCTGTGTTTTTAGTAAACAGTCGCCACCCCCTGCTATGTGCCCCCGGCCTCTACTTGCGTAGAAACCGGGCCCTCTTCTTCCGAAGTTACGAGGGCAATTTGCCTAGTTCCTTCGACATCGTTCTCTCAAGCGCCTTAGCATACTCTGCCAGTCCACCTGTGTCGGTTTGGGGTACGGTCTGAACGTGGGAGTTATTTCCTGGGACCTCTTCACGGCCCGCCCAATCCAGTAAGGGCGAACAATATACGAGATCCGTCACTTCCCACAGGCCCAGGAATATTGACCTGGTTCCCATCGATTACGCCTTTCGGCCTCACCTTAGGGGCCGGCTAACCCTGCGCAGATTAACTTGACGCAGGAACCCTTGGACTTCCGGCGAGAGGGTCTCTCACCCTCTTTGTCGCTACTCATGTCAGCATTCTTACTTCCGATACCTCCAGGGTCAGTCACCTT
>Ga0265318_10000505_pt1 | contig 28371 bp, 22 predicted proteins | sample 4821metaG_FD_192431 | JGI IMG/M metagenome (GOLD analysis project Ga0265318, IMG submission 192431) | Rhizosphere microbial communities from Carex aquatilis grown in University of Washington, Seatle, WA, United States - 4-8-21 metaG | ecosystem: Host-associated > Plants > Roots > Rhizosphere >... | reverse complement strand
CTCCGCCTCGCTCCGCTCGGCACCTCCCCCGTGAGGACGGGGGAGGATGTCAGAGACTGCAACGAATTTCCGCCGCAAATGTTTTGTCAGGTGATAGCCGGAGACCCGATATGAAAACCCTGGACATGAAAAACTTGGCGCTTGCCTTTTCGGCCCTGCTTCTGGGCGCCCTGCCCGCGTTTGCCGACACCGATCCCGCCGTGCAGACGGTCCAGGGCTTCTACGACACGCTCGTCGACACGATGAAGCACGGCAAGGAGCTGGGCCTCAAAGGCCGCTACGAGAAGCTCAAGCCCGCCGTCGAGCAGGCATACGACCTCGCCGACATGACCAAGTTCGTCGTCGGCCCGAGCTGGACGACGCTGTCGGCCGACGACCAGAAGGCGCTTCAAACCGCCTTCGAGCGCATGACCATCGCGAACTACGCCAAGAATTTCGACGAGTATGGCGGCGAGAGGTTCGCCGTCGATCCGGCGGTGCAGGCGGTGGGCGCCGACAAGCGCGTGATGAGCAAGCTCGTCACCGGCAACCAGACGATCCCGTTCAACTACCGCATGCGCCAGACGGGCGGCACGTGGAAGATCCTCGACGTCTACCTGAACGGCTCGATCAGCGAGCTCGCCACCCGCCGCTCCGATTTCGGCGCCACGGTGTCGACGGGCGGCGCGTCCGCGCTGATCAAGAAGATCAACGATCTGTCGGATTCGTTGATGAAGTAGTTCTCGAGATCAATGCGGATGGGTCATGCTTCGAGGCACCGCTTCGCGGTGCACCTCAGCATGACGAGCTTGTATTTATCAGTGGGCCCGTCACCCTGAGGTGCGAGCCGAAGGCGAGCCTCGAAGGGCGACGGGCCGCTTCTACCGCACCGCCCGCATCGGCGGCGGGCCCAGCAGCGCGGGCAGGAAGAACAGCGTCGTCGCCAGGGTCCAGAACAGCGAGATCATCAGAAGCTCGCCCATGCTGGCGGTGCCGGGATGGCTCGACAGCCACAGCGTGCCGAAGCCGGACGCCGTGGTGAGCGCGCTGAAGATGACCGCGCGCGTCAGGCTCGATTGCAGAAGGTCCGGAACGCCGGCGCGCCAGGCGATCACGAAATAGATGTCGAAGGCGACGCCGATGCCGAAGAGCAGCGGCAGCGCGATGACGTTGGCGAAGTTGAGGTCGAGACCGATCGCCACGCAGGTCATCAGGGTCAGGAGCGCGCTCAGCAGAAGCGGCGCGATGGTCAGGAGCACGTCGCGCACGCGCCTCAGCACCAGGACCAGGAGGATCGTGATCACGACGAAGGCCAAAAGCCCCGCCTGGACGAAAGCCCCCATGATCGTGATACCCGACTGGCGGATCGAGATCGGCGCGCCGGTCGCCGCGGGCGCGATACGCTGCACCGCGTCGCTGAAACGCTTCATCGCCGCGTCGGATCCCGTGGTGTCTTTCGGGAACACCTGGATGCGCGCCGCGCCGCCGGCGGCGACCCAGTCGCGCACGAAATCGGGCGGCATGGTCTGGATCGATACCGGCGCGGCCTGCAGCGCGCTGCGCAGCTCGTCGAGCAGGGCGAGAAGATCGGGGATCACGGCCTGCGCCGCGCGCGCGCGCGTCTGCGGCGGCGCGATGGCGAGGCGGTCCAGGATGCCGGCCAGATCGTGCGCGTCCTTCATCGCGGCGGTCCCGCCTTGCGCGCTGCGCAACGCCTTGGCGGCCGCGCGGATGCTTTCGACTGTCTCAGCATCGCTCGGCGGCGGCTTGACGGAGAACGGGTTCAGCGCCGCGTCGAGCAGCAGCGACGCGTCGGAGATGAGCGCGAGCTTGGCCTGCTGATCGTCCGGCACGAAGCTCTTGAGCGTCAACACCTGGCCGACCTCAGGGACCGTGGAAAGGCGCTGCGCTATCTTGTCCGCGGCGCCCAGCGAAGGCGCGAGCACGTCGATCGTGTTGGGCGACGTCTCGGGGTCGCGCATCAGGTCGAACAGCGTCGACACGGACTCGACCTTGCGGCTCCTCAGGTCCAGCGGATTGAAGTCGAAGCGCAGGAACGGGATGCAGGCCGCACCCGCCAGGCCCAGAAGCGCTCCTGCGATCAGGATGCTGCGGCGGTTGCGCGCGATGAAGAGATCGGCGGGCGCGAGCGAGGCGAAGCCGATCTCGAAATGCTCGCCGCGGGGCGCAAGCAGCATCAGCAGCGCCGGCAGCATCGTGATCGACAGCACGAACGCCACCACCATGCCGATGCCGGCGATCAGGCCCAGCTCGCCGACGCCGACATAGGCCGTCGGCAGGAAGGAGAAGAAGCCCGCCGCCGTCGCCGCCGCCGCGAGCGCGAGCGGCGTGCCGACGCCGCGTCCGGCTCGCCTCAAGGCGGCTTCGAGATCGCCTGCGCCGTGGCGCTCGGCGCGGTAGCGGACGCAGAACTGGATGCCGAAATCGACGCCCAGCCCCACGAACAGCGCGACGAAGGCGATGGAGATGATGTTGAACACGCCGACCGCGAAAAGGCCCGCGCCCATGGTGAGCGCGAGCCCGGTGAACAGCGTCACCAGGATCGCGAAGATGATGCGGAACGACTGCACCGCGAGCCACAGGGTCAGCATCACCGCAAGCAGCATCACCGCGCCCATCAGGCCGGCGCGGTCGGCCAGCGTCGCGTATTCCTCGTCCTGAAGCGGTATCGGTCCGGTCAGCCGCACGCGGACGCCATGCGCGGCGTCGAGGGCGAGCGCGCGGGCGTCGGCGCGGATCGCGTCGGCGGCCGCCGCACCCGGCGAGAGCGCGTCGAAGTCGAGCGCCGGCTGCACCTCGATGAAGCTGCGCGTGCGCCCCGCGCCGCCGTTCACCAGCGCCTGCCAGGACAGCCAGGCGGAGCGGCCGTCCGCAGCCGCGCCGAAGCTGCCTGCGAACGCCTTGATCGGGCGATCGAGCTGCTCGAGCTTGGCCTGGCCGCGCTCCACGCCCGTCAGCGCGTTCGAAAGGCTGTCCATCACGCCGCGCAGGCTCGGGTCCGAGGCAAGCGAGCCGAGGAAGTACTGGGCCTTGAACAGCTGCTCGGTCGTCGACTTGACCTCGCTTTGCGGGAGAAAGAGGAGGCCGTTGCGATGGAAGAACGCGCCGCCGCCCGGCTGGCGCACGATGGGGAACAGCGCCTTGCGCGCGGCGAGCCTGCCCGCGAGCAGCCCTTGCGCGCGCATCGCCTGTTCCTGCGTCTTGCCGTCGATGACGACGAGGATGAGGTTGCCTTGTTGCGGGAACAGCGCGTCGAACCTGGCCTCGCGCTGGCGCCAGTCGAGCCTGGCCGAGATCAGCTTCTCGCTGTCGGTGTCGATCCTGAAATGCGCCGCGGTATAGGCGCCCGCAGCCAGCGCCGCGAGCACGAAGAGCGCCACCACGATGCGCGCGTGGCGGCAGCAAAGCCCGACGATTCGTTCGATGGCAACCATGGGGCCGGAATAGACGAAAGGGCGCCCGCGATCAATTCGCCATTGCGTCGGCGTTGGTGGGGCTGCGGTTGTCGACCTGATCCTGGCGGTGCTTGAGGAAGGCGTCGCGCATGGCGGCGTATTGGTCGATCGAGTTGCGCTCGATGTCGCGGATCTCGTCGATGGCGCGCGCCCGCCCGTCCACGGTCGAGAACACGCGCGTGCCCAGCGACACGTAGTAGTGCCCGCTGTATTCGAGATAGGAGAGCGGGCTGAAATAGTGGTCGACGAGGATCTTGCCGGCCGCGTCGCGCGGCAGCGTCGCGCCCAGGAGCGGCAGCACGAGATAGGGGCCGCCCGGCACGCCGTAGACCGCCATGGTCTGGCCGAAATCCTCCTGCTGCAGCGGCATGCCCATGTCGGTGGCCGGGTCCATCACGCCGAGGACGCCGACGGTCGTGTTGACGCAGAACCGCCCGGCCGCGTCGCCCGCGCGCGTCACCTCGCCCTGAAGCACGTCGTTGGCGACGGTGATGGGAAGGCCGACATTCTGCAGCACGTTGTGCACGCCGTCGCGCAGATCGCCGGGCACGGAGGATTTGTAGAACACCGCCGCCGGCAGCGCCGCGTTGTGGTCGAGCTTCTGGTTGATCCAGAACATCCTGCGATTGAAGGGCTCGAGCGGGTCGCTGTCGGACCATTGCTGCGCGCTGGAGCAGCCCGCGAGCCACAGCCCGAGCAACGAAAAAGCGAGAACGCGGAGCGTGCGCATCGGTCTTCTTCCCCACTTGCGGGAAGACTACGAAAAAAGATGCGTGCGCGTAAACGTCAAACGGCCATCGGCCTGTCGATAAGTACGGCCAGGAACAGCGCCGGCCCGCCATGCGCCACCCAGGCGTGATTGGTGGCGCGCTGTATCACGACCTGCCCCGGTTTGATGCGGGTCTCGGTGCCCTCCAGGATCAGGCTCGCCTCGCCCTTCAGCAGGCAGATCACGTCCAGCGTATGGGTTTCGTGCATCGCCGAGTGCCGCGACGTGTCGATCATATGGTGGTCGGCGCCGAAGCTGGCGAAGGCCGCCTTCGCAGCTGCATCCAAAAGTTCCTTCGGCGCGTCCGCGGGCAACGGTTCGATGACGAACCAACGGATCTTCACACCTTGGTGAGGTGGCGAGAGGATGACCTTGCCCTTGCCGCGGTCCGCCGTCTCCTGGGGCTGGATGGCGCTGAGCAGGCTGTCGGTCCAGATCTCGAGCAGCCCGCCGCGGCCCTGCGTGATCGCATGGTCCGCGGGCGGGCCGTCGATGATGACGACCGACTTGCCGTCCTTGTCGTCGCCGGTGACGACGCGGCGCAGATGCGCTTCCAGCCCCTCGTACATCAATAGACCTCGAACAGACCGGCCGCGCCCATGCCGCCGCCGATGCACATCGAGACGACGACCCGCTTCGCGCCGCGGCGCTTTCCTTCCATCAGCGCATGGCCGGTCAGCCGCGCGCCCGTCATGCCGAAAGGATGGCCGATGGCGATGGAGCCGCCATTGACGTTGTACTTCTGCGGATCGATGCCGAGCGTGTCGCGGCAATAGAGGCACTGCGACGCGAACGCCTCGTTCAGCTCCCACAGATCGATGTCGTCCACTTTGAGGCCGTGGCGCGCGAGCAGGCGCGGCACCGCGAAGACGGGACCGATGCCCATCTCGTCCGGCTTGCAGCCCGCGACCGCCCAGCCCTTGAACGCGCCCATCGGCTGAAGGCCGCGCTTCTCGGCCTCCTTCGCCTCCATGATCACGACCGCGGCCGCGCCGTCGGAAAGCTGCGAGGCGTTGCCCGCGGTGATGAACTTGCCGGGGCCCTTCACCGGCTCGAGCTTTGCGAGGCCTTCGAGCGTCGTGTCGGGGCGATTGCACTCGTCGCGGCCGACCGTGTAGTCGACGAGGGATTCCTCCTTCGTCTGCTTGTCGACGACCTTCATCTGCACAGCCATCGGCACGATCTCGTCCTTGAACTTACCCGCCTGCTGCGCCGCCGCCATGCGCTTCTGGGATTCGAGGGAGTACTGGTCCTGGTATTCGCGGCTGATGTTGTATCGCGCCGCGACCACGTCGGCCGTGTCGATCATCGGCATCCAGTAATCGGGATACATCTCGACGATCGTGGGCTCCTTGCCGCCGCCGCCCCCGCCCTGGAAGGTGATCGAGTCGACGCCCGCGCCGACCGCGATCTGCGCCCCGTCGTCGATCACGTAGCGCGCCGCGTTGGCGATGGCGTTGAGCCCCGACGAGCAGGCGCGGTGCACGGTCGAGCCCGAGGTCGTGATCGGCAGCCCCGCGAGCAGCGCCGCCCCGCGCGCGACGTTGCCCGACGCCGCGACACAGCCCGCGACCACGTCCTCGATCTCGGCCGGATCGACTTTCGAGCGCGCCACCGCGTGCTTCACCGCATGACCGAGCATCGCCATGTTCGAGGTGTTGTTGAATCCGCCCCGCGCCGCCTTCGCCAGACCCGTCCGCGCATACGAAACAATGACCGCCTCACGCATCTTCAATTCCTTTCATAAGACAAACTCTTCCCGACATTCCGCCACAATCGGCGCGCAGCCTTCACCCAGCCATCACGGGGGAGACGCTATGGCTGCCGCGACCCGCTCGTCAAACACCGACGTATTCTCGGAGATCAACACCACGCCCCTGATCGACGTGATGCTGGTCCTGCTCACGCTTCTGATCATCACCCTGCCGATCCAGACGCACGCGATCAAGATCGACAACCCGCATGGCGCCGACCCCGTCCAGCCGCCGCCTGTCGTGCTGCTGGACATCGAATGGGACGGCACGGTGGAATGGAACGGCACGGTCGTCGACCGCGTGACGCTGGATGCCTATCTCGCCCATGCCGCCCATCAGACCCCTCAGCCGGAAATCCACATCCACGCCGATCGTCTGGCCAGATACGACGCCGTGGCGATGGTGATCGCCGATGCGGCACGGCTGGGCGAGAAGCACATCGCGTTCAACAATATCGGCTCCAACTAACCTCCCCCTTGTGGGGAGGTCGAAAAATGCGAAGCATTTTTCGGGTGGGGGCAAGCGCCCCGCACCGGTCCCCCCACCCGAAGCGCTACGCGCTTCGACCTCCCCACAAGGGGGAGGTCAAATAACTTACTTCACATCCCCGAACTTCTTGCCCTCGGCTGCCAGCTTCTCCAGCAGCGCGCTCGGTTTGAAGGCGTCGCCCATCTTGGCCTGGAACGCCTTCATCCCGGCCAGCACCTTGTCGAGCCCGACGCGTTCGCCCCAATACATCGGGCCGCCGCGATAGACGGGGAAGCCGTAGCCGTTGAGCCAGACCGTATCGATGTCGGAAGCGCGGATCGCCTTCTTCTCTTCCAGGATCTTCGCGCCTTCGTTGACCATCGGGTAGAGGCAGCGCTCCACGATCTCCTCGTCGGAGATCGTGCGCGGATTGATGCCCTGCTTTGCGCGGAAATCGGCGATGATCTTCTCGGTCACGGGCGAGGGTTTGGCGTTGCGGTTCTCGTCGTAGTCGTAGAAGCCGGCGCCGGTCTTCTGGCCGCGGCGGTCCATCTCGCACAGCATCTCGCGGATGGTGGAGCTCTTGGAGTTCTCCTTCACCCAGCCGATGTCGAGGCCCGCAAGGTCGCCCATCGCGAACGGCCCCATCGGGAAGCCGAAATCGTAGAGCACGCGGTCGACGTCCCACGGCATCGCGCCTTCGAGCACCAGCGCGTTCGCCTCGCGCGTGCGTTGCGCCAGCATGCGGTTGCCTACGAAGCCCGGACAGACGCCCACAAGCACCGCGACCTTGCCGATGGTCTTGGCGAGCTTCATCGAGGTCGCGACCACCTCCTTCGACGTCTTCTCGCCGCGCACGATCTCGAGCAGGCGCATCACGTTGGCCGGCGAGAAGAAGTGCAGGCCGATCACGAATTCCGGCCGCTTGGTCGCCGACGCGATCTCGTCGACGTTCAGGTAAGACGTGTTGGACGCCAGGATCGCGCCCGGCTTGACGATGGCGTCGAGGCGCGCGAACACGTCCTTCTTGATGTCCATGCGCTCGAACACCGCCTCGATCACCAGATCGCAATCGGCGAGGTCTTCCAGCTTCAGCGAGCCGGTGAGCAGGCCCATGCGCTTCTCGACGTCGTCCATCGTGAAGCGGCCGCCCTTGGCGCTGCGCTCGTAATTGCCGCGCACGACTTTGAGGCCGCGATCGAGCGCGTCCTGCTTCACCTCGACGATGGTAACCGGGATGCCGGCATTGGCGAAGTTCATCGCGATGCCGCCGCCCATCGTTCCCGCGCCGATCACGCCGACCTTCTTGATCGCAATGGTCGGCGTGTCGTCGGGCACGTCGGGAATCTTGTTCGCCTGACGCTCCGCGAAGAAGGCATAGCGCTGCGCCGCAGACTGGTCGCCGGTCATCAGCTCCATGAAAAGCTTTCGCTCGGTCTTGAGCCCGTCCTCGAAGGTCGGCGAATTCACCGCCGCCTCGATGCATTGGATGTTGGCCTCGGGCGCCTTGAAGCCGCGGAACTTGCGCGCATTGGCTTTGCGGAAATTCGCGAAGATCTCGGGATGGCCTTGTGCCGCTTCGAGCTTGGCGTTGTTATCGCGCACCTTCTTGAGCGGCTTGTTCTCGGCCACGCATTTGCGCGCAAACGCGACGGCCGTCTCCTTGAGCTTGCCTTCGGGCGCCAGCTCGTCGACGAGGCCCATGTCGAGGCACTGCTTGGCGCCGACGTGCTGGCCGCTCGTGACCATCTCCAGCGCCTTCTCGACGCCGGCGATGCGCGGCAGGCGCTGCGTGCCGCCCGCACCGGGGAGCAGGCCGATGTTCACCTCGGGCAATCCGCATTTCGCGCTCGGCACCGCGACGCGGTAGTGCGCGCAAAGCGCCACTTCCAACCCGCCGCCGAGCGCCGTGCCGTGGATCGCGGCGACGACGGGTTTGGGGCTCTCCTCGATCTCCTTCTGGACGTCGAACAGGCTCGCGCCCTTCATCTGGCCGCCGAACTCGGAGATGTCGGCGCCGGCGATGAAGGTGCGCCCCTCGCAGATCAGCACGATCGCCTTGACGCCCGGATCGGCCTTGGCCTGGCGGAAGCCCTCGACGAGCCCGTCGCGCACGTTTGCCGACAGCGCGTTCACCGGCGGCGAGTTGAGCGTGACGATTGCGACCTCGCCGTCCTTCGAAAGATCTGTGACCGGATTGATGGCTGTCATGTCGTTGTGCCCTTCTCGTTCCTAGACAGTTTGTACGCAGACGCGCCGGTGCTGCCCTCATGCTTCGACAGGCTCAGCATGAGGGTTGGCTCAGGCCCTCACCCTGAGCTTGTCGAAGGGTGAGAAGCCGCGAGTCCGGCTGAACGCAATCACGCCGACAAAAAATCAGGCGCGGGCTGGAGAGTCGAGTCTGTTTGTGCCTGCCGCAGCGGAAGCACCGACTTGACCTTCCCCTTGTGGGGAGGTCGAAAAAGCGGCGAGCGTAGCGAGCCGGTTTTTCGGGTGGGGGAAAACGTCTCGCACCGGTCCCCCCACCCGAAAATCGCTTCGCGATTTTCGACCTCCCCACAAGGGGGAGGTAAAGAGGCAGGAGCACGACATGACCTATGAGCACATCACGGCCGGGATGGACGGTCCCATCCTCATCCTCACCTTGAACCGGCCCGACAAGCTCAATGCCTATACCGCGCAGATGGGAGCGGAGCTCGAGGACGCGTTCCGCCGTGCCGACGATGACGACGCCGTGCGCGTGGTCATCGTGACCGGCGCGGGGCGCGGCTTCTGCGCCGGCGCGGACATCTCGAGCGGCGCGGGCGCTTTCGACACGACCGGCGGCAAAGCGGTGATGTTCCAGGGGACCAAGGCGCGCGCGACCCCGGGCGGCTTCGTCCAGGCGATCTATGACTGCCGCAAGCCCAGCATCGCCGCAATCAACGGCGCGGCCGTCGGCGTCGGGATCACGCTGACCTTGCCGATGGACATCCGCATCGCTTCGGCCGACGCCAAGATCGGTTTCGTCTTCGCGCGCCGCGGCCTGGTGCCGGAAGCGGGCAGCGCCTGGTTCCTGCCCAGGCTGGTGGGCCTCGACCAGTCGCTGCGCTGGTGCCTGTCGGGCCGCGTCTTCGGGGCGGAGGAAGCGAAGGCGGGTGGCCTCGTCAGCGAGGTGCTCGCGCCGGATCGGCTCCTGGCCCGCGCCCGCGAGATCGCGCTGGAGATCGCCGACAACACCGCGCCCGTCTCCGTCGCGCTGACGCGTCACATGCTCTGGCAATATTCGACCGCCGCGCATCCCTTCGATCTGCTGAAAGTGGACGGCCCGGTGAACGTCGAGCTCGGCGCCGGAGCGGACGTGAAGGAAGGCGTCGCCGCGTTCTTCGAGAAGCGCCGGCCGAGCTTTCCCGGAAAGGTCTCGCGCGATATGCCGAAGAGCTACAAGCAGGCGCGCTGATGGAGAGGGTGCGCGCGGCACTGACGGCAGCGTTCGGCGCGGCTCCGATGGGTGCCGTGACGGCGGTCGCGGGTGGCGCCACCAGCGCCTCTCTCTTCCGGGCAGAGATAGGCGGGCGGCCTTATCTCGTGCGCTTCGAAGGCGAGCCAAGTCCCTTGCGCAATCCGCATCAATACGAATCCTTGCGCATCGCGGCAGACGCAGGCATCGCGCCGAAGCTTTTCCATGTCGACGAGAAGCACGGCATCGCGGTGATGGACTTCATCGAGCAACGGCCCTTGCGCGCCTATCCCGGCGGGGCCCAGGCGCTCGCCCGGGCCGTCGGCACGCTTCTGCGCCGGCTGCAGGAAACGCCGCTATTCCCCCACTTCGTCGACTATCCGGACATCGTCGCGCGCCTCTTCGCCCATGTACGCGGCACGGGCCTGTTCGCCGAAGGCCTGCTCGATGCGCATGCCGAGCGCCTCGCCCGGATCCAAGAGAGACTGGAGCGCGTGACGCCGGTCTCCGCTCACAACGACCCCAGCCCGCGCAACATCCTGTTCGACGGCGAGCGCCTGTGGCTGATCGATTGGGAGTCGGCCTATCGCAACGATCCGCTGGCCGATGTGGCGATCGCGCTCGACAATCTGGCGCCGTCGCCCGAGCTCGAGGACGTGCTGCTGCGTTCGTGGCTCGGCCGCGCGCCGGACGCTGCGTTGCGTGCGCGCCTCACACCCATCCGCGCGCTGACCCGGCTCTGGTATGCGGGCGTGCTGCTCAGCGCCTCGGCCACGATGCCGCACACGACGCCGGATGCGGACCTGTCCGCACCGACGCTGGCGCAGTTCCTGGAAGCCGTGCGCGAAGGCCGGCTGAAGCCCCGCACGCTCGAGACCGTACACACGATGGGCAAGATGTATCTCGCGGGATTTCTCTGCGGCGACGCGGTGCCGGCGCTCGACGCGATCTAAGCCCGCCCCAATGCCAGGTCGCTGACGAACGGATTGGTCTTCCTCTCCCAGCCGAAGGTCGACATCTGGCCGTGGCCGGGGACGAAGCGCATGTCGTCGCCCAAGGGCCAGAGCCGTCCGACGATGGCGTCGACGAGCTGCTGGTAGTTGCCGCGCGGCAGGTCGCAGCGCCCGATCGAGCCCCTGAACAGCACGTCGCCGACGAAGGCGAGCCTCGATGCCTCGTGGAAGAAGACGACATGGCCCGGCGTGTGGCCTGGGCAATGGCGCACGCCGAACTCGATCTCGCCGAACGAAACCGTGTCGCCGTCGGCGAGCCAGCGCGTGGGCATGCAGTTCTCCGCATCGCCGAAGCCCGGGCGGCGCGCGTTGCGGCCCAGCTCCTCGAGCAGGAAAAGGTCGTCCGTATGCGGACCTTCGACCGGCACGGCGAATTCGCGCGCGATCCTGGCCGCGCCGCTCGCATGGTCGAGATGGCCGTGGGTGAGGAGGACTTTCTCCAGGCTGAGGCCCTGCTCCGCCACCGCGCTCTTGAGTCGCTCGACCTCGCCGCCGGGATCGACCAGCACCGCCCGCCTGGTGCGCGTACACCACACCAGCGAACAATTTTGCTGGTAGGGCGTCACCGGCAGGATCTGGGCTTTGAGAGATGGCTCGCTCATTCGTTCTGCATAAAGCCCAGAGTTCGTAGCGTCCATGGCGGCAAAGCACGAGCCCTGGGTGTGGTTAACGATTGAGTGAAATATAATTACGCAAAACCGGGACCCGCTTGCCCATCTTTCGCTAACCGCCATGACCGAAATGACATGCCAAAAGCCTGGAGAATCAGCATGATTTCTTTGAAGCCGGGGGCAGCGTTCTGGTAAGCTGCACGGGAAATTGGGGAATGAAAGTGTACCAGGGCGTCATGCGAAGCCGCACGATCCGCGCGCTGTGCGCCGCGGGCCTGTTCGCACTTTGTGCGGGCGGCGCGCATGCGGATTCGTCTGCCCAGAAGACGACGGGCACGCCGCTCGACCTCACCGCCTACAACACCGCCGCCGATTTCGACTCCATCACCCCGCGTGTGCGGCTTGTCGGACAATTCGACCTCGGACCGGTCACCGCCATTCCGGGATTGGCGCTCGGCCCCGCGGAGCTCACGCGGACACCGTCAGGCCAGTCGCGCATCACGCTGCTCGACGGCGTGACGCTGGGCTTCGGCGCCGGCACGGATCTGGCGGGGCGTTTCAACACCTACGACGCGGCGGGCAGCACGGCGTATGACGGATTGTTCTTCTCAGCCTCTTCGGTGAACTCGCCTTATGCCTCGCTCACCAGCGGCGGCTCCTTCGTCGACGCGAAAGTCGACCTCGCCGACAATCTGCATCTCGATCTCGGCGCCTCCTCGCTGCCGCAAGGCTTCGGGACCTCGATGTCGCCCGGCCTGACGCTTGCCCGCATCGGCGGCGCGTCTCAGCCTTACGACACGCGCGACGCGAACTCGCTGCTCGCGGGCGTGTCGTGGGACGTGGCGCCCTGGGGCGGAATCGGCGTCGTCGCTTCGCAGACCGCCGAGCGCGACGGCGTGTTGGGCAATTTCGATCCGGCCGTGCGCAGCGCGGACACCCAGGCGCTCGGCGTCTCGGCGCGGCTGCAGCTCGGCGGCGGATGGATGACGACGGCCTCCTTCGCGCAGGCCATCACCAAGCTCGATCTGAAGCCCGGCTTCGGCGCGCAGGCGGCCGACGATGCGCGTTCGCGCTCCTTCGGGCTCGCGGTCGCCAAGCGCGGCCTGTTCGGCAACGACACGATGGGGCTCGCGGTATCGCGGCCCGCGCCCGGCATGGGCGGCACGGCCGATTTCGATCTCGTCTCGGGCATCGGCGCGCGGCCGCAGAACCTGCCCGACAACCTGCTCCTCGACGGCCAGTCGCCGGAGACCGATTTCGAGCTCGGCTATGTGACGACCTTCCTCGACGGTTCGGTCGCGCTGCAGACCAACGCCGCCTATCAGATGAATTTCGCGGGCCAGAGCGGCAACAACACGGTCTCCTTCCTGTCGCGCGCGAAGATCAAGTTCTAGAACAAACCGTCATCACCCGGTCGCGCGCTTTTTCGCGCGCGGTCCGGGTGACCCAGTTTCCTTCTTTCCTCTTGTTGCCGAATTGGATCGCCGTCCGTACGCTGTCGCCACGGACCCTGGCGGGCCGGGCGATGACGATTGTTTTGCGGGAATCCTCCGGGGGAATCTCGCCCGTCGTGGAAACATCACGATCGGTGCGGGAACCCGGTTTGCCTCCATACGTTGGCGTTGGTCGGGCCGGGCGTAAGCCGGCGGCGTCAACGCAAGCGGAGGGCCTATGAGGTGCTGGCTGTTCTTCCACTGCGATCTCGATTCCACACATCCCGAGGTGCATGAGGCCCTGCGCTTCGACAAGGTCGCCGACGATCTGGGCATCGATTTGAGCGTGCTAAAGCCGCGCGAGTTCGATCTCGTCGTCGACTCCAACCACGCCTGGTCCGCGACCTATGACGGCCGTGCCCTGCTGAAGCCCGACGCCATCATCTGCAGGACCGGCGCGGAGACGAGTTATTTCACCCTGGCCGTGCTGCGGCACTTCGAACGCCAGGGCGTGATGCTGATCAACGGCTCGCAGGCGATCGAGCAGGTCGCCGACAAGCTCCACACCCTGCAGATCCTGTCGCGCAGCGGCCTGCCGATCCCCAAAACGATCCTCGGCAAGTTCCCGGTCGACGTCGACCTGGTCGAGCGCGAGCTGGGCTTTCCGGTCGTCGTCAAGACGCTGAAAGGCACGCGCGGCGCCGGCGTCGTGCTGTGCAACGACCGTCTTCAGTTCAACGATCTCGCCGATCTCCTCGACGGCGCCAAGAGCGGCGCGGACTTTTTGTTCCAGCAATACATCAGCGCCAGCCATGGCCGCGACGTGCGCGTGCTGGTCGTCGACGGCAAAGCCGTTGCCGCGATGGAGCGGCGCTCGTCGGACGGCAGCTTCAAATCGAACATCTCGCTCGGCGGCCACGCGACGCGCTTCGACTTGCCGCCCGACATGGCCGGACTCGCCGTCCGCGTGGCGCGCGCCCTCGATCTGGACGTCGCGGGCATCGACATCCTGTTCGACACGGACGGCTATCGCATCTGCGAGGCCAACTCCTCGCCGGGCTTCCAGGCGCTCGAGCCGGCCTGCGGCATCAACGTACCCGAAATCGTCTTCGCCGCGGTGAAGAGAAGGCTGGAAAGCAAGAAGGTCCCGCGGCCCGCGATACTGCGCGGACTGGATGCTCTGTTGGGACGGCGGAAAAAGCGCAAGCCCGCGCGAAACCGCAGCGAGGCGCCGGCCGGCTACGGCATTTTCGATCCGATAAAATAGCGGGCCGCGCGGGTTTTTCTTTTCAGTGGACTTGGGCGAACGGGCTTGTATGTATGGGCCCTTCCCAAGCCAAGGAATCCCAAGAGCATGGCCGGTCCGCAATACGTCTATGTGATGAAGGGTCTGTCGAAGACCTATCCCGGCGGCAAGCAGGTGCTCAAGGACATCTGGCTGTCGTTCTATCCCGGCGCCAAGATCGGCATCGTCGGCGTCAACGGCTCGGGCAAGTCGACGCTCATGCGCATCATGGCGGGCATGGACAAGGAGTTCACTGGCGAGGCCTGGGCCGCGGACGGCATCCGCACCGGCTACCTGCCGCAGGAGCCGCAGCTCGATCCGACGAAGAACGTGCGCGACAACGTGATGGAGGGCGTGGCGAAGAAGAAGGCGCTCGTCGATCGCTTCAACGAGATCGCCGCCAACTATTCCGACGAGACCGCGGACGAGATGTCGCGCCTGCAGGACGAGATCGAGGCGCAGGGATTGTGGGATCTCGACAGCCAGGTCGACCAGGCGATGGACGCGCTGCGCTGCCCCGACGGCGACGCCGACGTGGCCACGCTCTCCGGCGGCGAGAAGCGCCGCGTCGCGCTGACCAAGCTGCTGCTCGACGCGCCCGACATCCTGCTCCTCGACGAGCCGACCAACCATCTCGACGCCGAGTCGGTGCAGTGGCTCGAGCATACGCTGCGCGAATACAAGGGCTGCGTCATCCTCGTCACCCACGACCGCTACTTCCTCGACAACGTCACGTCGTGGATCCTCGAGCTCGACCGCGGCAAGGGCATTCCGCACGAGGGCAACTACTCGTCGTTCCTCGGCGTGCAGGAGAAGCGCCTGCACCAGGAAGGCGCGGAAGCCGCCGCGCGCGAGCGCGAGCTCGCCCGCGAGCGCGAATGGATCGCCTCTTCGCCCAAGGCGCGCCAGGCGAAATCCAAGGCGCGCATCAACGCCTATGAGGAGCTGCTGGCGAAAAGCCAGGAGCAGCGCTCCGGTCCGGCGCAGATCCTCATCCCGATCTCGGAGCGTCTCGGCTCTCTCGTCGTCGAGGCCGAGGGCCTGTCGAAGGCCTATGGCGACCGGCTGCTGTTCGAGAACCTCGAGTTCAAGCTGCCGCCCGGCGGCATCGTCGGCGTCATCGGCCCCAACGGCGCGGGCAAGACGACGTTGTTCCGTATGCTGACGGGTCAGGAGAAACCGGATGCGGGCAGCTTGCGCATCGGCGATACGGTGCATATGGGCTATGTCGACCAGTCGCGCGACGACCTCGATCCCAACAAGACGGTGTGGCAGGAGATATCGGGCGGCACCGACATCCTGGAGTTCGGCAAGACCAAGATGAACTCCCGCGCCTATGTCGGCGCGTTCAACTTCAAGGGCGGCGACCAGCAGAAGAAGCTCGGCCAGCTCTCCGGCGGCGAGCGCAACCGCGTGCACCTGGCCAAGATGCTGAAATCGGGCTCGAACCTGCTGCTCCTCGACGAGCCGACCAACGACCTCGACGTCGAGACCCTGCGCGCGCTTGAACTTGCTTTGGAAGAGTTCGCGGGCTGCGCCATGATCATCAGCCATGACCGCTGGTTCCTCGACCGCATGGCGACGCACATGCTGGCCTTCGAAGGCGACAGCCACGTCGAATGGTTCGAGGGCAATTTCCAGGACTACGAAGCCGACAAGAAGCGCCGCCTCGGCATCGATGCGGATCAGCCGCATAGGATCAAGTACAAGAGGTTCGCGCGGGCGTGAGGGCCGGCCTGCCGGTTCGCGTGGGTTTAATTTTCCGGACAGCCGTGATTGGTGGCGGCGGCACGAAAAAACGCGCTACTATACCCCTGATAGCAACGTCCGTTGCTTTCCGCGCGCATCCCGTCGCTTGGGTGAGCAATGCAATGCGCCGGGCATCGAACCAACAATCAGGGGGAGCGGCTCTCATGAATACGAAACTGGCACTTGCTGCGCTTTTTATTGCGGCATCGGCGACCGGGGCATGTGCAAAGTCAATCAACATATGCTTCCCGGGCTACCCGAACGGCATCGACATTACCACGACCAAAGGTTCGATCTATGTCGCGGGTACCGGCACGGGCTCGATCTCCGGCATCTTCGCCGGTGTTGAGGCGCGCGCCGGAGCCTCGAAATATTTCATCCTTTCCACCAATCAGGGCGGCCCGGATCAGGCGACATTCTACATGATCCAACTGCCTCTGGCCGACGGCAACGCGGCTTATGTCTACAACAGCACCAACGGCTCCAGCCTCACGAACACATTCTCCGGCACGTACAATCTCGGGACACCCGACAGCTGCTAGTTCGGAGAATCGGGCGGCAAAGTTCCAAAGCTCTTAGAGAGGTCTAGGTTTTGGAAGAAGCATATCCCGCGTTTGCGAGGTAGTTTGCGCCTTCGTTGGGTGTGATGGTGTCTACGAGTTGACCGATGTGTCGCCAGGCGTCTGGGATGGAGCGCTTGCACATGCCGGCGTTCGAGGGCGACAGCCACGTCGAATGGTCCAGGGCAATTTCTAGGACTACGAAGCCAACAAGAAACACCGCCTCGGCATCGACGCGGATCAGCCGCACCGGATCAAGTACAAGAGGTTCGCGCGGGCGTGACTATTGTTTCCCCATGGTCCGGCCTCTAGTCGTTCGGCCAACCTATTTCCTGCCAGTCGATTCGCGCTTTCGGCGGAGGGAGCAAATTGTCGAACGCGGGATGCAAATGACACTTCGAGACTAAATCTAACTTCGACTCCAAATCCTGCGCCTCGCTGGCGGTTTCCATCGAAACTTCGCGCGGGATTTTGTCGCCTTGGATAACTGAGCCGTTCAGTTCGAAGAACTCGATATCGGAAACGACGGCCTGATTGTCTTTGTTTCGAAAAACGTATTCGACGGCAAATCTATCTCCATCAATGGAATACAAATCGACAGATCGGACCGCGCTGCTGGACTTCAACACGCGATGAATACACTGGGCAGCCGGCATGGCTGCGATGGGAAGGGCCGGCAAAGGATCGGCCAGCACGGATTCTGAGCCGAGGAAAACAACGACGGCAAGAAAGACGCTGCGACGGCACCTCATCGTGCTTTTCTCAATGCCAAGCAGGGCGTTACTTCGCCGGTCCGCCGTTCTTCATCTGCACCGTGAGCTGGTTCAGGTGCTGCACCAGCGCGGGGATGCTGCCGTTGTGCTGGCTGAGGAACGCGCTGAACTGGTCGCGCTCCTCGATCGACAGCCACACGCCCGCGACCGAGACGTCGATCACCACCAGGCGCCCGCTCTCATTGGCGACGCGGAAATCGACCTCGAGCGGCTGCTGGCTGGAATCGGACGGATCGATCATCTGCGTCTTGACGATGGTGTCGCCGGGGTTGGGTTCGCTCGAGCCGGTCACCTTCAACGTCTGGCCGGTGTATTGCGACAGGCGCGATTGATAGACCGCTTCGGCATATTGCCTGAACGAGGCGTCGAAGGCGGCGATGTCGGACGGCGAGGCGCTGCGCCGCGCGGCGCCGAGCGTGAACTTCGACACGCGGTTGATGTCGGTCAGGCCCTCCAGGAACGTCTGGAACTGCGCGTTGCGCTGGGCGGCGCCGATCCCGCGGCTGTTGAGGATCTGAAGCCCCTTGTCGATGTTGACCGCCACGAAGCTTTCCGCCGGCGACGCCGCGGCGGCGGGCCCGGCCATGGCCGGCGCGAGAAGAAGGGCGCCGAAAGCAGCCCGGCGTATCCAAACAAGCATGGACGAAAATTTAGACATCGCGCGCAATCCTGTTCCTGCATGGAAAGCCTTAAGCCTAGGGATCGTTCCGGTGGCTTGTGGCAAGTTCAAGGCAACGTATCAGAGATCGGGCAAATTTTCCTTGGTCACGCGGCCGTTGCGGATCTCGTTTTCGCGGTACTGGCGATAAAGGCTGCGGGTCGTGGCGTAGAAATCGACCGAACCGCGCTCGATTCCCTCGATCGAATCGAGGTTGCGCGCGCGCAGGTCGATGACCTTGAAATATTCGCGCCCCGTCTGCCACCAGATGTGCTGCTTGAAGCGCAGCCACGTCATCGGATCCAGCCCGATATCGACGCCGCGCCCGGTGAGGTCGCGCGGCGAGCTCGGTCCCAGCACGGGCAGCATCAGATAAGGGTCGTTGCCCACGCCCCACACGCCCAGGGTCTGGCCGAAATCCTCGGCATGGTTGGGCATGTCGAAGTGGGACGTCGCCGGGTCGAACAGACCGCCCAGCCCGATGGTCGTGTTCACGGTGAAACGCGCAAAGGTCTCGCCCGCGCGCTTGCGCTCGCCCTGCAGCACGTCGTTGGCGAAGGTCACCGGCAGGTCGAGGTTTTCCAGCAGGTCGTGAATCCGCTCTCGGCCGAATTCGGGGACCGCTTCGTTGTACATGCGCGCCGTCCGCGCCAGGAACATGCGGTCAAGGTCTTGATTGAGTGCGAAGATCTGGCGGTTCGTAGGCTCGTAGGGGTCGCCCGGATCGGGCGCCTGGCCCGCGGGCGCGGTGGCACAGCCGGCCAGCGCAAGGCCGAACGCCGCTACCAATGCCGCTTTCAACGTATGCATGTGCCCCTTCCCCGCGCGCCTTATGCCTCCAGCCGCGCGGAGGATCAACCGCATTGCATAATCATATAAAGATATGTTTATATGATGCATGGAAAAGCTCGTGACCATGCTGCGCGCCGCGGGGGATCCCACGCGCTTGCGCCTTCTGCTCCTGCTGCGCCAGGCCGAGCTCACGGTCAGCGAGCTGATCGAGATCGTGGGCCAGAGCCAGCCGCGCGTCTCGCGGCATCTCAAGCTCCTTTGCGACGCGGGGCTGATCGAGCGCTTCAAGGAAGGGAGCTGGGTGTTCTACCGCGCCGCCGATCTGGGCGCGGGCGCCGAGCTCGGCCGCGCGCTCACCGCCCTTGCCGAGACCTCCGCGCTCGAAGCCGATCTGCAGCGCCTCGCCCATGTGCGCGAGGCGCGCGCCGCGGAAGCCGCCGCCTACTTCAAGGCCAACGCCGCGGAGTGGGAGCGCATCCGCGCGCTGCACGCCCCCGACAAGGACGTCGAGGACGCGATCGCGCGTCACATGTCGTCCACGGCGATCGAGCATCTGCTCGACGCGGGCACCGGCACGGGGCGCATGCTCGAATTGCTCGGGCCCCAGGTGAAGCGCGCCGTGGGCCTCGACGTGAGCCCTGAGATGCTCGCCATCGCGCGCGACCGGCTGATGCGCGCGGGGCTCACGCAATGCCAGGTGCGGCTGGGCGACACCTATCGCCTGCCCTTCCCCAATGGCGGCGCGCTGACCGGCTTCGACGCGGTGCTGTTCCATCAGGTGCTGCACTATCTCGACGATCCGGGTGCTGCGGTCGCCGAGGCCGCGCGCGTGATGCGCGCCGGCGGCAAGATGCTGATCGCGGATTTCGCGCCGCATGCGCTGGAGTTCCTGCGCACCGATTTCGCGCATCGCAGGCTCGGCTTCTCCGACCGCGAGGTGCAGAGCTGGTTCCAGGCGGCGGGCCTGAAGGCGCAGGCCAGCGAGACGATTCAGGCGCAAAAGTCCAAGGAAAAGCTCACGGTGAAGCTGTGGCTCGCCACCGCGCTTCCCCGCGCGCGCGCGGAGGCCGCATGAGCCTCAAAGCCATGCTCGCGGGCGAGCGGCCCATCAAGGTGTCGTTCGAGTTCTCGCCGCCCAAGACGCCGCAGGCCGAAGAGCAGCTGTGGCAATCGATCCGCAAGCTCGAACCGCTCAAGCCCGCCTTCGTGTCGGTGACCTATGGCGCGGGCGGATCGACGCGCGAGCGCACCCACGCCACCGTCAAGCGCATGGTGCAGGAGACCGCGCTCAGCCCGGCCGCGCATCTGACCTGCGTGTCGTCGCCGCGCGCCGAGATCGACGAGATCGTCCAGGCCTATTGGGACGCGGGCGTGCGCCACATCGTGGCGCTGCGCGGCGACATGCCCGACATGGCGGGGCGCTATGCGGCGCATCCGGACGGCTACGCCTCGACGCCCGAATTGATCCGGGGCATCCGCCGCGTCGGCGATTTCGAGGTCAGCGTCTCGTGCTATCCCGAGCGCCATCCCGATTCAAAATCCTTCGGCCACGACATCGATCTGCTCAAGGAAAAGGTCGACGCCGGTGCTGTGCGCGCCATCGGCCAGTTCTGCTTCGACAGCGACACCGTCACCAGGCTGCGCGACAACGCCGTGGCCGAGGGCATCTCGGTGCCCATCATCCCGGGCCTGATGCCGACGACGAACTTCAAGGGCGTGACGCGCATGGCTGAGCGCTGCGGCGCGCAGGTTCCCGCGTGGCTTTCGCGGCTCTATGACGGCCTCGACGACAATCTCGAGGCGCGCCGCATCGTCGCGGCCGCGGTCCTGGCCGAGCAGGTCGACGAGCTGCACGCGCGCGGCTTCGACCAGTTCCATTTCTACACGCTGAACCAGTCCGACCTCACCTTCGCGGCCTGCCGCCTTCTGGGATTACCTGCATGAGCTTCGACCGCGCATCCCGCATCCAGTGGCTGATCGAAGAAGCCAAGAAACGCGTGCTCGTCCTCGATGGCTCGTGGGGCGTGGTGATGCAGGGCTATCGCCTGAGCGAAGACGATTTCCGGGGCAAGCGTTTCGCCGGCCACAACACCGAGCTGAAAGGCGACAACGACCTGCTCACGCTCACGCGTCCCGACATCGTGCGCGAGATCGGCAACGCCTATATTGCCGCCGGCGCCGACATCATCGAGACCAACACCTTCACCTCGACCGAGACCAGCCAAGCCGATTACGGCCTCGCCCATCTGGTGGGCGAGCTGAACCAGGAAGGCGCGCGGCTGGCGCGCGAGATCTGCGACGCAGCGAGCACGTCGTCGCGGCCGCGCCTCGTCGCCGGCGTCATCGGCCCTGCCAACCGCACCGCCTCGATCTCGCCCGACGTGAACGATCCGGCCTATCGCAACATCACCTTCGACGATCTCAAGCGCACCTATTTCGAGGCCGCGTGCGGGCTGATCGGCGGCGGCTCGGACATAATCATGGTCGAGACCGTGTTCGATACGCTCAACGCCAAGGCCGCGATCTTCGCGATCGAGGAGGCGTTCGACGAGCTCGGCGAGCGGCTGCCGGTGTGGATCTCCGGCACGATCACCGATCTTTCGGGGCGCACGCTCACCGGCCAGACGCCGGAAGCGTTCTGGCACTCGGTCCGGCACGCGAAACCCTTCGCCGTCGGCCTCAACTGCGCGCTGGGCGCCAAGGAGCTTCGACCCTATATCGCCGAGCTTTCGAACGCCGCCGACACGCTGACCAGCGCGCACCCCAATGCCGGCCTGCCCAACGAGTTCGGCGGCTATGACGACACGCCTGAGAACATGTCCGCGCTGATGGGCGAGTTCGCGCGCTCCGGCCTCGTCAACATCGTCGGCGGCTGCTGCGGCACAACGCCGGAGCATATCAAGGCCTTCGCCGAAGCGGTCGAGGGCGTCGTGCCGCGTCAGGTGCCGGAAAAGCCCCGCACTATGCGCCTCTCCGGTCTCGAGCCGTTCACGTTCACGCCCGAGCTCAATTTCGTCAATGTCGGCGAGCGCACGAACATCACCGGCTCCGCCAGGTTCCGCAAGCTGATCGCGGCCGACGACTACGAAGGCGCGCTGGAGATCGCGCGCGGCCAGGTCGAGAACGGCGCCCAGATCATCGACGTCAACGTCGACGAGGGTCTGATCGATTCCGAGGCCGCGATGCGCCGCTTCCTGCTGATGGCCGCGGGCGAGCCCGACATCTCCCGCGTGCCGGTGATGATCGACAGCTCGAAATGGAGCGTGATCGAGGCCGGCCTCAAATGCGTGCAGGGCAAGGGCATCGTCAATTCCATCTCGCTGAAGGAAGGCGAGGCCGCGTTCATGGAGCGCGCCAAGACGATCATGCGCTATGGCGCCGCCGTGGTGGTGATGGCCTTCGACGAGCAGGGCCAGGCCGACACGCGTGCGCGCAAGATCGAGATCTGCCGCAGAGCCTATGACGTGCTGGTGAACGGAATCGGCTTCCCGCCCGAGGACATCATCTTCGACCCCAACATCTTCGCGGTCGCGACCGGCATCGAGGAGCACAACGAATACGGCCTGGCCTTCATCGAGGCGACCAAGGTCATCCGCGAGGAGATGCCGCTGACCCACGTCTCCGGCGGCGTGTCGAACTTCTCCTTCTCGTTCCGCGGCAACGATACGGTGCGCGAGGCGATGCATTCGGTGTTCCTGTTCCACGCCATCAAGGCGGGGATGGATATGGGCATCGTCAACGCGGGCCAGCTCACCGTCTATCAGGATATCCCCACGCCCCTGCGCGAGGCGATCGAGGACGTGCTGTTCAACCGCCGCGCGGATGCGACCGAACGCCTGCTCGGCATCGCCAAGCAGTACAAGAAGGACGGCACGGCGGCCGAGGTCGAGGACGCGGCGTGGCGCAGCCTTTCGGTCGACGAGCGGCTCACGCATGCCTTGGTCCACGGCATCGACGCCTATGTGGTCGAGGACACCGAGGCCGCGCGGCTGGCCGCGACCCGCCCGCTCGACGTCATCGAAGGCCCGCTGATGACGGGCATGAACGTCGTCGGCGACCTGTTCGGCTCGGGCAAGATGTTCCTGCCGCAGGTCGTCAAATCCGCACGCGTGATGAAGAAGGCCGTCGCCCATCTCTTCCCCTTCATGGAAGCCGAGCAGGCGAAGAACGCCACGCGCGAGCCCGCGGGCCGCATCGTCATGGCCACGGTCAAGGGCGACGTCCACGACATCGGCAAGAACATCGTGGGCGTGGTCCTTCAGTGCAACGGCTATGAGGTGATCGACCTGGGCGTCATGACGCCGACGCAGAAGATCCTCGACACCGCGCGCGAGAGACAAGCGAACATCATCGGGCTGTCGGGCCTGATCACGCCCTCGCTCGACGAGATGTGCCATGTCGCGGCCGAGATGGAGCGCCAGGGCTTCGACATCCCGCTGCTCATCGGCGGCGCCACGACCAGCCGCGTGCACACCGCCGTCAAGATCGATCCCAACTACCGCCGCGGACAGACGGTTTACGTCGCCGACGCGTCGCGCGCGGTTGGCGTCGCTTCCAGCCTGCTCAGCAAGACCGCGAGAAGCGAGTTCTCGGCCCAGGTGCGGCGCGAATACGAAGAGGTCGCCCGCGCGCACGCCGCGCGCACCGGCCCCACGCGGCGGCTTTCGCTGTCCGACGCCCGCGCCAACAGGGAGAAGATCGACTGGGCCGCCTACGTGCCGCCGAGCCCAAGCTTTTTCGGCGTGCGCAGCTATGGGCCTTACAGCCTCGCCGAGCTCGCGCCTTATATCGACTGGACGCCGTTCTTCCAGACCTGGGAGCTGGTGGGGCCCTATCCCGCGATCCTCGCCGACGACAAGGTCGGCGCCGCCGCGCGCGCGCTCTTCGCCGACGCGCAGAAGATGCTGGAGAAGATCGTGGCCGAAGACTGGCTGACCGCGAAGGCCGCGGTCGGCTTCTGGCCCGCGAACGCCGAGGGCGACGACATCCTCGTCTTCGGCGACAAGGCGCGAAAATTCCCGCTTCACACGCTGCACACGCTGCGCCAGCAGATGCCGCGCGAGGCCGGGCGTGCCAATCTCGCGCTCGCCGATTTCATCGCGCCCAGGGGGACGGCGGATTTCATCGGCGGCTTCGCGGTGACGGCGGGACTGGGCGAAGAGGCGCATATCAAGCGCTTCGAGGACGCCCATGACGACTACAGCGCCATCCTGCTGCGCGCGCTCGCCGACCGTTTCGCGGAAGCCTTCGCCGAGCGCCTGCACGAGCGCGTGCGCAAGGAACTTTGGGCCTATGCGCCGGACGAGCATCTCACCAATGACGAGCTGATCAAGGAAGCCTATCGCGGCATCCGCCCCGCGCCCGGCTATCCCGCGCAGCCCGACCACAGCGAGAAGGGCACGCTGTTCAAGCTGCTCGACGCCGAGGCCCGCGCCGGGATCAGGCTGACCGAGAGCTTCGCGATGTGGCCGGGGTCGTCCGTGAGCGGATTATATTTTTCGCACCCCAAGAGCCGCTATTTCGGCATCGGCAAGATCGAGCGCGACCAGGTCGAGGACTACGCGAAACGCAAGGGCTGGAGCGTCGCGGAAGCGGAGCGCTGGCTGGCGCCGATCCTGAACTACGATCCGCGCGCGGCCGCGGCGGCGTGAGATTTGTTTCGAGTTAGTCACTTTCTCGAATCCATCGTGGTTTGATATTTATTGGACGAGCGGACCCCAATTGCACGGCCCGCTACTGGGGGCAAATCATGAAAGCGCGATTTCTTTTGCTGGCCTTCGCCTTGCTGATAGCGGCCGACCGTCCAGCGAGCGCCAGGATATATATCGAACCACTTCAGCCCGTGTTGGCACAACAGCAGAAAATTGGCGGAGGGCGTTACATCGCCTATCCGGTTTCGCTGGCGCGAGGAAACACGATCCACGTGGAAGCTAAAATTCACGGCGGCTTAGACAATGCAATTCAGTTGCTTCTGGTGAATTTGGAGAACTACCAGCTTTTTTCCGCGGGGCGCCAGTTCAACGTGTGGCCCAAGGGGTCGCCAAGAATCGCGGGAAGAGGTTTCTATTCTTTCACAGCGCCGCAGCCGGACGTCTACTATATCGTGCTCGACAACAGAAAAAACCTGTTCGCGCGCGACTTCACTCTGAGGATTAACAAAGATGATGGCACTACGACGGAAAGCTCAAGGCAACTCTACGCGCTTTATAGCGCTCGCTACCAAGCTCTAAAGAAGTTGTTTGTTTTCCCCGATTTCGACATCACTTTCAGATCGTGTGGCACGGTCAATTCGTTTTCGAATCCGAATATCACGATTTGCTCCGAATTACTCGATGAGGCCCAACAAAGACAGATTCCCGGGGTAGAGCTTTGGATATTTTCGCATGAAGTGGCTCACAGCCTGTTGAATCTTTGGCGCTATCCCGATTTCGATAACGAGGACAGCGCGGACCAGTTTGCCACCGTGCTTCTCATGTTGCTCGGACGTGATGATGCGGCGCTTCAGGCTGCCCAATGGTGGGCGGGTCAGGATTCGAGATCTGAAGCGAACCAGAAACTGATTTCGGACGATCCACACAGCCTTTCGGTGCAGCGAGCGCGCAACATACTCAAGTGGCTAAATCGTAAAGACGATCTCGAACAGCGGTGGCTTCGTCTCCTTGTGCCGAATATGACCACTTCTCTGTTGCAAAGAATGTCCACGCATATTGCCGCACATCCTGCTCCCAATCACGCTGATGCGGCCATCGCGCAGGAAATCAGAGACGAGTTGAACAAGCGAGAACACCGCTGATACCGAGCGCTATGTTCCACGCGTGGCTACGCGCCGGCCCGGGCCGATTGAAATTCGCCCTGTTGCGCGAGAAGCGCCGCCGTATCGAAGAACGTCTGCGCTTCCAGGATTTTGCCGTCGCGGACCCGCCAGCGAAATGCCGTCTCTATGATGAAGGGCTTGCGGTCCCGTTCGCGCCCGCCGGGCGGGAGATAGCTGCCGTAGACATCAAACAGACCCCAGACGATTTCGCCCTGCGACATGATCTCCTTCGCCTCGTATCGCTGGAAGAAATACCGGGTCGATAGTTTCGACAGAAGGGCCACGACACTGGCCTTGCCCTCGTAAACGCCGCCGAAGCGAAACACGCCGCTTTCAAGGGTGGAAGCGGATTTCCAGACGACGTGCTCGTCGAGCGCCTCACGGGCCGGTTCGAGGTTCGCCTCTCCCCACGCCTCGAGGACGGTTTTCATGAGTTGTTCTGCAGGAGTCATTGGGGTTGCCGCGACGGGTAGCCTCCAGCTTAGCCCGAATGGAATTATCGACGGGTTAACCGTGGCGCTCGGTCGCATCACCGAGCTCGACGAAAAAAAACGATCTGAGGACAATACGGTCCTTGAACCGTCACGGTCGAATCCCCATTTCGCCTAAATCCCCACGATTGCGAAGGAAGCCGAGGCGGGCCGGAAACCCCGCACAGCAGGCCTGTGTTCCTGCGTGACCGTTCGTTCACGCCAGAGCCCTGCAAAAAAATCTCCGCCGTGATGCGATGCACAATCGCGCGCTGGCGCGGCGTTTCGAAAAACGCCGTTCGCATGGGCGGCGGAGCCATGCCCGAAACGCGCACAAAAAGCGCGTCGCGGTTCTGTACAGAAGATCGAACGTTCAAAGGAAGCGTGCCTTTTTTTTTGAACCGCGCTGCCCTCATGCTTCGACAGGCTCAGCATGAGGGACTGCAGCAGCGAGCTCGCTCTCTCATTCCCTCACCCTGAGCTCGTCGAAGGGTGAGGGGCCGCTAGCTCGGCGCGCCGAAACCGCCGCCGCCGGGGGTCTCGATCTCGATGGCGTCGCCCGGCGCGACCTCCGCCTCGTCGCGGCCTTTCAGGCGCACGCGCTCGCCGTTCGCGCGGATCAAGGTCGTGATTCCGCGCGCGCCGGGGTGGCCGCCTTCGAGGCCGAACGGGTCGGTGTCGCGGCGGGTGGAGAGGATCGCGGCCGTCATCGCCTCGCGGAAACGGATACGCCGGCGCGCGCCACAGCCGCCATGATGTCTGCCCGCGCCGCCGGAGCCGTGGCGGATGGAGAACGCCTCCACGATCACGGGATAACGGTCCTCCAGCACTTCCGGATCGGTGAGGCGCGAATTGGTCATGTGCGTGTGCACGCAGGCACGTCCGTCGAAATCGCGGCCCGCGCCCGCGCCGCCGCAGATCGTCTCGTAATACTGAAGCCGTGCATTGCCGAAAGTGAGGTTGTTCATCGTCCCCTGGCTCGCGGCGAGCACGCCAAGGCACCCGAACAGCGCGTCGACCACCGCCTGGCTCGTCTCGACATTGCCGGCGGCGACGGCGCCGGGCGGACGCGGGCGCAGCATCGAGCCGTCGGGCACGACGATCTCGAGCGGCCTGAGGCACCCGGCGTTCATCGGGATGTCGGAATCGACGAGGCAGCGGAAGACATAGAGCACCGCGGCCTTCGTCACCGAGCCCGGCGCGTTGAAATTGTTCGCCGCCTGCGCGCTCGTGCCGGTGAAATCGATGCGGGCCGAGCGCTGAGCGCGGTCGACCCTGACCGCGACGCGGATGATGGCGCCGCCGTCCATCGGCATCTCGAACGCGCCGTCCTTCAGGGCTTCGATGACTTTGCGCACCGAGGCTTCGGCGTTGTCCTGAACGTGGCGCATATAAGCCTCGACGACGTCGATTCCGTGCTGGGCGCAGGCATGGCGCAGGCCGTCGGCGCCTTTCGCGCAGGCGGCGGCCTGTGCCTTGAGGTCGGCGATGTTCTGCTCGGGATTGCGCGCGGGCCAGGCGCCGCCGTCCAGCACCGCGCGCACCGCGCGCTCGTCGAACGCGCCGTCGCGCACCATGACCTGGCCGTCGAAGAGGATGCCCTCCTCGGCGATATCCTTGGAGAAGGGCGGCATCGAGCCCGGCGTGATGCCGCCGATATCGGCGTGGTGGCCTCTGGAGGCGACGAAGAAGCGCCGCGCGCCGTCGACGAAGACCGGCATCACCACCGTGATGTCGGGAAGATGCGTGCCGCCGTCATAGGGCGCGTTGCTGACGAAGACGTCGCCCTCGCGCATGTGCTCATGTTTGCGCATGATCGCGGTGACGCAATCGCCCATCGAGCCCAGATGCACCGGCATGTGCGGCGCGTTGGCGATCAGCGCGCCGTCGCGGTCGAAGATCGCGCAGGAGAAATCGAGCCGCTCCTTGATGTTCACGCTGGCGGCGGTGTTCTGCAGCGTCACGCCCATCTCCTCGGCGATCGCCATGAAGAGGTTGGCGAAGACCTCGAGCAGCACGGGATCGACCTCGGTCCCGGCTTTCGCGGCCGCGGCACGGGCCACGCTGCGCGTGAGGATCACCGCGCGCGACGGCGTCATCTCAGCCCGCCAGCCGGGCTCGACGACGATCGTCTGATGCGGCTCGATCAGAAGCGCCGGGCCTTCGACGCTCTCGCCGCTCGCGAGCGCCTCGGAGCGGCGGACCGCCGCGTCGTGCCAGGCGCCTTGGGAGAAGAAGCGATGATCTCCTCCCCCGCTTTGCGGGGGAGGTGCCGAGCGAAGCGAGGCGGAGGGGGTGGCGCCGCCCCCCCCCCCCCGGAGCGGGGCC
>Ga0265318_10000501_pt1 | contig 28669 bp, 27 predicted proteins | sample 4821metaG_FD_192431 | JGI IMG/M metagenome (GOLD analysis project Ga0265318, IMG submission 192431) | Rhizosphere microbial communities from Carex aquatilis grown in University of Washington, Seatle, WA, United States - 4-8-21 metaG | ecosystem: Host-associated > Plants > Roots > Rhizosphere >... | reverse complement strand
AGCAGCGGCCGAGTGCTGCATCGCCGGTGGCCGTCGACGCACGCTGATCGGGCCGGAGCGGCGCCGATCTTCTCCAAAAGGCGACGTCCGTCAAGGAACGTCGCTCCGCAATGCGCGACCCTGACGCTCCGAAACGACAGCAAGTCAGCATGAGTAAAACCGCACCTGAGCGCCGCAGCGTCGCCTCGTGGTCGTCGCTGGAGCCATACGCCCAGCTGCTGCGGGCGCTGCTGCCTCGGCTCACCAACCTCGCGGTGTTCAATGCGCGCGGCGAGCTGCATTGGGCCGGTGAGATGGCCATCGGGTCTGACCTGTCCCAGGCCGTCATCAGCTCGCTGGAGGCGGCGGCGCGCACGGCCGACAGCCACGGGGAAACCTGCTCCGTGGCCGGCGAGCCCGCGTACCTGTTCTGGCTGCGCCGCGACGACGAACCGGGAGAGCTCAAGCCTTTTGCGCTGGTCGCGATCGTCTGCCGCTCCGCGGACGGCGAGCAGCGCACGTTCTCCTTCGTGCAGTCCCTGGTGCGGCCGGCGATCGAATGCCTGCGCCGCGAGCTGCTCGCACGCGACGAGATCCTGAACCTGCACAGCTCGCTGATCGAGCAGGACAACGATCTCGAGATGCTGCTGTCGGTCTCCGGCAGCACGGCGGACGCGAAGCCGGAGAGCGCGACCGACCTGAAGGCGCTGGTCGTGAGTGCCACCGCGCACCTGAAGGTCGGCATGGCCGCCCTGATCATTCCCGAGAAGGGCATCGCGCTGGTGCATACGGCCCCGAATTCCACGCTGGACAACGCGCTGCTGGCGCGCGCGCACCGGCACCTGCTGTCGATGGCCCAGGTGCGCCGCAAGGCAGCCATCGTCAACAAGCTGGTGCTGCAGGTCGGGCCGGACCCGGTGAACTATCGCGTGCTGGCATGCCCGATCCCGCGTTCCGACGGTCGCTGCATGGGAGTGCTGGCGCTGTTCCGGGCGGACACGGCTCCCGAATTCACGCCGCACCATGCGCGCCTGACAGAGCTGCTCGCGCGCCGCGTCGCCTCGATCATCGCCCATAGCTACGACGCGCTGACCGGGCTGCTGACGCGCCCCGCGTTCGAGGAGCGCGTACGTGCCGTGCTCGAGGAGCGCGAGAGCACTCAGAGCTGGTGGAGCGCGTTGTCCATCGACATCAACCGCCTGCATGTGATCAACGAGAATTTCGGCATGCACATGGGCGATCGGGTAATCGGCCTGCTCGGCGAACTGATCCGCGAGCGCATTCCGCCGCGTGCGCTCGCCGCCCGCATCTCGGGCGACCGGTTCGCGATCCTGCTGCCGGCCGGCTTGGGAGATGCCGCGAAATTCGCCGAGTCGCTGCGCATCGGCGCCGAATCGGTCGGTGCCGGCATCGGCGACGGCAAGATGCCGGTCTCGATCAGCATCGGGGTATCGTCAGTCGAGCCGCGCTCAAAGGAATTCGTGCATGCGTTCGCGGCGGCCGAGACGGCCTGCAAGGCCGCGAACGATCGTGGCCGCAACCGCGTCGAGGTCTACCAGGAAGCCGACGAAAGCATCGTGCGGCGATTCACCGACATCAATCTGGTCAGCGATCTGCGCAGCGCGATCACGGAGAACCGCCTGCATCTGAATGCGCAGATGATCGTGCCGCTGGGCGGACACAACGGCGCACCGCATTTCGAGATCCTGCTGCGGATGCTGGCCGAGAACGGCGAGATCGTCGGGCCCGATCACTTCATGTCGGCGGCCAACCGCTACCAGCTCATGCCCACCATCGACCGCTGGGTCATCGGGCATGCGATCGAGATGCTGCAGCCCCATGCGGAGCTGCTGCGTCAGAGCTCGATCGTGTTCACGATCAACTTCTCGGGGCAGTCGCTGCAGGACGCGGAGTTCACCGAGCACGTGGCACGCCTGATAGAAGAGAGCGGATTGCCGCCATCCTCGCTGTGCTTCGAGCTGACCGAGAGCGCTGCGATCGGCAACCTTGTCCGGGCCGAGGCACTGATGCGCCGGCTGCGCAAGCTGGGCTGCAACATAGCGCTCGACGACTTCGGTACCGGCCTGAGTTCGCTCGCCTATCTGCGCACCCTGCCGATAGGGATGCTCAAGATCGACGGCAGCTTCGTGCGCGACGTGCTCAAGGATCCGCGCGCCGAATCCATGGTGCAGGCCATCGCCCAGCTCGCGCACGCGATGTCGCTGACGACCGTCGCGGAATACATCGAGACCGAGGAAATCCGCACGCGGATCACGGCTCTCGGCGTCGACTACGGCCAGGGCTTCGCGATCGCCAGGCCGGTGCCGCTGATCGATCTGCTGGCCGAGCTGCCGCTGTACGCGGCGGCCTCGAGTCCGAGTGGTGTGTGGCCCGAAGAAGGGGCCACGGATCCGGCCGAAGAGCAGGCGCGCGCGGGCTAGATCCACTGGCGCGAGTCGGCCGGTCCGGTCACGACTTTGGCGCCGGCCGGACACCCCTGTAGTATTCAACGCATGGCCAAACCTTCCCGGCTGATGCTCGCCATGGCGCTCGGAGTGCTGATCGGCCTGTCGCTGTCGGTGGCCGACCGCGTGCTCGCCGAGCGCGCTGCGACGCCGGTGCCGGCCGGAGGCGGCGCGCACGGCCGTCACGTGGAACCCCTGCCCTGGAGCGATGCGCAGCTGCTCGCCGAGGTAATGCAGCGCGTGCGCGAGAACTACGTCGACCCGGTCGACGATCACGTGCTGATGCAGAACGCGATCCGCGGCATGGTCGAGGGACTCGATGAGCACTCGAGCTTCCTGAGTCCCGATGAATTCGACGAGATGAAGGTCAATACCACGGGCAGCTACGCCGGCATCGGCGTCGAAGTCGCGGCCGGCAAGGAAGGCGTGAGTATCGTGCGCCGCATGCCTGGTTCGCCGGCGGCCCGTGCCGGGATCATGACTGGGGACGTGATCGTCCGGATCGACGATCAGGCGGTGGATGCGGCCAATGTCGACGCGGCGATCTCGCGCATGCGCGGCCCGGAAGGCAGTGTGCTGCGATTGGCGGTGCGACGCGAAGGTTCCGTGGGGCTGCTCGAGTTCAAGGTCAAGCGTGCCCAGATGCAACTGCACAGCGTGGCCGCAGAGCTGCTCGCTACCGGCTATGGCTATCTGCGCATCACGAGCTTCACGGAGACCACGGCCACGGAGCTCGAGCAGTCCGTCGACCAGCTCGAGCATGCAGAACCCGAACGGCTGAAGGGATTCGTGATCGACCTGCGCAACAACCCGGGCGGCGTGCTCGACGCCGCGGTGCAGATCGCAGACGATTTCCTCGACCACGGTACGATCGTGAGTGCCGATGGGCGTACGGCCGCCGCCAGGTTCAGGATGGAGGCGATGCCTGGAGACATCACCGCGGGCGCAAGCCTGGTGGTACTCGTGAACGGTGGATCCGCGTCGGCCTCGGAGATCCTCGCCGCGGCCCTGCACGACAACGCGCGCGCGACGCTGGTCGGCCGGCGCACCTACGGCAAGGGATCGGTGCAGACCATCATGCCGCTCGAGGGTGACCAGGCGCTCAAGATCACGACGTCGCGCTATTTCACGCCTTCGGGCGCCTCGATCAACGGTGTCGGCATCGAGCCGGACGTGCTGCTCGACGGTCCCGAGCAGCCGCCGGCGCAGATGGACGAGACCGAAACGGCCGCAGCGCCGACGTTGGCACAGCGCGACGTGCAAGTCGCCCGCGCGCTGCAGGCGCTGTCGGCACATCCGGGGGCGCTCGCGACGCGCGCCGCCGGCCAGGCCCGCGCACAGTGATCCTGGACTTCATGCTGCATCTCGACCGCCACCTGGTCGAGCTGGTGACGCGCTACGATGCCTGGATCTACGCGATGCTGTTCGCGATCATTTTCGCCGAGACGGGACTGGTGGTCACGCCGTTCCTGCCGGGGGATTCGCTGCTGTTCGGCTTCGGCGCGCTCGCTGCCGTGGGCGGCAGCGGCAAGCTCCCGCTAGGCGGCGTGTACGCGCTGCTGGTCCTGGCCGCCGTCGCCGGTAACACACTGAACTATGCATTGGGCCGCTCGCTCGGGCAGCGGGCTTTCAATGGACGCAACCGCTACTTCCGGCTCGAATACCTGCGGCGCACAGAAGCGTATTTCGAGCGTCACGGAGGCATCACGGTGCTGCTCTCGCGTTTCACGCCGATCGTCCGCACCTTCACGCCGTTCGTCGCCGGCATCGGCCATATGCCGTACCTGCGCTTCCAGGCCTTCAATTTCGGCGGTGCGCTGCTGTGGGTTGCACTGTTCCTGCTCGGTGGCTACGCGTTTGGCAACCTGCCATGGGTCAAGCAGAACTTCGGACTCGTGACCCTCATGGTGGTCGCAGCGTCTTTGCTGCCCCTGCTGGCGGTCGCACTGCGCGAGCGCAATACGCGCAAGGACTAGAGACATGGCAGACCGCACCCGCGGCTACGCGCACCGTATCGACATCCGCGTCGATATCGACACCGTCTGGCGCTCGCTGATCGAGCCTGCGCTGCTCGCGCGCTGGTATACGCCGGCCACGCGCGTGGATGCGCGCGAGGGCGGCAGCTTCTGGTCGCGCCCGGATCAGGACCTGAGCCGCGAGGCGCATATCGACGTGTTCGCCCCACCGCGCCGGCTGCGCCTGATCTACCTGCCGGTACCGGAGCTGTCGGCGGAGGAGGCGGTCATCGTCGATGATTTCCTGCTCGATCGCGACGAGCTCACGGCGCGGGAGCCAACGGCCGGCCCGGTCACGGTGCTGCGGCTGCTCGGATCCGGCATTCCGGAGAGCCAGAACTGGGACGCGATGTACCTGCGTCTGCGAGGTGGCTGGGAGCGCGCGTTGCGGCGGCTCAAGGTCATGCTCGAGCCCTCGGCTGCCGCGGCTGCACGCTCGCGGCAGCTCTAGGCGCAGGCTCAAGGCGAGTCGCGCACGATGGACCCGGCGCAGCATTCCATGCCCGCCCGCCGCGAGCTGAGCTGGCGTGGCCTCGCGCTCGGGATCGGGATCACACTGGTCTTCACCGCGGCCAATGCCTACTTCGGTCTGAAGGCGGGACTGACTTTCGCGACCTCCATACCCGCCGCCGTGATCTCGATGGCGATACTTCGCGGATTCGCCGGATCGACGATCCAGGAGAACAACATCGTGCAGACGGTGGCCTCGGCCGCCGGCACGCTGTCTTCGATCATCTTCGTATTGCCCGGGCTGATCATGATCGGATGGTGGAGCGGGTTCCCGTATGCGTTCAGCTTCACGATCTGCGCCGTCGGCGGAGTACTTGGTGTCATGTACTCGATCCCGCTGCGCCGTGCACTCGTCACGGAGTCCGACCTGCCGTATCCGGAAGGCGTCGCCTGCGCCGAGGTGCTCAAGGTCGGTGCCCACGCCGGGCAGCAATCCTCATCTGCTGACCTCGCGGCGAGCCACGCTGGCCTGCGGGCGATCGTCATAGGCAGCGTGGTGTCGGCCGCATTTGCTGCGGTAGTCGCGACACAGCTGTTTGCCGGCGACGTCGTGCGTTACTTTCGCGTCGGGACGCGCGGGGCCGTTTCGGGCTTCGATTTCAGCCTTTCGTTCGCCCTCTTCGCCGTCGGACATCTGGTCGGCCTGGCGGTCGGGATCGCAATGCTGGTGGGTGCGCTGATCGGCTGGGCCGGAGCCGTGCCGTGGCTGACCTCGATGCACCCGGGGAGCGGCGCGGCCGCGCAGGCCGCACAGGCGGTTTGGAGCCATCAGGTGCGCTTCCTCGGCGCCGGCGCGATCGGTACCGCCGCCGTCTGGACGCTGCTCAAACTGGTGCGGCCGGTGCTGGGAGGGCTGCGCTCGGCGATGCTGGCCGCGAGGCTGCGAAGCGCCGGCCAGGCCGGCTCGCTGCCGCGCACGGAACGCGATATCCCAATCGGACTGGTCGGCCTCGTGACGCTAGCGTGCCTGGTCCCGATCGGATGGCTGTTCGGCGCATTCAGCACTCAGAGCGGTCTCGGCGAGCAGGCGCCGCTGCTGGTCGCGGGTGGAATCGTGTACGTCGTGCTGATGAGTTTCTTCGTGGCGACGGTCTGCGGTTACATGGCGGGACTGATCGGTTCCTCCAACAGTCCGCTCTCCGGCATCGGCATCCTGGTCGTGATCGGCGTCGCGCTGCTGCTGGTGTTTGCCATCAAGCCGGTGCTGCCTGCAGCGGCCGCACCGGCGCTGGTCGCGTTCGCCCTGCTGGTCACCGCGGTCGTATTCGCGGCGGCGACGATCTCCAATGACAACCTGCAGGACCTGAAGACCGGGCAGCTCGTGGATGCGACGCCGTGGCGGCAGCAGGTCGCGCTGGTCGTCGGCGTGGTGGCGGGAGCTGCCGTCATCCCGCCGATCCTCGATCTGCTGAACCACGCCTACGGCTTCGCCGGGGCTCCCGGCGTGGATCCGGCGCGTGCGCTGCCGGCGCCTCAGGCGGCGCTGATTTCGGCACTCGCACAGGGCGTGATCCAGGGCAACCTGAACTGGAACCTGATTGGCGCCGGAGCGCTGATTGGTGCCGGCGTCATCGTGATCGACGAACTGCTGCGCCGCAGTTCGCGGCTGCACCTGCCACCGCTGGCCGTAGGGCTCGGCATCTATCTGCCGACTTCGACGACGCTGATGATCACAGTCGGTGCGATCGCGGGCTGGGCGTTCGAGCGGCGCGCAGCAGCGACACCGAATCCCGCGGCCACGCGCCAGCTCGGTGTGCTGCTGGCCTCCGGGCTGATCGTCGGCGAGAGCCTGATCGGCGTGCTGCTCGCTGCAGTCGTCGTGTTCTCTGGAAACGCCGTGCCGCTCGCGCTGGTCGGGGACAGTTTCGCGAATGCCGCGGTCTGGATCGGAGGATTCGTGTTCGTCGCGGCACTGGCTGCACTCTACGCCTGGCTGCTAGGTGGCCGCGGGCCGCAAGCTAGCGGGCCGGCTGCATCCAGCGGCGCATGAGCGGCAGGCTGAGTGCGAGCCCGGCCGCACACAGCGTCCCGAACCAGACGAGGTGCATGAATTCCCCCGGCATCGCCTCGCGATGTGCCGGATCGAAATTGCCGGCAATCCGGCTCGCGAGCAGGTTGCCGAGCGACAGGCTCACGAACCAGAGTCCGAGGCCCTGGCCCACGTAGCGATCCGGCACGAGCCGGGTCGTGGCGCTCATGCCCACGGGACTTAGGGCCAGCTCACCCCAGGTATGCAGCAGGTACGTGGCCGCCAGCCACCCGATGCCGACCTGGTGACCGGCAGCGACCAGCCGGGCCGCCGCCGCCATCACCAGGAATCCGGCGGCGATGCCGAGCAGTCCGAGCATGAACTTGACCGGCGTCGATGGGTCCATGCCACGTCGCGCGAGACCTACCCACAGCATCCCGAACAGCGGGCCGAAGGCCACGATATAGATCGGGTTCAGGGACTGGAACGCACTGGCCGGAAGCGTAAGACCCAACCAGTGCAGGTCCGTATAGCGCGCAGCGAACAGGTTCAGCGACGAGCCCGCCTGCTCGTCGCCGGCCCAGAACAGGGTCGAGGCGGTGAACAGCACGAGCAGCGCGAGTATGCGGGCGCGCGCGCGCCGATCCAGTCCCGCGCCGAACAGCAGGTATGCGAAGTAACCGACTGCAACGATAAGAATGCCCGAGGTGGCTAACACCTGCAGCTGCACGGCCGCTACGCGCAGCAGCCCGCTCGCGATCAGCAGTCCCACCATTGACGCCAGTAGCGCTGCACCCGGCAGCAGCAGCCGGCCTGCCAACCCCGGTTCCGCTTGCGCCGGCCGCGCCCCGGCACTCCCCAGCAGTGGCCTCCACCACAGAAACTGCAGCAAGCCGGCCGCCATGCCGAGCGCGGCCGTCAGGAATCCGTAGGGCCACCCGTAGCGTTGCGCGACGAATCCGGCGATGAGCGGCCCGAGCGTCGCGCCGATGTTGATGCCAACGTAATAGATCGTGAATCCGGCATCGCGAGCCGCACCGCCTTGCGGGTACAGCTGGGCCACGAGCGCGCTCGCGTTCGGTTTGAGCAGCCCGGTGCCGAGCACGATCAGGAACAGGCCGGTGAAGAACAGGGAACTGGTGGGCGACAGCCAGAGCAGCACATGGCCGCAGGTGATCAGCGCTCCGCCCGCCAGCACCGCGCGCTGGCTGCCGATCAGCCGGTCCGCGATCCAGCCTCCCGGGAGCGCTGCGATGTAGGTCGCCCCGACATACAGCCCGTAGATTGCGCTCGCAGTGCGGTCATCGAGTCCCAGTCCGCCATGCGCGACGCCGTCCACGAGGAACAGCACCAGCAGCGCGCGCATCCCGTAGAAGCTGAGGCGCTCCCACATCTCGGTGAAGAACAGCGTGGCGAGGCCTGCCGGATGGCCCAAGAAAGCAGGCCCGGGCGCACCTGCGCCCGCGGTCGCGGACCTCACGCCGAGCTCTGTTCGCTTGCGGGCTCCGGGGCGCGACCGCGCACCAGTACCGCGGCGAAGAGGATGCCGCCCTCATAGAGAAGGTACATCGGCACCGCCATCGAGGTCTGGGACATCACGTCCGGCGGGGTCAGGATGGCCGCGATGATGAATACCAGGATCAGCACGTAACCGCGTGACGCGCGCAGCTTCTGCAGCGACATGAGATTGGTCAGCACGAGCAGTACCACTGCCACCGGGGTCTCGAATGCGACGCCGAATGCCACGAACAGGGTCAATGCGAACTGGATGTAGTTGTTGACGTCCGCCATCAGCTGCACGTTGTGAGGTGTCGTCGCAACGAAAAATCGGAACACCATCGGGAACACGAAGAAGTATGAGAACGCGACGCCGACGTAAAACAGCAGGATGGCGGTGACCAGCAGCGGGACCGCGAAGCGCTTTTCCTTGCGGTACAGTCCGGGGGCGACGAACGACCAGATCTGGAACAGCACGTACGGCATCGCGATCAGCAGGCCGGCGGCGAACGCCAGCTTGAGCGGTGCGGTGAAGGTGGCCGTCACCGTGGTTGCAATCAGCTTCTGGCCCGGTGGCAGCTTCGACACCAGCGGCGTCGAGAGGAAATCGAACAGCGCGTTCGAGTAGTAGGCGCAGGGAATGAAGGCGATCAGCACCGCCACGAACGAGCGCAGCAGGCGGTCCCGCAGCTCCAGCAGATGCGAGATCAGCGTGCCTTCGGGCAGCGGATCATGCTCCTCGCTCATGCGGTTCCGCCGGCAGCGGAGCCGGGTGATCGTGGGGTTCGGGGGCCGGCGGCCACACATCCGTTCCGGCCGCGCCGTGCGCAAACGTCATCGCGTGTAACGCCGGCTCCGATGCCGGTGTGGCAGAACTCGGCGTGGTCCCTATGGGTAGCGCGACTGCCGGTTGCGACGCCTCCGGCCCACCCACGACCTGCGACGCCGTTGCCGGCTCCGCTGCCGCTACCGGCTCCGCTGCCGCTACCGGCTCCGCTGCCGCTGGGGCAGCCGTTGCTGCCGCGGCCGGCGCCGGTGGGTTGGAACGGGTATCGGTTGCGCGCTTGATTTCGTTCGCTTCCTGTTCCAGCTGCTCCCGGAACTGGCGCGCCATCACGCGTGCGCGGCCCACCCACTTGCCGATCGTCTGGACGACCTGCGGCAGCTTCGCCGGTCCCAGTACGACGAGCGCAATCAGGGAGATCAGGGCGATTTCGGAAAAATCGACTCCGAACATGGGGCGCCGCGGATCCGCAGGAACCGTCAGGCGTGCGGAGCCGCACTCTTGCTTTCGGCCGCAGCCGCGGCCGGCGCCTTGGCAGCGACCTCGGGAAACTCGGCATCCTTGCCGGCCGGACCCTCGATCTGCCGGGCTTGCTCCTCAGTCTCGCCGTCGCTCATCGCTTTCTTGAATCCGCGCACAGCCGAGCCGAGGTCCGAACCGAGGGTGCGCAGCTTTTTGGTGCCGAACACGAGCAGCACGATGATCACGATCATCAACAGGTGTTTGGGACTGAACAGATCCATGGACTGCTCCATTAAAGTGGACAGCACCCGGTAGGCGCCCACACCAGCCATGATAGGCTATTTGGCGGCGCACAAGTAACTGTCCAGCCTCAAGGAATCAGGCCTGCTTCACGGATCCCGCTGACTGCAGCCAGAAAGTGACCGGACCGTCGTTGATCAGGGACACCTGCATATGGGCGCCAAAGCGCCCGCTGGCTACCCGTCCGTAAATCGCGTGCGCGCGCTGCAGCAGTTGGCCGTACAGGGCTGCCGCCTCAGCAGGGGCGGCTGCGCGGCTGAAGCCCGGCCGGTTGCCGTGTCCGGTCTCGGCCGCGAGGGTGAATTGCGGTACGAGCAGCAGTCCGCCCTGCACGTCGCGCAGCGACAGGTTCATGCGCCCGGCTGCGTCGGGGAACACGCGGTAGTCGAGCACCCGCTGCAGCAGCCGTTCTGCATGGGCCGTATCGTCACCGCGGACCATGCCGATCAGCGCGAGCAACCCGGGACCGATCTCGCCGATCAGCTCGTCTCCGACGCGTACGCTGGCGCCGCTGACCCGCTGGATCAGCGCAATCATGGAGTGGCAAAAGCGCTTTGCAGACCGTACACTTTCCAGGCTCATCTGGCCCCTGGTCGGGGGCGCATTATTCAACAGTTCAGGCCGGAGTCGGTATGACATTCAGGCGTGTTTTGGCCCTGCAATTGGCGTTGATCGGCTGCACGTTCGGCGCCAGCACCGTGGCGCATGCGGCCGGCGATGCGGCGCGCGGCAAGGAACTTGCGTACACCTGCCTCGGCTGTCATGGCATCGAGGACTACAAGAACGTCTATCCGACCTACAGCGTGCCCAAGCTGCTGGGCCAGCACCCCGAGTACATCGTCGCGGCGCTCAAGGAATACAAGAGCGGCGAGCGATCCCACGGCACGATGCACGTCCAGGCGTCCTCGCTCTCGGACCAGGACATGCAGGATGTCGCGGCCTATTTCAGCAGCCTTCCGCTCCCGGCCACGTCGGCGCCGGTCGGTACGGCCCCGGCGCGCGTCGCGCAGCTGTGCGTCTCCTGCCACGGCGCGAATGGCGTCGGCATCACGGGCGACTACCCGACGCTGGCCGGTCAGCATGATGACTACATCGCGCGCGCGCTGGTCGAATACCAGAAGGGCGATCGCAAGAATCCAATCATGCCGAACTTCGTCAATGGCATCACTGGCGCCGAGATCCAGGAAATCGCCGATTACTACTCGCACCAGATGCCCGCGCTGCAGACGGTCACGCGCCGCGTGACGATGCTCTCAGCGCAGTAGCTGCGACAGGAAGTCCGCGATCGCGCCCTCGCAGGCGACGCGATCGGCTCGCCGCATCCCCGCCGACCCGTTGGCCCTGTAGGCCAGGTAGCGAGCGCTCGTGCCGGCGGAGCGCAGCCGGAACGCGAATATCCCGAACGGGTCATTGGGCACCGCGACGGCGCTGTCCGCGGGTGCGTCCGGCGGCGCAATGGTCGCCACGAGCAGTACCGGGCGACGGATCGTGACCGGGGCCGGCAGCGGCGGCACGATCGGCGGTCCGACCGCAATTCCGCCCTGCAGCCGGTCACCGTACTGCGCGAGCACCGACAGCGCCAGCGAGTCGGACGAGCCCTCTCCCATGACGAACACCCGCTCGCGATCCAGCCCGTCCTGCAGACCCACCCAGGCCAAGAGCGAGCCGACGTCGCGCGAGGCATCGTCGCGCAGTGCGCCGTCGGCGAGCGTACTGAAGCTGCGACCGTATCCGGTCGCGCCGCGTACGTTCGGCGCCACGACGACGAAGCGCAGCACGCTGACGAGGTACTGCAGGAACGGGTCGTACCCGGGCCGGAACTGCGCACCGGGCGCCCCGCGGAGCAGGATCAGGACCGGGCGGGGTGCCGCACCGGCAGGCAACGGGGCCCCCGCACCGTAGACGAAGGCGCCGAGCATGCGCTGCTGGCCCTCGATGCGGTCCCAGGTCGGGAAATGCCGCAGCTGCGGGCTGCCAAGTTGCGCTGGATCCACCGGCCCGCGCTCGCCGGCCGTCCAGCGGCTTAAGGTCCGGGTGCCAGGTTCGTAGACATAGACGTCTTCCGGGGCCTGTGCAGTCTCGACGCCGACGGCCAGGTGAGTGCCCGTGGCGTCGAACTTCAGGTCGCGAATGATGCCGACCGGCACGTCGGTGACCGCGGCTTCGAGCCTCTCCTTCAGGTCGACCAGCAACAGGCGGCTTACGCCGTCGTCATTGACCGTATAAGCCAGATACCGGCCGTCGGAACTTTCGTCGAACAGTTCGACGTCGTGCATCATCGCGGGCAGCAGTTCGCGCGCCTCTCCGGTGCCAGGATCGACGTAGCGCAGTGTCGCGAACTCGGAGGCGGCGGCGCCACGGTCTGGCAGCCCCAGCACGATCAGCCCATGCCCGTCCGGTGCAAAGCGTGCCGCGCGCGCACTCAGCGCTCTGGCCGGCTCGGTGCGCTGGCCATGCGCACGCGCGGGCGGCGCGAACTGGATCGGCGTCAGGGTACCGGTCGCGAGATCCACGAATTCCAGCTCGTATCCATCGATGCCAGCGCTCTCGCGCCCGAGCAGCAGCCGCTGGTCGTCCGCGGACCAGGCAAACACGCGCCAGCGCTCGCCAGTGCCGCCGGCGGCGAGGCGCGGTACGGCGCCTGGATTGCTGGTGTCGAGCACGTAGATTGCGCGATCGGCCGTCCCGGCGCGGTTGCTGCCGAACGCGATACGCTGCCCGTCGTGCGCGAACAGCGGCACATCATCGCGATACCCGCCGCCTGTCAGTGGGACTGACGCGTTATCCGCGAGTCGCATCAGATGCAGGCTGCTGGTGCGCCCGCCGTCCGTCGTACTCTGATATACGAACGCATCGCTTCCGAATGGCCGCGCCGCCGCGCCCAGTACGTCGCCGTCCTCGAAGCTCAGCTGCTCGCGCATGCCGAGCGGTGCGCGCAGCCGGTGAATCTGCTGGGTATCCCCGAATCGCGTTGCGATCAGCAGGCTGCCATCCGCGAGCCAATCCACGAAACGCGCCGGACGCGCCTGCTGGAAGCCGCGGAGCGCCGCTGCTGCATTCTGTGCCAGTGCCTGCGGCGCGTCCTGTGCTGCGTCCGCCCCAGCCGACCCGGAGGCCGGCGCCGGATCGGCTGCGGCTACGCGCAATGCCAGCGCGGCCAGCAGTGCCACGAGCAGCAGGCGCTGCAGGGGTGCCACGGGGACGCACGGCTGGACGCCGGCAGGCGTGTAGGGCTGAAACTTGAATTGCCGCATCGTGTTGGTATGGTGCCTGACGCGGGAGGGCAGTGGAACATGCCGGACGCCGACACGTCGGGACCATTTCTGGCGTTGCGCATCCACCAGCGCGACGGCGGCGTCGAGGCGCGTCTCGATACGCTCGAGCTCGCGGACCTCTCGCCCGGTGAGCTCGTCGTACGCGTCACCCACTCGGGCATCAACTACAAGGATGCACTCGCGGCGACGGGCGCGGGCCGGATTGCGCGCCGATTTCCGCTGGTCGGTGGTATCGATCTGGCCGGGTACGTGGAATCATCGACCGATGTGCGATTCCGGCCGGGCGACGCCGTGCTCGCGACCAGCGGCGGACAGTCCGAGACCCGCGATGGCGGTTACTCGCAGCGCGCCCGTGTGCCGGCGGAGCTTGCCATCCTGATACCGCCGGGCCTTGATGCCGCGAACGCGATGGCGATCGGCACGGCCGGAGTGAGCGCCGCCTGGGCCCTCATGCGCATGGAGCACAACGGGCTGCGTCCCGAGACCGGTCCGGTGCTCGTCACGGGCGCCACCGGCGGAGTCGGTTCGATTGCGGTGGACCTGCTCGCCGCGCGTGGCTACGAGGTCGTGGCGCTGACGGCCAAGCGCGACGCCGGCCCGTATCTGGCGGCGCTCGGCGCCGCACGGGTGCTGTTTCGCGATGAGATCCCGTTAGGCAAGGGTGCGCTCGAATCGGCCCGCTGGGGCGGAGGCATCGACAACGTCGGAGGCGACACGCTCTCGTGGCTGCTGCGCACCACGCTCGAGCGTGGCAGCGTCGCGAGCGTGGGACTCGCAGCCAGCGCGGCGCTCGAACTCACCGTAATGCCCTTCATCCTGCGTGGAGTGAGCCTGCTCGGCATCAGCTATTCCTCCTGCTCGCGCGCCGAGCGGCTCGAGCTCTGGACGCGCCTCGCGGGGGACCTGCGACCGCGCCATCTGGATCGCATCGTCACGCGCACGATCGCGCTCAAGGAGCTGCCCGGGGCATTCGCGGCGTACCTCGCAGGCGGCGTCACCGGCCGCACGCTGGTGCGCGTGGAGTGAGCGCCGCGCGCGAACCCATCGAGGAACTCATGGACGGCGCCGCCGCGCTCGGAGTAGCGCTCGATGCAGCGCAGGCGCAGCGCCTGTTGCGGCTGCTCGACGAGCTGGTGCTGTGGAACCGCAGCTACAACCTGACTGCGATCACGGAACGCGGGGCGATGATCCGCGCCCACCTGCTCGACAGCCTCGCGGCGCTGCCGGATCTGCACGGTGAGCGGATCGCCGACGTCGGGACGGGCGCCGGATTCCCTGGCCTGCCGCTGGCGCTTAGCAGCCCGCACCTGCGCTTCACGCTGATCGATGCGACTGCGAAGAAGATCCGGTTCGTCGCGCACGCGGCCCGGGAGCTCGGCTTGTCCAACGTGTCCGCGGTGCAGGCGCGGGTGGAGACACTGCGCCCCGATCCACCCTTCGATACCGTGCTGGCGCGTGCCTGCGCCGCGCTGCCTGAATTGCTGCAGCGGGTGGCCGTCCTGTGCGGTCCGGCCTCACGCGTGGTCGCGCTGAAGGGCCGTTACCCTGCGGCGGAGCTGGCAGCGCTGCCGGAGCGCTGGCGGCTGCTCGGCGCACGCGCGGTACGGATTGCCGGGCTCGATGCGGAGCGGCACATCCTCACGTTGGCGATGCATCCGGGGTGACGGCAGGCGGACGCGCGCCGAGCAGCGCCGCCGGCAGCGGGAACGCACTGGAAAGGGATACCACCAGCGCGGCGGCATACGGGATCGACTGAATCAGCAGCGCTGCGACCCATACGGTGAGGTCCGGGCTCGCCATCTCCTTCGGGATGGTGCGGATTCCGACCGCACAGGCCCACAGCGAGAGCATCAGCAGGGTTTCCTCGCGTGCCGCGAGCAGCGCCGAGCGGAAGCGATGCGGTGCGCTGTGCTTGGGCGTGCGAAAGAAGGGCTCGTTGCGCGTGAGCAGACCCTTGAGCACCGCCAGACCGATCGTGTGCGCGAGTGCGAGCCCGGACACCGCCGCGGCGGCCGTCTGCCGGATGTTCATGCCGACGCGGTGGATGTACAGGTGCACGAGCTTGACCAGCTTGAACATGAATAGCGATAGCGGCAGCACCGAGAACACCATCAGCGGCGGATCGACTTTCTGCGGCGCCAGGATCATTGCGATCGACCAGCCGATCGCCGCGATGTTGAACAGCAGGTTGAATCCGTCAGCGAGCCACGGCAGCCAGCCCGCTATGAAGTGATAGCGCTGCCCGGCGGTCAGCGCGCTCTGTCCAGGAGGCAGCAGTGCGCGCGTGTGGTGACGCAGGATCTGCATCGCGCCGTAGGCCCAGCGGAATCGCTGGCGCTTGTAGTCGATGAACGTATCGGGCATCAGGCCGCGGCCGTAGCTCTTGGGCAGGTAGAGCGCCTCGTAGCCGGCCTCGAACACGCGCAGGCCCAGTTCGGCATCTTCGGTGATGCACCACTCGGCCCAGCCGCCGACCGCGCCCAGCACCGTACGCCGCACCAGCGTCATGGTGCCGTGCTGGATGATGGCATTGCGCTCGTTGCGCGTGATCATGCCGATGTAGAAGAAGCCGCGATACTCGGCGTAGCACATGGCCTTGAACGCATTGTCGTGCTCGTCACGGTAGTCCTGCGGCGCCTGCACGATCGCGACCCGGGGCTCATCGAAGCTCGGCACGAGGTCGCGCAACCAGCCGGCATCGACCTCATAGTCGCTGTCGATGACCGCGACCACTTCGGCGTCCGGCGCAGTGTGCGCGAGCGCGAAGTTCAGCGCGCCGGCCTTGAACCCCGCGAGTGGCGCGACGTGAAAGAAGCGGAAGCGCTCACCGAGCAGCCGGCAATGCGCCTCCACCGGACGCCAGGTCGCTTCATCGCGCGTGTTGTTGTCGATCACCAGCACCTCGAAATTCGGGTAGTCGAGCCGTGCCAGCGCATCAAGTGTGCGGATCAGCATGTCGGGCGGCTCGTTGTAGGCCGGCACGTGCACCGAGACCTTGCGCGTGGCGCCCCCGGCGTGCCGCGTCGGGTCGAGCAGGCGCAGGTGCGCGCCCGCCCAATGCGCCTCGGCCCATTCGTGCGCCTCGGCGAACAGCACGGCGACCACGCCCAGCATGCCCAGTATCAGCAACGAACCGACGAAGACGGACGTCGGCGTCATGTACTGCTGCGTGTAGTCGTAGACGACCCAGACGGTGACCGTCGCCGAGCCGTAGACGACGGTAGCGAGCAGCGTGCGGCCGAGCGTGTGCAGTGAACCGCTGTGGATGTAGAACACGCCCAGCATCAGCAGCGCGAGCGCAACCGAGATCGCGGCCAGCATGTGCCACTCCGGGATGCGCACTATCGGTGCCGTGAACTCGAACTTCGGCTTGCGGTTGACGTCGTAGATGCCCCAGTACGAGCCCACCGCGCCCTCGTCCCGCGCCTTCCACGGCTGGTCGAAGGCCTCCATGATGTAGTAGCGCTGTCCCTGCTGTTCGGCGCGCGCGAGAAAGCTGCGCAGGAACAGCGCTTCGTTCGACACCGAGGCGACCGCCGCGGCCCGAATCCGGCCTTCCGAGGGCCAGCCGATCTCGCCGATGATCACCGGCTTCTTCGGGTAGGCGTCCTGTACGGTCTTGAGTTCGCGGAAGCAGAAGTCGACCGCGTGCTCCACGTCCACGCCTTCCCAGTACGGAAACAGGTGCACGGCGATGTAATCGACGTGGCTCGCGATCTCCGGGTACTTCAGCCAGGTCGCCCAGGTGTCGGCGTAGCCGACCGGCTGGCGGATCGCCGCCCGCGCCCGGTCCAGCTCATGCTCGAGTTCGGCGACCGACAGGTCACCGCGCAGCAGCACTTCGTTGCCGACCAGTACCCGCGAGACATTGCGATGTTCGCGCGCCAGCGTGATGCCGCTGCGCATCTGCTGCTCGTTCTCATCCTGGTCGCGGCTCAGATATATCCCGAGGGCCACGCTGATGTTGTATTTCGCCGCCAGCTCCGGAATCCGGCCCTGCGTGCCGAGAGTGGAGTAGGTGCGTACCGCGTAGGTCTTGTCCTGCAGCAGCCGCAGGTCCGAATCGATCTGCTCGACCGGCGGCACGTCCTTGCTGCCAAATGGATTCTGATCGGCAGTGAAGGGCGAGAACGACACGCCCTGGATGTGCGCCGGCCATGGCGGCTCGCTGGTGGGCCGGTTCATGTACCCCCATAGGCCGAAAGTCAAACCTGCGAACACCGCAGCCACCAGAAAACCGGAAATCAACTTCATCACCACAGTTTACCTGTAGTCCGGAGCCGCCAAGGACTAGACTAATTCACTCATGAAACGCGTCATCGCAGTCGCAAACCAGAAGGGCGGCGTCGGCAAGACCACCACCGCGGTGAACCTCGCCACCTCGTTCTGTGCCACGCGCCGCCGTGTGCTGCTGATCGACATGGATCCGCAAGGCAATGCGACCGCCGGTTGCGGCATCGACAAGGCCGCCATCGGGCCGGGTACGTGCGAGGTACTGCTCGGGGAGTGCACGGCGGCCGAAGCGGTGCGGCTGGCCGGACACCAGCCGGCCGCAGCGGGCGCCACGTCCCTGTCGGTGATGCCGGCCAACCAGGACCTGACCGCAGCCGAGGTGCGCTTGCTGCTGATGAGCGAGCGCCGCGAGCAGCGGTTGCGCGCAGCGCTCGAGCCCATACGCGCCGACTACGACCTCGTGCTGATCGACTGTCCGCCCGCGCTGAACATGCTGACCGTCAACGCACTGGTCGCCGCCGACAGCGTGCTGATCCCGATGCAGTGCGAGTACTACGCCCTCGAGGGCCTCTCGGCGCTGATGGCGACGATCGAGCAGATACGCATTGGCGCCAATCCGGCGCTCGAGGTCGAGGGCATCCTGCGCACGATGTTCGATCCGCGGGTCAACCTGGCCAACGAAGTCAGTGCCCAGCTGATGCTGCACTTCGGCGACAAGGTGTTCCGCACGGTCGTGCCGCGCAACGTACGCCTGGCCGAGGCGCCGAGCTTCGGGCGCAGCGCGCTCGCGCACGATCCGGATTCGCGCGGCGCGCTGGCCTACCTCGCGCTGACCGGCGAGATGCTGCGGCGGGACGAGGACGGCTGGCCGGGCGCCGCCCCAGAGGCCAGCGCCGCGCGTGAGGCAACCACGGCCCCCGACGGCGCCGCTGCCCCGGGCGCGGCCCGCAACGTGCCGGGTTGAGGATGCACTGCGCGATGGTGCTGCCAGCATGAATCAGAAGAAACCGACGCTCGGACGCGGCCTTGCCGACCTGCTGGGGCAGGCGCGATTCACGGAGCGGCCCGTTGCCGCCGGCAGCACGGGCGAGGCGGCCCGGCCGCGCGGCGGTGATGGCGAACTCGCGCTGCTGCCCCTCGATCTGCTGCAGCGCGGCCGCTACCAGCCCCGCGTCGACATGCACCTCGAGACGCTGGCGGAATTGGCCGAGTCGATCCGCGCTCAGGGCGTCGTGCAACCGATCGTCGTGCGCCCGCTGGGCGAGCCCGACGATCGCGGCACGCAACGCTACGAGATCATTGCCGGGGAACGGCGCTGGCGTGCCGCGCAGCAGGCGGGCCTGCGCGAAATCCCGGCCGTCATCCGCCGCATTCCCGACGACGCGGCGATCGCGATGGCGCTGATCGAGAATATCCAGCGCGAAGATCTCAATCCGCTCGAAGAGGCGCGCGCGCTCGAACGACTGATTTCGGAATTCGGACTCACCCACCTGCAGGCTGCGCAGGCCGTCGGGCGTTCGCGCGCCGCGGTGAGCAACCTGCTGCGCCTGCTCGAGCTGCCCGCGGAGGTCTGCGAGCGCCTCGCCCGGGGGGAACTCGAGATGGGACACGCGCGCGCACTGCTCGGGCTGCCGCAGGCACGAGCGCAGACGGAAGTCGCGACGCTGGTCGCGAGCAAGGGGCTATCGGTCCGGGAAACGGAACGCCTGGTTCGTCGGATGATCGAGCCGCGCCCGTCTTCAGCAGGCCAGGCCGGCGCCGAAATAGACCCCAACATTCAGCAACTTGAGGACGAGCTGGCCGAGAAGCTCGGTGCCCGTGTCAGCATCGAGCATGCGAGCGCCGGCCAGGGCCGTGTCGTGATCCGCTACCATAATCTGGAAGAGCTCGACGGCATTCTGGCGCATATCCGGTGAGCCCCTGCAGGCCCGCAGCAGCTGCAGCCGGATGCGGCCCGGGAGCGTGCCGCGGCCTGTGGACTGCCGGACAGCGGCTCTCTATAATCCGCCGGCTTTTTGACCGGGCCACCCCACGTGACTGTCGGCATCCAGTTCATGGCAATTCACGCAGGCGCGGCTCGATCTAGGCACAAGCTCCGCTGCTCGCTGCCCGTCCTGTGATGGGTGATGCGGCGTTCGTTCCATCACCGGAACCTGCAGTGATCGCGATCGACCTGCCCAACGCGCGGCGGCTGGCCATGGCCTGCGTTCGGGCTCAGGCGCTGGCAACGCTCGGCGTGGCCGCCGTGAGCCTGGGTTGGGGCGGCGGCCGGGCGGCGCTATCGGCGCTGGGCGGTGGCGCCATCGCATGGGTCACCACCCTTTACGCGAGCAGCCGCGCTGCCGTACCGGAATATTCGGCAGGCGCGGCCCTGCAGCGCGTGATGGTCGGAGAGTTCATCAAGGTACTCTCCACGATCGCGCTGTTCGCGGTGGCGGCTCGTGTGCCTCGCATGGTGTGGCCCGCGCTGCTGTGCGGATACGCCGCGGCACTGGTGGCTTCCTGGGTGCCGTTGATGCGGGCAGCGGATGGCGGAAGCGGATTGGAAGGCGCGCGCGCGGCTGGGCAGCGTGCGCATTAACGTGCGGATCGGGATTGCAGTAGATGGCTGCCGGACAGGCTGAGACGCCGAGCGAATACGTGAATCACCACATGACCCACCTGACGGTGGGCCATGGCTTCTGGACGTGGCACATCGACACCCTGGTCATGTCTGCGGGGCTTGCTGCGCTGGTGGGGTGGATCCTGGTGCTGGCGGCGCGCCGTGCGCGCAACGACGTGCACCCGACAGGTGTGGCCGCCTTCATCGAATGGGTCTATGAGTGGGTCGACGGGGAGGTTGCTTCGATCTATCACGGCAACCGCAGGTTCCTCACCGCGCTCGCCTTCACGCTGTTCGCCTGGATCGTGTTGATGAACACGATGGACCTGCTGCCGCTGGATGCGCCTGGTGCTGTGGCGCACGCGTTCGGCGCCGGGTTCTGGCGCGTCCTGCCGACGGCCGACATCAACGGTACCGCGGCGATGGCCGTGCTGGTTCTGCTGCTGGTGATCGGCGCCGGCGTGCGCTCCAAGGGCATCGGCGGCTACCTGCACGAGTGGATCAGTGCGCCGTTCGGCGGCCACCCGCTGCTCTGGATTCCGAACCTGGTACTGAACGCCATCGAACTGCTCGCCAAGCCGGTGTCGCTGGCGATGCGGTTGTTCGGCAACATGTTCGCCGGCGAGCTGATCTTCATGCTCATCGCGCTGCTGGGGCTCGGCGTCACGCACTTCTCGGCCACCGGCCTGGCACGGGTTGCCCTGCAGGTGTTCCTCGGCAGCGGCTGGGCCGTGTTCCACATCCTCATTGTCCTGCTGCAGGCATTCATCTTCATGGTGCTGCCCATCGTGTACATCGCAATGGCCGAAGAGCACCACTGAGGACTTGGGTTCACTCACATTGAATTTGATCTGGAGACGCTAAACCTATGGACGCAGTTACGACCATTCAAGCCAACACCGCCATTGCGATCGGCCTGATCATCGGCCTGGGCGCCGCTGGCGCCTGTATCGGCATCGGCATCATGGCCTCCAAGTTCCTCGAGGCGGGCGGTCGCCAGCCGGAACTGATACCGACGCTGCAGACCAAGATGTTCCTCGCGATGGGCCTGATCGATGCGGCGTTCCTGATCGGCGTCGGTCTGGCGATGTTCTTCGCTTACGCCAATCCGCTGCTTGGATCGCATTAAGCGAAGTAGTGCTGTTCGCCCCATAGGGAGACCGGACGATGCTCGCGATCAATGCGACGTTCATAGGGCAGTTCATCGTGCTGCTCTTTCTGCTCTGGTTCATTTACAAGGTCGTCGTGCCAATGCTGGCGCGTCCGATCGAGGAGCGGCAGCGCAAGATCGCGCTCGGTCTGGCCGCGGCAGACAAGGGCGAGCAGTCGCTGGCCGAAGCGCAGGTCAAGGCCGAGGCGCTGATCGGGGAGGCACGCGAGCGTGCCGGAGTGATCATCGACCAGGCACAGCACCGTGCCAATGATCTGATCGAGCAGGCCAAGGCGAGCGCCGGCGCCGAGGGCCAGCGGCTGGTGGCAGCAGCAGCCCAGCAGATCGAACTCGATACCGCCAGGGCGCGTGAAGGCCTGCGGCGCGAGGTGGCACAGATCGCGATCAGCGCGGCCTCGAAAGTGCTCGAGCGCGAAATCGATCCGCGCACGCACGCCGACCTGCTCTCCAAGCTCGCGACCCAGATCTAGGACGGGCGCGACCCATGGCCGAGAAGACCACCATCGCACGACCCTACGCCAAGGCAGCGTTCCAGCAGGCGTCCGGCGCCGGCACGCTCCCGGCCTGGTCGGACGCGCTGCGTACCGGAGCCGCGGTGGTCCAGGACGGCCGGATCCAGGAGCTGCTGGGCAATCCTTCCGTCAGCACGGATGAGCTTGCGCAGCTGGTGATCGATCTGGCCGGAGCGTCGCTGGACGAGCACGGCCGCAACTTCGTGCGCACCCTGGCCGACAACCGGCGCCTGTCCTTCCTGCCGGAGATCTCCGCGCTGTTCGAGCAGTTCAAGGACGAGGCCGAGGGCGTCATCGACGTCACGGTGACGACCGCGACACCGCTCGAGAGCGGGGAGCTCGCGACGCTCGCGGGCGCGCTCCAGCACCGCCTGCAGCGTCAGGTGCGGGTGCAGTCCGCCACCGACCCGCAGCTGCTCGGCGGCGCCGTAGTGCGTGCCGGGGACCTGGTCATCGACGGCTCACTGCGCTCCCGGCTCGAACGGATCGCGTACGAGCTCACCGCTTAACGACCGTTACAGGACAACAGATATGGCGATCAAGGCAACCGAAATCAGCGATCTGATCAAGCAGCGGATCGAGAATTTCAAGGGCGTCACCGAAGCGCGCAACGTCGGTACCGTGGTGTCGGTGACCGACGGCATCTGCCGCATCCACGGGCTCGCTGACGTGTGCTATGGCGAGATGATCGAATTTCCGGGCAACCTGTTCGGCCTCGCGCTCAACCTCGAGCAGGATTCGGTCGGGGCCGTGGTGCTCGGCGACTACAAGTCCATCGGCGAGGGGGCGACGGTCAAGACCACCGGCCGCATCCTCGAGGTGCCGGTCGGACCGCAGCTGCTGGGGCGCGTGGTCGACGCGCTCGGGCGGCCGATCGACGGCAAGGGGCCCATCAACGCCATCGCCACCGCGCCGATCGAGCGCGTCGCGCCCGGCGTGATCTATCGCAAGTCCGTGAACCAGCCGGTGCAGACCGGCTACAAGGCCGTGGATGCGATGGTGCCGGTCGGTCGCGGACAGCGTGAGCTGATCATCGGCGACCGCCAGACCGGCAAGACCGCGCTGGCCGTCGACACGATCATCAATCAGAAGGCCTCGGGAATAAAATGTATCTACGTCGCGATCGGACAGAAGCAGTCCTCGATCGCCAACGTGGTGCGCAAGCTCGAGGAACACGATGCACTCGCACACACGATCGTGGTGGCAGCCTCGGCCTCCATTCCCCCCGCCATGCAGTACCTGTCCGCCTATTCGGGCGTCACGATGGGCGAGTATTTCATGGACAACGGCGAGGATGCGCTGATCATCTACGACGACCTGTCCAAGCAGGCCGTCGCCTATCGCCAGATCTCGCTGCTGCTGCGGCGTCCGCCGGGCCGCGAAGCGTTTCCCGGCGACGTGTTCTACCTGCACTCGCGACTGCTGGAGCGCTCCGCGCGCGTCAACGAGCAGTACGTCGAGCAGGCGACGAAGGGACGGGTCAAGGGCCGCACGGGCTCACTGACCGGGCTGCCCATCATCGAGACGCAGGCGGGCGACGTGACGGCCTTCGTGCCCACCAACGTGATCTCGATCACCGACGGGCAGATATTCCTGGAGACCGACCTGTTCAACGCCGGCATTCGCCCGGCGATGAACGCCGGCATCTCGGTCTCGCGCGTCGGCGGAGCGGCGCAGACCGACATCATCAAGCGCCTCGGCGGCAGCATCCGGCTCGCGCTGGCGCAGTTCCGCGAGCTGGCCGCGTTCTCGCAGTTCGCCTCCGACCTTGACGAGGCCACCCGCCGGCAGCTCGAACGCGGGCAGCGCGTCACCGAGGTCATGAAGCAGAAGCAATATGCACCGATGTCGGTGGCCGAGATGGCGCTGTCGATCTATGCGGTCAACAACGGCTACATGGACAAGATCGAGCTCGGCAAGGTGGTCGAGTTCGAGGCGGCGCTGCAGGGCTTCGCGCGCGGCAGTCATGGTGCGTCGATCGACGCGATCAACGCCAACCCGGTGCTCAAGGTGCATGAGGCGACGCTGAAGCGGATCTGCGAAGATTTCGTCGCCACTGGCGCGTACTGACGCTCATGCCTGGCACCAAGGAAATCCGCAGCAAGATCTCGAGCGTGAAGAGCACGCAGAAGATCACCAAGGCGATGGAGATGGTAGCGGCCAGCAAGATGCGCCGCGCGCAGGAGCGCATGCGGCTGGCGCGTCCGTACGCGGCCAGCATGCGCAAGGTCATCGGCCACCTGCACGACGCGAATCCCGACTACCGCCACCCGTTCCTGGTCGAACGCGAGACCCGGGCGATCGGCATCGTCGTCGTGTCGACCGACCGCGGACTGTGCGGCGCACTCAATGCCAACGTGTTCAAGAGCGCGTTGCTGCTGGCACGCAGCTGGCAGGCGAAGGGTGCCACGGTGAGCTTCTGCCTCATCGGCACCAAGGGGGTCGCATTCTTTCGCCGCCTCTCCATGCCGATCATGGCGACGGTCACGGCGCTGGGCGACCGCCCGCACATCGCCGACCTGATCGGCAGCGTCAAGGTCATGCTGGACGCGTACCGCGCCGGCCGGCTGGACCGGCTGTTCCTCGTGAACGCGCAGTTCGTGAACACGATGTCGCAGAAGCCGGAGGTGCAGCAGCTGGTGCCGGTGCCGCTGGAACTGATCGACCGGAGCGATCTGCAGGACCACTGGGACTACATCTATGAACCCAGTGCGCTCGAAATACTCGACGGCCTGCTCATGCGCTACATCGAGTCGCAGGTCTACCAGGGCGCCGTCGAGAACGTCGCCTCGGAGATGGCGGCACGCATGGTGGCGATGAAGAGCGCATCGGACAACGCAGGCGAGCTGATCGGCGAACTGCAGCTGGTCTACAACAAGGCACGGCAGGCGGCCATCACCAAGGAGCTGGCGGAAATCGTCGGCGGGGCCGCGGCGGTTTAGGGCAATCGGGAGTGCCGCCCGCTTCGGACGGCGACGTTAAGGACAAACGAATATGGCAACGGGCAAGATCACGCAGATCATCGGTGCGGTCATCGACGTGGAGTTTCCACGGGACCAGATTCCCGGCATCTACGAGGCCCTCAGGCTCACGGACCGCGATCTGACGCTCGAGGTGCAGCAGCAGCTCGGAGATGGGGTCGTGCGAACCATCGCGATGGGCATTTCAGAGGGGCTCAAGCGCGGGCTGCTGGTCGAATCGAGCGGGGCGCCCATTACGGTACCTGTCGGTGAAGGCACACTCGGCCGGATCATGGACGTGCTCGGTGCACCGCAGGACAACCGCGGGCCGATCGTGACACCCGACCACTGGTCGATCCACCGTCCGGCGCCGAATTACGACGAGCAGGCCGGCGGCCAGGACCTGCTGGTCACCGGCATCAAGGTCATCGACCTGCTGGTGCCGTTCGCCAAGGGTGGCAAGGTCGGGCTGTTCGGCGGTGCCGGCGTGGGCAAGACCGTCAACATGCTCGAACTGATCAACAACATCGCGAAGCAGTATTCGGGCCTGTCGGTATTCGCCGGCGTGGGCGAACGTACGCGCGAAGGCAACGATTTCTATCACGAGATGGCGGAGTCCGGGGTCATCGACCTGGACAACCTCAAGAACTCGAAGGTCGCGATGGTGTACGGCCAGATGAACGAACCGCCGGGCAACCGCCTGCGCGTCGCCCTGACCGGCCTCACGATGGCGGAGTACTTCCGCGACGAACGCCAGGCCAACGGCCGTGGTCGCGACGTGCTGTTCTTCGTCGACAACATCTACCGCTACACGCTTGCCGGCACCGAGGTATCGGCGCTGCTCGGCCGCATGCCTTCGGCGGTGGGCTACCAGCCGACGCTGGCCGAGGAGATGGGGGTGCTGCAGGAGCGCATCACGTCAACCAAGACCGGCTCGATCACTTCCATCCAGGCGGTGTACGTGCCGGCCGACGACCTGACCGATCCCTCGCCGGCCACCACCTTCGCGCATCTCGACGCGACCGTGGTGCTGTCGCGCCAGATCGCCGCACTCGGCATCTATCCGGCCGTAGATCCGCTCGATTCGACTTCGCGCCAGCTCGATCCGCTCGTGGTCGGCGAGGAGCACTACAACACCGCGCGCGGAGTGCAGGCGGTACTGCAGCGCTACAAGGAACTGCAGGACATCATCGCGATCCTCGGGATGGACGAGCTGTCCGAGACCGACAAGCTCACGGTGTACCGGGCGCGCAAGATCCAGCGCTTCCTGTCGCAGCCGTTCAACGTGGCCAAGGTGTTCACCGGCCAGGACGGCAAGATCGTGCCGCTCAAGGACACCATACGTGGCTTCCAGGGCATCATCGCCGGCGAGTTCGATGCGCTGCCAGAGCAGGCGTTCTACATGGTCGGAACCATTGACGAGGCGGTCGCGAAAGCGGCTTCCTTAAAGTGATGGAGACCATCCAGCTAGATATCGTCAGCGCCGAAGGGGAGATCTTCTCCGGGCCGGCGCGCATGGTGTTTCTCCCGGGCTCGGAGGGCGATCTCGGCATCACGCCGCGGCACGCGCCGCTGCTGACCCTGCTGAAGCCGGGCGAGGTCCGCGTGCAGCCTGCCGAAGGCGAAGAGCAGTCGTTCTACGTCGGTGGCGGTGCGCTGGAGGTGCAGCCGAGGAAGGTCACGGTACTGGCCGACACCGCGGCGCGCGCCCGGGACCTCGACGAGGCCGCGGCACTCGCCGCGCAGCAGCGCGCCGAGGAAGCGCTCGCCGGCAACAGCGACCGGATCAGCCAGGCCGAAGCGCTGGCCGAACTGGCGCGCGCTGCCGCGCAGCTGCGCATGATCCAGCGCCTGCGCAAGATCAAGGGTTGAGGCCGCTCGCGGCGCCCGGCGCGCCGCCCAGGGTGCATCCTGGACCCAAAGTGTGCGCGAGACCCGCGCCGCCGGGTGGGTTCCAGCTGCTACAATTTCCAGATGCCGCGCCGACCAGCCCACCCTGATCACGAGGCCGCACCGCTTTCGGTCGTGATCCTCGCGGCCGGCGCGGGCACGCGCATGCGCTCCGGCCTGCCCAAGGTCATGCAGCCGCTCGCCGGCACGCCGCTGCTCGCGCATGTGCTCGAGCTGGCCGCCGCGCTTGGACCGGCAGCCACTTACGTGGTGTACGGCCATGGCGGCGAGCGCGTGCAGGAGCATTTTTCCGCCGCCGGCGCCCACTGGTGCCTGCAGGCGGAACAGCTCGGAACCGGACACGCCGTCCTGCAGGCATTGCCCGCCATCCCGGATGGGCACCGGGTGCTGGTGCTCTACGGCGACGTGCCGCTGCTGCGCGCCGAGACCGTACGACCGTTGCTCGAGAACGCTGGCCCGCGCGAGCTGGCGCTGCTCACCGCAAGGCTCGCCGATCCGACGGGGTACGGCCGGCTGGTACGCGGCCCGCGGGGCGTGCTGCGTGCGATCGTCGAGGAGCGTGAGGCCAGTGCGCGCGAACGCCGGCTGGATGAGATCAATACCGGCGTGCTGCTCGCGCCAGCGGAACTGCTGCGCGAGTGCCTGCCCCGGCTGCAGCCGCGCGCACCGCATGGCGAATTCTATCTCACTGATCTGGTCGCAATGGCGGTGCGGCGTCGCCGGCGCGTGGTCACCGTGGAAGCGGCGGACGCGAATGAGGTGCTGGGCGTCAACGACAAGCAGCAGCTCGCGGCGGCAGAATCCGAGTACCGCCGCCGGCGTGCGCAGGCGTTGATGGCGCAGGGCGTTACCCTGATCGATCCGGCGCGGATCGATCTGCGGGGACCGATCACGGCCGGGCGCGACGTCCTGCTGGACGTGAACGTCGTTATCGATGGTCCCGTGCACCTCGCGGATGGCGTGCGGGTGGGACCCAACTGCGTGCTCAGTCACTGCAGCATCGGGGAGGGCACGGTGCTGCACGCGAACTGCGTGGTCCAGCATTCCCAGATTGGAGCGGCCTGCGAGATCGGTCCGTTCTCGCGTCTGCGCCCGCAGGCGCAGCTCGCCCGCGGCGTTCATCTCGGCAATTTCGTCGAGGTCAAGAATAGCGAGATCGGCGAGGGCAGCAAGATCAACCATCTGAGCTATGTGGGCGACTCGCGGGTCGGCTCCGGTGTCAATGTCGGCGCCGGCACCATCACCTGCAACTACGACGGCGCCAACAAGTGGATAACGCAGATCGGCGACGCCGCCTTCATCGGCTCAGGAGCGATGCTGGTGGCGCCACTCAAGATAGGCGCCGGCGCGACGATCGGTGCTGGTTCGACCATTACCAGTGACGCGCCCGCGGGCAAGCTGACGCTGGCGCGCTCGCGCCAGGTCACGATCGATGACTGGCAGCGGCCCGTGAAGCGGCCACGCTAAAGGAACCGTAAGATGTGTGGCATCGTCGCTGGCGTCGCGGATCGCAACATCGTACCGATACTGATCGAGGGTCTGCGCCGACTCGAATACCGCGGCTATGATTCCGCCGGAATCGCGGTGATCGACGAGGGCAATCACCTGCAGCGCCTGCGCACCGTCGGCAAGGTGCGCGCGCTCGAGCAGGCGCTCGAGCAGTTGCCGCTGCAGGGTCGCATCGGCATCGCCCATACGCGCTGGGCCACGCATGGCGTACCCAGCGAACGCAACGCGCATCCGCACCTCTCGCGCGACGGCCTGGCGATCGTCCACAACGGCATCATCGAGAACTACGAGGAACTGCGGGAGGAGCTGCGGCGCGCCGGCTACCAGTTCAGCTCCGAGACCGATACGGAGGTGGTTGCGCACAGTATCCACTTCCACATGGAGAAGCTCGCCGATCTGTTCAAGGCGGTGCGCGCGACCGTAGCCGAGCTCGAGGGCGCCTATGCGCTGGTGGTCATCAGCGAACAGGATCCGGAGCGCCTGATCGCCGCGCGCGTGGGCTGCCCAGTGGTGCT
>Ga0265318_10000500_pt1 | contig 28677 bp, 28 predicted proteins | sample 4821metaG_FD_192431 | JGI IMG/M metagenome (GOLD analysis project Ga0265318, IMG submission 192431) | Rhizosphere microbial communities from Carex aquatilis grown in University of Washington, Seatle, WA, United States - 4-8-21 metaG | ecosystem: Host-associated > Plants > Roots > Rhizosphere >... | reverse complement strand
CGGGACGTTGAGCGAGGCGTCGCGGCCCACCGTCCAGTTGACCGCGCCGAGGAAGAGCTGCTCCTCGCCCGTGGTCGATATCCGCGCGTTCGAGATCAGGTCCCCCGTGCCGATGACGACCAGCTTGCCGCCTGGGACGCTGAACGGGAGGTCCCCCTGCACCGGGACGCGCTCCGAGGCGACGGCGACCCCGAGCCGGTCGGGCGGCGACATCTGGGGAAGGCCCTTGATGTCGATCCCCGCCGTGAAGGGCTGTATGCCGCGCTGGGCCTCGTTGATCTCTCCCCACGCCGACTTCGAGGTGGCCGCCAGCGTGACGACGGTGAGGCCCGCGCCAGCCGGCCGCCCCGGCAGCGGCCTCACGCTGCGCGCCCTGCCCAGCGTGAGGACCTCCTTGTAGTCGATCAAGGCCTGGGTGATCGGGTGGGGGGTGTACGCGCGGATGATGAGGTCGCCCTCCTCCGTGAGGCTGTCGGACGCGGGGTCCAGGATGATGTCGTCGTCCACAAGGACGCCCCAGTCGTCGATCATCAGGTCCTTGAGGCCCGACTGCGTGAAGGGGGCGAGGAAGAGAATCAGCTTGCCGGCGCCCGCCCCGAGGTACTGGCGCAGGAGCTCCTGCTCGAAGGGCGTGAAGGGCTCGCGCGGCCAGGCGCTCACGAGGAGCGCGGTGTCGGCGGGTATCTTGCGCGCCGCGGCCAGCTCGAGGGTCCCGACGTCGTAGTTGCGCTGGATCAGCTCGTCCCGCGCCATGGAGAGCCCGTGAGCCGGGTCGACGTCGTCGGGCCGGAGCTCGCCGTGGCCCACGAGGAAGTAGATCTTTTTGCGGTCGGGGTTGGAGACGTCGAGGATGGCCGCCGTGACGGACTGCTCCCCGATGAAGTCCTTGCGGACCTTGTTCTCCCACCGGTACATGAGGTCGGGGGTGAGGACGCGCCTCCTGTCGCCGCACATGAGGAGAACGAGCCCGGGCTTGTCGACGCCGTACTTCTCCGTCTTTCGACGGTCCTCGTAGAGGTCGACGTACTCGACGGAGATGCGGCCCGCCGGGTTGCCCTCGGTCGAGTAGACGTACTCGCTCAGCAGGCCCTTGATCTCGGGGTCGTCCTCCGTCTGGGCGCTCGAGGTGACCACGATGTGGATCGGCAGCGGGAGGTCGCGCAGGTAGGCGAGAGTCTCCGCCGAGAGCGAGAAGCGGCGGTAGCGCGTGAGGTCGAGCCGCCCCCAGGAATGGCTCCTCGCCAGGAAGTTGAGGCCGCCCACCAGCGTCAGGATGAGCACGGCCTGGAGCGCCAGGTTCAGCGTTCGTATCCAGCGGGTGGCTCGGAAGCTGTCGATCACGGGGGGGCTTCAGCTGTGGAGCATCTTCGTCTCGACCGAGAGGATGCTGAAGATCAGGGCGATGAACGTCCCGCTGACGTAGAAGAGGAGCTCGCGCATGTCGACCACGCCCCGGGTGAAGTCCTGGTAGTGCTGCTGGATCTGGGCGTAGTTCACGGCCGCCTTGAGGGGCGACAGGGCCTCGCGCTCCATCCACGACGCGTTGGCGAGGTACTGCACGCCGAAGATGAGCCCTACCAGCATCGTGACGCAGAGCATGCCGGCGACCGCCTGGTTGCGGGAGAGCGAGCTCGCGAACACGCCGATCGCTATGAACAGGAGCCCGGAGACCGACACGAAGAGGTAGCCGCCGAGGATGGGGCCGGGGTCGATCAGGTGGGCGTCGCCCGCGAAGCGCTTCAGGATGACGAAGAACCCGGCGGTGGACGCCCAGAAGAGCAGGTAGAGCAGGTAGGCGGCCGCATACTTTCCGAGGACGACCTCGGCCGTCGTGACGGGCGTCGTCAGGAGTGTCTCGATCGTGCCGAGCCTGCGCTCGTCGGCCAGGCACTTCATGGTGAGGAGCGGGACCATGAAGATGGCCGGGAAATAGTAGACCTCGAAGAAGATCGCCGCGGGCGAGAGCTCCTGCGGCGCCTTGCTGTAGGCCTCGAGGATGCCCGTGAAGATGAACCCCATCACGGAGAGGAAGCCCACGGCCGCGATGTAGGTGCTTGGGCTCACGAGGAGCATGCGCACCTCGTGGGCCAGGATTGTGAGGAAGTGCTTCATGACGGCCCAGGCCCCCCCCGGTCCTCCACCACGGCGTCCCAGCTGCGGCGCGTTGCCGCGAGGAAGACGTCCTCGAGGGTGGGGTGCGCCCGGCTGATCGCGCGCACGCGCAGGCCCTCGGAGAGGCACGCGCGCAGGATCGCCTCGCCCGAGTCCTCTGGATTGAGGGTCTTCAGCTTGATCGTGCGGAACCCCTGGAGGTCGGGCTCCCCCTCGGAGGCCACGGAGAGCCCGGGGTCGATGGAGCCCAGGAGGAAGGACAGGGACCCGAGGGCGCCGGCGGCCTCGATCTCGTAGGCCGACTGCCCCAGGACCTCCCGCCTCAGGTCCGCCGGCGTCCCCTGGGCGACGATCCTTCCCTGGTTGATGATGAGCACGCGGTCGCAGGTCATCTCGATCTCGGGCAGGATGTGGCTCGAGATGAGGACGGTCATGCGCCCGCGCAGGCTCGCGATCAGGTCGCGCACGATCAGGATCTGGTGCGGGTCCAGGCCGATCGTTGGCTCGTCCATGATGATGACGGGCGGCTCGGCGAGGACGGACTCGGCGATGCCGACCCTCTGGCGGAACCCCTTGGAGAGCTTGCCGATGATCTTGTGGCGGACCCGCTTCAGGTCGCAGAGCTCCAGGACCTCGTCGATCCGGGAGCCGAGCTTGCGGCGGGGCACCTCCTTCAGCCTGCCCCTGAAGTAGAGGTATTCGCTGACCCGCATGTCGTCGGGCAGCGGGTTGTTTTCCGGCATGTAGCCCACCCGCCTCTTGACCGCGTCGGGCTCCGACGCCACCGGGAAGCCGCAGATCGACACATGGCCCGACGTCGCGGGCAGGTAGCCGGTCAGGATCCTCATCGTGGTCGACTTGCCGGCGCCGTTGGGCCCGAGGAACCCGATGATCTCCCCCCGCGGCACGGTGAAGCTGATGTCGTTGACGGCGAGAACGCCCGCGTAGCTCTTCACGAGATGGGACACCTCGATGGCCGGCTGTACGGGGACGGGGTTCATCGCGGGCGGGGGCTCAGGCGCCCTTTTCAACGGTGACCTCGCCGGCGCGGAAGCCCCGGGTGCGCCCGTGGTCGTCGCGCAGGAGGAGGGAGCCCACGTCGTCGACGCCGAGCACCTTGCCCCGCCGCTTGCGCCCGCCCTCGGCGAGCGTGATCTCGCGGCCCCGCAGGACGTCGTACTTGTTCCAGAGCTCGGCGAACATGTCGACATGCTCGCCCTCGATGAAGCGCTCGTAGGCCAGGAGCACGCGCCCGATGAGCGCCGCCGTGAGGTGGTTCAGGTCGACGGCGGCCCCCGCGAGCTCGGAGAGCGAGACCGCCCGGCGCGCGAGGTCTGCGGGCCAGTCGGCGGCCGGGCTGTTCACATTGAGCCCGAGGCCGAACACAAGGTCCCGGATCTGGTCGGCGTCCACGCGCGCCTCGGTCAGCATCCCGCCCGCCTTCCTGCCGTCGAAGACGATGTCGTTGGGCCACTTGATCCCCGGCGCCAACGGGACGAACCGGGACACGAGCTCGCAGATCGTGACCCCCATCCAGAGGGTGAAGGTCTGCATACGGCCGGGCTCGATGCGCGGCCGGAATGCGAAGCTCGAGTAGAGGTTGCCGTTCGCCTCGCTGTGCCACACGCGCCCGAACCGCCCGCGCCCGCGCGTCTGCTTCTGGGCGAACACCGCGAAGGGCGCGGCGCGCCCCGCCGCGAGCTGGCGGGCGCACTCGTCGTTCGTGCTGTCGACCTCGTCGAGGACGAGGAAGGTGAACCCCTTGCGGCGGACCTTGAGCTGGGCCTCCACGAGGCCGGCGTGGAGCATCCTCGGGCGCCGGGACAGCCGGTAGCCGCGCGCGGGCAGCGCCTCGAAGCCGAAGCCCTGCGCCCGCAGCTTCTCCATCTGGTGCCAGACCGAGACGCGGCTCACCCCGAGCTTCGTCGCGATGGCGCCGCCGGAAACCCAGCCCGGCTCGGCCGCGAGGAGCTCCCGCAGGATCAGCGTTTCGGTCACTTATCCGCCCCCGTGAGTCCTCCGACCCGGCCGGTCCCGGTCCAGTCCCAGGTGCCGCCGCCGCGCATGTACGTGCTGTCGCTCTGCTGCAGGAGGTAGCGGGCCTGGGCGGAGTCGCCCCCCTGCGACATCGCATGGGCCTCGTCGTAGAGGTCGTCCATGTTCTACTTGCGCTGGTCGTCCACCATCATCTGGTAGGCGGGGCTGCCGGGCTTGGGGTTGGCATTGAGACCGAAGATGTTTCCGAAATAGAGGCCCGCGTGGCCCTTCATGGTGAGGTCGAGCATGCCGTCCCTCGTTAAGAGGTCCTGGTTCCTGAAAATAGGGGGCCGCGCCTCGCGCACCACGAACTTGGGCAGCCGGTGGATCTCGTTCTTCGGCTTGTCGTAGTCGCGCATGTCCAGCGGCTCGGCGGGCTGCGTCGGCGTGGGGGTCGGGGGGCTGTACTTGGGCGCGCCCAGGGAAAGGGCCGCCGCGACCTTCGAGGAGACGGACCGCGACGCCTCGTCGGGGGGCGGCACAGGCTCGGCGGCGTCCCTCGGCCGGGCCGCGAGGACGACGGACGACGCGTCGGTGGTCTGCGGCTGCGCCGGGGCGGGCGCTGTTTCCTGGGCGGCCGAGGTGGCGGCCGCGAGCATGAGAGCGAGGAGAAAATGGGGGGCGCGGTTCATCGTTTACTCTCTCAAGAAACGTGGCGCGCAGGATGGTTCCACGCAAACCAATCCTTGGCGCCCGGGGGCCTATCCCCGGACCTGGCCCGTCCCCGTCACGAGCCACTTGTAGCTGCAGAGCTCCCGCAGGCCCATGGGGCCTCGCGCATGGAGCCGGTCCGTGCTGATCCCTATCTCGGCGCCGAACCCGAACTCGAACCCGTCGTTGAAACGCGTGCTCGCGTTCCAGAACACCGCGGCGCTGTCGACGCCCGCCATGAACCGGTCCGCGGCGGCCCTGTCGGCCGTCACGATGGCGTCGCTGTGCGCGGAGCCGTCCCGGTTGATGGTCGCGACCGCCTCGTCGAGGGAGGCCACGACCCGCACGGCGACCACGAGGTCGAGGAACTCCGTCGTGAAGTCGGCCGCCGACGCGGGCTCCGCGGCGATGCCGGCGTTGCCGAGAATCCCGGCGGAGGCGCCGTCGCAGCGCAGCGCGACGCCCTTCGCGGCCAGGGCCCTTCCCACGCGCGGCAGGAGCGCCGCGGCGACGTCTGCGTGCACGAGGATCTGCTCGGCCGCGTTGCAGACGCCGGGGCGCTGGGTCTTCGCGTTCACGGCGATGGACTCGGCCATGGCGGGATCCGCGCCCTTGTCCAGGTAGACGAAGCAGACCCCTGTGAAGTGCTTTATGACCGGGATCGTGCTGTTCTCGGCGACAAACCGGATCAGCCCCTCGCCGCCTCGCGGGATAATGCAGTGGATGTAGGCGTCCAGCCGCAGGAGGGCCTCCAGGGCGGCCCTGTCGGTCGTCGGGACAAGCTGCACCGCGTCGGCCGGAAGGCCCGCGGCGCCCAGCGACGCCGAGATGAGCGCCGCGAGCGCCCTGTTCGTCTCGAAGATCTCCTTGCCGCCGCGCAGGATGGAGGCGTTGCCGCTCTTCAGGCAGAGCACGGCGCAGTCGACCGTGACGTTCGGGCGCGCCTCGAAGATGACGCCGATGACGCCGATCGGCACGCGCACCTTGCGCAGCCTGAGCCCGTTCGGGCGGGTCGATTCCTCAAGCACCTCCCCGAGCGGGTCGGGCAGCGCCGCGACCTGGCGCACGGACTCGGCCAGGTGCGCGAGCCTCTCGGGCGTCAGGGTGAGCCGGTCGACCTGCGCCGGCGCGAGGCCGCCCGCCTTTGCCGAGGCCAGGTCGAGGGCATTGGAGGCCAGGAGGGCCCCATGGGAGCGCTCGATCCTGTCCGCCAGGTCCATGAGCGCGGCGTTCCGAGCACTGCCCGGAGAAACCGCGAGCGCCAGCGAGGCCGCGCGGGCGCGCACGGCCATGGCGGTGACAAGGGCGGTCAGGTCCTCGGGCATGGGAAGCCGCGGACTCTCGCGCACGGGGCGCCCCTCCGCAAAGAAAATGTGGCCGGGGACGCCCCCCGGGGCCTCACTCGAAGATCCGGCCCCGGTTGAAGCGCCAGACGGAGACCCCCATCACGGCCCCCGTCATGAGCGTGAGCCACCCGAGGGTCGGCAGGAGCTCCGCCAGCGTGGCGCGGGCCCAAAGCACCTGGCTGAAGCCCTCCATGGACCAGTACACCAGCGTCAGCCGGCTGAACTTCTGGATGAACTCCGGCATGAAGCTGACAGGGAACCACGCCCCGCCGATGGCGGACATGAGCAGGATCGCGAAGGTGGCGAGGCCGCGTGCGGAGTCCTGCGTCTGGGACACAGCCGCGATCAGCATGCCGAAGGAGGTGCAGGCGGCGGCGGCGAAGATGCAGATGACGACCAGCAGCCCGATCTGGCCCCCGACCTCGATCCCGTAGAGGAGGTGGCCCGCAAAGAAGAGGATGACCAACTGCGCGAGGCCGAGGCATATCCCGTAGAGGAACTTGCTCCAGAGGATGTCGCCGCGGGTAACGGGCGCCGAGAGGACCCTCTGGAAGATCCCGTGCTCCTTCTCTCGGAAGAGCGACGTCGCGGAGGCCGTCACGGCGAACAGCAGGAACTGAATCGCCCAGCCGCCCACGAGGAGCGTGGCCATGGGCGACTTCACGCCGACGCCCTCGACCTGGACATTGTCTATCCTGACGATCCGGGAGAGCACGTCGCCGGTGCCCGCGGCGCCCCCGCTTGAGGGGCCCTGGGAGACGAACTCGCCGCCGGAGATCCGTGCCTTTATCGCGGCCTCGTCGCCCCCGAAGTTGCGCGCGACCGCCGAGGCGATGGAAGAATTGAAGGCGTCCAACCGCTCTACGCCCAGGTAGGAGCGGGCCCGCGCCTGCAGGGACTGGCCGAGGAGCTGGGGCACCTTGGAGAAGAGCGTCTTCTGCAGGATCCCCTGCACGGTCTCGGCCTCGACGGCATTCCTCGGGTTGGAGTAGGTCTTCAGGTGGACCCCGAGTTCCTCCGACTTTATGACATCCGCCGGGATCACGAGCGCGAACCGGAACCTGTCCGCGTGCATGAGGGGGCGCAGGTCCGCCTCGGCAAGCGGGCGCGTGGTCTTGTCGGGGTTGGTGAACTCGGTGATGACCTTGAAGGCCTTCTCGCCCCGCAGCGCGTCGACGAGCCGCGCGGCCGCCGGGTTGTCGCTCTGGTTCACGACCGCGACGGGTATCCCGGCCGGGCCGGGATCCGACGCGTTCACACGGTAGATCTGCCCGAAGAGGTAGATGAGTGCGAAGGGCACGAGCAGCGTGAGGGAGATGGCGGCCCTGTCCTTCAGGAACAGGGAGATGTCCTTTCGGACGAGGACGAGGATGGGATGCATGTTATTCGCGGAGGACGCGGCCGGTGAGCTGCAGGAAGAGCGCCTCGAGGGTGGGGCGCTGGCTTGTGAAGATCCGGGCGGGCAGCGCGTGCCCCTCGGTGAGGGAATAGAACGCGCTCATCGGGTATCCCGGCCTCGGCCGGAACCGGTGGACACCCTCGACCGTGGAGAGCTCGCCGAGGGCGGCGAGCTCCAGCGCGAGCGCCGCCGTCGCCGCCGACGACGGGAAGCGGACCTCCTCCTCGAACGGCAGCCGGGCAAGGAGCTCGTCGATCGTGCCAAGGGCCAGTATCTTCCCGTGGTCAATGATCCCGATCCTCGAGCAGAGCCGTGTCGCCTCCTCCATGTAGTGCGTGGAGTAGATGACGGTCAGGCCGGAGCGGTTGAGCTCCTGCAGGTAGTCGAAGATGGCGTTTCGCGACTGGGGATCGACGCCCACCGTCGGCTCGTCGCAGAGGAGGAGCTTCGGCCGGTGAAGCAGCGCAGCCGCGAGGTTCAGGCGCCGCTTCATACCGCCGGAGAACACCTTCACGAGGTCCCCCCTGCGGTCGGCGAGCTGGACCGCGTCGAGCGCGTGCTCGACGCGCTCCCTGAGCGTGGTGCCGCTCAGGCGGTAGAGCTCGCCGAAGATCCTCAGGTTGGCCTCGGCGCTCAGGTCCTCGTAGAGCGCGATGTGCTGCGGGACGAGGCCGAGCGCCTGGCGGGCCCGCGCCGAGCCCGCCGCGACCCCCTCTCCGTCGACCGTGAGCGTGCCGCCGTCGAGCGGACGCAGCCCGGCGACCAGCGACATGAAGGTGGACTTGCCTGCGCCGTTGGGCCCAAGGAGCCCGAAGAATTCGCCCTGGGCGATGTCGAGCGACACCCCGTCAAGGGCCGTGAGCGAGCCGTAGCGCTTGACGGCGCCCTTGGCGGAAAGGAGGGGAGGGGTCGTCGTCATTTCGGGAGAATCGAGTGGAGCGCCGCGACGTGCGCGGCAAATGCGGCGCGCCCGGCGGGCGTCGCCGCGACAAAGGTCTTCGGGCGCCGCGCGACGAACTCCTTGTCGATCGCAATGTAGCCCTTCGCCTCCAGCGTCGCCAGATGCGCGCCCAGGTTGCCGTCTGTGAGGCCGAGGCTGTCCTTCAGGAAGGTGAAATCCACCCGCACGCCGTCACCGAGCTGGCAGATCGCCGACATGATCTGCAGGCGCGCCGGCTGGTGGATGATGGAATCGAGCTCGTTCATCGCCGGTCAATGCCAGGTGTTGCGCACGAGAAAGCCGCTTCCGAAGAGCACCAGGCCGAGGAGCAGGGTGGCACCCCAGAAGAGCGCGGGGGCGAACATCAGCGTTGTCACGATGATCACAGTCACGGCGAGGCCGACCCAGAACCAGAAGCTGTCGAACCAGATGCCCGCGACCATGTAGAGCTGCATCCAAATAACCGTGAAGTAGCCGTAGGCGCCTTTGTAGGAGCGGAAGTCGTAAGAGCGCAGGTCGCCGAGGAGGAAGGGCCACACGCAGTAGCCGAAGATGAGGAGCGTGGCGCAGACCTTCATGAACCGCGGGTCGATCCTGGCCCGGATCTGGCCTCCCTGCACCATCCCGATTACGACCGTGGCCAAGCAGCCGAATCCCATGATCCACAGCATGGCGGGCAGGGCCCTTTGCTCATACATCCAGTTGATGATCGATACGACGACCCAGATGCAGCCCCAAAGCCAAAGATAAAGATGGCCCCTGTGGGTCTGGATTGCCCGGCGCATGGCGGAGCGAGACGCCTCGATCTCCCTAAGCGCTTGGGCCGCCTCTTCGGGTGAAATGTTCATGACAGATTACTCTACTACACAGAGTAATCTGGCAAATAAAAAATCGTTTGCTTCAATAAGATATTATTGAAAAACGACTTATCATCACAAATCACCGATGGCGCGTACCCGAATACTAAACTTTCAGGGCCCGCAGCTTCACTTCTTCCCATACGGAGTCCGGAATGAGCGGACCCAGGTGCCGGACGGTTTCGGCGCCCATGACGGAGGCCATGGCCCCGCATTCACCGAGGGGCCGTCCCCTGATGTATCCGAAGAGAAATCCCGCGGCCCAGGCGTCGCCGGCACCGTTGGTGTCGATCACGTCGTGGATGTGCACGGGGGCGATTCTGTGGATCTCATCGCCCTTGCCGATCCACGCGCCGTCGCGGCCCATCTTGACCGCGGCGACCACGTCGTGCGTGGCGAGCTCGCGGGCCAGCGACTCGAAGCCGCCCTTTTTCTCGGGATAGAGCGCGCGGATTTCGTCCTCGTTCGCGAACACGACGTCGATGCCGTGGCCGAACTGCCTGAACATCCAGTCCCTCTTGGCGTTCACGACCTCGAAGGACGAGAGGTCGAGGCTGATCGTGCAGCCCGCCGCGCGCGCCGCCGCCAGCACGGCGTCGCACAGCGCCTCGTTGAACACGAGGTACCCCTCGATGTGCGCGTGGCTCACCCCCTTGAAGTCCGCAGGCGAGACCTCCGCCGGCGAAAGCGTCATCGCCGCCCCGAGGTTCGTGCGCATCGTGCGCTGGGCGTCCGGGGTCACCATCGCGAGGCAGCGCGCGTTCGCCACCGTCCCGTGCTTGAAGCGGGAGGCGTCGACGCCGGCCGCCGTGAACCGCTCGACATACGCCCTCGCGAGGGCGTCGTTGCCGAGCTTGCCGACGAACGTCGTCCTAAGCCCGAGGCGGGCCGCGTTGAACGCGGTGTTGGCGGCGGATCCCCCCGAGGACAGCGACGGCGGTGTGGCCAGCTTCGAGAGGATCCTGGCCATCTCGGCGTCGTCGACCAGGACCATGCCTCCCTTTTCGCCCGAGACATGGGCGAGGAAGGAATCCGGGACTTGTGCGGTCAGGTCCACGATCGGCGAGCCGACCCCCGCGAGCTCGAATTCAGGGGAGTTCCCGGTCATCGGCGGCTCACTCCCCGACCATCAGGCTCGTCGCGAGGAGCGGCTCGTCGTCCACCTCGATCAGGATCGAGTACTCCCCGGGCTCCTGGAAGGTCAGGTTGCGGACCTCGGTGATCAGGTTGATCCGGGCGAGGGGGCCCTGCGACTCGAACGGGCGCTCGATGAGGGGCTTGGGGTCGGTCGGGTCCAGGCTCATGGATATCTTGATCTTGTGGGTGCCGGGGGCGACGTCCGTGAGGGTCATGAACCAGACCATGTGCGGATGGACCACCGGGTAGCGCTTCGCCATGATGTTGGAGAAGACGCCGAGGATGGTGTGCTTCCCGTTGCTCGGGTCGACGTGGACGCCGTCGCACAGCAGCCAGGCGAGGAGCTGCGGCTTGGAGTTCAGTTTCGGCCTGTCCACGGGCCGAGTTGGAGGTCGGGGGCGTCCCTCGGCAAATCATTTTGCGCGCCGGCCCGAGCAATGCCATCCTTTGGCATGACCGACCTGCTCGCCGGCTATCCCCATTGGCTCGTCGTTGCCTGCACGGTGGTTCTGGCGCTTCTGGCGCTCTGGCTGCTCGTCGAGCTGGTGAAAGCGGCCCTCTGGATCCTTTTCTACGCGGTCATCGCCGCGCTGCTGCTCTCGGTCCTGTGGTATTTTCTGCACTAGGGGGCCGCCGATGTTTGAAGAATCTTGCGCGTTTCGGGTGCCGGCCATTATCCATCTCCGATGAAATATATCTTCGTGACGGGCGGAGTTGTTTCTTCGCTTGGCAAGGGGCTCACCGCGGCGGCGCTTGGCGCGCTGCTCGAGCTCCGGGGCCTCACCGTCCGCATCCAGAAGTTCGACCCGTACCTGAACGTCGACCCGGGCACGATGAGCCCCTACCAGCACGGCGAGGTGTACGTGCTGGAGGATGGCGCGGAGACCGACCTCGACCTGGGCCACTACGAGAGGTTCACGAGCGGCAGGCTCTCCCGCCTGAACAGCCTGAGCTCCGGCCAGATCTATGAGAGCGTGATCCAGAAGGAGCGCCGCGGCGTCTACCTCGGCAAGACAGTCCAGGTGATCCCGCACGTCACGAACGAGATCAAGGAGAGGATATACGCGGGCGGAAAGAACGTCGACGTCCTGATCACCGAGATCGGCGGGACGACCGGCGACATCGAGGGCCTTCCCTTCCTCGAGGCCATGCGGCAGTTCGCGCTCGAGATGAAGCCGAAGGACGTGGTGTTCATCCACGTGACGCTCGTCCCCTTCCTGGCGGCCGCGGGCGAGCTCAAGAGCAAGCCCACCCAGCAGTCGGTTGCGAAGCTGCGCGAGATCGGCATCCAGCCGCACGTTCTCGTGTGCCGCTGCGACCACCCGCTGGACATGGACCTCAGGGACAAGCTGAGCATGTTCTGCAACGTCCCCGTGAAGGCGGTCATCGAGTGCCGCGACGTGGACAGCTCGATCTACCAGCTTCCGCTCGCCCTGCAGAGGGAGAAGATGGACGAGCTCGTCCTCGGTCTCCTCGGTTTCAACCGGCCGGCGCCGAAGAAGAACATATGGGTCGAGATCGTGCGCCGGATACTCAACCCGAGGCACGAGGTCACAATCGGCGTGGTCGGCAAGTACATCGAGCTCCAGGACGCGTACAAGTCGGTCTACGAGTCGATCACCCACGCCGGCATCGCGAACACCTGCCGGGTCAACGTGCGCAGGATCGACGCCGAGGACCTGGAGAAGAGGGGCGGGATGGCGCTCCTCAGGGGCCTGGACGGCATCCTGGTCCCGGGCGGATTCGGCGACCGCGGTACGGAGGGCAAGATCGCCGCGGCGAAGTACGCGCGGGAGAGGGCCATACCCTATTTCGGCCTGTGCCTCGGCCTGCAGATCGCGGTGATCGAGATCGCGCGCAACGTACTCAAGCTTCCCGGGGCGAACAGCACGGAGTTCGACCCAAGGAGCGCGGACCCTGTCATCAACATGATGGAGGAGCAGAAGGCCATCACGGACAAGGGAGCGACGATGCGCCTCGGGAGCTACGACTGCGCGATCCTGCCCGGGTCGCTGGCGGCAAAGGCCTACGGCAAGCCGATGGTGCTCGAGCGCCACCGCCACCGCTACGAGGTGAACAACGCGTACGTCGACCGCCTCAGCTCCGCGCTGGTCTTCAGCGGGATCAACCCCCGGCGAAACCTGGTCGAGATCATCGAGCTCAAGGGGCACCCGTGGTTCGTCGGGGTGCAGTTCCACCCCGAGTTCCAGTCCAAGCCCAACATGGCGCACCCGCTCTTCGCCGCGTTCATAGCGGCGGCCATAAGGCACAGGGGCAAGGGCAGGGCGCGGGCCGGGGCGAAGAAGGTCCGGGCGTGAAGATCTTCGACCCCAGGAAGCTCCTCCTGATAGCCGGCCCGTGCTCGCTCGAGAGCGAGAAGGTCTGCCGCGCGGTCGCGTCGGGCCTGGTCCGCCTCGGGAAGGCCCACCCCGAGCTCAAGATCGTCTTCAAGGGCTCGTTCGACAAGGCGAACAGGACCTCCGGCTCAGGGGCGCGCGGCACGGGCCTTAAGTCCGGGCTGGCGCTCCTGGCGATGGTGAAGAAGGACTACGGGTTCCCGGTCCTCACCGACGTCCACGAGAGCCTCCAGGTCGGCCCTGTCGCCAAGGTGTGCGACGTGCTTCAGATCCCGGCCTTCCTCTCCCGGCAGACCGACCTCCTCCTCGCCGCGGCGGGGACCGGGCGGGCGGTCAACGTGAAGAAGGGCCAGTTCCTCTCGCCGCAGGACATGGTGCACGTGACGGCGAAGCTGAAACAGGGCGGGGCCCGGGAGATTTGGCAGACGGAGCGGGGGACGACCTTCGGGTACCAGAACCTCGTCGTCGACATGCGCTCCTTCGACATCATGGGGCGCAACGGATACCCGACCGTGTTTGACGCGACGCACAGCGTGCAGCTTCCCGGGGCGGGCGGGGGAAAGAGCGGCGGCCAGCGGGAATTCGTCGCGCCCCTCGCCCGGGCGGCGCTCGCGGCGGGTGCGGGCGGGCTCTTCATCGAGACCCACCCGGACCCTGACAAGGCGCTGAGTGACGGCCCGAACATGATCGCACTCAGGGACCTGCCGGCCCTCATCGCCGGGTGCCTCGCTGTCTGGACGGCCGTTCGCCCGCGGCACGGCTGACGCGGCCCAGGCGGGTTGAGGAGTTGACCGCGCGCGACGCCGAAGACACCATTGGAACCAACAAAACCCTGATGGATACCTTCCTGATCGACGTGCCCATGCCTTCCATGGGCGCTACGGTGAACGAGCTCACCGTTGTCACGCTTCGAATCCAGCCCGGGGCCCGCGTGTCCAAGGGCCAGAAGCTCGGCGAGCTCGAGAGCGACAAGTCGATCTTCGAGTTCGAGTCCCCCTGCGACGGGACCGTGAAGGCGATCCACATCCATCCGGGCGAGGCGAGGCCGTCCGGCGCGGTTTTCCTGCAGATCGAGACGTCCGACGCGAGCCTCCTGCACCTGAGGAACGCGTCGGGCCAGGTGGCCGCGTCCGCGTCCCCGGCCGGCTCGTCCGCCGCGGCGGTCTGGACGCCGAGGGCGGCCAAGCTCGCCAAGGAGGCGGGCTTGGATCCCGAGAAGATCACGGACATCGAGGCCAGCGGGCCCGGGGGCAGGGTCTCGGGCGACGATGTCGCCCGCTATATCGAGAAAAAGAAGAAATGACACCGCTTCAAACGCCCGCCTCCGAGACCGTGTGCATCGCCGGCGTGGGGTTTGCCGTACCGAAGAATATCCGGGCGAACAGCGAGATCCTGAAGGCGTTCCCGAACCGCACCGAGGAGGAGATCGTGCGGCTGACGGGGATCATGGAGCGCCGCTACGCGGACGAGGACGAGAGCGCGACGGCGCTCGCCGCGGTCGCCGTGGAGCACGCGCTCAACCAGGCGGGCATTCCCGCCGGCCAGATCGACACGATCATCATGGCGACCATCATTCCCGACCAGCCCGTGCCGTCGATGGCGAGCGCGCTCGCGGCGAGGATGGGGATCCCGAGGGCCACGGCCTTCGACCTCAACGCCGCGTGCTCGGGCTGGCTCTACGCGCTCGAGGTCGGCCGCTCGCTCATCCTCGGGGGCTCGGCGCGCAACGTGATCGTCGTGACGGCGGAGCTGCTTTCCAGGATCACCAATCCCCAGGACCATGAGACGGCGTTCCTGTTCGGAGACGGCGCCGGCGCCGCCATCCTGACGGGCGCCGCGGGGGGCCACAGGCTCCACCGCATGGGGCTCTCGGGCGACGCCGAGCAGTTCACGGCGATCCAGCGGACCGGCGGCGGCGCGCGCATCCCCTGGCCGGAGCAGAAGGGGGACCTGAGCAAGTTTTACATACAGATGGACGGGGTCGCGGTCTTCAAGCACGCGGTCGTGGGGTTCGCCGAGCAGATCGAGCAGACCCTCGCGCGGGAGCGCCTCGCGCCGGGCGACATCGCCTGGGTCGTGCCCCACCAGGCCAACGCGCGGATCCTGAAGGCGGTCAGCAAGCGGGTCGGGATCCCCTATGAGAAGTTCGTGGTGACGATCGCCAAGTACGGCAACACGAGCGGGGCCAGCGTCTCGATGGCGCTCGGCTGGGCGGCGGAGGAGGGCATCTTCGAGGCGGGCGACAGGATCATCTTCTGCAGCGTCGGCGCCGGGCTCACCTTCGCGGGCGGGCTCCTCGTCTGGTGACCCGCCTCGGTCAGCCGGAGAGCTCGTAGCTCAGCACGCTGATCGCGTACACGGCCGCCGTCTCGCACCGCAGGACAAGGGGCCCGAGCGTGATGGGCTCGAACCCGCTGGCGCTCGACTGGCTCATCTCGGCGGGCGTGAAGTCGCCCTCGGGGCCGATGAGCCAGAGGACGTTCGTCGGCTTCCTGTCCCGAGCCGCCCGGAACTGCTCCAGCACGGACTTGAGCGTCTTCGCCCCGGGCTGGAGGCTCGCGATCAGCTTCAGGTCATAGCCCTTGGCCCCGGCCATGAACGCCGCCGCCGGCGTCACGGGCCCGATCTCGGGGAGCCAGGGGTTGCCGCACTGCTTCGCAGCCTCGAGCGCGGCCGTCTGCCACTTCTCGATCTTCCTGTCGGAGCGGTCCGCGTCCAGTCGGACCTGGGTCCGCTCGCTCTCGAGCGGCACGATCATGGAGACCCCGATCTCCGTGGCCTTGCGCACGATCGAGTCCATCGCCCCGCCCAGCGGGAGCGCCTGGCCGAGCGTGATCCGCCAGGGCATCGGCTTCGCCTTCTGGGCGAACCGGACCTTCAGCCGGGCGGCGCGCCTGTCGGCGTCGGCGAGCTCGCAGATCCACTCGGACCCCTTGCCGTCAAAGGCGACGACGGTCGCGCCCAGGGGGGCCCGGTTGACCGTGACCAGGTGATGGGACTCGTCCGGGGAGAGGGTGATCTCCCTGGGGTCGGCGACGGGGGGCAGGACGTGGACTCTGAAGTCGGGCATAGGCCACGAGCAGATTGGAGCGAAGGGCCATGTCAACGGCGCGGGCGGTCGGCCCGCAGCGTCGGCTGCGGCCGGGGCGGATGGAAAGGATACACAATCTGCCCGCGGGCGTGCGGCCGGGCGCCTAGCATTTCTGTTGATGCCCCTAGGCTCACGGGTACGGTAACCGATCAGGTAGGAAGCGCCGTTTGTAACCCCCGCAACCCTCACCCCAATCATGCAGGACCGGAATCAACCTGTCCGGCCGACCCCGCCCCGCCGCCGTGACGCCAACTGACCTCAGGAGACTGTGCTCGGCCTACGCCCTGTCTGCGGGCCTCGCCGCGGCGTCGATCGTCCTGCTCGTGGTGGCCGGCTGCCAGAACGCCCCGGTTCCTGCGCCCGCGCCCGCGAAGCTGTCGTTCAACGACGACGTGGAGCCCATCCTCGCGGCAAACTGCTACGGCTGCCACGGCCCGGACCCGGGCTCGCGCAAAGCGGGGCTGCGTCTGGACCGGGGGGAGTTCCCCTTCCTGCCCCACGAGAAGTACGGGCCGGCCATCGTCCGCTTCCAGCCGGACAAGAGCCCGCTGGTGCAGCGCGTCGAGTCGAAGAAGGAGAAGGAGATGATGCCGCCCCCCGAGGAGCACAAGACGCTGAGGCCCGAGGAGATCGCCCGGCTGCGCCGCTGGATTTCAGAGGGGGCCGAGTACCAGGAGCACTGGTCCTTCATCGCGCCGTCGGCCAAGGCGCCGCCCCAGGTCCCCGGGTCGCTCTCGGGCTGGGTTCGCAACCCTGTCGACCAGTTCATCGCCGCGCGGCTGGCGAGGGAGCACATGGAGCCCTCGCCCGAGGCCGACAGGCGCTCGCTGATCCGGCGCGTGACCCTTGACCTCACGGGGCTGCCGCCGACGCCCGCGGAGGCGGACGGCTTCGTCGCCGACGCCGCGCCGGGAGCCTACGAGCGCGTGGTCGACCGCCTGCTCGCGAGCCCGCGCTTCGGGGAGCACCGCGCGCACTTCTGGCTCGACTACGTTCGCTACGCCGACACGCACGGCATCCACTTCGACAACTACCGGGCGATCTGGCCGTACCGCGACTATGTCATCCGGGCGTTCAACGCGAACAAGCCCTTCGACCGCTTCGTGCGCGAGCAGCTCGCGGGGGACCTGCTTCCGGCGCGCACCTGGGACGAGCTCGCGGCCACCGGGTTCATGCGCTGCAACCTGACGACCAACGAGGGCGGCGACATCCCCGAGGAGACCTACGTCAACCAGACGAGGGACCGCGTGGAGACCTTCGGCGTCACCTTCCTCGGCCTCACCACGGGCTGCGCCGCGTGCCACGACCACAAGTTCGACCCGTTCACGCACCGCGACTTCTACCAGCTGGCGGCCTACCTGAACAACACGGCCGAGAAGCCGTGGGACTTCAACATCGCCGACCCCGGCCCCGTCGTGCGCCTGCCGAAGGAGGAGGACCGGGCGGCCGCCGAGGTGGTGCTGACCCGCCGCGCCGAGCTCCAGGAGAGGCTCGACGCCCGCCGCCGGAGCGGCCGCGAGCTCGCCGCGGCCTGGCTCGCCGCGGGCCATCTCCCGGCTCCCGTCAGCCCCGAGTCCCTCGAGCTGCGCCTGCGCCTCGACGAGGGAAAGGGCGACCTTGTCAGGAACGCGGCTCCGGCCGCCACGGTGAAGGAATTCAAGGCCGACACCAACCCACTTGTCTGGGGCGAGAACACGTGGTTCTGGCCGTCCATGCGGATGGACATCCTGTCGCGCCTGCGCCTCGGCCCACTCGGCGACGTGGACGCCGGCGAGAAGTTCTCGGCGGGCGGCTGGCTGATGCTGAGGGCCAAGCCGGGCAACACCGACACGGGGGATGGATCCGTGCTCTCCCGCATGGGCGACGACCAGAGGCGCGACGGCGCGGGATGGGAGATCTACCAGGAGAAGCAGCGATTCATCGTCAACCTCGTGCCCGCGCGCGGGGCGGCCCCGCCCTCGGCGGCGCCGGAGGCGCCCCGGCCTCCCGCGGCGGACAAGGACATCGGCGACACGGACGGGAAGGCCATGGGAATGCCGGCGCGCGGCATCTCGGTCGCGACACGGGCCGCCTTTCCCCGGGACGAGTGGCGGCACGTCTTCTTCACCTACGACGGGTCGCGCCATGCGGACGGCGTGAAGATCTACGTCAACGGCGAGCGCGTCGACACCGAGGTTGTGATGGACAAGCTGCCCGCGGACGGATCGATCCGCACCGACGCGGCGATGCAGCTCGGGCGCCGCGACGACTTCCTGCCGATGCGCGAGACCCGGTTCCAGGACGTGCGGTTCTACCGGCGCGCGCTGACGCAAGACGAGGTCTCCCGGCTTCCCTTCGAGGACGTGGCCGCCGAGATCGTGGCGAGGCAGCCCGACGCCTCGAAATGGACCCGCGACGAGGCCTTCGTCGTCGCGGACCGCTGGTACCTCGGCCAGGTCGACCCCGAGGCGAGGAAACTGGCGACGGCGGTGGCCCAGCACACGGGCGCCCTCGAGGCGCTGACGAAGGACGGCGATCCCACGCTCATCGCGGTCGAGAAGGCGACGCCCGCGTACGCCGACATCCTGAAGCGCGGCGACTACTATTCGCGCATCGAGCGGGTGGGGCCGGGCACGCCGCACTTCCTGCCGCCCGCCCCCGCGGGCGCGCCCGGGGACCGCCGGGGGCTCGCCGACTGGCTCCTGGCCCCGGAGCAGCCGCTCCTCGCCAGGGTGACGGTGAACCGCATGTGGCAGGAGGTCTTCGGCACCGGCCTCGTTGAGACGTCCGGCGACTTCGGCATCATGGGCACGAAGCCGTCGCATCCGGAGCTCCTCGACTGGCTGGCGGTCCGGTTCCGGGAGAGCGGGTGGGACGTGAAGGCGTTCTACCGCATGCTCGTCACCTCGGCGAGCTACCGTCAGTCGGCGGCGGTGACGCCCGACCGCCTGGCCCAGGACCCCAACAACCGGCTGCTGTCCCGGGGACCTCGATTCAGGATGGATGCCGAGATGCTCCGCGACAGCGCGCTCGCGGCCTCGGGCCTGCTGGTCGACAAGATCGGCGGCCCGTCGGTGAAGCCGTACCAGCCCTCGGACCTGTGGGAGGAGGTCGCGATGCCGGAGTCGAACACGAGGACGTACGTGGCCGACCATGGCGAGGGGCTCTACCGCCGGAGCGTCTACACCTTCTGGAAGCGGGGCTCGATGCCGCCCAGCATGGAGGCCTTCGACGCGCAGTCGCGCGAGAACGTGTGCCCCCGCAGGGTCCGCACCGACACGCCGCTGCAGGCCTTTGTCACGATGAATGACCCGCAGTGGTTCGAGGCCGCCCGCCATCTCGCGCAGTCGGCGCTGAACGCCGAGCCCGGGACGGACGGCCGCCTGGACTACATGGCGAAGGCGACCCTCAGCCGCGGGCTGGCGCCGCGGGAGAGGGCCGTCTTCCAGAGGAGCCTGGGCGACTTCCGCGCCTACATCGGCCCCAGCCCGCAGGCCGCCAAGGAGATACTCGCCGTGGGCGAGTCCCCCGTGGACCCGACGATCCCCCCCGCCGAGCTCGCCGAATGGACGCTGGTGGCGAGCCAGTTCCTCAACTTGGACGAATTCCTCGCAAAATAAGGCCCCCATGCCCGACGAACTGCACGCCCCCGAACACCCCTGCTCCGACCACGGCGGGGAGCACCCGACCGTGCTCGACCTTCCCTACGTGCCGATCTCGCTCAAGCGGGAGTGGCTCGAGGCCGAGACCCGCCGCCATTTCCTCGCCCGGGGCTCCCGGGCGCTGGCCTGGGCCGGCCTAGCGACGATCCTCGGGCGCACCGCGCCCCACCTCCTCGCCGACGTGGCCGCGCTGCCTGACAGGCGCCCGCAGTTCTTGCCGAAGGCAAAGCGGGCGATCTACCTCTTCATGGCGGGCGCGCCGTCGCAGTTCGAGACCTGGGACTACAAGCCGAAGCTGGCCGGGATGTTCGCCCAGAACCTGCCCGAGTCCGTCCGGGGCGGCCAGGTCCTCACCGGGATGACCGCCAGCCAGGCGTCGCTGCCGATCGCGCCAAGCTTCTGCAAGTTCACCCAGCAGGGGAGGTCCGGCACCTGGGTCTCCGACCTGTTCCCGTCGACCGGGAAGGTCGTGGACGAGCTCTGCGTCATCAAGTCCCTCTACACCGAGGCGATCAACCACGAGCCCGCGATCCTCACGATGACGACCGGCAACATGTTCCCGGGAAAGCCGGCGCTGGGCTCGTGGCTGGCCTACGGCCTCGGGGCGATCAACGAGGAGCTGCCGACCTTCGTGGTGATGACCTCGAAGATACCGACGAAGCGCAACGTGCAGGCGCTCTCCAACCGCCTGTGGTCCTCGGGCTTCCTGTCCCCGGAATACACGGCGGTGGCCCTGCGATCGGGCGGCGAGCCCGTCCTCTACCTGCAGGACCCCAAGGGGGTGGAGCGCGACGTCCGCCGCTCCATGATCAACGGCGTGAACGAGCTCAACCACCAGCTGTTCGAGCGGGTCGGCGACCCGGAGATCAACACCCGGATCGCCCAGTACGAGATGGCGTTCCGGATGCAGACGTCGGTGCCCGACCTGAGCGACTTTTCCGACGAGCCCGCCTCGACCTGGGACCTCTACGGCCCCAAGGCGAAGGAGCCGGGCACATTCGCCTACAACTGCCTCATGGCGCGTCGGCTCGCCGAGCGCGGCGTGCGCTTCACCCAGATCTTCATGAGGACGTGGGACAACCACACGAACCTGCCGACGGACATCAAGGCGATGTGCGAGGAGTCCGACAGGCCGACGTACGGGCTCATCACGGACCTGAAGCGCCGCGGAATGCTCGACGACACCCTGGTCATCTGGGGCGGCGAGTTCGGGAGGACCGTGTACTCGCAGGGCCGCCTCGAGGCCGACAACTACGGGCGCGACCACCATCCGCGCTGCTTCAGCATGTGGATGTGCGGCGCGGGGACCAAGCCCGGCATGACCTACGGCGAGACCGACGACTTCTCGTACAACATCGTCAAGGACCCCGTGCACGTCCGGGACCTGCACGCCACGATCCTCCACCAGTTCGGCTTCAACCACAACAAGCTCACGTTCAAGTTCCAGGGGCTGGACCAGAAGCTCACCGGCGTGCTGCCGGCGCGCGTCATCCGAGAGGTGCTCGCTTGAGGCGCGGAGCGCGATCCGCCCTTCTTTTCCTGCTTGCGTGCGCGGGCCGCGCGAGCGCGGAGCCGGGCACCTATTCCGGCAGCGTCGCCCCGGTCTTTGAGCACAACTGCGTCAAGTGCCACGGCGCGACGAAGCAGAAGGCAGGGCTTCGGCTCGACAGCCTCGCCGGCGTCCTGCAGGGGTCCGACGACGGGGACGTCGTGAAGCCGGGCGACGCCGCCGGCAGCGAGCTGTTCAGGCGCGTCACGCTTGCGCCGACCGACGACGACTTCATGCCGTCGGGCGATCATCCGCCGCTGTCGCCGGCGGAGATCTCGGTCCTCGAAAACTGGATCGCCGCGGGCGCACCGCCGGCCGCCGCCTTTGAGGTTGTCCCCGCCGCGCCCGCCGTCGCCGCGCCGCCGGCCGCGCCCGACTACCGGCCCCGGCTCACCGCGGCGACGGAGCTGGCGCAGAGGCTGGGCGTCAGGCTGGTGCCCCGGTCGCGCGTTCCGACGGACGGGCTCGTGCTGCGCACGGCGAGCGCGCCCGCCAAGTGCAATGACGAGGTCCTGGCGAGCCTAGCCCCGATGGCCGACCTCATCGTGGAGGCCGAGCTCGCCCGCACCCGGGTGTCGGACAAGGGGATGGAGTCCATCGGGCGGTGGCCCAATCTCGTCCGCATTGACCTCACGCGCACCGCGGTGACGTCGGAAGGCGTCGCCCGCCTAGCGGCGCTCGGGCGGCTCGAGGCGCTGAACCTCACGGAGACAAAGGTGGACGGCAGGGGTGTGGCCCTGGCGAAGAAGCTTCCGTCGCTCAGGACCTTGTGGGCCTTCGGGACGCCGTGAGATAGGGGAGGGCGCACGCCCTCGCCGTCGATGTCGCCCGCACTGAGGACTTGCCTCCCGATGCGGGTTATAATCGGATCGGCGCTCCCTCGCCCGGGTGGCGGAATTGGCAGACGCAGCAGACTCAAAATCTGCCGACGAAAGTCGTGTGGGTTCGATCCCCACCCTGGGCACCAACTTTTGGCTCGCGGTACCCTTCGATCCGAAGAGGTTACCGGAAGTCAGAGGGCGAACGGAAAACCGAATCAACGATGAGGTGTTAGTTGCAGACGAGTCCGTAGATTCGAATTTTTATTGCGGGGAAATAGCGGATATGGCCGAATCGCGGCCGTGGTCGAAAAGACGAAGACACGTTGTTCGGTCTTAGTCGTGTGGTAAGGGAAATTTCAATGTTCGAGGTGCACGAATTCAATGATCGGCTGGATTGGTGAGTTGATGCTTCTCTTTGCCTCGCGCCATTTGCGGGTTTCACGGCGCTTCCAATTGAGTCCTGCAAATTGTGAATGCTCCTTCGGCATTGTGCTCGCGGATTTTCGAACCCGCGATAGCGCGATGCCAGGGTTGAAATCGGGCTCCTACGCGTGAAGACGTTTTCGGCGCATGAGACCGAGTTGTTGCGCGAGCTGGATGGACTAGAGCTCGCTGAGTTCTGGCAACGGGCCTCTGCATTCCTCATCGACTGTTTTCTCATGGCGGTTCTCTTGAGTGCTTTAATGACGCTTGGATTGATGGGATTGAAAAAGTTCGATCGGATGCAGGGCCATTCGAGTCCGGACGAGTATCATTTGCCTGTGGTCAAGGAGCTCCATGTTCCCGTGACCGATGGGGGCATGAAGATCCAACTGATCAACATCGAGGGCAACGAGTTCATTCATGTGGCCGCCACGGTGGTTGCGCCGGTACTGTATTGCGGCGTCTTGTTGTGGACGGGCAAAGGCCGAACTCCGGGCAAGCGACTGCTGAAGATCAGGGTCGTCTCACTGGCCCATCGACAGATCTCGTTCTGGCATGCGGTGGAGCGAGCGTTGGGCTATGGGGCGGCCGCGCTTGAGCTGGGCTTTGGATTCGTGCAGTTTTTCATTCACCCCTACCGACGCTGTGCGCAGGATCGTCTCGCAGAGACGATTGTGGTGACCGAACGGAGTTACCAGGCCCTGCAACAAAAGTTATCACAGAAGCTGATTGTCGACGGCCCGTTGGAGTCCCCGCCAAACGAGGCTTAGCGGCACACCACGATTGTCGCTCGCTGGGAGCGAATCGACTGGTTAACCCATGGGTAAACAGGCTCTTGTCGATCCTTCCTCGCCAACGTGCTTGGATGGGCTTCGCTTGTCCGAGTGAGGCCATCATCGTTCTGAACGGGTTAGAGAACAGTATCCCGTCAATGCGGATCACGGCCGGCCGCATGGAGTGCTCAAAATCTGCCTACGAAAGTAATGTGGGTTCGACCCCCACCCCGGGCACCAGCGTCGGACCAACCAGATTACCAGCTGAATCCCGCAGCGATCGGGATGTAGAAGAGGGTGACCACGAAGGCGTGCACCTTGCCGACCTTGAAGTCGCGCTCTCCGATGCCCAGCTTTTTTGCCACCGTCGCCGGGGCTTTGGCGGGGGAAGCACGCTCGAGCGGCAGGTAGGCCGCGCTTGAGGAGCCTGATTCGCGGACCTCATAGGGCTCCATCTTCACGACATCCGCCTTGGTTGCCTGCGACACGGGAAGGGGCGGGGAATCCGACTGAAGCGCGGTAGGCATGGCCGCCGGCTTTGACCCGGAAGGAGCATACCGGTACTGCGACCGCATTTCTTCCCGGATCTCATTGCGAGGCTCATCGATTCGCGAAGCCGCGGAATCCTGACCTCGGGCGGCAGCCGCCAACAGGAGGGCGCCAATAAGGCTGGTTGTCGCAAGGCGCATCAGGGGCGAAATTGAATGACGGCGTTTCGAGTGTGTCGGGAAACGCGCCGACGGCAAGACGCGTGGGCTCGACTTTTTCGCGGGCTCCAGGCCCTGGTTGAGCCGCCTGACGGGGAATCAGAGGGGTTGCGTACCCGAGAACCGAGCCCCATGAGTGTCCCGGACGACATGACCTTGAAGCAACGCATTGGGCGATGGCTCATCCCCAGGCTTCCCGTCAACCCGGAGCTGTTCACGGAGCTGCGGTTCGAGGTCAATTCATGGGGATGTCACCTGCGGAACCGGATCAGCCCCGCCTACCATCGCGAGCTGAGGCGCCTGAGGGGCCTGAAAGGCTTGAGCCTGAATATAGGAAGTGGGGGGCGAGGCATCGCCGGCTGGGTGAACACGGACGCCGTGCGACATCCCGGCGACCAGTCGTTTCCCTGCGACGTGCGGCGAAAGCTCCCCTTTGCCGACGGCAGCGTGGCCCGCATTCTCGCCGAGCACGTCATCGAGCACCTCAATTTCAAGCACGAGATCCCCGGCGTTCTCGGCGAATTCTTCAGGGTGCTGGAGCCGGGCGGGATGCTCCGGATCATCGTGCCCGACGGGCGCCGCTTCGTTGAGGCTTACCTCTGCAACGATAGCGCCCATTGGGGGCCCCTCGGCGTCGCGGCCCTCCCGCACGACATGCCCACGCCCATGGCGATGCTCAACCACGTATTTCACCAGGGCGGCGAGCACCATTTCGCCTACGACTTCGAGACGCTTGAATGGGTGCTGAAGAAGGCCGGATTTTCGGGCATCCGCCAGGCATCGTTCGGGGTGTCGTCCGACCCGCTCCTGGCGATCGACCGGAGCGAGCACGCCCCGTATTCGCTTTATGTCGAGGCAATGAAGCCCCGGATATAGTCGCAGGATATCGGGCGACGTCGCTCCGGTTAGTCGGGTTCTAGCTCGGCGCCAGATTTGGATCGTTCTCGCATGGAAGCGATGGCCCGAAGCTCCTTTGCCGCGAGAAGGTCCTTCTCGCGGCCCAGGGCCTCCTTGGCTCGCACCAGATCAGGAAGTGAAATCAGCCTGAATTTTTTCCCGGCGATCTCAAAGATCTCAGAATTTGCCCGGATGGATTCGAAATCGCCCAGTCCTATGATTGAGGAGAGTATGTCAACGATGCCCCAGTCCGTCTGGAGATAGAGATTGCTCACCGACTCCCCGGGCTTCGGGACCTGGAGAAAAGACAGGCTCTGTGGCGTCATCCGGTGCCGCGGGTTAAGGTCCTTAAGAGCATCCCTGAGCCGCTCTATGTTCTCGGGAGACAGAACAGCGCAAATGTCGAGGTCCCTAGTCACGAGGGCTGAGCCGTGGAGCACACCGGCAAAGCCACCCACCACCACAAAATCGACTCGGGAATCAGCTAGCCGCTGGAGAAGTTGGCTCAGGCTTTTCACTTCGTGCTTGGCGTATCCGGTCAAACTCTAAAACGAGGGAAAGGGCCTGGTCATGCTGGCTCGCCCGCTCCTCAGGAGTCAGCCGCAAGCTGGCGTCAACAAGACTCAGGTCGAAGCCTGCCCTCAGGGCCACCTCAATGGCGTCGTCGGCGATTTCTTTCACGCTCCAGAGTCTGTCGGATTGGAAATGAACGTCAAATGTCCAAACCGGCCGCGTCATCCCCATGCCGATTGAATGGGCGATGAGATAGGAGGCGCCGAATTACCTCGCTCCGAACTGGAACCAAGCCACCCCGAGGCCCGCTAAGATGCCAAAAAGATGCCCCTCCCATGAGGTGCCATTTCGCGCGGGCGCGACTCCTGCGAGCATGCCGCCGTAGAACACGAGCACGCCTCCCGCCACCAGCAGATCGGCAGCGGTCTGTGTGAGCCAGGCGAGCGCGACCAGGTAGCCGAAGAAACCGAAGACGACCCCGCTCATGCCGGCATGTGCCGCCCTGCGGCCAAAGAGCCACAGCAGCACGCCCTGGCCGAGCGCGATGCTGGCCGCAATCTCGGGGAATGCCGATTGGCCCCGCCGTAGCACGAGGGCCCCCATGACGAGGAACGGCGGCAGGTTTGCCGCGAAATGGGCGAGGTTAAGGTGGATGAACGGCGCCGTGAGTATCCCGACGACGCCGCCCTGGGTTCGCGGGACGATGGAGAGCTGGGCCGCGGTCCTTGGCGAAACAACCCCGAGAAGCGTGCCGGCGATCATCCCGGCCGCAGGCCAGGAGAGGTAATACCACGGTGGCTCGGTGAAGAGCCGGGCGAGAAGGCGCGGGAGGTCATCCATTCGGCCTGTCCGGCTTCACCACCGGCACGTGGGCTGCGCGCCGGAGCACCTCGCTCTTGGAGACGCCCTCCCGGCTGGCGATCTTGTTGAGCCGGACGACCTCGGGCTGGCTCAGCGCGGTCTGGCGCCCCGTGCCGTCGCGGTCGACCCACTGGACGTGGTGGATCTTCTGGCGGGAGGCCTTGACCAGGTCCCTGAGGAAAATGGGCTCGTCGTCGGGAACATCCATGACTGCACCTAGTGGTGGGGCGCAGGCGGGACGTCAAGGTCGCCAGAGGCCGAACCCAGGCCCCTCGCGAGGAATCTTGATGCGCCCGGGCAATCCTGTCACCCGTTTGGGACGGCCCCGTCGGGGCCGTCCCCAACACCATGTACGAGAAACTCGGCGAAAGACTGCTCCCCTGGCCCAGGTTCGCCCGGAGGATGGCCCTCTCGCTCCTCCTGACGCTCGCGATCGTCTTCACCGCGCTGCTCGGCGGGGCGATCGGCTACCACCGCATAGCCGGCCTGCCGTGGATAGACTCCATCCTCAACGCCTCGATGATCCTGACGGGCATGGGCCCCGTCGATCCCATGAAGGACACGGCCTCGAAGCTCTTCGCCTCGGCCTACGCCCTGTTCAGCGGGGTCGTGTTCCTGTCGGCGGTGAGCATCGTGCTGGCGCCCATCTTCCACCGCGTGGTGCACGCGTTCCACATGGACGACGACGAGTCCTAGCCGCGATGAAGAAGATCAACACGAGGGACATCCCCGAGGAGCCATGGGTGTCGCCGAAGGGGAAGTTTGGGACGAGCGACCAGAACATATCTATCAAGCTCGGGCGCGACCCGAACTCGACGGACCTGGTGAAGAGGCACCCGTTCGACGTGGAGATCTGCCGCATCCCCGCGGGTAAGTCCGCGTGCCCGTACCATTCGCACAGCGCCCAGTGGGAGTTCTACCATGTCCTCTCGGGCACGGGCACCGTGCGCGACCCCGACGGCGTGACGCCGATTGAGGCGGGCGACGCCTTCATCTTCGAGCCGGGCCGCCCCCACCAGGTCACGGCCGCCGGCCCAGGCGACCTGGTCCTCTACATCGTCGCGGACAACCCGGTGGGCGAGTCGTGCCATTATCCGGACAGCGGGAAGTGGCTGGTGCGCTCACCGGAGCGCGCGCTGATCCGCTCCGAGCCGCTCGACTACCACGACGGGGAGGAATAGGCGGCGCGCCGTTGACAGCGTAAGTAACCGGGAATAACACCCCCTAGGAGGATCAGATTGGCGTCAGATGTGTCGGTGGTCCCAGGGCCGAGAGCGGCCGTTCACCCGTATCCCTCACCCCTGTGTTTCTGGCATCGCTCACCGTCCCCCTTCTCGCGCTTCTGGCCCTGGTGCTGATCGGGGGAGCCGTGGCCGCGGTGCGGGCCTCGGGCCGTCCGAAGACGCCTGCGCCGCCCGCGGCCCCGCCACCCGTCGCCCCGACCTCGGGGGCCTACACGGACGAGGTGGGCCTTGAGAACTACCAGCTCATCCTAAACACGCTCGACCGCTCGAACGTGCTCCTCTGGTGGGCGCGGGTCTGGAAGGAGGGAGAGGCCTACAAGTGGAAGATCCGGACGCCCCCGCAGCTCACCGTGAACCCGATCTTCAGGCTCGCCTCCCTCGCCAACCAGGGATGGCTCTGGAAGGACGAGCAGGCGCCCGACCACGAGCAGGCGGAGAAGAATGCCATCAAGGCCCTCTCCGAGGGGGCGAGCGGCTACCAGCAGGAATTCCGCATCATTGGGACGGACGGAATCCACTGGCTGAGCGAGGAGGTCATCATCAGGAAGGCGGGCGTGGACGAGTGGAACCTCGCGGGCGTCGTCGTCGACTCAACGAAGCGCCACGAGGCCGAGGAGGCGCGGCGCTCGACGGAGGGACAGCTTGACCAGATCCTCCGGGGGGCGGACTGCCTGCTGTGGCAGGCCATCGTCACCGGCGACCCGGATGTCCGGCTCCAGTGGCAGATGTACATCCCGTCCTCGGTCCTCTACAAGAGGATCTTCGGGGAGAACTCGGTCCCGCTCCCGGACAGGCTCTGGACGGAGCCGATGATCGAGGAGTGGGCGCAGATCCAGCAGACGTCCCGCAGGGCCCTGCGCGAGAACAGGCCAACCTACGAGCAGGAGTACCATGTCAAGAGCCTGGGCAACGTTTTCCTGCTCCACGAGCACGTGAAGATCACCCGCCTGGGCCCGAACACCTGGAACCTCGTCGGCGTCAGCGTCGACATCACGGCCAGGCGGGACGCGGAGCTCGCGCTCGCCGCGGAGAAGGAGAGGCTCGCCGTCACCCTCGGCAGCATGAGCGAGGGGGTGATCACGATCGACGCCCTCGCGCGCGTCCTCTTCATCAACCGGGCGGCGGCCGAGATGGTCCAGTGGAACTCGGAGGACGCGGTGGGCTGCGACGTGAGGAAGATATGCGTCTTAAGGAGCGCATCGGGCGGCCGTGAGGTGGAGCTCCCGGTGATGGGCGTCCTTGAGGGCGGCGCGAGCGCCGAGCTGCCGCCCCAGACGATGATAAGGGGACGGTCTGACCGGATGCGCCTCGTCGAGGGGCG
>Ga0265318_10000499_pt1 | contig 28778 bp, 13 predicted proteins | sample 4821metaG_FD_192431 | JGI IMG/M metagenome (GOLD analysis project Ga0265318, IMG submission 192431) | Rhizosphere microbial communities from Carex aquatilis grown in University of Washington, Seatle, WA, United States - 4-8-21 metaG | ecosystem: Host-associated > Plants > Roots > Rhizosphere >... | reverse complement strand
CCGGAGGTCACCTGGCCGAGGGCGTCGTAGTGGTAGTTCCAGTAGGTGTTGTCCTCGCGGGTGGCTTTGGTGCGCTGGTTGGCGGAGTTGTAGGTGTAGGCAGCGGAGACCGCGGACGACGCGGATGAAATGCCGGAAAGCCGGTTGAGGTTGTCGTAGGTCTTCGTGGTGGCGAGGCGGGTGGTGCCGCTCTGGGCGAAGGTGATGGCGCCGACCAGAGGGGAATTGGGGATGTAGCCATAGGTGGCGGTGTTGGCGCCCTGTGTGACGGTGTCCAATCTCGATGCCGGGTCATAAGCATAGGTCACAGAGGGCACCGAGGTGGCACTGAGGCCACTGAGACGATTCAAGGAGTCAAAAGTACGACCGAGAGACAATCCGTTCAACAAGCCTGCAGAATAAATTTCGTCCTTGAGTTGGCCGGTGGCGGGATCGTAGCCCCAAGTGCAGAGGCCGGCGGCATCGGTGCGTGTCTTGGGCCGGCCGAGGCGGTCGTAGCTCATGGCGACTGCGGGAGTGGTGTCGGAGTAGCCGATGCCGGAGAGATCGCCCGCGGCGTTGTAGCTGTAGGTGGTCGTGACGGCCGGCGTACGCGCCCAGGTGCGGGTGTGGAGGCGACCGGAGGGCCAGTAGGTGTAACTCGGGCCGGTACCGTCGGCGTAGTGTTTGTTGAGGAGAAGGCCGCGATCCGGCGTGTAGTTCCAAGTGGTGACGGCCTTGCCGGCGTCGCCCGAGAAATCTTTCCACGTCGTGAGGGTCTTCACCCTGCCCTGCGGGTCGTAGGTGTATTCCGTGGGATAAGTGCGGCTGCCCCAGGTGCGTTGGACGGCGCCGGTGGGATAATACGTGGTGTTGACCACCGTGTTGTCGGGCTGGGTGACGGTGTCGACCCGGCCGGCGGCATTGTAGGTGTAGGTGGTGGTCTGCGGATCGTAGCCGTCGCCGGAGCGGGTGGTGTCGGGATCAGGCGTCGTGACGGTGTGGATCTGGTCGTCATCGTAGTAAGTGTAGGTGGTGGTGCCGGTGCGGGCATCGGTGGTGCTCTGCAGGCGATGATGCGGATCGTAGGCGTAGGTGACGGAAGCCAAAGTGCCAAGGGACACGTTCGAAGTAACTGCGGACTGCAACAGCCCGTTGGCAAAAACCTGCGTGCTCACGGTGCCATCGGGGCCGGTGGTGGTGACGGTGCGGCCGCCAGTGCCATCGATGACGGTGTCGGCACTGGTGGTAAGGCCGTGCGTGAGGTCCAGACCGAGCGGACCGGGCACGGATTGCCAGGAGTGCAGGCCGTCGGTGCTTTGTTCGGAGATTGAAACGGTGACGGGTGCATCCTGACCATCGGTGTCCCAGACCTGCGTGGTGCTGCGCTGGACGGTGTAGGTGGTCGAGGCGACGGTTTTGCTCGCGACTACGGACGTAGTCTTGGTGATCCGGTCGGTGCCGGCGAAATCGATGATGCCATTGCCGTTCACATCGAGGGCAGTGACTTCCTGTTCGCCCTTGGCGTTGTAGGCGAAGAGCGTGGCGATGCCGTCGGCGTCGACCTGCCGGACGAGCTGGCCGATGGTGTTGAAGTAGGACTGGGTGGTTGCGCCGTCGGCGAGCACGGTCTTGTAGGATCGGCCGGCGAAATCGGTGTACGATTTTGACCACTCGGTGGCGGTGTTGTCGGTGCCGAGGTATTGTTTGGTAAACAGGCCGGAGACATCGCTGCCGTATTCATAGGTGCGGGGGGCGGCGGCAGTGCCGCTCTGGCTGAGCGACGAGCCATCACGCGCGCGAATGCTGATGCTGGTGCCGCTCGGCGTGGTGGTGGTGCGCGTGGTCTGGCCGGTGGCGGAATCGAAGGTCTCGCTCGTGGTGGTGAGGCGGTTGACCGCATCGCTGCTCTGGGTCAGGCGACCGGCGAGATCGTAAAGGTAGGAAGCCTGCGGCATCGCGGTCGCATCAGTACCGATGCGAGAAACCGTTTTCACGCGGCCATCGGCATCATAGGTGGTGTGGGTCGTGAGGCCGTTGCTGGTGGCGTCGGTCTGCTGGCCGAGATCGTTATAGAGATAGGTCGTAACGAGACCGGTGCGATCACGGGTCGAAGCCAGACCGCAGCAGGCGTAGTCGCGGGTCGTGTAGGTGCCGTCGGCGTAGTCCATGCGGGTGGGCCGGCCGAGTGCGTCAAACTGCGTGGCGGCCCACGCGCTAAGCACTAGACCGCTGGCAATGTCGGTGACTGATTCGCTGGTGACCTGGCCTTGGGCGCTGGTCAGGGTAATGGTGCTCGTGCCGGAGACGATGTCGTCCTGCGTGACATTCGGCGCGCCGGTCTTGACCGTGGCGGTTTCCTGGCCGTTGGCGTCCACCACATAGCTGGTGAGGGTGGCGGTGCCATCGGGACTGATGGTGCGCCGGGTACGACCGATGTAGGGATTGACGGTATAAATGAGGGACTCGGTGACTAGGTTGGCCGGATCATTCCAAGTGGCACCAGCGGTCACACAACGGATGTCGGTGCGCCGGTTGCAAACGTCGGCACCCAGGGTGACCTGATTGGACCAATCGATCCGATAGGTGCGGCCGGTTTCCTGGCCCAAGGTGCTTTCGACGGTGGTCGTGAGTTGCTCGACCTGGCCGTCGCCGTCGGCGTCGGGCAAGGTGGTGTAGGTGTTCGACGTGACGCGGCAGAGATTCTCGGCCGCAGTGGAGGGAGAGTTGAGATATGGCCGGATGGTCTTTAAAGGGAGATGGTTGGCATCATAGGTGTGGCTTTCCCACGAGCCGTCGGGATTGCTGCGGAATTTCAGCAGACCGTAGTTGGTGCCGTCGGTGGCACTGTTGCCATAAAAGACGTAAGAAGTTGTGAGGGCCGCACCGTCTGGATCGAGCACCTCGCTGACTATCTCGTCGCCCCATGGGAAGGTGTGATAAGTCGTCGCGGTTTTGCTGACCACGATGTTGTTTTGATCGCGGATGGTGCTGGTCTTGGTGGTGTCGGCACCGGAAGTGAGTACAATGAGCGTCTCGTTGCGCAGGCCGTTGCCACGGCTGAGCGACCAGGTGTTGGCAGCAGTATCATAGGAATATTCGCTCACACGGACGTTCGAGCCACGGGTTTCGGTGATCCGCAGCCGGTTGGTGAGACCCAGCGCCGCATCGGGATTCTCGAACTTATAGACGACGAAAGGAGTGCCGCCGAGGGTGTAGATCTTGGTCGTGGCATCCTGCGCACCCACGTCGGCCGGCGTATAGAACCGAACTTCGTAGGACGAGGCATCGAGAGTAACGATGTCGGCGAACGTTTGCGGGGCCTGAACTTGACGCGGGGCGCTGGCCGCATCCCGGATGATCGTCACATTGCCGTCTGACGATTCAGCAGCCACCAAGGCCGCAGGGGTGTAGGTGGCGGCACTCACCGCATCGGTTTCGAGACGCAATTCTCCGGCCGAAGCGTGCGAGGTGGTGCGCCCGAGACTGAGACCGACGTGAATGCTGCTGATCCTAATGTCGGGAGCGCCGGGAGGACCATCGCCCTGACAGGTCGGATACTGCAGAGTGATACTACCCACCGTGTAATCGGTGTCCTTGTTTTTAACCTGAATCCGACCTTCCACAGTCCGTACGCCGCTTTCCAAGTGCCGTCTCTCAATCACCTCATTGGTTTTAATCGGCCCGGCCGCATTGTGGGGTTTCTCCGTGTAGATCAGGTGAATATCGTAATCACCCGGACAACCGACGGTGAATTGCGCCCGATAATCGACGTGGCCCACTGCTATCGTTGGATAGCTTGCCGCAAAGGATGTTTCATACGCAAATGGCGCATGCTCATAGTAAGCGTAAGCCGCATTTTGCAGTGATTGATCCACCAACGCCTGAGCGCGTTTCAGGACATCATCCTCCTTATCCTCGTCCTTCAGCTCCAAGCTGATTGTACCGATCAATTTCCGGGAACCAAAATCGCGCCCCGGATAACACCCTTCATCACCGGTCAGCGTGTATTTGGTGAGCGTGATGTTGGTCGTATACGCTGCGAGAGCGGATGGGGTCGTGAGGCCGTCGGCCCGTTCACTCCCGATGAACGGCAGGTTATAGTAATCCAAGTTGTTTTGTGTCTCATCAAAAACCGCCCGAACTCCGCCGTAGACCAGAACGCCATCCGGACCATAGGCATCGGAACCGGAATAAACATATTGCGTGGCATTGTAGGGAAATTCACACATCAGATGATTTTCCGAATATTCCGGGCCGCCGAAATTCACGGTGAGGATCGAGCCGTCCCAGGTTCGGGTGCGATATTTCTTGACCGGGTTGGAGGCCGGGAGAGTCGGAGACGTGAACTCGGCAAATCCCATTTGCGACGACGTTCCCTCGGCAAAACGATAGAGGATAAGGCCGTTGATCGGTTGCAACGGCGGCTTCCCCACCATGCAGCTCGCCCCTTGGGCAAAAGTTGACAGAGCCAGCCCGAAGGCGTTGAGCAAAAATACGAAAATAATCTTCTTCATGGTGATGATTTCTCAGCGAGTGGGTGAATACACGCGGAGATTAACCGCTGCGTTAGTGTCGGGCTGGGCGGCTTTGGTCGGATTGCGGCCAAGTTGAAATTCCTGCAGGTTGGTGAGCCCGTCGCCATTGGTAGTCACGGCGTTCGGGTCAACTCCGAGGTGCCCGAAATATTGCAGCTCCCAGGCATCGGGCAGTCCGTTGTGGTCCGAATCAACCGGACCGGCAACGGTGTCGGGGTTGCTGCTGTTAAACTCGACCTGCGCCAGTCCGGCGCCGACCAGAACCGTACTCACCAGATTCGCGTTGCCTGGCTGCAGGAAATAAACCTGCACCCTTCCATTCGAATCGGTGGCGAGAGTCAGGGTGGTAGCCATGGCCGGCGTTCCGGTGTTGGTCAATGCGAGCTGGCCGCCTTGGGTCAGCACGGTGAAGGTGACCGGTGCGTTGACCCACGGAGCGGTGCCGGCGGCATTTTTGACAGAGATGACGTAGGGCTGGGCGTTGAACTGGCCGGCAGCGGCCGTCTGGTTGTTGCCACTCACGATGGCGAGCGTCGGCAGTACGGCGTTATAGAAATCATTCGGATCGGTGCCTTGCTGAAATTCCTGCAGATTGGTCAGACCATCCGCATCGGGATCGGCGTTGGGATCGACGCCGGTGTGTCCAAAATTTTGGATTTCCCACGCATCGGCGAGCCCGTTGTTGTCCAGATCGCCCGTAACCGTGCTGGTCGAGGCAAAGGTCGTCTGCGCCGAACCCGCCGTGAAACGAATGGTGCTTGGGGTGTATGCGACGGCAGGCTGCTGATAGTATACCTGCACCCGGCCGGTGGCATCGGTATTTAGATTGAGCGTGGCAGAAAGCGTCGGAGTGCCGGTGTTGGTCAGAGCCAGCAGGCCGCCGCCGCTTTGTACGGCAAACGAGACCGGAGCATTGACCAGCGGGGTCGTGCCCGCGCTGTTCATGACGGTGATGGACAAGGGCTGAGCATTGAACACTCCGACCTGGGCGATCTGATTGTTGCCGCCGATCGCGATCAGCGTCGGGGGCGTATTGGCCAGATCCCAGCGCAGAGGATCGTTCGGGAAAGCATCGACGCCATCAGGCACGCCATCGTGGTCGGTGTCGGTGTCGAACGGATTTGTGCCGTTGGCTATTTCGACATGATTGGGAATGCCATCGCCATCCACATCCATGTTGAATGGATCGATGCCCGCCGCCACATCCTGCGCATCGGTCAGACCATCGCCATTGCTATCCCGATAGGAGCCTCCGGTAACAGTAATGGGCAGGTTCAAGGCGTATTTGCGACTGAGGTAGTAATTGGCGGTTTCGCGTTCCGCTGTAGTCAGGACGTGGTCGAAGATGATGACTTCAGCCATGTCGCCGGCAAAGGTGCCGGAGCCGGAGGCCGGTCCGCCCAGTTGCGGCGTGCTGTTGAAAGCAACCGTGTTGCTGGTCGTGCTGTATGCGGCCACGCCGTTAAAACGCGCCTGCCAATTGTTGGCCTGCGAACTGACATTGTAGACATGATAGGCGTCCAATGGCACCACTGGAACGAAGTTCTTTGGCGTATCGGATCCAAAACACTCGTAGACCCGCCCGCTGAGCCACAGATAGTTGGTGACGTCGCCCGTACCGAAATTCCACGCTCCCTGCTGACGCGTTATGACGGCTTTCAACACCACGAACATCTCCCCGGCCGTGGCTCCCGCCATCAGGTTCGGCAGGTTGAAGTACTGGTCGCTGCCACTGAACCGCACCACGGGGAGACCGTTCAGGGCGTTGGCGACCAACTGCGGTTGATTGGTTCCCGAAACCGAACTGGCATTGTTGCCCAGGCCGCTCTGATCGGACCATGCCCCAACCCCCGCCCCGGCAGACAACACGGCATCCGCTTTGAGCCAGAGGCGCATCCCGGCAACGGGAAGATCGGCATTACTGCCTCCCGCCAGTGTGGTGGCGGGCATCGTGGCGCTATAGGCACTGGTGCCAGTATAGGCCCGCATGCGTACCCGGTAGGTGTAATCGGTCCCCGCCGTCAGACCGCTGTCGATATAACTCAAGGAAGCCGTTTCCCCCACCTTGACAAAAGAGCCGCTGCCAGTCTGGCGTTCAATTTCGCAGGTGACCTGATCACTGCGCGTCGGGCCGGACCACACCAGACTGACCTGAGTGTTGCTGATCGCGGTAGCGCTGAGGCCCGTGGGCGCAACGGGCGCCGGATACAATGCGTATTTTGAACCCAAGTAAGTGTTTACCGTTTCGCGTTCCTGGGTGGTCAGGACGTGATCGTAGATGATAAACTCCGCGATATCGCCGGCAAAAAAACCAGTCCCGGCAATCCCGCCCAAACTGGGGGTGGTAGTAAACTCCACCGAATTACTCGTGGTGCTGTACTCCAGCGCGCCATTAAATCGCGCCTGCCAGTTGTTCACCTGAGCACTTACCTCATAGAGTTGATAGGCGTTCAACGCTGTCGGCACCGGGATTCGCTGCCCGCTGGCGGAGCCAAAGCTTTCATAGATCAAACCGCCATTCGAAGGGTAGTCGCTCATGTAACTTCCGCCGAAATCCCAGGCTGGCTGCGATTGGGTCGCACTCGCGGTTTTTAGCACCACGAACATTTCCCCGGCGGTCGCACCACTCATGAAATTGGGCAGGTTCAACGATGAGCTGGTGCCGTTGAACCGCACCACAGGGCGGCCATTAAGATAGTTCGCGACAAGCTGCGGCCGATTCGCTCCCGTTAACTGCATGGCATCATTGCCGAGTCCGGATCGGTCCTGCCAGACGCTGATCCCTTGCGTCGTCGCCAACGGCCCATCATCGGCTTTCAGCCACAGGCGCATGCCACCTGTGGGAAAGGCGTTGCCGCTCGCCAACGTGGTTGCGCTGATTTCCACACTGTAAGCCGAACTGCCGGCGTAATCCCGCGCCTTGATACGATAGGTGTAGGCGGTGTTTGCGGTCAGTCCGGTGTCGAAATAACCGGTTGCGTCGGTCACCTCGCCCAAGACCGTGTAGGGACCGGAATCCTGTCGACGCTCAATCGTATAAATGATCCCCTTGGCTGACGCCGCCGCCCAACCCAGGTTTACCTGAGTGGGTGAAATCGCCATCGCAGTCAAACCGGTTGGCGCAACCGGCGGCTGGATCGATGGCAGGGCATATTTGCTGGCGCAATAAACTCCCACCGCCTCCCGTTCCTGGGCGGTGAGCGCATGGTCATAGATGATGATCTCCGCGATATCGCCGGTAAAATAATACGGAACGCTTGAGGCCCCGATCGTCGGTGTGCTTCTGAAGCTGACGGAGTTTCCCGTCCGGGCGTAGAGCAGCCCTCCATTGAGTCTGACCGCCCAGCTCGTGCTGTCCGCCGAGACATTATAGAGGTTATATTGCGTAATGGCTGAAGTCGGCTGCCCCAAATCAATCCGGGTCGTGCTGCCAAAGTCCTCATAGAGTTCGCCGCTGACGTGTGGGTAATAGCACACGTTGTTGCCAAACTGCCACGCGCTTTGATAGGCCGAAGGCACCGCCTGCGCCGCCTTCACCACCACGAACATTTCCCCGGCCGCAGCCCCGGCCATCAGGTTCGGCAGGTTGAAAAACTGGCCGCTGCCATTGAACCGCACCACGGGCAGGCCGTTGAGTGCATTGGGCACCAAGATCGGCTGAGAGGTTGCGGTGCCCTGTGACGCATCGTTACCCAGCAAACCCTGGTCAGACCAAACGCTGATCTTATTTGTGCCATCAACGGTAGTCCCTGCATCCGCTCTCAGAAAAAGCCGAAGACCTCCGATTGTTTTCGGCACTGGAGGTGTTGCACTGACAGTAGCAAATGAGGTTTGTGCATTCCCGGCGGCCACGCTCACCGTGCTGGCAACCGAATAACCTGCAGGCTGTTGATAATAGAGTTGAGCCATCCCGTTGGTATCCGTCCTGACCGTAATTGTATTGGCCAGCGAAGGACTGCCGGTATTGGTCTGGGCAAGCTTCCCGCCCCCGCTTTGGACAGTAAATATAACAGGCGCATTCACCAACGGCGCGGAACCAGTGGAATCCTTGACGCTGACGACAAATGGCTGGCCATTGAACTGGCCGGAATCGGCCGTCTGATTATTTCCACTGACAATCGCCAAGGTTGGTGTGACGCCATTGTAGAAATCATTGGGATCGGTACCGGCGATGTAGGCTTGGAGAACGGTGATACCGCTACCCGAAGGGGAGAGATTGCGGTTGTCAGTCGCAAGCGAAAGGCCGTGTGCGGTTTCCCAAACATCGTCGATACCGTCGTTATTGACGTCGGCGAAGAGCTGATTGACCGGCCCGGCATAGATTTTGTCGAGACCGGAGGTCGAAGCAATGTCACCCTGAAGCTGGAAGGTGGAAAGATAGGTGCTGCTGTTGCTGATGAACGGAATATCCGCTGCGACCATCTGGGAGTTGGCGTATAGATCCCAAAGCTTGGTGGTGAAGTCTAATCTCACCGAAAGCCGGATCCAGTTTTGCGCCTGATTACCCGCGCCAAGCGGAATGGTGTACGGTGTGGAAACCCAGGCACCGCCACCAGAGCCATTGCCGCTGAAGACCTGCAAAACGCCTTGGCCGCCGGATAACTGGAAAGCGAACTCCGACTCTTCAATGGTGAAAGTGCTGGCAGTACCAGGTGGCGTTCCGGCCACAGGCTTGGCGAAGAAATCGAAAAATTCCACCGTCTGTCCGGGACTGGAGGCAAATGTCTGGCCTATCACGGACGGCGGATTGCCCGGGCTCAATTGCACTGACTGGGCCGCATGGGCAAAGTCCAAGTTCGAAACAACGGATACACCAGGATTCACCGTCCAGCCGAGTTGTCCGTTGAGAGAGCCGAGAACATAACCCTCGGCAGGCTCGAAGTCCGCCGTATAAGGCAGTGAGGCGAGGATCGTGATAGTGAGAACCACAGGTGCCGCCGCACCACCACTATTGGTCGCGCCGATCGTCACCGGATAAATACCCGGGGCTGTTGGCGTACCGGAGATCAGACCGGTGGTCGTATTAATAGACAGGCCCGGAGGCAAGCCGGTCGCGCTGTAACTTGTCGGATTATTATTGGCTGTGATTTGGTAGGTGAAGGCTGCGCCTGTACGACCGTTGATTGGATTTGGCGGGGTAATCACCGGCGAAGGCGGATTGATGGTCAGCACCAAGGTCACCGGCGTGCTGATGCCGGTCGCATTCGTGGCCGTCAGACTCACATTGGTTGTACCGACTGTCACAGGGGTCCCAGAAATCAATCCTGTGGTCGCATTGATGGCTAAACCCGCCGGCAGCGGACTCGCACCAAAGCTCGTCGGGCTGTTGGACGCAGTTATCTGGTAGCTGAACGGTACCCCCACCTGCCCGGTCGCTGTCGTTGGGCTCGTAATCGACGGCTTCGCCGGATTGATAGTAATCACCAACGTCACTGCCGTGCTGGTGCCACCGGCATTCGTGGCGGTCATGCTCACGCTGGTAGTGCCGGCGGTTGTCGGCGTTCCCGAAATCAATCCGGTGGTCGTATTCACCGTCACGCCCGCCGGCAGCGGACTCGCCGCAAAACTGGTCGGGCTGTTGGTCGCGGTAATCTGGTAACTGAATGCCACGCCGACCTGCCCCGTCGCAGTCGTGGCACTGTTTATCACCGGCTTCGCCGGATTGATGGTCAGCACCAAGATCACCGGCGTGCTGGTGCCGGTCGCATTCGTGGCCGTCAGACTCACATTGGTCGTGCCCGTAGTTGTCGGCGTTCCCGAAATCAATCCGGTGGTCGTATTCACCGTCACGCCAGCCGGCAGCGGACTCGCGGCAAAACCGGTCGGGGTGTTGGTCGCTGTGATCTGGTAGCTGAACGCCACGCCGACCTGCCCTGTCGCCGTCGTCGCGCTCGTAATCACCGGCTTGCCGAGCGTCACGGTAATGGTGAGCGTCTTGTTGCCCGTGCCACCGGCATTCGTGGCACCCAATGTCACCGTCGTTGTCCCGGTGGCGGTGGGTGTGCCCGAGATCAATCCTGTCGAGGTGTTCACCGTCACGCCCACCGGCAAGGGGGTCGCACTGAAACTCGTCGGCGTGTTGCTGGCGGTGATCTGGTAGCTGAACGCCACCCCGGTCTGCCCGCTCGCCGTTGCCGCGCTGCTAATCACCGGCTTCGCCGGATTGACGGTGAGCGTCAAAGTCACGGCCGTGCTGGTGCTGGTCGCATTCGTGGCCGTCAGACTCACACTGGACGTACCGGAGACGGTCGGCGTGCCGGAGATCAATCCGCTGCTGGCGCTAACCGACAGACCGGCGGGCAGGCCCGTCGCGGCAAAACTGGTCGGGGTGTTGGTCGCGGTAATCTGATAACTGAATGCGACGCCGACCTGGCCGGTCGCCGTCGTCGCGCTCGTGATCACCGGCTTGCCGAGCGTCACGGTAACCACCAGCGTCACCGCCGTGCTCGTTCCGCCCGCGTTCGTCGCCGTGAGGCTCACGTTGGTCGTGCCCACTGTTGTTGGCGTGCCCGAGATCAAGCCTGTTGCCGTGTTCACCGTCACGCCCGCCGGCAACGGACTCGCCGTAAAACTCGTGGGACTGTTCGTCGCCGTGATCTGGTAGCTGAACGCCACTCCCGTCTGTCCACTGGCCGTCGTGGCGCTGCTGATCACCGGCTTCGCCGGATTCACCGTGAGCGTTAAAGTCACGGCCGTGCTGGTGCCGGTCGCATTCGTGGCCGTCAGACTCACACTGGACGTACCGGAGGCGGTCGGCGTGCCGGAGATCAATCCGCTGCTGGCGCTAACCGACAGGCCGGCGGGCAGGCCCGTCGCGGCAAAACCGGTCGGGGTGTTGGTCGCGGTAATCTGGTAGCTGAATACGACGCCGACCTGGCCGGTCGCCGTCGTGGCACTCGTGATCACCGGCTTGCCGAGCGTCACGGTAACCACCAGCGTCACCGCCGTGCTCGTTCCGCCCGCGTTCGTCGCCGTGAGGCTCACGTTGGTCGTGCCCACTGTTGTTGGCGTGCCCGAGATCAAGCCTGTTGCCGTGTTCACCGTCACGCCCGCCGGCAACGGACTCGCCGTAAAACTCGTGGGACTGTTCGTCGCCGTGATCTGGTAGCTGAACGCCACTCCCGTCTGTCCACTGGCCGTCGTGGCGCTGCTGATCACCGGCTTCGCCGGATTCACCGTGAGCGTCAAAGTCTTGGTTCCCGTGCCGCTGGCGTTGATCGCCTTGAGTGTGACACTGGTAACGGCCGCCGTTGTCGGCGTCCCCGAGATAAGCCCCGTGGTCGCACTGACCGTCAAGCCGGCAGGCAAACCCGTAGCGGCAAAACTCGTCGGCGTATTGCTGGCCGTAATCTGATAACTGAACGCCACACCAACTTGACCCGTCGCGGTCGCGGCGCTGCTGATCACCGGCACCGCTGCCATTAGTCTTCCCGAAGACAATACGGCGAACAGTCCGATGATGGCAAACATCCGGCAATGCGAGCCGGTCCTGGGCCGGGTAAACGCAGCAATGATTCTGAATCCATAATCAACGAGTAATTCTCCGAAACGTGGAATAAATTTCATGGAATTGGACATTTTAAATGGAAGTAGGCAGCTAGCGAGGTGCGGCGCATGCAGCTTGAATGCTGCACAAAAAATGAAAGTGTTTTTAGAGGTGTTGAGTTGCCAGAAAAGAGCGGCCCTTCCTTCAGCAACATCGGCCAAAAAGCCCGCTAGAGAATTTCGTGGCAAGCCAAAGTTCTTCACACGGCCAGAAAAAGAATTCAGACCGTGTGAATTGACCGGGTCGTGGGGGTTTTTCGACACGGGACGGGGACCCTGTGGCGGCACAGTGGCAGATCGGATGACAAGAAAGCCCCTCTCACAGCGGAAAAAAGGCCAGGGATGACAGGCCGAAAGCCCTACATGGAAGACAAGGATCATGCCTATGGACACAGGTGCGGGCCCGTATATTTCATACTTAAAATCTCCCAATCCTTTCACAGAGGGCACGGAGGCTAACACAGAGGCAGAAAGAGCATACAAGATGTGTCCTGGGCTCACGCTAATGAGCTGAAGTGAACGTTAAATCTGAAGCCTGGTTCTTTATGTTTCGCTCTGTGCCCTCTGCGCCCCTCTTTCTGTCTCTGTGTCCCAATATTTTTTGGTTTGAGTATGTAATATTCAGGCCGGCGATCACGCGGGGAAGAATCGGGGCGTGAAGCCCCTCCTACAGCGGAATAAATATTACGCGACGGTGTGTCAGCGAGTTCCTGATGGCAAACCCAGCGGCCGAGGCTTACGCACTCGTCGTGGTCACACCCTGCCTCAGCCGGAACTATTCATTTGAAACCACAGATTCACACAGATGAACACAGATTCGTCGTGAGATAAAGGGACCCATAGTCAGGTAACTTCTGGAGAACCGGATGGAGTTTGTTGCTGTTTGCATCTTCTGCCGGCAAAATCTTTATCTGTGTCCATCTGCGTCCATCTGTGGTTGTTTCCTTCTCTATGATTCCGGCTGGCGGCTGCGGACAGGGGCCGGGAATCTTTACTTTCTCGGCTGAATTCAGGCTGTTGCGCCGTTCCTGCGAGTCAGTTATTCTCCGCTGGTCATGAAACCACCCCCTGCTTGTTGCCGGCTGGCGCTCTGTCTGGGCAGCGCGTGGCTGAGCCGGCATTTCCGTGAACACCACGCATTCGGACGGGATGAAAAAATTCTCCGTGACCGCGCCTGGCCGATCATGAAGGGTGCCGCCGGGTTTTGCCTCGATTGGCTGATCGACGACAGCAAAGGCCATCTCGTGACCGCCCCCTTCACCTCACCCGAGCTCAATTTTAAAACTGCCAACGGAAACGCGCGAGCGTCAGCCAGGCGACCACGATGGACATGGCCATAAACCGGGAACTTTTCATCCACTGCCTGGAAACGACGTGCATGCTCGGCAGCGAACCCGTATTCAGTGCCAAGATTGCGGCGGCGCGGGCGAAACGGTATCCGTTTGAGACCAGCCCGCGCGGACAGTTGCAGGAATGGGCTCAAGACTTCACGGAAACCGACGCATATCCGCCCTGCCAGATCGGCGGAAACTTTGCCTTCGCCGTCGGCGTCTCCGGGATGCTGATGCAAAGCCACCTCGGATCGATCGACTTCCTCCCCGCGTTACCACCCACCGCCGGGCCCGCCGGATCGGCGGAAGGGCTGTGCGCACGCGGCGGTTTCGAAGTCGACCTCGTCTGGGCCGGTGGCAAGCTTCGTTACGGCAAACGCCCGGTCGGGCTGGACCTGAAGCCGGGCGAAAGCCGCGCACCCCGACCGGATTTCTGATTTCAACCCAATCCACACCTACCCCATTCGCCCATGATCCAACGACATTCGTTTTGTCTGCTGCTGCTTGTCGCCCCGCTTCTGGCCCAGACGCCGCCGTCCGCGACCGTCCCCCTGCCCTATGCGATCAACGCCGGCCGCACCCCGCCCGCCTATCCCATGCCCTACGAACCGGCCACCCCGGCGCAAATCACGGAGGTGCTCAACCGGATACTGGGCTATGTCGATACGGCCTGCCCCATACGGGTCATCAATCCTGAAACCAAGGAACCGATCACCGATCTAGCCCATCTGTCCGGCAATGTGGCGTTTGATCGGACCACCTTTTTTATCACCGGCTATGAGTGGGGCGTCACCTATTCGGGCATGCTGCTGGCCGCCGAAGCCACCGGTGACACGCGTTTTCGCGACTACACGGCCAACCGGCTGCACGCGATCGCCACCGTCGCCGCGCACCTGCGCACGTTGCCTCCGTCCACGACCGAGACTCCCGGACCGCAACGCATGTTCGCCCTCCGCCAGGTCCTGGCCCCGCAATCGCTCGATGATTCCGGTTCCATGAGCGCCGCCTTCATCAAGGCCGCGCGCGCCGGCATCGAGCCGGAGCTGCTCCGGCCGTGGATCGACAATTACCTGAAATGGATTTCGGGCGGCCAGATGCGGCTCGCCGACGGCACGCTGGCCCGGAACCGTCCGTTGCCCAATACACTCTGGCTCGACGATCTCTACATGAGCGTGCCGGCCCTGGCCCAGATGGGGGCGCTGACGGGCGAGCAAAAATATTTCGACGACGCCGTGAAACAGATCCTCCAGTTTTCCTCCCGGATGTTTGTGCCGGGAAAAGGACTTTACCGGCACGGCTGGGTGCAGGAAATGGAACCGCATCCGGCCTTTCATTGGGGCCGCGCCAACGGCTGGGCCATTGTCGCCATGGCCGAACTCCTGTCGGTGCTGCCGGAAAATCATCCGGGCCGCGCCGCCGTGCTCGCCCAATATCGCGCCCACGCCGCCGGCCTCGCCGCGGTGCAGGGCCGCACCGGCCTCTGGCATCAGTTGCTCGACCGCAACGATTCCTACCTCGAGACCTCCGCCTCCGCGATGTACGTCTATGCGATCGCGCGCGGCATCAACCGCGGCTGGCTCGATCCGCTCGCGTATGGCCCCTTGGTTTCGCTCGGCTGGAATGCGGTCGCGCAGCAGGTGAACGCCCAGGGCCAGGTCGAGAACACCTGTGTCGGCACCGGCATGGGCTTCGACCCTGCCTTCTATTATCACCGTCCCGTCAGCCCGCTGGCCGCGCACGGCTACGGCCCGGTGCTGCTCGCCGGCGCCGAGGTGCTGACGCTGCGCAAAGGGAAAGGCGCCCAGGCCAACGTCAACGACGGTTCCGTCCAGTTCGCCCCCTCGCCCTCGCGCCGCTGAGCCGGATCAATTCAGACCGACATAACCACAGATGTCACCGATGAACGCGGATCGGAGCAGCGAAGACCGTTTCTGGTTTTCAATCGTGCGCAGCCTACCGTGCACGATGGCTGCAATTGCTTCTGGCTGTAGGAGCGGCTTTAGGCCGCGATGGTTGGCCGAATCGCGGCCTAAAGCCGCTCCTACAGCAAACTAGGTCAAGCAACCTTCGGGGCATCAAAAATCATCGCACATGAAAATCCCATCGCTGTTGTTCGCTCTCGTCGGTGTCGTCCTCGCGCAGACTGCCTTCGCGTTGGAAAAACCGGACGTCACCTATAAGGTTTTTCAATTCCCCGCCGACAAGATCCCGCGCATCGACGGCGATCCGTCCGACTGGGCGATGGTGCCGGAAAGCTACGTCGTCGGAAAGGATCAGTTGCACAACGATTCAAAAAACCCGCCGGCGGCCGGCGACAAATCACTCAGCGTCCGGGTCAAGGTGGGCTGGGTGAAAGGGCTCAACCGGCTGTATTTCCTCTATGAGGCGGAGGACGACTATTGGGACTTCGCCGATCCCGGGCTGCACAACGACACCTTTGAGATCATGGTCGACGGCGATGCTTCCGGCGGCCCGCTGATCGACAAGGGCCACAAGGAATTCTGGACGCCCGAGCACGTCGGCAAGGCGGCGGCCGCCCCCGAAGCGCGCATCAGCGCCGACGAAGCCCACTGGGCCGTCCACGGGGTGCAGGCGCAAAATTATCACATCCTCACGCCGGCGGTGAACAAGGACTGGGCGATGGCCTGGGGTTCACCCACCTGGATCAAGGAATTTCCGTGGGCCAACTCCGCCCAATCCTTCAGCTTCAAGCACGGGGAAGCCGGCAAATACATCCTCGAATTCTGGATCACACCGTTCGACTACGCCGGCCCCGAAGGCCCGTCCCGTGCGGTCGAATCGCTCCTCACGGAAAATAAAATCATCGGCCTCTCGTGGATCGTGATCGATTACGACGGCCCCTCGCCGCGCGGCTTCTGGTGTCTTTCGCCGGAGCGCACTTCATACGGGCACGCCTCGGAACTCTGCGCGTTCCGGCTCATGCCGATCGAACCTTCGCTCCTGCCCAAACTCGCGGCGCAGTGGAGCTGGAAGGTCGTGGATATGGACCGCCGTCTCGTCGCGTTCAAGGATCTGAGCGTCGGCACCGTCACCGCCTGGAAATGGGATTTCGGCGATGGCTCCGGCTCGACCGAGCAGCATCCCCTGCATGCCTTCGCCAAGCCCGGCAGCTATGTGATCATCCTTGATGTCACCGGCCCCGACGGCACCGCCCGCCGCTCCAAGATCTGGGATGTGCAGCTAAAATAGAAAATCCCGAAGGACCCGCCAAGACCCTTGAAAACACCCCACACAAAACCACACGTCCGTCATCCCTTCTTACTGTAGGAGCGGCTTTATGCCGCGATTCGGGTAATTATCGCGGCATAAAGCCGCTCCTGCAACGATCCAAGCCGCAGCAAGTTTCTCGGTGCCGAACGCAAAACAAATATCCTTCACCCCCTCTGCCCCATGAGAATTCCCTTCATCTTATTTTGCATTCTCTTCGCCGTGTCCCCCTTGGTTCACGCCGCCGGCGCAACCGCCAATCTTCCCCGGCTGGAAAAACGCGGAGCCGCCACCCAGCTCATCGTCGATGGCCGGCCGTATCTGGTGCTGGGCGGCGAAACAGCCAACACCGCTTCCTCCAGCCTCGAGTATATGGACACGGTATGGCCGAAGCTCGTGGCAATGAACCTCAACACGGTTCTCGTCGCCGTCGCCTGGGACTGGATCGAACCCGTCGAGGGCCAGTATGATTTCACGCTCGTGGACGGACTGCTCGCCAGCGCGCGGAAAAACAATCTGCGGCTGGTGTTTCTCTGGTTCGGCAGTTGGAAAAACGGCATTTCCAGTTTCGTGCCCGGCTGGGTGAAAGCGGACCAGCAGCGCTTCCCGCGCGCCCAAATCAAGGGCGGCAAGTCCGTGGAAATCCTTTCCACCGTCAGCGACACCAACCGGCAAAGCGACACCCGCGCCTATGTCGCATTCATGAACCACCTGCGCACGGCCGATGCCGCCCAGCGCACAGTGGTGATGATTCAGATGCAAAATGAAGTGGGTCTGCTCGGCGATTCCCGCGACCGGTCCGCCGCCGCCGAAGCCGCTTTTGCGCAGCCTGTGCCCGCCGAGTTACTCGCTTATCTCCAGCAAAACAAAGCCGCGCTCTGGCCCGACCTGAAAAAACTCTGGGAAGACGCCGGCGCCAGGACCGCTGGCACCTGGCAGGAAATATTCGGCCCGAGCACGGCCACGGATGAAATTTTCATGGCGTGGAATTACGCGCGTTACCTCGGGCACATCACGGAGGCGGGCAAGGCGGTGTATCCGCTGCCGGTTTTCACCAACACCTGGATCGTCCAACCCGAGGACAAAGGGCCGGGCGATTATCCGACGGGCTGCCCGCAAAAACTCACCATTGATATTTGGAAAGCCGCCGCGCCCTCCATCGACATGAACTGTCCCGACATCTACCTGCCGAATTTCAACGACTGGATCGGCTGGTTCCACCGGCCCAACAATCCATTGTTCGTACCCGAGTCACGCGCCGATGCGGTGGGCGCCGCCAACGCATTTTTCGCCATCGGGCAGCACGCCGGCATCGGCTATTCGCCCTTTGGCATCGACAACACCAGCCGGCTGGTCGCCGTGCGGCCCGGGCCCGATACCGGTGCCGACGCCCCGTCGGAATTGAAAAATCTGCCGCTGCCCAAGGCCTACGCGTTGCTCGCGCAGATGACGCCGGTTATTCTGGACGCCCAGGCCAAGGGCACCATCGCCGCCGCCTGGCTCAATCCCAAGCAGCAAAATGAAACCATCGCGCTGGGAAATTATCTCGTCAATGTCGAGTTGCGCCGCAACCGCCGCGATCCGACCCAGGTGCCCGCGGTCGGTTATGCCTTGGTCATCGCCACCGGCCCGGACGAATACCTGGTCGCCGGTCTCGATGTCCAGGTCACCTTCACGCCCAACACGCCCGGGCCGGAAATCGCCGGACTCGCGCGCGTGGAAGCGGGCAAATTTGTGGAAGGCCGGTGGATTCCCGGACGCATTTTGAGCGGCGACGATATTTTGCTGGATTACGATCTGGCCGGAGCCGCGGCAAAAAATCAATCCGGCAGCGGCCTGCGTTTCAACGCCGACGGACCCGCCGTGCAACGGGTGAAACTTTACCGGTATCGTTAATATGAATTCTTCTTTTCGCTTTATTTTTGTTTCCGTTGGTCTGGTGCTGGGATCGCTTCCGCTGATCCACGCGCAGCCCGCCTCCATTCCGACCGCCGCACCAGGCGTCACGCTCAACTGGCTCGGCGGCACGCCGCCCGCCACCGGCGCCAATGTCACCTGGGGCGTGCCCTGGCCCAGGGGCGCAGTCCCGCGTGGAACGCCGATGCGTCTCACCGGCGCAGGCGGTCAGCGCTTCGAGGCGCAGTCCTGGCCGCTCGCCTACTGGCCCGATGGCTCGCTCAAGTGGACCGGCCATGCCTTCTCCGCGCCGGCGGGTCTCGCCGGCCCGTTCACGATCACGCCTCGCCCCGGCCTCAACGAGGAACGCGGCCCGGTCCGCGAGATCAAATACACGGAAGACTCCGCTGCCTTCACGATCGACACCGGCGGCGTAACGGTGCGCATCGCGAAACAGGGCGACAGTTTTTTTGAGAGCCTCACCATCGGCGAACGGGTGGTTGGCCGCAATGGCCGGCTCATCGCCGTGCGGGAAGACCGGGCGGATTACGCCGCTTCGGGCGTGTTGCGCGAGGAGTCGTTCACCAGCCGCGTACAGAAAGTGACGCTGGAGCAATCGGGCCCGGTCCGTGCGGTGATCAAGGTCGAGGGAGTCCACCGCGCCACCGGCACAAAACCCGGCGGCCGGGAATGGTTGCCGTTCATCGTGCGGCTCTATCTGTTCGCCGGCTCGGCGGACATCCGGCTCGTGCACACCTTCATCTACGACGGTGATCCGGCCAGGGATTTTCTGAAGGGCCTCGGTCTCTCCTTCACCGTGCCGTTCAAGGAAGAGCTGCCCAACCGGCACATCCGTCTGGCCGGAGACGACGGCGGCATCTGGGCGCAGCCGGTGCAGATGCTGCCCGGCTACCGTGCGCAAACCGGGTCGCAGGTGCATGATCTTAGCGCCGTGCAACTGGCCGGTCAGCGCATCCCCAATCTCGCCGATCTCACCCCGCAGGCGCGCAACGCCACCATCGGCGTCGCACACTGGCCCGACGCCAAGGTCGCGCAAACCGGCCCAAATTCCTGGTCGATCTACAAGCGCACTTCCGCCGACGCCTCGTGGTTGCACTACACCGACGGCCATCGCGCCTCCGGCCTTGTCGTGCTGGGCGACGTAAGCGGAGGACTCGCCGTCGGCGTGAAAGATTTCTGGCAGAAACACCCGGCGGCGCTCGAGGCGCTCGATGGCGCCGCCGAGGCCGGCGAAATCCGCGTCTGGCTCTGGTCGCCCGACGCCCCCGCGATGGACCTGCGGCGTTACGACGACAAACCGCACGGCCTGCCGGTCAGCTATGAGGACTGGAAACCCGGCTGGGGCACGCCCCTCGGCATTGCCAACACGCACGAGCTGACTCTGCGCGCGTTCACGGCGATCCCGGCGAACGAGGAGCTGACCGCGCTGGCCCGCGCCGCCAGCGCCCCGCCGATCCTCGTCACCACTCCCCAGTATTACCACGCAATGCAGGTGTTCGGCCGCTGGAGCCTGCCCGACCGCTCGACCCCCACCCTGAACTGGCTCGAGGACCAGGTGCAGGGCCTCGTGGATTTCTACCGGCAGCAGGTGGATGAACGTTCGTGGTACGGTTTCTGGGACTTCGGCGACATCATGCACAATTATGATTTCGGCCGCCACGATTGGCGCTACGACATCGGCGGCTGGGCCTGGGCCAACACCGAACTCATGCCCGACATGCTGCTGTGGGATTCCTTTTTGCGCACGGGACGCGCCGATCTCTACCGTTTCGCCGAGGCGATGACGCGGCACACCAGCGAGGTGGACGTTCATCACACCGGACCGTTCGCGCCGCTCGGCTCCCGGCACGATGTCAACCATTGGGGCGACGGCGCCAAGCAGCCGCGCATCAGCCACGCCGGGCTCAAGCGCCAGTTGTATTTTCTGTCCGGCGGGGACGAGCGTCTCGGCGATCTGCTGCGCGAGCAGATCGACGCCGATCTGACCTACGGCTATCTCCAGCAATTCAACGGCTCGCATTATGTACCCACCGACGACGCCGGCGGCCGCAAACTCGCCGACAACGCCAGCACCCCCGCTCCGCGACCCGAAGACTTCGCCCCGCGTGCGACCGCCGCCGAGCGAAAACCCTTCTCCCGCTTCGGTCTCGAATGGATGTGCTATGCGCTCAACTGGACGACGGAATGGGAGCGCGGCGGCGATCAGAGCTGGCGCGGCCGGATCGAATCCGACATGCACACCATGGCGGCCAACGTGGACAAAGACGGGCGTTTCGGCGGCCGCTATTTCGACATGATTTTCGGCGGTCCCGAAAACATGTGGGAGATGGAGCCCATGTATGACATTCCCGAATTTTGGACGGCCTTTGCCAATACCTGCGAGGCTGTCGGCCGTCAGGTGGATGGCGCGCAAATGACCGGCCCGCGCATGCTCGCCTATGCGGCCCACAAGAAAAACAACGCCGAACTCGGCCTGATGGCGTGGCAAAAACTCATCGGCCGCACGCTCTCGCCTGAACCCAAACCCCAGCCCGTCACCGGTGCCGGATTGGTGAAACCTGTGACCGACCCCGGCTTCCTCGGCGCGCCCGTCGGCTGGCAGTTGCATGGCGTGGCCAGTGTGCAGTGGGCGCTCAATGCGCTTGAAACCATGGAACTCGCCCGCCCCTGGCTGGCCGACTGGGAAAAAAACGCAACCGCCGCTCCGGCACCAAACAAATGATGACACCTAAACTCCTGCTCGGATTCATTCTCGCCGCCACGACTTTGTCCGCGACGGTTTTCAATGTCCGTGACTACGGCGCCAAAGGCGACGGCGCGACGCTCGACTCGCCGGCCATCAATGACGCCATTTCCGCCGCGGCCGCGGCCGGCGGCGGGACCGTGGTTTTGCCGGCCGGCACCTATCTGAGTTTTTCCATCCGGTTAAAGAGCAACATCACGCTGCATCTCGACGCCGGTGCGACGCTCCTGGCCGCAACGCCGAAGGATGGGTTCGGCCAGTACGATCAGCCCGAGCCCAACGACTGGGGCGACAAACTCCAGTATCAGGACTTCGGCCACAGCCACTGGCAGAACAGCCTCATCTGGGGCGACGGTCTGCAGAATGTGGCGATCACCGGCCCCGGTCTCATCGACGGAACCAAGGGCCTCATCCGTAACGCCGGCTACGGCAACGGACGTCGTGGCGCCGTGGGCCCGGACGGAACCCTCCCGCTTGGAGCCGGCCCCGCGACTGTGACGGTCGCGTCGCCCGTTCCCCCGCCGGCCGGGGTTCCTCCGGGCGCAGGTCCGCGCAACCCCGCCGGCCAGGGCAACAAGGCCATCGGCTTGAAAAACTGCCGCAATGTCACGTTGCGCGATTTTTCCCTGCTCAACTGCGGCCACTTCGGCCTGCTCGCCACCGGCGTCGACCATCTCACCATAAAAAACCTGTCGGTCGATACCAACCGTGACGGCTTCGATATCGATGCCTGCCGGAACGTCCGCGTGGAAAACTGCCGCGTCAACGCCCCGCACGACGATGCCATCGTGCTGAAGACCAGCTACGGCCTCGGCGAAATTCGCGCCACGGAAAACGTCGTCATCACCGGCTGCACCGTCACCGGGTTTGACGCCGGCACGGTTCACGCCGGCACGCGCCTGCGCACCCTGGAGCACGCCCCCGACCGCGATGGCCCGACCGGCCGCATCAAGTTCGGCACCGAATCCAACGGCGCGTTCCGCCACATCACGATCACCGATTGCACCTTCGAGCGCTCGCGCGGCCTCGCCCTTGAGACCGTCGACGGCGGCATCATCGAGGATGTCACCGTGCGCAACCTCACCCTGAGCGAAATCTCCACGCCGGCCATCTTCATCCGGCTCGGCAACCGCGGCCGCGGCCCCGAAGGCACGCCCATCGGGGCGATCCGCCGCGTCAGCATCAGTCATGTCACCGCAAAGGATGTCGATGCCCGCTACGCCGCCGTGCTGGTCGCCGGCCTGCCCGGCCATCCCGTCGAAGATCTCACGCTCAAGGATATCACGATTGTTTCCCGCGGCGGACTGACGCAGAAGGTCGTGGCAGAACAGCCGGCGGCCATGGTGAATCCGTTTTTCCTGCGCGGCAGCGAAACCGGCGCCACCGGCCCGCGCGATCCCTTCGCCGTCCCGCTCCGAGAAAAAGCCTATCCCGAGCCCAGCATGTTCGGTCTGCTGCCGGCGGGCGCGGTGTACGCATCACATGTGAAAAATATCACCGTCCGCAACGTTGCCATAAATTTCGCCCAGCCCGACACCCGGCCGCGCGTGGTGCTCGACGACGTTTCCGGCGCGGCCTTCAAGAATTTCACTGTCGATCCGACCAGCGAAGCCCGCGCCTTTGTGCTGCGGGGCGTTTCGCATTTTGCGATCACCCACAGTCCCGGTGTGCCGGACGCGCGTCATGAAAACGCCGACAATCTTTCGCTCTGACGTCGACGAACCCCCGGGTCGTCTCACCCGCACCGGCGAGCCGGTTTCCGTGTCCGGCCCCTTCTGCGAACGCTTCCTGCCTGTCCGCTGAATTCTTCCCGTCCTGTCCCCACCAGCTTCCCCCAATGCCACCGAAACTCCGTTCGCCCCTTCTCGTCATCTGCCTCCTGCCGGTTCTTTTTTCAATCGGGCGGCTTTCTGCCGCCACGACTCCGCCGGACAAGTTCGGCGCCGTTCCGCAAAGCATCCAGCCCTTCGTGGCACAGGGAGAAATCTCCGGCGCCGTCATGCTCGTCGCTGACAAAAACAAAGTGCTGCACCTGTCGGCCGTCGGCCAAAGCACACTGGCCGGCGCCCGCGCCATGCAGCCGGACGATCTTTTTTGGATCGCCTCGATGAGCAAGCCGATCACCGCCGTCGGGATCGCGCTGCTGGTTGACGACGGCAAACTGGCGTTCGACGACCCGGTGGAGAAATATCTGCCCGAATTCCGCCAGCAATGGCTGGTGTCGGAGCAGACCCCGGACCGCCGCGTGCTGGTCAGACCCGCGCGGCCCATCACCCTGCGCGATCTGCTCACCCACACCAGCGGGCTCGGCGAATACCAGGTCACCGATCCGCACTGGACACTCGCCGAAATGAGCAAGGTGATCGCCCGCGAGCCGCTGCGCTTCGCGCCGGGCAGCCGTTGGGGCTACTCCACCGCCGGCTTCGATGTCCTCGGCCGGGTGGTTGAGGTGGCAAGCGGCCAGCCGTTCGCCACGTTCATGGAGTCGAGATTGTTCCGGCCCCTCGGCATGGAGAACACGACCTTCTGGCCGACTCGCGCCCAGGAAAAACGTCTGGCCCAAACCTACATTCCCAACCCGCAGACCGGCAGGATCGAGCCCACGACGATTCACTACCTGTATGGCGGTGCCATCATCGACCGGGAGCGGCCGCCGCTGGGCGGAGCAGGGCTCTTCTCGACCGCGGAGGATGTGGCAAGATTCTACCAGATGATGTTGAATGGCGGCACCGCCAAGGGCCGGCAGATTCTCCGCGCGACCACCGTTGCCGAATTAACCCGCAAGCAAACCGGCGATCTGAAAGCCCGGCCCGGCATGCCGTGGGGCCTGGGTTTCTGCGTGATCGAGGATCCCGCCCAGGTGGAGGCGAACCACCATTTCACCCCCGGCACTTTCGGCCATGGTGGCGCCCATGGCACCAACAGTTGGGCCGACCCGGCCACCGGATTCGTTTATGTCTTCATGATCCAGCGCGACAAACTCCAACCCACCCCCGATAACTCCGCCATGCACCGCGCCTTTGAGGACGCGGTCGCCGCCGCCCTGCCGCACCCCTGATTGCCCATGCGATCCTCGCACCGCATTGTCGGATTCCCGATCACCCTGCTGCCCGCCGGACCGTTCTTGACGGAGGTTTCCGCACCGATCGCAACACCACAAGCCCCGGGTAATCGGCCCCGCGCCCAATGAACCGCCGGCTTAATACCCGTCGGGAAATACTCGGCACCTTCGCCGGATTGGCCACCGCCGCGCTGGCCGCCCCGCTGATCCGCGCGCAACCGGCCGGCGCGCCCCGGGATTTCGATGTCCGCGATTACGGGGCCGTCGGCGACGGTACGACTCCCGACACATCCGCCATCCAGCGTGCGATCGACGAGGCCGCGGCAACTGCCGCCGGAGCGCGCGTGCTCTTGCGTGGGGGAAAACGTTATCTCATCGGCGGACTGCAATTGAAAGGCGGCATCGACTTCCATCTCGCGGACGATGCCGAACTGCTCGTGAGCACCGACCCCAGACATTTTTTCGGACGGGCCGTCCTCAGCGCCCAGGACGCCCATGGCCTGCGTCTGAGCGGCAGCGGGCGCATCAATGGACGGTCGCGTGAATTCATGGACCACTATGACGAGGAGGGCGAGTGGTGGCGGCCGAAGGAATTCCGTCCGCGTCTGGCGGTGCTCGCCGGTTGCAAGGACCTGGAGGTGCGCAACGTGACCTTTCATGATGCCCCAAGCTGGACCCTGCACCTTGTCGGCTGCCAGGGCGTGCTGGTGGACCGGGTGACGATACGCAACCAGCTCGATGTGCCCAACTGCGACGGCATCGACCCCGACCACTGCCGCAACGTGGAAATCCGCAACTGCCACATCACCTGCGGCGACGATGCCATCGTGATCAAAGCCACCAAACAAGGCGCGGCCTACGGCGGATGCGAAAACATCACGGTCAAGGATTGCGTGATCGAGTCCCAGGATTCCGGCGTGAAGATCGGCACCGAAACGGTCGCTGACATCCGTGGCATTCGTTTTGAACGTTGCGAAATCAAATCGAGCTGCCGCGCCTGCACCATCCAGCTCCGCGACGCGGGCAATGTCTCCGACGTCGGGTTCCGCGACATCCGGCTCACCGCGCGTTACCATTCCGCGCCCTGGTGGGGCCGCGGCGAAGCCATTTCATTGACCGCAATTCCGCGCACGCCGGAAACCAGAACCGGCACGATCAGCAATGTGCGCGTGGTGAATGTCACCGGTCGGGCCGAGAACAGCGTGCGGATCAGCGGCTCGCCGCAAAGTCGCATCCGCGACGTGAGCTTCGAGAATGTCGCCCTCACCTTCGACCGCTGGACAAAATATCCCGGCGGCGTCTGGGACAACCGCCCGACGACCGCCCAGGCGGCGCTCGAGCCGCACCCGACAGCCGCATTCGCCATCCGCCATGCCGACAATATCGCCCTGAAACATTGCCGCGTTTCCTGGGGAAAAAATCCGCCCGACTATTTTACCCACACGCTCGAAGCGGAAGACGTCACCGGGCTCGACCACGCCGGCCTGCAGGGCGTGGCGGCCCATCCCGACCGCGATCCTGCCGTCCTGATCCATTGATTTTCCAACAACCCTCAGCAACCACACCACTATGAAAATAATCATCGTCCCGTTTTTTCTCAGCCTGCTCGTCTGCGCTTCCGCCGCTCCGGCCGCTGCGCCGTCGGCCATGTCATTTGATCTCACCGGTCCCGCCAAGGTTTTCAGCGCCGAGACCGGACACGGCTTCGACCTCGGCACCGCGCCCAATGCCGACGGCAAGCCGTTTTTCTTTTCCGTCGCCGTGCCCGAGGGCAATTACCGCGTCAGTGTCACTTTCGGCGACGCGACCGTCGCCTCGAACAACACCGTCAAGGCGGAGACGCGTCAGCTCATGTTGGAAAAAATCGAGACCAAGCCGGGCGAATTCGTCACCCGCAGTTTCCTGGTCAACGTCCGCAACAGCCGCGTTCCGCCGCCCGAGAAGAATGCACCGGGCGGCTCGGCCGTTGTCCTCAACGACCGCGAGATCGGCCTGCTGCGTTGGGACGACAAGCTGACGCTCGAATTCAACGGGAGCGCCCCGAAAGTCACCGCGATCGCCCTTGAACCGGCGCCGGCCGACGTCCCCACGGTGTTTCTCCTCGGCGATTCGACCGTCACCGACCAGCCTCACGAGCCGGGCGCGAGTTGGGGACAGATGCTCCCGCGTTTCCTCACCGGCGTCGCCGTCGCCAACCACGCCGAATCCGGCGAGACCATGAAATCTTTCATCTCCGGCCTGCGGCTCGCCAAGGTTCTCAGCCAGATCAAGGCCGGTGATTATCTCTTCATCCAATTCGGTCACAATGACTCGAAGAAACAATGGCCGCAGACCTACGTCGAGGCGCACACCACCTACAAAGCCTATCTCAAGGCTTTCATCGCCGAGGCCCGGCTGCGCAGCGTCACGCCCGTGCTGGTCACCCCGATGCAGCGCCGCAATTTTGACGAACAGGGAAAAATCAAAAACTCCCACGGCGATTACCCGCTGGCCGTGCGCGAGGTCGCCGCCGAGGAAAAAGTCGCGCTGATCGACCTCGAAGCGGCGAGCCGCGCCTTCTACGAGGCGCTTGGTCCGGGGAAAGCGCCCCTCGCCTTCAGCAATGGCGGCAAGGATGCCACCCACCACGACAACTATGGCGCCTACGAACTCGCCAAGTTCATCGTTCAGGGCATCCGCGACGCAAAATTGCCGCTTGCCCGGTTCATCACGGAAGACTTCACCGGGTTTGATCCCGCGAAACCCGATTCACCCGACACCTTCGTCCTCGCGGCCAGCCCCGGACGCAGCAACATCACCCCGCGCGGCAATTAAAAACATCCACTCACCCTCCCACCACTCATTCCCATGAATCTACGCACCTGTTCCCTGCTGTTTCTCGCGCTCATGGCCTGCGCCACACCGGTCCTCGCCTCGAATGTCGGCAAGCTCTACCCGTCCGAAAAGACATCCTACGTCGATCCGGTCACCGGCCTCAAGATCACCGTCCTCACCACCGACGCCAGCGGCAGCTCCAAACCCTACCAGACCCACACCACCTGGACCGCCGACGGCCAGTGGATTGTTTTCCGTTCGAATCGGGGCAACAACGGTTCCCAGGCCTTTCTCGTGAACGAGCAATCCGGCGAGATCATCCAGCTCACCGACGGCCCGGCCACCGGCACCGGCAGCCTCAATCTTTCCCGTAAGGAGATGAAACTCTACTTCATGCGCGGCGGCCCCCAGTTCGGCCGCCGCAATCCCGAGGATGCCACCACACCTCCGCCCGCCCCCGCGCCCCGCCAGCTCATCGAACTCACGCTCACGCCCCTGATCGCCGATGCCCGCGCCGGCAAACCCAAGGACGCCAGCGCCTACGAACGCATCGTCGCCACGCTGCCCGAAGACTTGCGCGATGCCGGAGGCTTCGCCCTCGATGCCGACGAATCCAAAGCCTACTGGGGCGTAGCTTGGGGCCCGATGCCGGCGCGGCCGCCAGCCGGTCAGGGCAACAGCGGTTCCCCCGCCACAGCAGCCCAATCTGGTGCCCGCCGCCAGATCGATGACGCCAATACCAACCCCGCCGAGGCCCGCGAAGCCGCGCGCGCGCGTTTTGCCGAGATGGGCAAGGGCCCGGGCGGCATTCGCAGCATCGATCTGAAGACCGGCGAAATCAAAACCGTGATCGATGTGAGTTTCCGCATGGGCCATGTGCAGACCAGCCACTGGGTCCCCGGCGAAATCATCTATTGCCACGAAACCACCGGTGACGGCCCGCAGCGGATGTGGACGGTGCGCGGTGACGGGACCGGCAATCACGCGCTCTACGTCGAAACACCCGATGAGTGGATCACCCATGAAACTTCGTCCGGTCCCGACGAGGTCATGTTCGCCATCATGGGTCACCTGCCCTACCTCCGCCTGCATCCGACCGGCATCGCGGTCATTAACCTGCGCACCAACTCCATGAAAATCCTCGGCCAGGTCGATGAGGACATGGGCAACGGCCGGCAGGGCGGCTTCTGGCATTGCAACGGTTCACCCGACGGCAAATGGGCCGTGGGCGACACCTTCAAGGGCGACATCTATCTCATCAGCCGCAAAAACGGCCAGCAGATTTTGCTCACGACGGACCACAAGATGAAACCCGATCACACTCACCCGATTTTCAGCCCTGACAGCAAGCGGGTGCTCATCCAGTCCGGCCGGCTCAGCGACGGCCAGCATCTCGATTTGATGACGGTCGATGTCCCGGCGGGTCAGTGATATCATTATATTCCGCGCGAGATATTTTTCTGCTGGTTGTACAGGCAATCGACTTTTCAGGACCGGTTAGGGAAGCGCTGAACAAAGCGGCTTTTGCAAATTTCGATTGCTGCGGGTCGAGGCGCGGAGATTTTTCGCCGAATCTGACGGCTGGAAACTTCCGTGCCCAGGTCACGCCGGCCCGCTCGGGG
>Ga0265318_10000498_pt1 | contig 28795 bp, 28 predicted proteins | sample 4821metaG_FD_192431 | JGI IMG/M metagenome (GOLD analysis project Ga0265318, IMG submission 192431) | Rhizosphere microbial communities from Carex aquatilis grown in University of Washington, Seatle, WA, United States - 4-8-21 metaG | ecosystem: Host-associated > Plants > Roots > Rhizosphere >... | reverse complement strand
ACCTCCCCACAAGGGGGAGGTTAAAGTAGTGTCGCGCCAATGGCGCTGCTTCCCTCCAACTACGTCCTGCTCACCAACGCGACGCCCGACAAGGGCTACGACCTCGTCCTCAAGGTCGCAGCCCTGATGCCGGGGGTGCAGTTCCTGGTCATCGCGAGCCAGTCGCCGCTGGACGATGCGGTGCACGCCTATGAATCGGCCGGGCTTTCCAACGTCACCGTCATCGGCCGCGTCGCCGACATGGCGCCCATCTACGAAGGCGCGCGCGCTTGTGCGGTGCCGAGCTACCGCTTCCGCGAATCGTTCAGCCGCGTCTGCATCGAGGCGCAGCGCTACGGCGTCCCCGTGATCGGCTCGGACCGCGGCAACGTGCCCTATCTGCTCGAGCACAGCGGCGTGTCGCTGCCCGAGGAGCCTGGGGCCTGGGCGGCCGAGATCGCGCGCCTCTTCGACGAGCCCGACTATCACGCCGAGCGGGCGCGCAAGGCGCGAGAGAATTCGCAGCGCTACACCGTCGCGGCCCAAGGCGCGGCGCTGGACGAGCTCGTCGCGGCCGCGTCGGCGCCGTTCCTGGTCGCGATCGGATCGGGGCTCGGCAACATGCTCCACACCACGCCCCTGATCCGCAACATCGCCCGGCGCCGCGGCGCGCCGGTCGACGTCGTCGTCGCCGAGGATCACGCGCGCAGCCTGTTCCTGGTGCACGATCCGAAATATGTGAGCGCGGTCTATTCGCTGAAGCAGGCGGTGCTGCGCCGCTCCTACGATACCGTCTTCGTGACGCATTCCTTCGGCGCCGCGCGCGTGGCCTTCAACGCGCGGCGCATCGTGTGGTCGCGCGACTGGGACAATTTCTCGCCCGGCGGAATGCACGAGACGACGTTCAACCTCGAAGCCGCGCGGCGCCTGCTCGGCATTCCCTACGACGAAGAGGACACGCTCGGCTATTTCTGCGGCGATCTTTCCTGGGCCAAGCCTTCGGAAGTTCTCGTCGGCCTTCACGCCGGCTCGAAGACCGGAAGCTGGACGGTCAAGCGCTGGCCGCACTATGCCGAGCTCGCCCACCGCCTGCGCGCGCGCGGGCTTCGCGTCGCCTCCTTCGGCACCTCGGACGAATATGTGGAGGGCACCGAGAACCGCACCGGCGCCTCGATCGCGGCGATGTGCGAGTCGATGCTGGACTGCAGCCATTTCGTCGCCAATGACAGCGGCGTGATGAACATCGCCAACGCCTTGGGCATGCCCACGCTCGCGCTGTTCGCGCCGACCAATCCCGCGACGCGCCTGCCGCTGCGCCCCTCGACCGCCGCGATCGCGCTGGAAAAGGACTGCGCGCCTTGCGAGATCAAGGACGTCGAGGGCTTCATGCGCGGCCAATGCCGCTGCATGGCCGAGATCGGCGTCGACCTCGTGGAAGCAGCGCTCCTGGCGCGGATGGAATAGCTCGCGTCCCGCCCCTCATGCTTCGACAAGCTCAGCATGAGGGGCTAGCTTCGTCACTCGAAGCCCTCATCCTGAGCTTGTCGAAGGATGAGGGTAGCGCGGAAGGAAAGGGCATGCGCGCCGTCCACATCCCCGTCTCCTACGGCGAGGCCGCCGACCGGATCACGATCCTCACCATCAAGAACGAGCGCATGCGCGACGAGGCCAAGCTCGACCATGTGCGCACCGAGCTCGCGCTGATCTCGGACGCCTTCTTCGCCAACGTCGCCCTCGCCCCCGGCTTCGACGCGCTGTTCGCGGAGCTGAAATCGGTGAACGAGGACTTGTGGCAGATCGAGGACGACATCCGCGCATGCGAAGCCAAGGGCGATTTCGGCAAGGAATTCGTCGCGCTCGCCCGCGCCGTCTACACGACCAACGACCGCCGCTCCCAGATCAAGCGCGCCATCGACGAGCTCTTGGGGTCGGAGCTGCGGGAAGAGAAGTCGTACTCCACTTAACCTCCCCCTTGTGGGGAGGTCGAAAAATTCCTGAGCGCAGCGAAGAATTTTTCGGGTGGGGGCCACAGCCCCGCACCGTTCCCCCACCCGAAAAACGCCTCGCGTTTTTCGACCTCCCCACAAGGGGGAGGTAAAACTACCCGTACTTGACCTCCCACTTCAGCATCTTGTGCCCGGTCGGGAACGCATCCGTGCTGGCGCGGAAGGTGAAGAATACTCCGTCCTTGGCGGCGCGGCTGGCGCGCGAGTAAGTGAATCCAGTGCGCGTCTGCGAATGCACGTCGACGTCGAAGAGGTGCGTGAGCGCCGGCCCCGAAGCCGGCGCCGTCTTCGGCATCAGGAACACGCCGGGCATCTTCTCCTGCATCGTCGCGTCCGGCCTGTTGCCGCCCTGGGTGAGAAAGAAGAAGAACCCGCCCGCGTCGACCATGTTGCGGATCTGCCAATGGGCGCGGCCCACGACCTCGGGCCGGATGATGTCGGCGCAGGGGCTGCGGAAGACGCGCGCGCCCATCGGCGCGTCCTTGATGGCATAGAGGAAATCGTCCGTCCCCCACACCACGTCGTCGCCGGTCCAGGCGAGATCGGTGAGGCGGAACGAGGTGCGCGGATAGAGCGCGCCGTCCATCGGGATCGGGCCGGTATAGGCCGCGGTCACGTCGCGCCAGGTATCGCCGTCGTCCTTCGAGACATAGATGCGCGACTCTTCCAGCCCGTCGCCGGAAGTGAGCCACCATTCGCCTTGTCTGCCCGGCCGCGCCTGGAGGAAATGGAAGTGACGGATGTCCTCGACCTCGAACGCGACCTGCCAGCTCCTGCCTTCGTCGCGCGAGCGCCACACGCGGCTGGTGTCGCGCTGCTCGGGCGTCGCATTGGGAATCTCGTAGGGGTATTCCGCATACATCAGCGTGCCGCCTGCCGTGTCGAGCGAGCGGCAGCCGTGCCACGGCGACGCCGCGAGATGGTTTGCGGCCAGCACCTCGCCCGCCTCGTTGGCGACCAGAAGGTCGACCGCGCGCGGCTTGGTGAGATCGGGGATGCGGTCGGTGACCAGCAGGAGATAACGATCGTCGCCGATGCGCTTGACGTGCAGGATGCGCCGGTCGGCGGCCGCAGCGATCTTGACGTATTTCCAGCTCGTGCCCAGGTCGTGGCTGATGCCGAAGCCGCCCATCGCCGCGGCGAGCACCAGGTCGGTCGCCCGCCCATCGCCGTCGGTCACGTGCTCGGCGAACTCCAGATGCGGGCGCGGCGGGATCGCGGGCACGCTGATCGTCACTTCCGCAATGCGCGCGGGCCAGCCCTCGGGCAAATTCACCTTATAGGTACGCCTGTAGACGGGGATTTCCGCGGCACGCACGACCTTGCCGCTGACCCCGCGCATCGCGAAGCGGTTGCCGAGCCGCGTGCTCAAGACAAACTTCTTGACGAGACCGGGCACGGCGCCCACGCCGTCGCGCTCGACCGCCTTGCGGAACGACGTGGCGAGTTGGCCGACCCTCTTCAGTCCCGGCATGCGCGTTGCGCTCCTTGTCCGGCGCCACTAAGTTCGCAAAGCACGCGCGCAGTCAAGGCAACGAAAGCATCCGTGGCGACCTTCTTCATCAACGACAAGCTGGCCGCCCGCGCCAAGGACGAGACCGCGCTGATCGTCCATCCCCATGCCCAGCGCACGGGCGGAAACACGATTCGCAGGCTCGTGCTGGAGCGCGTCTACGGCCCCGGCCGCGTCTACAGCCGCACGTACAAGCCGGATCCGGTGATCTGGAAGGACCTCACCGACGCCGAGCTTGCCGGCATCCGCGCCTTCGCCGACCATTTCGATTTCCGCGAGAACAAAGTGACGCGGCCCTTGCTGCCGATCGCGGTCTTGCGCCATCCGCTCTATCGCGCGGTGTCGCTCTATCACTTCGTCAAGCGCAAGAAGAAGCACAAGGACAACGCGCTCGCGGCCGCCAACGATCTCGAAACCTTCTACATGCTGGCGTCGGAGAAGAACCCGCGCTACTACCGCAACCTCCAATGCCGGCGCGTCTGCAACGTCGAGGACGCGCGCGTAGCCCTTGAGACGCTCGACGCGAAGTTCCTGGGCGTAGGTTTCACCGAGAACCTGCACGACTTCGTGGGCGCGCTGGGCGCGCTGCTCGGCTGGCCCCAGATGGACGTGCGCGACGCCGAGCCGGACGCGCAGCGCTACGAGAGCGAGATCACGCCCTCGTTCCGCGAGCGCGTGCTCGCCGACAACGCCGAGGATCTCGTGCTCTACGAGACGATGCGAAACGGCCCGCCTTATACGCTGCCGATCCGCACCCCGCGCGAGGAAGCCCGCACCCTCGTCAACCGCGCCAGGCAATGGGCGAAACGGGTGATGGAGAAGAAGTAAATTCAACCTCCCCCTTGTGGGGAGGTCGAAATCTCGTAGCGAAGCGAAGAGATTTCGGGTGGGGGAACGGTGCGGGACGATACCCCCACCCGAAAAACGCTTCGCGTTTTTCGACCTCCCCACAAGGGGGAGGTTAAGTGGTCCGCGCCGTCAGGTAACTCCGCGTCGCCGCTCCGATCCAGTAGTCGAGGATGCTGCCCAGATCGAGCGCGACGGCGCCGCGCTTCTTGGCTTCCTGGATGATCACCTTGCCGGCGTAGCCCGCGCCGACGATGACCAGGCGGCCGGCGAGATCATCGGGGAGTTTCGCGATCGTCTCGTCGAGCACTTCGGGCAGGATTTTCGGGCCCATCCCGCGCATGCCGAAGCTCGCGAGCGAGGCATGGCGCGGGGGCACGACGATGTTGAGTGCAAGCGGCATCACCTCGGACAGGCGCGCGTGGCACGACACCGCGACGATGCCGTCCACGCCGTCGGTCAGGGCGCGATAGAGACCCCACTTCTCCAGATCGTGCTGGATATGCGCCGAGGTCACGAGATCGCGCCTGCCCGAAAGCGCGCCGCCCTCTTCCAGCGCGCGCATCACGGTCGCAAGGCCGCGTCCGCCGCGCGTGCTCCCTAAGAAATCGCGCCGCTCGGGCCGGACGTCGCGCAGCAGGCGCTCGAGCGTCGGCACGCCGAGCACGTCGGCGCCCTGCATCGCGGCCAGCACGCGCGCACCCAGCGCCGCGCGCGATGGCCCGTCGAGCGTGCGGCCCCACCATACGATCTCGCGCTCGGCTGCGTCGCCGTCGAAATGGCGTGCGATCTCCGGCGCATAGGAAAGCGCGTTGCTCTCTGCGTCGCCGACACGGATCATCGACCAGGGCGTCCCGGCGGCGAGCCTGGCGCGCACCTCCTCGACGAAGCGCTCGCACTGGCGCCTGTCGATGTCGGTGTCGCAGAGCGTGCCGTCGAGGGTGCCGATGGCGCGTTCGAGAAAATCCCTTGCCGCCGGATCGCACTGGGTGTGGCGCAGCATCCGCCGCGTCTGCGGCACCGAGGCGACCGGAGCCCGCGCGAAATCGGCGAAGACGATGCGGCTGAGCCTGAGCGCGAGCCGGCGATAGTCCGACGTGAAGCGGAAGCGCTTGAGGAACGTGCGCACGAGCGCACGGATCTCGCCCCCGTCCTCGCTCATGTTCACCAGGCCGATGACGAAGTTCGCGTCGCTGGCGCGCAGCAAGGTGCTGGCGAAGAGATGATCGAGCAGCCCGCGCGTCTCGTCGCGCTTGCCGTCGCGCAGCGCCGCGTGGAGATATTTGCGCAGGAAATCGGCGTTTCCGGGAAACGCTTCGTGCGCCGCCTTCCAGAATTCGCTGTGGCCCTTCTCCGGCGCGCGCTCGGCGAGAAGCTGGCCTTCGAGGCGCAAGCCGTTCTGCGGATCGCCCGCCTTCAGCTTCGCGATCAGCGCCTCGCACGTCTCGAAATCGCGCGCGGCGATGAGGGCGGCGCCGTAGTCGCGCCGGAACGACGTCTCCTGCGGGAACTTCTCGGTCAGCGCGCGGCGCTGACGCACGGCCTCGGCGAGGTCGCCCTTGGCAGTCGCGATCTCGGCGAGCAGCGCGATGGCCGTGGGATTGTCGGGCGCCACCATCGCGAGCTTGGCCGAACAATCCCGCGCGCCGTCGAGATCGCCGTCTGCGATCATCAGCCGCCCCAGCCGGATCAACGCCTGGCCGCGGGTGGGCTGAAGCTCGAGCACCCGGCGCCACTGGGCCAGCGCTTGCGCCGTGTCACCGCGCTCCTCGGCCAGGCGGGCCTGCACGGTCGGGCCGTTCTCGTCCCCCGGCCAGTCGGCGACGATCCGGGCCGCCAGTCCCGCCGCCTCGTCGAATTTCCCGTTATAGACGAGCACCTGGGCCAGGCCGATCACCGAGGCGCGCTCGCCCGGCTCGTCCGCCAGGGCCTGGCGCCACAGGCTCTCGGCCAGGGCCCAGTTCTTCTGCTGCTGGGCGGTGCGCGCACTTTGCCGCAGTTGCGCGCCTTTGCGGCGCTCGAAAGCGCGGCCGGCCTTCTCCGCGGCCTTGAACAGCGCGTCATGGGGGTTGCCGGGCTTGCGGATCATCTTTCGCGCGGGCGCCGCACACATTATAAGGCGCCCTTCGCGAGTTAAGGATAAACGCGAAGCGGTTGCAAGTTTGCGTTTGGATTCAGCAATATAGGGTCTCTCACCCAGGGGCGTCACACATCTCATGACAAGTTCGCGTCTGTCGCATTTGAAGCGCCTGGAGGCCGAGAGCATCCACATCATCCGCGAGGTGGCGGCCGAGTTCCGCAACCCGGTGATGCTCTACTCCATCGGCAAGGATTCCGGGGTGATGCTGCACCTGGCGGTGAAGGCGTTCTATCCCTCCAAGCCGCCCTTCCCGCTGATGCATGTCGACACGACGTGGAAGTTCCGCGAGATGATCAAGTTCCGCGACGAGACCGTGAAGCGGCTGGGTCTGGACCTGATCGTCTACACCAACCAGGACGGCGTGGCGCGCGGCGTCAATCCGTTCGCGTCGGGCTCGTCGCTGCACACCCAGGTGATGAAGACCGAGGCCTTGAAACAGGCGCTCGACAAATACGGCTTCGACGCGGCCTTCGGCGGCGCGCGCCGGGATGAAGAGAAGTCCCGCGCCAAGGAGCGCGTGTTCTCCTTCCGCAATGCCCAGCACGCCTGGGACCCCAAGAGCCAGCGCCCCGAGCTCTGGCGCACCTACAACACGCGCGTCAACAAGGGCGAGAGCATCCGCGTCTTCCCGCTGTCGAACTGGACCGAGCTCGACATCTGGCAATACACGATGATGGAGCGGCTCCCCATCGTGCCGCTCTATTTCGCCGCCAAGCGCCCGATCGTGATGCGCGACGGCGCGATGATCATGGTCGACGACGAGCGCATGCCGCTCAAAGCCGGCGAGACGCCCGAGATGAAGATGGTGCGCTTCCGCACCTTGGGCTGCTACCCGCTCACCGGCGCGGTGGAGTCTTCCGCGGTGACGCTGGAAGAGATCGTCGCCGAGATGTTCACCGCCCGCACCAGCGAGCGCCAGGGCCGCGTCATCGACCACGACGAGAACGCGTCGATGGAGAAGAAGAAGAAGGAGGGGTATTTCTGATGACCCGGCTCTTTCTTAACCTCCCCCTTGTGGGGAGGTCGAAGCGCGAAGCGCTTCGGGTGGGGGGAAAACCCTCCGCCCGCGCCATCCCCCACCCGAAAAATGCTTCGCATTTTTCGACCTCCCCACAAGGGGGAGGTAAAGGCACGCCATGACTGCGCCCCAAATCGATCTGAAAGCTTACTTGGCCGAGCAGGAGAACAAGTCGTTCCTGCGCTTCCTCACCTGCGGCAGCGTCGATGACGGCAAGTCGACCTTGATCGGCCGGCTGCTCTACGATTCCAAGATGCTGTTCGAGGATCACCTCTCGGCGCTCGAGAAGGACTCCAAGAAGTTCGGCACCGACGGCGACAACATCGACTTCGCCCTCCTCGTCGACGGGCTGGAGGCCGAGCGCGAGCAGGGCATCACCATCGACGTCGCCTACCGCTTCTTCGCCACCGACAAGCGCAAGTTCATCGTCGCCGACACCCCCGGCCACGAGCAGTACACCCGCAACATGGCGACCGGCGCGTCGAACTCCGACCTCGCGGTGGTGCTGATCGACGCGCGCAAGGGCGTGCTGACGCAGTCCAAGCGCCATTCCTACATCGCCTCGCTGCTCGGCATCCGCCACGTCGTCCTGGCCGTGAACAAGATCGATCTCGTCGGCTTCTCCGAGGAGATCTTCGACGACATCGTGAAGGACTATCTCTCCTTCGCGCAGCAGCTCGGCTTCAAGACCTTGCTGCCGATCCCGATCAGCGCGCGCTACGGCGACAACGTCATCATGCGCTCTGCGAAGATGCCGTGGTACACGGGCCCCGCGCTGCTCGACCATCTCAACACCGTCGACGTCGACACCGCGCTCGCCGGCAAGCCGTTCCGCATGCCGGTGCAGTGGGTCAACCGCCCCAATCTCGACTTCCGCGGCTTCTCCGGCACGATCTCGGCCGGTCACGTGAAGCCGGGCGATGCCGTCGTCGTCGCAGCCTCCGGGCGCACCACGAAAGTCACGCGCATCGTGACGATGGACGGCGAGCTCGACGACGCGGTCGCGGGCGAAGCGGTGACGATCTGCCTCGCCGACGAGGTCGACATCAGCCGCGGCGACGTTCTCGCTCCCGCGTCCGCGCGGCCCGAAGTCTCCGACCAGTTCTCCGCCCACATCCTGTGGATGGCGGAGGAGGAGATGCTGCCGGGCCGGCAATATCTTCTGAAAGTGGGCGCCAAGACGGTGCCCGCAACCGTCACCGAGCTCAAGCACAAGGTCGACGTCAACACCTTCGACCACCTGGCGGGCAAGACCCTGGCGCTGAACGAGGTCGGCTACGGCAACGTCTCGCTGTCGACGCCGATCGCCTTCGATCCGTATGCGGAGAACCGCGACACGGGCGGCTTCATCCTCATCGACCGCTTCACCAACGGCACCGTCGCCGCGGGCATGATCGATTTCGGCCTGCGCCGCGCGACCAACGTGCATTGGCAGGCGCTGGACGTGAACAAGCACGCGCGCGCGGGGCTCAAGACCCAGAAGCCCGCGGTCCTGTGGTTCACCGGCTTGTCCGGCTCGGGCAAGTCGACCATCGCCAATCTCGTCGAGAAGGCGCTGTTCGCCGACGGGCGGCACACCTACATCCTCGACGGCGACAACGTGCGCCACGGGCTCAACCGCGACCTCGGCTTCACCGATGCCGACCGCGTCGAGAACATCCGCCGCGTCGGCGAGGCCGCGCGGCTCTTCGTCGATGCGGGGCTGATCGTGCTCGTCTCGTTCATCTCGCCGTTCAGAAGCGAGCGGCGCATGGCGCGCGAGCTGGTGGGCGAGGCCGAGTTCATCGAGATCTTCGTCGACACGCCGATCGAGATCTGCATGCAGCGCGATCCCAAGGGCCTGTACCTGAAGGCGCAGGCGGGCGAGATCAAGAACTTCACCGGCATCTCGTCGCCTTACGAGGAGCCCGAGCACGCCGAGATCACGGTCAAGACGCAGGGCCGCACGCCCGACGCCTGCGCCGCCGAGATCGTGGCCTATCTGCGCAAACAGGGGTTCGTGCCGTGACGTTCCTCTCCCCTTGAGGGAGAGGAAGAAAAATCATGGGTTTGGGCTGAGCGCAGCGAAGACCAAGCCCTTGATTTTTCAGGTGAGGGGTGAGTCGCAGGTGGTCCAAACTACGTCCCCCTCACCAGCAAAATCTAACGCTTAGCTGCGCTTCGCTCCGCTAAACGTAAGATTTTGCGTCCTCTCCCACGAGGGGAGAGGAAGTAAGGTCATTTGAACTTCCCCCCTCCCCGCGCGTTTCTCCCTCATGAGGGTGTGGATCGCGACCGTTTGCGTGTGCCTGGGGCTGGCCGGTTGCGGCACGGTGCGCAATCTCGTCTACGGCCCCCCCACGACGTTCATCGTGTTCTTCCAGGACAAGAGCACCGATCTCACCCCCGACGCCGCCTCCATCGTGAAGAGCGCGGCCGACGCCATCCATAAGCAGCATCCCGCCACGGTCGCCATCGCGGCCGGCGTCGCCCCCGGCGGCAACATGGAGATGTCGCAGCCGCGCTTCGCCGCCGTGCGCAAGGAACTCGTGGCCGACGGCGTCGACGAGAACATCATCGCGCGCTCGGCAATAGCCGATCCCAAGCTCGACACCGGCCCCGCGCGCCAGCGCGTGGAGATCAGGCTGCTGGCGAAGGGGCCGTAGCTCCGACTTTCCTCTTTGAGCCCCACTGTCATCCCCGGCGAAGATCGCTCGCGTCGCGAGCGATCTGAGGGAAGGGGACCCAGGTGGAAAGATCGGTTTCAATCTTTCCACCTGGGTTCCCTTCCCCTCGCGATGCCGATGGCATCGCTCGGCCGGGAATGACAATTATCTTTCCCGCACCGTCACCCACTCGCTCAGCGGCGCGCGTTCGGTGACGAGCGAATTGACCGGATGGCTCTCATCCGCATGGCCCAGCCCCATGCCGCAGAAGATCATCTCGTTCGCAGGGACCTCAAGATATTCCCGGATCACGGTATGCCACAGCGCCCACGCTTCCTGCGGGCAGGTGTGCAGCCCGTGCTCGCGCGCCAGCAGCATGACGTTCTGCAGGAACATGCCGAGGTCGGACCACTGGCCCTGCTGCATGATGCGGTCGATGGTGAAGATGACGCCGACCGGCGCGCCGAAGAACTCCCAATTGCCGGAGAAGAATTTCAGCCGCGCCGGCTTGTCCTCGCGCGGGATCGACATGGTCGCGTACATCGCCTCGCCGACGCGGAAGCGGCGCGTCTTGTAGGGCTCGGTGAGATCGAGCGGATAGATGTGATATTCGGGACGCTCGCCCATGGGCCTGGTCTTGCGCGCCTCAGCCACGCGGCGCACGAGCTCGTCGCGCGCCTCGCCCAGGAGGACATAGGCGCGCCACGGCTGCAGGTTGCCGCCCGACGGCGCGCGCGCCGCGAGCGTCAAGATGCTCTCGACCGTCGCGCGCGGCACGGGATCGGGCCTGAACGCGCGGACCGTCTTGCGTGAGGCGACCGCCTCGCTGACTTTCATGCTGAACCCCTTACCTCCCCCTTGTGGGGAGGTCGAAAAATGCGAAGCATTTTTCGGGTGGGGGAATGACGCCTCGCACCGCTCCCCCACCCGAAATCTCTCCGCTACGCTACGAGATTTCGACCTCCCCACAAGGGGGAGGTTGAGTCATTTTCAGAACCACGCGCCTGCCCTTGCGTCACATTTCCGTTTGAGCGCCGGCCGGAGATCGGTCACCATGCGTAAATCGCCATGAGCGTGAACATTCCAACTCTCTCTCCCGAACAGACCGACCGCGCACGGGCGGTCTGCGAACACGTATACGAAATCTCCGACCGCATCGCTGCGCGGTTCATGGCGGACTTCGAGCGCCTTCAGCAAGACGACCCCGAGGCAATCGGCGACAAACGTTGGGGGTTCACCGAACAGACCGGCGCGGTGAATTTCGAGCGGGGTCCGATCAAATATGCGCTGCACGCCCGCAAGCACATGCCGTTGAAGCTGCGCTATCTGCCGTATCTCACGGACATTCGCCGCGCCTTCGACATCGGCGTCGGGACGGCGCAGATGTTCATGCTGTTGCGCGATGCGTTGCGCATCGAAGTATCCGGCCTGGATGCTCCTGAAGCCGAAGGGTCGCTTATCTACAAGGAATTCCGGGAGGCGCTCGGCATCACCGGCGACGTCGGGATGTTCAAGGTTGCTGCCGGCGTCGACGTGCCCATTCCTGCGGATTCGGCAGTCCTCGCCCTGTGGCCCGTGTTCGACCGGGGCTGGGGCATGGAAGAGCACGCCTGGTTCATGGACATGTGCGCGCGGCGGGGCGCGGAGCGCGTCGTGTGGCGCTTCAACATGCTCAATGCGCCCGAGCCGATCCTCACTTTCTATCGCGAAAGGATGGGCGCCGTCGCGCCCCGCGAGAACGATCCGGGCTTTCTGATCGTACGGCTTTAGTCGTCACTTCTGAAACCACGCCCCTGCCGTCCCGTCATAGATGAAGTCGGCGCTGGCGTTGTCGGCGACGTTGGCGATCAGCGTCGTGCCGTCGGCCTGCGTGACCGCGCGGTTGTGGCCGCCGCTCGAGCCTCTGCGGCTGAAATCGACCTTGTGGCCGTCGGTGACGTTCGTCGCGGACAGGACGAGCTTGCGGTCGGCGGTCAGAGAGGCGCTGTCGCGCACGATGCGGCCGTCGGCGCGCGGGGTGTAGGTCGCGTCGGCGTCGGCGGTCAGCTTCTTCACCGCCGCCTGCCCGGCATGGCGGTACGCGCTGCCCGTGTCGACCGCGACCTCGCCCGCGCCGCCCTGCGCGTCGGAATGATGGAACAGCGCGCCGGCGGCGGACGGCGCCACCGCGCCCGCGATCGTGGTCGAGCGCAGCCGGACGCCGCGGTTCTTGTCGATCACCGCATTGGCGCCGAACAGCGACAGACCGCTCTCATTGTCGAAGCGCGCGACCTCGGTGAGCGTCGCCGAGCCCACCGGACAGGCAAAGAGGCGGATCTGCATGCCCGCATGGCTCGCATCCAGCGTCGCGGTCTCGGTCACGACGCCCTGGATGCGCGCGCCGTTGGAGAAGCCGGTGCCGGAGGCGCCCGTATAGGGCTGCCAGTTGAGATTGCCGATCGTGTCGCCGTTCGCGGCGACTGCGGGCGTTGCGATCGTGCCGTGGCCGCGGCGCATCGTATAGGCCGACGCGGTCCCCGCCGCGGCGTTGTAGGTCTCGACCTGGTTGTTGGTAGTCGCTTCCGACTGCATGTTGAACTGGTTGCCCGCGCCGCCGGCAAGGCTCAGGCGGAAGAAGCCGGTGGTGAGGTATCCCGCCTGCGCGCCCGCGGCCGAGAAGCCGACCCCGGAATTCGTCGAGTCGTAGAAAAGCCCGTAATTGCCGTTCAAGGCGAGCGCGGGCGACGCGGCCGAGCCGTTCGCGAGCTTCATACCCGTGGCCAAGGTGAGCGCGCCGCTGGTCTTGTCGATCACCACCGCGTCGGTCCAGCTCGATCCGTCGGGCGAGACCTTGGCGTGGAAATTGTCGTCGCCGCAGAGCCCGAACTCGGCGCGGCCGGAATAGTTCGTCTGATAGAGCAGCGAGGCGGTGTCGGCGCTCGCATGCTTGTTGATCTTGGCCTGCACCGTGGCGCCGATGTTGTCGAACAGAAGCGCGGAAGACTTCACCGCAAGCTTGTTGGTCGAATCCGCCGTCGTGTTGATGCCCAGAACGCTGAGGTTCTCGAAGGTGAGAAGGCTGGTGAGATCGACCCAGGACGAGCCCGTATGGACCACGAAGATGCTCTCGTCCGCGACATAGGCCATGAGACCGGTGAAAGGCTGCGTGAAGCGCCACGCGCCGTCGACGGCATAGGCGATGTTGCCGTCCTGCCCGGTCCAGTCGCCGCTTGCCGTCGCCTTCACGAGATAGCTGTCGCCGTCCGCGGGCGAGGACGGCGGCGCGCTGAGATCGCGGTCGAGGAAGCGCGCGCAGGAAAGCGCGTCGAGCTGCAGCAGCGCCTCGTTATGGGTGACGTGCTTCTGCGCCTGCGCGGCGGCAAGCAGCGGCAGGGCACTGCGTGGGGTGGTGGACATGGATTGATCCTTATTTTACCTCCCCCTTGTGGGGAGGTCGAAAAATGCAAAGCATTTTTCGGGTGGGGGGAACGGTGCGGGACGGCTATCCCCCACCCGAAAACGCTGCGCGTTTTCGACCTCCCCACAAGGGGGAGGTTAAGTGAGGAAAATCCCCGCCGCCGTCCCCACCCCGCGCCCATAGGTCGCCGAGAGCTGGTAGACGGTGAAGCGGAACGGGGACGGCAGGCCCGACGGAAAGTCCGTGGCGATGTCGCTGCTGGAATAGGTGAGTGCGGGAGACGCAGCGCTCAGTGTACGGATCACTGCGCCGCCGCCGTCGAGGATCTCCACGTCATAGGCCTCGCTGTCCTCGGCCAAGGGCACGTCGGTCTGGTCCCAGCTGTCGCCGCCGATGCGCGTGCGGCGGATCCAGGAGAGCGCGAGATCGCCGCCCTGCCACACCGCGCGCGGATGCACCGGCGACAGGGGCCGCAGGCCCATGCCGGCGAACTGCAGCGCGGCACCCCGATAGGCGGGATCGGAGATCGCCTTGCCCCGCGGCCCCCAGAGATAGTTGAAGGCGAGCGCGTATTCGTCCTGTTTGAGCGAAAGCTGGCTCAGCGCGCGGTCGAGAAGCACCACCCGCGCGCCGGCGGCGACAGGGTCGCGCATCGCGCTCTCGGTTCCCGCCTGGCCGCGCAGGAGCCGCGTCAGGCTCCAGCATCTGGGCGCGGTGAGCGTGGCGGCGGCGTATTGCAGCACCTCCCACTGCCCGTCCGCGTTCTCGACCGCCAGCGCGTTGGCGCCGCCGAGCACCGACAGATCGTCCAGCGCGGCGCAGGCGCCGTTGGCGAGGCGTATCGACAGCGTGTTCGCCTCGTCCCAGCGCCACACCGGGCCCGAGGAGAAATCCGCCGTTGTTTCGCCGATGCTCGCGGCAAGTGCGAGTTGCGTGTCGAGCACGTAGTTGGAATCGCCCGCGCTCTTGAGCACCATCACCGCGCCCGGCCAGGGATCCGCGAAGGCGCAGACATGCGGCGCCCACGGCACCTCGTTGCCGGTCAGCAGCGGCAGGTCGAGGAACTCGACCAGGGCGCGTCCGGGCCCGCCGCCCGCGCCCTGGCCGGCGCCGGGCGAGCGCATCGGCCCGGTGATCGGTTCGTATACGGACGGATCGGTCGCCACCGCGTCGATCTTGCGCGGCCCCGCATCGTCGATGCCATTGAGGCGCAGCCGCCGTGTGCGCCCGCCCGCATCGAGCAACACCTCGTCGGTGGGATCGAGCGCGAGCGCGGACGGCGGCAGGGAGAAGGTCGCGGTCTCGCGCATCACCCAGGCGTCCATGAGCAGGCTCTGGCCGATGCCGATCGCCTGGCCCTGGTCGAGCACGATGGGCAGGCTCGAGCTCGCCACGCGGTCGGACGAGCCGACGAGCCTTCGCGCCTCCGCGACCGCCTGGCGATAATCCGCGTCGGCGTCGATATAGGCGATGCGCGAGGCGACCGGCAGGTCGGTCTCCTGCGCGCGCTCGAGCGAGAAGCCGAAGGACGGTTCGCCATCGGGGATGACGAGATCGCTTTCGCCATAGGAGGACGGGTTCGGCCGCCCGCGCATCACGAAGCGGATCAGGCCCTGGCTCTCCACGCCGTCGAAATGATAGGCGAGCCCGAGCGGCGCGATGGCGTCGCGCGGGCTCATCGTGTCGGTCACGGCAAAGCCGGTGACGAGGCCCGACAGGTTCGCCGTGTCCGCATCGGTGAACGAAGCATCCTCGCACAGCGCAGTCACGAGGTCCGAAAGCGTGACCGCGCCGAGCCTTCCGTTCAGCCAGTGGCCGAACTGATAGTCGGCGGCGTCGCCCCACACGTTTGCGAGCGCGGGGAAGAACGGGAACGGCCGCGCGTCCCAGCACCAGGCGAAGATGCGCGCCGTGTCGACCATGCTGACGCCGTCCACCGACGGGTTGTTCCCGGCACCGCTCCAGAAATCCAGATGCGCCTGAAGGAACGCGCGCTGGATCAGGTCGTCGCGCTCGCCGTTCGAATAATAGGGAAGCGCGCTCTCCGACGATTTGGGATCGAAGAAGACGTTGGGGCGGTTGGCGCCCTTGTCGATGGCGGGACAGCCGAGCTCGCAGAACCAGATCGGCTTGGCCCCCGGCACCCACGCGGTGGGCGTAGCACTTTCATGCCCGTCGGGGCGGGCGTAATGCGCGTTCGACCACCAGTTCCAGAAATCCTTCGCCCGCCACACAAAGGGCTTGCCGAGGCCGTCGGTGATCGGCGTGCGCGCCTGCGCGTCGCGGTCGGCGTCGCTCGCATAGTACCAGTCGTAATCCTCGCCGCCGCGGATGTTGGCGGTCAGATACTCTGGATCGTAGATCGAGGTCGGCCCGTGCACGGCGTCGTAGTCGAGGCCCACCGTCCCGTCGCGCCAATCCGCCAGCGGCAGGTAGTTGTCGACGCCGACGAAATCGATGTTGGCGTCGGACCACAGGGGATCGAGATTGAACAGCAGCGCGCCCGCCGCGTCGCCGGTCTGGTGGTTGTTGTACTCCGACCAGTCCGCCGCATAGCCGATCTTGGTGCCGCTTCCCAGGATCGCGCGCACGTCTGCCGCGAGCGTCTTCAGCGCCGCGACCGCGGGATAGCCCGTCGCCGAGTCGCGCACGCGCGTCAGCCCGCGCAGCTCCGAGCCGATCAGGAACGCGTCGACGCCGCCCGCGGCCTCCGCCAGCAGCGCGTAGTGCAGCACCATGCGCCGGTATCCCCAATCCGCGCCGCCGGTCCAGGCGACCGTCGTTCCGTGTACGGAGAAATCGCCCGCCACGGCGCTTCCGAAGAACGCATCGACCTGCGTGGCCGCCGCCGGCGTCTTGTCGGGCGAGCCGCTCACGCCCGGCGCCGGGTCGCAGGTGATGCGTCCGCGCCAAGGATAGGCGCCCTGCCCGCTCGCGCCGGTATAGGGATCCTCGAGCGTGTTGCCGCTCGCGATATCCATGAACAGGAACGGGCAGAACATGACGGCGAGGCCGCGCGTCTTCAGGTTCTGGATCGCCTCCACCACGCTCGCATCCGACGGCGTGCCGCCGTAAGCCGGAACGCCGCTCACCTGGCTGACCAGATGCGCGGAAGGGCGCAACACCCCGTCGACGCTCCAGGTCTGTGGATAGGTGTCCTTCGTCGCCGTCTCGACGCCGGGCATGATCTGGCACGACGCGCAGCGCAGGTCGCCGCCGAACCAGCCCACGACCAGCGACACCGCGCCCAAATTCGGCGCCAGCGCCTGAAGCTCGTCGAGCGAAGCGTCGATGTCGGCCTCGGCTGCCGAATTGTGCGCGTTCTGCACCAAGGTGGTGCCGTCGCCGTCGTCGGCGGTGATCACCGTGCTCGCATAGACGAACTCGCCCGCGCCCGGGATCAGGGCCACGCCGGCAAGCGTGTTCTCCAAGGACTGCGGATCGCCGGCCGAGAGGCTGCGGATCACCTCGAACTGCAATTGCGGGATGCGGTTGCCGAACTGCGCCAGGGGCATGTCCTCGAAGACGATGTAGGACAGGCCGCGATAGGCGGGCGTGTTGCCGTCGCCCTCGATATCCTCGATGCCCGGATCGAAGCCCTGCGCCTCGTCGCCCGGATAGAACCGCGTGGTGAAGGCGGAAAGATCGATCGGATTGCCGTCCGCCCACACGCGCCCGATCTTGGTCACGACGCCGGCGCAAAGCCCCACCGCGAAGGAGATCGAATAGTCGTAGTCGGTCTCGGTGACGGTCGTCCCGCCGCCGCCCTTGCCGCCGCCGCTCATGGTGGTGACCTGCGTCTCTTTATAGCGCGTCGCCCACAGGAGCTGCCCCGCGACGCGCAGCCGCCCGAAGACGCGCGGGATGGGCGCGCCTTCCGTCGAGGCCTGGATGTTGACGTCGGTCAGGCGCGGGCCGCTGCGGCGGATGTTGCTGCCCGGCATCAGCGCGCTGTCGATCTCGGACCCGATCAGCGTGCCGATCGCGCCCCCGATCTGCGCGCCGGTGATGGTCGCGCCGAACAGCGTGAAGCCGTCGAACAACGCCGACCCGATCGCGGACCCCGCGATGCTCAGGACAAGGGATGCCATGATGATTTCCTAGGGCGCGACGCCGTATTTGGCGTATTCGTCCGCGATGCCGGCGTCGATCGCCTTGGCCGCCGCGATGTCGGCCGCGCCGCCCGCTTCATCGCCGCTCCTGCGCTTTGCGAGGCCGCGCAGATAGAGCGACGGCGCGCGCTTGGCGAAGATGGCCAGAGCCTTGTCCGCTTCGCTTGTCGCGCCCGCATAGTGCGTGCTGCGCAGTTCGACGAGCGCGAGCGCTTCATGCGAGAGCACGTCGCCGCCGGATTGGTTCAGGTATGCCGCGCAGTCGTTCCACGCCCTGTCGAGCTCCCGCCCCCACATGGCGCGCGCCTGACAGCGATAGAGCCGCCCGCGAAACGTCTTCGGATCGAGATCGAGGGCCGTGTCGTAATCGTGGATCGCCTCTTCGTAGCGGCCGGTGCCGGCATAGGCCTGCGCGCGGTGGACGAAGAAATCGGCTATGGGCTTGTCCTTCAGACCGACCGCCTTGTCGCAATCGGCAAGCGCGAGATCGTCATGCCCATCCCAGTCGAGATAGACCAGACACCGGTCTTCGTAAAAATCGGCCCGATCGGGATAGCGCGCGATAGCGATGCCGTACTCCCGGGCGGCGAGATCGTAGCGATGCTGCAGGCGGTGCCCGAGCGCCTTCGCGGCCACCATCTCGGTCAGATCGCTGTCGGCGGCGGGCGGCACGTCGCTCGCGCCATGTACCCAATCCGTCGGGGGAACCGCGGAGGCGGAGCCGACGGCCGCGAAAAGGAGCGCGGCCGGAACCGCGGCGCGCGCGCCCCTCATGGCGCGACACCGTAGCCGGAATAGGTGTCGGCGATCTTGGCGTCGATGGCTTTCGCGGCCGCGATGTCGGCGTCGCCGCCCGGCTTGTCGCCGGTCTTGAGACGGGCCAAGCCGCGCATGTAGAGCGACGAGGCCAGTTTGGGCTTCTGCGCCAGCGCCGCGTCCAGATCGGCGCGCGCCTGCGCGTATTCGCCGCGGCGGAAATACACGAAAGCGCGGGAGTCGAGCGCGTAGGGATTGCCGGGCCGCAGCTGAAGCGAGGTGTCGCAATCGGTGAGCGCGGTGAAGAGGCTGCGCCCCGAGCGCGCATTGGCCCAGCATCGGGCATTGTAAAGATTGGCGTCGCCCGGCGTGATCAGGAGCGCCGTGTCGAAATCGGCGATGGCCTTCTCGTACTGACCGAGCTCGCCGTATGCCGCGCCGCGCTGATAGAGATAGTACGGCACGTCGCGGCGCGCGACGTCGCCGGAGTTCAGGATCCGCGTGCAGGCGTTCACCGCGCGCTCGTAGGAGACGCCGCTGTCCGGATCGCCGGAGCACTCCCGCTCGAAATAGGCGGGATAGCCTGCGAGCGCCGGTTGCGGCCGCGCCGCGAGCAGAGACAACGCGGCGGCGATGAGCAGTGTCCATTTCCCGCGGCTCATGGCGCGATCCCGTATTTCTCATATTCGTCCGCGATGCCGGCGTCGATCGCCTTGGCGGCCGCGATGTCGGCGTCGCCGCCTTCCTTGTCGCCGCTGCCGAGCCTGGCGCGGCCGCGGATGTAGAACGCGTCTGCGCTCCTGGGGTCGATCTTCAGCGCCGCGTCGCAATCGGCGATGGCGAGCGCGGGCTTGTCCTGCTTGAGATAGACAAGCGCGCGCGAGGCGTAGCTGTAAGTATCATCCGGCTTGATGCTCAGCGATTGCGCGCAATCGGCAAGCGCCGCATCAAGATCGCGTCCCCATACCGCGCGCGTCCAGCAGCGGTTGTTGAACGCGACATGGTCTTTGGGGTCGAGCGCGATGGCGCGATCGAGGTAGCCGAGCGACGCGTCATAGCGGCGCAGCGTGAGATAGACGCTCGCGATGTCGACGAGAGTGGCGCCCTTGTTCGGCTCGAGCTTCTCAAGCGCCTTGAGATCCGCAATGGCGCGATCGGCCTCGCCCAGCGCGCTCAGCGCCTGCGCCCGCCGCAGATAGGCGCTGCCGTAGCCCGGATCGATCGCGAGCGCACGGTCGAAGTCGGGAAGCGCGGCCGCATAGTCGTGCGTGTACAGCCGCACGCGCCCGCGTCCGTAGAACGCAACGGCGTCGTTCGGATCGAGCTTTATGGCGGCTTCCATGTCCTCGAGCGCGTGATCGTACTGCTTGAGATGCACATAGACGCCGCCGCGATCGACGTGCCATCCCGCCTTGGCGCCGCCGGCCGCGATCACCTTGCCCATGTCCTCGAGCGCGCGGTCGTAGCGGCCCTGGCTGCTTTCCACCAGTCCGCGCTCCATCAGCGCGGAGCCATCGTCCGGCTTCGACTGAAGCGCGCGATCGATGTCCGCGACGGCGCGGTCATAGTCGTGGTTCAGCCGATAGATCTCGGCGCGCATCACCAGGTAGGCTGCATTGCCGGGTTCGAGCGCGAGCGCGCTGGTCAAATCCGAAAGCGCGCCTTGGCGGTCTCCCGAATGCAGCCGCGTGAAGCCGCGTATCGCCAACAAATCCGCGTCGCCCGGCTTTAGCTGGATCGCCTTGTCGAGATCGGCGATGGATTCGGCATAGCGATGCAGTCGCTCGAGCACGTCCGAACGGGCCATGAGCATGTAGGACTTGTCCGGCTCCGACCGGATGGCGCGGTCGAGATCGGCGAGCGCGGGATCGAGCCGGCCCAATTCCAGAAGAAACAAACCGCGACGGTAGCGCGCTTCCGGCTCGTCAGGCTCGAGCGCCACGATGTGCTCGATATCGGCGAGCGCCAAGTCGTACTGCTTGTTCTTGTAGTAGAGCCAGCCGCGATCGAAATAAGCCCATTCGAGCAGCTTGTCTGTCCACTGGCCCGAAGAGATCAGCCGGCTGCAAGCCTGGATCGCCGCATCGCCCTCGCCGTAGGCGCAGGCATCGACGACGTCGCGCACGGCATGGAAGCTCGCGTCCGGCGGCGGCCGCGACGAGGACGGAATCTCGGTTTCGGCGCGGGCGGCCGTCGCGGTGGCGGCGAGCATCGCCAGCAGAACGATAAGACGTTTCATGGTTCCCCCACCCCGTTCGATCCTATCGCAGGCAGCCGGAATGCGAAAGCGAGCTTGCGCCGCCAGGGCTGCGTAAGCCGCTCCTCGCTCACGCGCCTGTTGTGCCGCGCGTGGATCAAGGTGAGCGCGCCGCCCCTCGCTGCTACGATGCCGCAATGCTTCGCGGGCCCGCGCCGCGCCATGCGGAAAAGCGCGATGTCGCCTGCGGCGATGCCTGCGGGAGCGATCTCCTCTAGATGGCGCGCGAGGCCGCAGCACAATGTTTCCTCGCCGGTCGCCTCCGCCCAATCGGGGGAATAAGGCGCAAGCGGCTCGGGCTCCGCGCCGCGCAGCTCGCGCCACACCCCGCGCAGCAGGCCCAGGCAATCGCAGCCCGCGCCCTTCACGCTCGCCTGATGCAGGTAAGGCGTGCCGATCCAGGCGCGGGCGATGGCGACGACTTGACCTCCCCCTTGTGGGGAGGTCGAAAAATCCGAAGGATTTTTCGGGTGGGGGGTAACCCAGCCGCAAGTTCGTTCCCCCCACCCGAAGCGCTTCGCGCTTCGACCTCCCCACAAGGGGGAGGTTTTTTCTTCTTCTTCAGTTCCCATATCGGCTGCCTCCGTCGAGCGGTTGGCTGCTCGTGGGATACGACACGACCGCATCGTTGCCGGGCATGTAGGGGAAACCGCGGAAATTGAGCGCGTTGTCGAACTTCGCCTTGCAGGTCGAGAACTGCTTGTCGCAGCCCGCCGTCACCGTGAACGCATCGCCCACCGCGACCGCTTCGCTCATCGCCTGCCACAGCTCGATCGAGACGGAGGCCGCCGCGACGCCGTGGCGCTTCACCTCCATGGCCCGCGCGGCGTTCGCGCCGGAGGAGAAGACGAGCTTGCCGCCGCCGAACCAGCCATCGGCATAGCCGTCGAGGCCTGAGACCGAGAAGCGCCGCGCGTCGATGACGCTCGCGACCGTGCCTGCGCCGGTGAATGTCGGCCCCGCGAGCGCCACCGTGCAGCGCGCGTCGCCGAGATCGGCGTCGCAGGAATAGCCGTAGGCGCGGCCGACGCTCTGGTTCAGCTTGTGCGCCAGCCCGCGCACCTCCGCCTGAAACGCGGTCCTGCCGCGGCTCACCTGGCCGAGATTGCCCTTGCGCATCAAGACGCGCTGATCGGTGGCCTGCCAGTTGACGCGCCAGATCTCGATATCGGCATCGTCATAGAGTCCCGCCGCGAGGTCGTGCTCGTTCAGCGACGCCGACGACAAGGCGCCCGCGACGGTGAGGTTGTCGACGGCGAGCCCCAGGCTCGACTGCACCTCGCTCGCCGTGAACCCGCTCGCCGCTTCGTAGGTCACGCCGTCGAAGACGACCGGCGCATCGTGATCGGTGAAGCCCTGCACCAGCCCATCGCCGCGCGCGACCTTCCAGCACCAGCACAAGGTGGTGGCGCCGGAAGAGAGGTGATCCTGCAGACCGGGAGGAAGGGTTTTCATGTCTCGTATCCATCCTCCCCCGTACTTACGGGGGAGGATAATTCACACCAATATCTCCACGATCGGGATGCTCGGGCACTCGCCTGCCGCGAAGCTCGCCAGGTTTACGACGAGCGCGTCGGTGTCGAAGCGCACCGCGGCGTCGAAGGCATAGCCTGCGGCGATCGCAGCACCCGATGCGGGCGCCGTCGTGAAGGTGACGATCCCCGTCGTCGTGTCGACCGACACCGGCCCCGAGACCTCGATGCCGCCGACCGCGATGCGCACGCTGCCCGCGACCGGCTTGACGATCCTGCGCACCCAGCTCGACGGCCCGGACGCATAGGTCTTCACGAGCTGGAACGCGCGCGTCACCCCGTCGCCGGTCGCGAGCGCCTGGTCGGTGGGCGATATCGCGCCGCCCGGCGCGCAGGACTGGAAATCGGCGAAGTCCTTGAAGCGGAACCCGACGAGCCGCCCGAGCCGCGCCTCGAAGAACGCGACGACGCTCTGCAGATCGTCGAGCGTCTTGACGCCGGAGCCGACGTCGTAGCGGCGCCGGGAATTCGCCCACACCGCGTTGCGCTCCTCATAGCCGGAGCCCAGCGCCACGATCTCGGTCTTGCGCTCCGGCCCGCCCGTCGAGCCGAAGGCGATCGCGGTGGGGAATCGGATTTCGTGGAACATTAGAACCTCGTCATGGCCGGGCAGCGAAGCGAAGCGGAGCGCGACCCGGCCACCTCACCTCCCCCTTGTGGGGAGGTCGAAAAATTCTGGAGCGTCAGCGAAAGAATTTTTCGGGTGGGGGGGAACGGTGCTTGACGCCCCTGCCCCCACCCGAAAAATTGCTTCGCAATTTTCGACCTCCCCAAAAAGGGGGAGGTTATTCTTCCCTCACATATTCCTCTGCCCCCGCGCCAGGGCGCGCGACATCATCGCGGCGATCTGGCTGCGGGATTTCAAGAAGCTCTGCGCGTCCTGGGTCTGCACGTTGACGACGATCTGCGGCCCCATCGTCTTCAGGGCGGCGTTCGAAGTGACGGTGCCCGCGCCGGCGGGCGTGAACAGCTCGGGCCCCTGCTCGCCGACGAGATAAGTCTCACCCGCGCTCACCGGGCCGCCGGACGCAAGCGCACCGCCGATGGGCAAGAGCGAGCCCGCGATCGAACTCACCACGCCCTCGATCGGCTTGACGATGAACTGGCTGATCGCGATGCGCTCGAAATCGGCGAGGATCGCGCTCACCAGCTGGTCCATCGACAGCTTCCCCGACGCCGCGGCGCGCGCGATGGTGTTGGCGACGGCGTCGAAGCTTTTCGTCACCGCGCCCTCGATCGCCGAGGTCGCGTCCATCACCGGGCCGGTCGCGAAGTCGTTGAGCGCCTTCGCCGCGGCCCCAAGCACGTCTTGCGGATCGTCAGCCATCGGGAAACTCCTTCATCATGCGCTCGAGCGTGTCGCGCGCGAGCGGCTGTGCGCGCAGCGGCAGACGCGTCAGCGCCGCGCGCCACTCGGGAAGCGACAGCGCCCAGAACGTCTCGGGCGAAAGCGCCAACGCGCCGAGCCCTAAGGCGAGGACGCCGCTCCAGCGAAAGGGCCGGACGCCTCGCCGCCGCCGCCCTCCAATCCCGCCGCCTCGAACGCGTCCTTCACCGCGGCGACCAGCGCGCCCAGGTCGCAGGACAGCGCGAGCACGTCATCGGCCGTCATCGCATGTCCACCGCCGCGCAGCAGCGCCGCCGCCACGATCGCGAAATCGCCCGAGCGCGCCTGGGCGAGCCGTTTGGAGATGTCGCCGAGACTGGCGAGCTCGAGCCCGTTCTCGATCTCCGCGAGCGCGCCGAGGGTGAGCAGCAGGCGATAGGACGTTCCGCCGGCGACAAGCTCCGCCTCGCCGCGCGCACGATTGGGCATGTGCTTTCTCCTTTAACCTCCCCCTTGTGGGGAGGTCGAAAAATGCGAAGCATTTTTCGGGTGGGGGACCGGTGCGGGGCGGTGGCCCCCACCCGAAATCTCTTCGCTTCGCTGCGAGATTTCGACCTCCCCACAAGGGGGAGGTAATTCTACAGCGCTGTGAAAGTGAGCGCCCCCGCAGACGCCAGCGACATCGAGATCTTCACCTCGCCGTCATACGGGCCCTCATACTGCAGCGAGGCGATCTTGAACGGGCCCGACACCGTGCCGAAGCTCGGGATCGCGATCTGCCAGTTGGACAGCGCTTGGTTAAAGAACGCGACGCGGATCGCCGCGTCCGACGCCGCGTCCTTGAACACGCCCGAGCCCGACACGCTCGCCGATTTGACGCCGGAGGCGAGCAGCTCGCGCCACTCGTCCGCCGAGTCCGAATTGGTCACGTCGATCGTCTGGGCGTTGAAGGCAAGCGTCGTCGCGCGCAGGCCGGCGACGGTGGTGAACGTCTCCGGCGAGCCGCCGTCGCCGATCTTGATGAGCAGATCCTTGCCGCGTTGTGCGGTCATGTGCGTCTCCTATAAGCTACCGTTTGCGAGGTGCGGCATGCGTTTTTGTCTGATCGTATTAAGTCTCATGCTCTCTGCATTCGACTGTCACGCGGCGGAATCGCGACCGCCGCTGGAAGCGCGATTGGAGGTGAAGGTCGACCTCGATGGCAAACTCGAAGCCGCCCTTCACATGGACAACCACACGGCTCGGAACCTCTGCCTGCTGCCCGGGTGGAACTTGGCCCTTGCGCTCGACGCCAATGGTGAGATTCTCGGGAAGCAAACGGATACGCCGCTCTTGTGGCCAAATTTCATCGACGTCGTGTGGGACGATGATGTGGCGAAGCATGACGGCGTTCTTCTTGTCAACGACCGTTTCGACGTTGATTTCGACCCTGTCGGACTCAAGCTCACACAAGAGGAGGCGAAACGTTTCAAGCGCGCCACCTATCGGTTGGAACTGTATGACTGCGCGGAACTCGCGACCCTCGGTTTAAAGGCAAAGCCGAAGATGACCCGCGAGCTGGAAGTCGCGCCCGACTTCGTCAAACCATAGGCTCCATCACCGCCCGGAACTTCAGCGTCGCGCGCGTCGTCTCGCCGTCGCTTTCGCGGGTGAAGGTGGTGGCGAGATGGCGGATGTCGATCAGCGTCTCGCCGCTGACCGCGAGCACGGCGCCGTCGAGCGCGTCCTGCACGGCGCCGGCCGCGAGCTTGGCTTCCTTGCGCCCGCCGGCGCGCGACCAGACATGGATCTCGAGCATGTGCTCGCTGCCCGTCTCGGTCGCGGTGCTCCAGTCGCTCATCGTGTCGTCGCCGATGACGCAATAGGGAAACGCCGCGCCGCGCGGCGGGGTATCGAAGACGCGCGGCGGATCGCCGAACGCGTCCTTGACTTCGTCATTCGCGCAGAGCTCGGCGAACACGGCCTGCTGCAACGCCCAGCTCGCACTCATGGCAGTTCCTCGCAGAGAAGGGTCATCAGCGCGGCGCCCGGGCCTTCGTCGATGACGGTGTGGATGCGGAAGGTGCGCGCGCCCACCTGGGCGCGCATGCCCGCCGCGACGTCGGTGCGGCGGCGCAGCACGATTTTGTGGCGCACGCGCGCCTCCAGCCGGTCGGGACCGAACGCGTCGCTGCCGCCCAGGGGCGTGAGCGCGATCCATACCGAGGCGAACGCTTCCCAATCGTCGCTGAACCCGCCGCCGCCGTCGGGCGTCAGCGTGTTCGCGAGCAATTGCGCGCGTTGGTTGAGAGAGCCGATCATGTTGGTTCTTTCACCTCCCCCTTGTGGGGAGGTCGAAAAACTTTGGAGCGGCGCGTAGCGACAGCGTGCGCGCGGAAAAGTTTTTCGGGTGGGGGGACGACGCGAGGCACCGGCCCCCCACCCGAAAAATGCTTCGCATTTTTCGACCTCCCCACAAGGGGGAGGTCAACTACAGCTTGAACACCCGATACGGCGCGAGCAGCGCTTGCGCCGGCGGCGCGATCTCTTCCGGGCCGTCGCCGCGGTTGACGTAGAGCTCGGCCAGGATCTCGAGCATGCCTTGGCGGATGGCGGCGGGCACGTCGCCCGCCTCGCCGCCATAGCCCGCGTCGAACGCGATGCCGAGCGCGTTGCGCCGGCGCAGGTCGAAGCCCGGCGAGGTCAGGCAGTCGAACACGACGCGGCCCGGCGCCGACACGGTGTCGACGAAATAGCGCGAGGGATCGACCGTGTTCGCCGCGTTGTCGCGCGCATAGGCGCTCACCGCGCTCACGCTCTGCAGGGGCGGCAGCGGCACCTGCGCGATGCCGTCGCCCGGCCAGCAATCGAGCCACAAGACCCAGCTCTGGGTCACGAAAGCGCGGCCCGTATGCCATTCCGCCCGCGCCCTGGCCGCGGTGATGAGCGTGGTGACGAGCGCATCGTCGTCGGTCGTGTCGAGCTTGAGCTGCGCCTTCGCCTCGTCGAGCGTCACCGGCTCGAGGGAGGGAGGGGTTACCAATTGAAGGGGCATGATCGTCCTTCTGACCTCCCCCTTGTGGGGAGGTCGAAATCTCGAAGCGGCGCGTAGCGCCAGCGTACGCGCAAGAGATTTCGGGTGGGGGGACCGCGCGTGCGGCCTTGCCCCCACCCGAAAAACGCTTCGCGTTTTTCGACCTCCCCACAAGGGGGAGGTCGTTCTTCAGCTGGCCGCGAACTTCATCAGCTTGATCGCCTCGAAGTTCTGCACGCCGCCGCCGACGCGCTTGGTGGTGTAGAACAGCACGTAGGGCTTGACGCTGTAGGGATCGCGCAGCACGCGGATGCCGACGCGGTCGACGACGAGATAGCCGCGCGCGAAATCGCCGAACGCGATCGAATAGGCGTTCGCGGCGATGTCGGGCATGTCCTCGACCTCCGTCACCGGATAGCCGAACAGCGTCGCGGGCTGGTCGGCGCTCATCGCCGGCTGCCAGATGTAGTTGCCGGTGGAGTCCTTGAACTTGCGCACCGTGCTCTCGGTCTTGCGGTTCATCACCCAGCGGCCGTTGGCGCGATAGCCCTGTTTCGGCGCATAGGCGAGATCGAGAAGCGCATCGGCCGGATTGGACGAGGCGAACGCGCCCGCGGCGCCGCTGGCGATGTAGCCGAGCTTGCCCCACACCCACGACGCGTCCGCGACCGTCGTCGAAGCCAGGAAGCCGAGCGGCTTGTTGGTGCCGTCGCCGTTGACGAACGCGGCGCCCTCCTGCTCGGCGAAGACGATCTGCACTTCGGAGGCGAGCCACTGCTCGATGTCGACCTGGCTGTCGTCGAGCAGCGTCTGCGTCGCCGCCGGCATCGCGTAGAGCTCCATCGCGGGGAAGTCTATTGCCGCCAGCGTCGGCGTGTTCGTCTGGCTGATCGCGTCGGTCTCTCCCACCCAGCCGGTGGCGGCGCCCGCGGTCGTGATCGGCTTGCGATAGACGTTGGCGCCGATCTGGCGCACCGTCGCGATGGAGCGGATCGGCGAGGCTTTCGCGAGCACCCGGTCGATCGTCGTCTCGATCTCCAAGGGCACGGTGTAGCCGCCGTCGGGGTTCGAGCCCGCCGACAGCGCCTTGACCTCCAGCGCGTCGAGCCCGCCCGCGTCGCCGCGGCGGACATAGCGGTCGAAGGCCTGCTTGCGCTCGCGCGTCTGAGGCTGGGCCGCGCGTTCGAGCCCGAGCGCGGGACGCTGGGCGGCGAGCGTCAGTTCGTCGAGCACGCGCTTCTGCTCGTCGAGCGCGCGATTGATGCGCTCGACCTTCTCGTCGGCGACGACGTCGGTGGAGCGCTTCTCCAGCGCCGCGAGCCGCTCGTCGTTTGCATCCTTGAAGCTGTCGAAGGCGCGCAGGAAATCGTCGAACGCCTCCCTGATCTCGCGGCTCGCGCCCGCGTCGCCGGCTTTGGTTTCGAGGTCCATGTGGTGTTCTCCTAAGATTGTCATCCCCGGCCGAGCGATGCGTCAGCATCGCGAGGGGAAGGGGACCCAGGTGGTTGGTGCCGGATAGGTGTTTCAACGCGCGCGCAGAACCGGCTTGACCGCGACGCTGCTATGACCTGGGTCGTGCGTACGCTGGCGCTACGCACTCCCTCGCGCCGCGCGCGTTGCGCGCGATGCTCGCCGGGGATGACAGTGGTGGCTTCATGGCAACGGCAGCGCCGCGGATCGCGTTCGCTGCCGCGTTCTTCTCTCCCAGTCCCGTCACCGCGCTGCCCGCGAGCAGCGGGAAGGTGACGACCGAGATCTCCCACAGCTCGACCTCTTCGAGGCGGCGCAGGCCGGTCTTGGCGTCGCGCCGCGCGCGCACCGTGCGGAAGCCGATGGAGAGGCCGTCGAGCGCGCCACTGGCCATCAGCGCGCGCACCTCGCGCGCGCGCACGACGTCGAGGGTCAGGCGCCCGCGCACATGGAGGCCCTTGCCGTCCTCGCGGATCGTCTCCCACACGCCGATCGGCTCGTGCGCGAAGTGCTGATAGAGCATGCGCACCTCGCGCGCCGGCCGCTTGCGCAGCGACGAAGCGAACGCGCCGGGCGCCACGACGTCGCCCGCGCCGTCCGGCACGCCGAACAGCGAGGCATAGCCCTCGAACCCGTCGCGCCCGAGACCTTCAAGGCGCACAGGAACGCGCGCCTGCGCGAGCGCGCGGCGGATGGTGTGAACGGTGGTCATGGTTATCTTTCACCTCCCCCTTGTGGGGAGGTCGAAAAACTTCGAGCGCAGCGAAGAAGTTTTTCGGGTGGG
>Ga0265318_10000497_pt1 | contig 28834 bp, 30 predicted proteins | sample 4821metaG_FD_192431 | JGI IMG/M metagenome (GOLD analysis project Ga0265318, IMG submission 192431) | Rhizosphere microbial communities from Carex aquatilis grown in University of Washington, Seatle, WA, United States - 4-8-21 metaG | ecosystem: Host-associated > Plants > Roots > Rhizosphere >... | reverse complement strand
TGGGCACCCCGATAGTCGGTGGGGCGCAGCTTCGCGGCGCCCCACCGTGTCTTGGGTTGTGCTCCGCAGAGCGCCCGGCGGCGGAGCCGCCGGGCTTTTGTGCCGCGGGGCGGGTGGGATCGTGGCGCGGGCGGTGGTGGCTTCGCCATCCCCGCCCGCGTGGATCCGGCCTCCCCGCTAACGCCTGCGGCGTTAGCCTCCGGCCCTTGGGTCGGCGCGGGCGAGCGTCTACGACCGCAACCTGGTTTAAACCAGGTTGCGGTCTTCGGCGACGTTTGCAGCCCTCGGCGCAGCATTCCAACGACTGCGACCAGGTCGCGACGTGGTCGCGACCTGGTCGCTGCCGTGAGCCTTCGGCCCCTCAGCCCACGCCGTAGAGGCCCGGGAAGCGCTCCACGAGCAGCCTGACCAGCAACGCCGCCGGCAGGCCGACGACGTTCAGGTAGTCGCCCTCGACGCGCTCGACCAGGGTGGCGCCGCGGCCCTGGATGGCATAGCCGCCGGCACGGCCCTCCCACTCGCCCGTCGCCACGTACGCGACAAGGTCGTGCGCGGTCAGCTCGCGGAACGTGACGAGCGTCGCCGCTGCCTCCACCACCTCCCACTCCGGCGTCCACAGGCACAGGCCCGACACGACGGCGTGCGTTCGCCCGGACAGCACCCCGAGCATCTGCTCGGCGGCCGGCGCGTCGGCCGGCTTCCCGAAGATCCGCCCGCCGAGGACGACCGTCGTGTCGACCCCGAGCACCGGCAGCCCCGCCGCCTCCTCGGAGACCGAACGGGCCTTCGCGCGGGCGTGGTCGCAGACGAGCTGCGTCGCGTCCGCCTCCGGCGGATCCTCCTCCACGTAGCGCGGCGCCACCGCCTCGAACGGGATGCCGAGCTGCTGAAGGATCGCGCGCCGCTGCGGCGACGTCGAGGCGAGGAGCAGGGGCGGGGCGCTCATCCCTTGCGGGCTATCCAGATTTCCTCGGCCGGCCACTGCCGCGCCCACTCCGGGGTCACGAAGTCGTAGAAGACGTGCTGCGCCGCCTCCGCGGGCGCCTGCAGCTCGATGAGGTCCTCGATCGCGAAGCCGTTGCCGCGCAGCAGCCGGATCCAGTCGCCGTGCGCGAGATGAAACTCGACGCCCACGTCGTCGGGCCACTCGAACCGGAACATCCCGAACTGCGGCCGGTGCAGACGCTCGTCCACCTGGCCCGTGTCCGGCGCGCAGAGGATGACGAGCGGCGTGTTGCGCAGAAAGACCAGCCGGCCGCCGGGACGGAGGAGACGCGCCGCCTCGGGCACCCACAGGTACGGATCCGCCCAGATCGAGGCGCCGTACTCCGAGACCGCGAGGTCGAACGACGCATCCGGCAGCGGCACCCGCTCGCCGGGCGCCTCGACGAGCGGGAAGACGATGCCCGTCTGCTCCTGCATGCGGCGCGCCGTCGCCAGCTGGGCCGGCGTCGGGTCGACGCCGACGGGACGTGCGCCTAGCTTGGCGAGCCGCGCGGAGAAGTACGCCGTGCCGCAGCCGAGCTCGACCACGTCCAGGCCCGCGACGTCGCCGAGCGCGCCGACCTGCGCCTCCGGGATTCCCCAGAGCCCCCAGCCGACGTCGTCGCGCGCCCACGCCTGCGCCGCACGCCCGTCCGTGTACTGCGCGTTCGACTCCGTCCAGCGGCGGACGTTTCGCGCGACCGAGTCCGGCTCAGGAGAGCTCATCGGCGGAGAACCAGAGCGCGACCTCGCGCTCGGCCGACTCCGGCGAGTCCGAACCGTGCACGAGGTTGTCCGGCATCGACATCGCGAGATCGCCCCGGATCGTCCCCGGCTCCGCGTTCGCCGGGTTCGTCGCACCGATCGTCTTGCGCATCGTCGCGATCGCGCCCTCCCCCTCGACCACGAGCGCCCACGTCGGACCGGACGTGATGAAAGTCACCAGCTCCGGAAAGAACGGCTTCTCCGTGTGCTCGGCGTAGTGGCGCCCGGCCAGCTCACGGCTCACCGTCAGCAGCTTGCCGGCCCGGATCTCGAAGCCGCGCCGTTCGATCCGGCCGAGGATCTCCGCGGCCAGGCGGCGCCGCACCGCGTCGGGCTTGATCAGGATGAGTGTCCGCTCGACGGCCACGGTGCGGCAGTGTAGTCGCCTGGCGCTACTGGGCGCCCTGGCTGCGGCGCGGCTGCAGCGTCGGCGCCGTCACGACCGCAGGCTCGACCTGCGTCTCGCAGAACGGGCATACCTGCCACAGCGCCTCGAGCGGCGCCTTGCAGTTCGAACAGGCCTGCTTCAGCTTCGTCGTGCAGATCGGGCAGACGAGGAAGCTCGCGTCGACCTCGGAGCGGCAGACCGGGCAGTGGAGGTCGCGCTTCGAGAGCCTGTCCTCCATCGCGCGGATCTCGAGCTCACGCTCGCGCACGTCTTCGAGATACTCCGGCGGCCGGAACAGCATGTAGATGAACGGCCCGACGTACGGCGGCACGAGCCCGAGCAGCGTCGCCATCCCGACCAGCCACGGATCCTCGATCCGGCGCCGCGCGTCCTTGTAGACCCAGTAGGCGAACGCGACCCAGAAGACGAACCCGAAGAACAGGAGCAGGTTCCGGATCACGAGCCACGTGCCCGAGCTGAAGAAGCCCCCGACCACGGCCGCGTTCACAGCAGCACCCGCCCGATCAGGTAGCCGGCGGCGAAGGCACCGCCGACGACCACGACGAGCACGACCGCAGCCACCGCGAAGACGCCGAGCTTCTCGCCCACGCTATGGGTTGTAGCCCTGACCGCTGAGTTCGGCAAGAAGGTAGAGGGAGCCCGTGACGAGAACCGCGCCCTCCGGCCCCGCAAGGTCGAGCGCGCGAAGACGGGCCGCTGCCGGGTCGGGGATTGACTCCACATGTCGAAAGTACGGTTCGGCGCGAAGGGCAAGTTCCCCTGCGGGGAGAGCCCGGGCATTTTCGGACTCCGTGGCCACGAAGGCACCTCCGAGAACGGAAAGAGCCTGCAGCATCAGCTCCGGCCGCTTGTCCTGAAGAATCGAGCAGACGAGCACGTACTCGCGCTCCGGGAGGCGCGGCAGGAGGTAGCCGACCCCCGCCAGGTTGTGCGCCCCGTCCCAGAGCTCCAGCGGCCGCTCGCCCCGCCGCTCGAGGCGGCCCGGGAGCTCGACGTCCTGGGCCGCATGAGGGTCGACCGGCGCACCGAGGAACGACTCCGCGGCGGCGACCGCCAGCGCGAGGTTGCTGCGGGCGGTGACGACGACGACGCCGGCGCCGTTGGCCTCGGCGAGCTCGCGCCACTCGGGCTCGGCGAGGACGACGGAGCAGCCGGGCTGGACGACGGCGAGCTTCTCCGCGGCGATCGCCTCGCGCGTGTCTCCGAGCACGTCCATGTGGTCGAGCGCGACGCTCGTGAGGACGACCACCCGAGTGGAAAGGACGTTCGTCGCGTCGTGGCGGCCGCCGAGGCCGGCTTCGACGACTGCCGCGTCCACCCCGGCCTCCGCGAAGGCGAGCAGCGCCGCGGCGGTCACGGCCTCGAACTGCGTGGCCCCCACCGCCTCCGCCGCGGGCCTGACACCGGCGACCGCCCGCTCGAAGTCCGCCTCCGCGCCTTTCACTCGGATCCGCTCGCTCCAGCCCCGCACGTGCGGAGAGAGATACGCCCCGACGGCGAGCCCGGCGTCGGCGAGGAGGGTCTCGGTCATCCGCGTCGTCGTCGACTTGCCGTTCGTGCCGACGACGTGGATTGCCGGATAGCGGAGCTGGGGGTCGCCGAGGGCGGCGAGCAGCGCGCGCATCCGCTCGAGCCCGAAGCCGTCCGCCGGCCACGGGCTCAGCGATGCGATCCATTCAGTCGCCGAGTGCGTCAAGCTCGGCCTTGTACTCGGCGAGCTTCAGGCGTTCCGCGTCGACGACCTCGGACGACGCGTTCGCCACGAACTTCTCGTTGGACAGCATGCGCTCGGCGCGCTCGATCTCCTTCTGCAGGCGCGCCTTCTCGGCTTCGACGTCTCCCTGGCCGTCCGCCGCAGGGCGCGCGACCGCCTCGAAGATCCTCAGCGTGTCGCCCGTCACCTTGATGCGCACGCCGCTGCGCCTGTAGATGCGCGCCGCCGTCTGTGCCTTGTCGAGCGCCGTCAGGTCGGCGGCGTACTCCGGCGCCGCCTCCGGCCAGGACGCGGCGACGAGACGCGTGGTGCGCGCGGGCAGGTTGGACCAGATCTCCTCGGTCACGTGTGGGAGCACGGGATGCAGCAACGCCAGCAGCCGCTCGAGCGCAGCGAACGCGGTCGCCTTCACGTCCGGGTCGCCGAGCCGTGGTTTGATCGACTCGAGATACCAGTCGCAGAAGTCGTCGAAGGTGAGGTGGTAGAGCCGGTCGACGGCGTGCGCGAAGTCAAACGCGGCCAAATCGGCCTCGACGCCGGCACGGGTCGCGTCGATCCGGGCGAGGATCCAGCGCTCCTCGACGGAGGACGGGCGCATCTCCACCTCTGCGCCGCCGGACATCAGCACGAGGCGGCTCGCGTTCCAGAGCTTGTTCGCGAGCTTGCGCCCCTCCTCGATCGGGCCCTCCGAGAACTTGATGTCCTGGGTGGAGGACATCTTCAGCAGCCCGTACCGGGTCGCGTCGGCGCCGTGCGCGGCGATCAGGTCGAGCGGGTCGACGCCGTTGCCGAGGCTCTTCGACATCGGCCGGCCGGCCGCGTCGAGCACGTTCGAGTTGATGATCACGTCGCTGAACGGGATGCCGTTCAGCATCTCGAGGCCGGACATGATCATCCGGTTCTCCCAGAGGAAGATGATCCCGCGGCCCGTCACGTTCACGTCGCCGGGATAGAACGCGCGCAGCTCGGGCGTGTCGTCGGGCCAGCCGAGCGTCGCGAACGGCCACAGCGCCGACGAGAACCACGTGTCGAGCACGTCGGGATCGCGCACGAGCTCTCGCGAGCCGCACTCCGCGCACGCCTCCGGCTCCGTCTCCGCGCACGTCACGTGGCCGTCGGGGCAGTACCAGATCGGCAGCTGGTGTCCCCACCAGAGCTGGCGCGAGATGTTCCACGGCCGGATCACCTTGAGCCAGTCGAGCGCCACCCGGCCGTGCACGGCCGGGTGGAACATCACGCGGCCCGACTCGAGCGCGTCGATCGCCGGACGCGCCATCTCCTCCATCGCGCACCACCACTGCAGCGAGACGAGAGGCTGGATGCGCGTGCCGGAGCGGTCGCAGAAGGGGACCGGATGCCGGAAGCTCTCCCGCTTCTCGAGCTGGTCGTGCTCGCGCAGCCACTCCACGACGCGCACGCCCGCCTCGTCCTCGGTGAGCCCGATCAGCTCCTCGGGGATGTCGCCCGTCATGCGTCCGTCGAGGTCGATCACGCTCAGCTCGGCGAGACCGTGGTCGCGGCCGATGTCGAAGTCGATCGGGTCGTGCCCGGGCGTGATCTTCAGCGCGCCGGTGCCGAACTCGCGCTCCACGCGCTCGTCGGCGATCACCGGCACGTGCCGGCCGACGACGGGGACGATCACCTCGCGGCCGATCAGCGACGCGTAGCGCTCGTCGTCGGGGTGCACGGCCACGGCGACGTCGGCGAGGATCGTCGCCGGCCGCACGGTCGCGATCGTGACCGAGCCGGATCCGTCCACGAGTGGATAGCGCGCGTAGGTCAGCGCGTCGTCGACGTCCTGGTACTCCACCTCGAGGTCGGAGATCGACGTGCGGCAGTCGCTGCACCAGTTGATGATCCGGTTGTCGCGGTAGATCCAGCCGCGCTCGTACAGATGCACGAAGAAGCGCATCACGGCGCGGACGTACCCGTCGTCCATCGTGAAGCGCTCGCGCTCGTAGTCGAGCGAGCAGCCGAGGCTGCGGAACTGGCCCATGATCACGCCGCCGTACTCGCGCAGCCACGCCCACACCTGCTCGAGGAACGCCTCGCGGCCGATCTCGAGCCGTGACGTGCCCTCGGCCCGGAGCTTCTTCTCCACCACCGCCTGCGTCGCGATGCCCGCGTGGTCGTAGCCCGGCTGCCAGAGCGCGTTGTAGCCGCGCATCCGGTGCCAGCGGATGAGCACGTCCTGGATCGACGCGTTGAGCGCGTGGCCCATGTGCAGCACGCCGGTCACGTTCGGCGGCGGCACCGCGATCACGTAGCTCGGCCGCTCCGACAGCGGGTCGGCGTGGAAGTGGCCTTCCGCCTCCCATGTGCGCTGCCAGCGTTCCTCGACGCCCAGGGGTCTGTAGAGCGGCTCCATCAGGAGCCGATCCTAGCCACGGCCGCGAGGCCGAATCCGGTGAGGTCAAGCAGCGACTATGTACCGAGTATGCCAAAAGGCCTCGACCGGCTGCTCGTGCTCGCCGCCGCGGCGCTGCTGATCGCGATCTCGGTCGACGCGCTGAGGCGCCATTCGTAGAGCGCCGCCCGGTCAGCGGCTCGGGGCTGAGCGCGAGCGGGGCGACCCGCTACCCCTGGCCACGCGCCAGTCGCGCGGCTGCGCCCCGACCTGCTCGAGGATCGTCTCGAGGAGGACGAACGACGAGAGCACGTGCTCGCGCGCGAGCGCCCGCGCGCCCGCTGCGCTGCCGGCCATGAGCGCCTGCTTGATCGCACGATGCTGTTCCGCGTTCTTCACGTAGAGACCGTCGAGCGAGTGGTCGCCGGGAGCCCACACCGCCGGCCCCGAGAACGTGCGGCGCGCGCTCTTCGCCAGCTGCTCGACGAGCGGCAGGTCGGCGACGCGGTAGATGACGTCGTGGAACGCGTGATTCGCGCGCACCCACTCGCCCATGATCGAGCGCCGGCCGTCGCCGGGCTCGCGGGAGCGCAGGTCCTGCGAGATCGCCGAGAAGCGCTGCTCGCACTCGTCGAGCTCCGTCAGCTCCTCCGGCGTGATCTTCGTCGCGGCCACTTCCGTGGCGAGCCCCTCGAGCTCGGCGCGGACCATGAACGCCTCGTGCAGCTCGTCCCGCGAGATCGTCCGCACGCGCACGCCCCGGTTCGGGACGAACGAGACGAGCCCGAGTGCCGCGAGCCGCCGCAGCGCCTCGCGCACCGGCGTGCGGGAGACGTCGAACTGCTCGGACAGCTGCTCCTGCCGGAGCACCGTCCCCGGCGCGAGCTCGCCGGAGACGATCGCCTCCTCGATCACGAGGGCGATGTCGTCGGCCTTCGTCGTGTCAAGCGTCACGCAGGTGAGTGTACGCGGGGAGCGTGAGGAACTCGACGAGCTCGGGGGCCAGGGCCAGCTCGCTGAAGAGCCGCTTGGCCTCCTCCCCGGCCTCGACCTCCGCCACTTCCCGCCGCACGCGCTCTGCGTCGAAACGGCCGGCGCGAACCCACTGCCAGACCTGGGAGCGCGAGATCTCCGCGGTGGCCGCGTCCTCCATCAGGTTGTCGATCGCTGCCGCCCCCACGCCGTGGAGCCAGGCGTCGAGGTAGCGGACGCCGACAGAGACGTTGGTGTGCAGCCCCGCGTCGGTGACCTCGCCCGGCGTGTCGGGGATCGAGAGCAGGGCAGCGGCGTCGGGAACGACGTCCTCACGCAGCTTCTCCAGCTGGTTCGGCCGCTCGCCGAGCACCCCGTCGAACACCTCCGTGGCCACCGGCACGAGATCGGGGTGTGCGACCCAGGTGCCGTCGAAGCCGTCGCGTGACTCGCGCTCCTTGTCCTCGCGCACCTTCGCCAGCGCGACAGCGTTCACCGCGGGGTCCTTCCGGGAGGGGATGAACGCCGCCATGCCGCCGATCGCATGCGCACCGCGACGATGGCAGGAGCGAACGAGCACCTCCGTGTAGGCCCGCATGAACGGAACCGTCATCGTCACCTGCACGCGATCGGGCAGCACCCAGTCGCGCGAGCGGAACTTCTTGATCACGCTGAAGATGTAGTCCCAGCGGCCCGCGTTGAGCGCGCAGCCGTAGTCGCGCAGCTCGTAGAGGATCTCCTCCGTCTCGAACGACGCGAGGATCGTCTCGATCAGCACCGTGCACCGGATCGAGCCGTGCGGGACGCCGAGCGCCTCCTCCGCCAGCGCGAACGCGGATGCCCATAGCCGTGCCTCGTGGTGCGACTCGAGCTTCGGAAGGTAGAAGTACGGCCCGCTGCGTCGCTCCAGTTGCTCGCGCGCGTTGCGGAAGAACGTCAACCCGAAGTCGAACAGCGACGCGGAGACGGGCTCGCCGTCGACGAGCACGTGCCGCTCGGGCAGGTGCCAGCCGCGCGGCCGGATCATCAGCGTCGCCACTTCGTCGTTCAGGCGGTACGACTTCTCCGGTGTGTCGAGCGCGATCGTTCGCCGCACCGCGTCCGACACGTTGCGCTGTCCCTCGACGACGTTGGCCCAGGTCGGTGAGTTCGAATCCTCGAAGTCCGCCATGAAGACGCGCGCACCCGAGTTGAGCGCGTTGATCATCATCTTGCGCTCGACCGGGCCGGTGATCTCGCAGCGCCGGTCGCGTAGGTCGGCGGGTGCGGGCGCAACGCGCCAGTCGCCTTCGCGCACGTGCCGCGTCTCCGGCAGGAAGCCGGGCAGGAGGCCCCGGTCGAGCTCGAGCTGCCGCTCCCGCCGCCGCTCGAGCAGCTCGAGGCGGGTCGGATTCAGCTCGCGCTGGAGGCGCCCGACGAACGCGAGCGCCTCCGGCGTCAGGATCGTCTCGTCCGCGGGCGCCGTCACCTCGACTCCGCGGGCGAAGGTCTTCACGCGACGGCCTCCTCGTGCTCGAACTGCGCCTCCTCCGTGGAGCCCTTGAGCGCAAGCGTCGAGCTGTCCGGCGCGACGGCCTGCGTCACGAGGTCGAAGTAACCGGCACCGACCTCGCGCTGGTGCCTGGTCGCGGTGTAGCCGAACTCCTCCAGCTCGAACTCGTGCTTCTGCAGCTGCACGTACGACGTCATCGCATCGCGACTGTAACCGCGGGCGAGGTCGAACATGCCGGCGTTGAGCGAGTGGAAGCCGGCGAGCGTGATGAACTGGAAACGGTAGCCCCAGCCGGCGAGCTGCTCCTGGAACCCCGCGATCTGCTCGTCGTCGAGATGCTGGCGCCAGTTGAACGACGGCGAGCAGTTGTACGCGAGCAGCTTGCCGGGGAACTTCTCGTGGATCGCTTCCGCAAACGCGTGCGCCTCGCCGAGGTCCGGCGTCGACGTCTCGAACCAGAGCAGGTCGGCGTACGGCGCGTACGCAAGCGAGCGCGAGATCGCCGCGTCGATGCCGTCGCGAACGCGGAAGAAGCCCTCCGCGGTTCGTTCGCCGGTGACGAAGTCGCGGTCGTACTCGTCGATGTCGCTCGTCAGCAGCGCGGCCGAGAGCGCGTCCGTGCGTGCGACGAGCACCGTGGGGACGTCGAGCACGTCGGCCGCGAGCCGTGCCGCGTTGAGCGTGCGCACGAACTGCGACGTCGGCACGAGCACCTTGCCGCCCAGATGGCCGCACTTCTTCTCCGACGCGAGCTGGTCCTCGTAGTGCACGCCGGCCGCACCCGCCTCGATCATCGCGCGCATCAGCTCGTACGCGTTGAGCGGGCCGCCAAAGCCGGCCTCGGCGTCGGCGAGGATCGGCGCGAGCCAGTACGTACCGTTGTGGCCCTCGGACCAGTCGATCTGGTCGGCCCGGAGCAGCGCGTTGTTGATCCGCTTCACGAGCGCGGGCGCGCTGCTGACCGGGTAGAGGCTCTGGTCCGGGTACGTCTGGCCGGCGAGGTTGCCGTCCGCCGCCACCTGCCAGCCGGAGAGGTAGACGGCCTCGAGGCCGGCCTTCACCATCTGGACGGCCTGGCCGCCGGTCATGGCGCCGAGCGCGCGCACCGGCGCGTCCTGCCGCAGGAGCTCCCACAGCCGTTCCGCGCCGAGGCGGGCCAGCGTCTGCTCCGGGACGACCGAGCCGCGCAGCCGCACCACCTGCTCGGCCGTGTACGTCCGCTCGATCCCCTGCCAGCGCCGGTCGCCGCGCCAGTGGGCCGACAGGCGGTCTGCCTCACCTTGGATCCGAATTTCAGGTTTCATAGCGACTCCTCCGCGAGTTTCCGTGATCTCGGATCCTAAATGTAGCTGACATTGGCGGGCAAGCCGGGTTTCCCGGTTTGTTCCCGTCGCGATGCCGTAGATCGGCCCGGTGTCGCCGAGCCGCCGCTAGCGGTAGTAGCGGAAGACGACCTCGGCCACGCAGACCGGCTTCTCGCCGCCCTCGAGCTCGATCGTCGCGGTCATCGTGGCCTGGAAGCCGCCGTCGAAGGCGTCGATCGAGTCGACGCGGAACGTGCCGCGCACGCGCGAGCCGGAAGGGACGGGCGCGGGGAAGCGGACGCGGTTCAGCCCGTAGTTGATCCCCATCCCGCTCTCCTGGCGCGGCACGACCTCGTACGACATCGCGGGCAGCAGCGAGAGCGTCAGGTAGCCGTGCCCGATCGTCGTCCCGAACGGGCCGGCGGCGGCGCGTTCACGGTCGACGTGAATCCACTGGTGATCGCCGGTCGCCTCGGCGAACGCGTCGATGCGCGCCTGCGAGACCTCGACCCAGGAGGAGGGGCCGAACTCCGCTCCCGGTGCCAGCTCAGCGGTCATCGCCCCACCTTACGACACTCGCCGCCCACGTGTACCCGGTGCCCGCCGCGAGCAGCAACACGAGATCACCGTCGCGCAGCTCGCCGGCGCGCGCGGCGCGGTCGAGTGCGAGCAGCGGGTCGACGCCGCTCATGTGACCGGTGTCGTCGAGATACGCTGCGCGGCTCTCGTCCACGCCCAGCGCGGCGAGCAAAGCGCGGTGCATCGACGGCTTCATGTGGATGCCGCAGAGGTAGCCGACGTCGTCGAGCGTCGCGCCGCTCCGCTCCACCGCGCCCTTCGCGGCAGCGACGAAGTTCGGAAGGCTGACGACGTCGAGGCCTTCCTTCATCGCCCCGGGGTCCTCGACGTCGAGGAAGCGGTAGCCGCCGTTGGGCGAGACGCTGCCGCCCGACGGCAGCTTCACCTGCAGCGAGAAGGTGCCGTCGGTGATGCCGTGGCAGCCAAGCAGCTCATTGCGACCGCCGTCCTTCACGAGCAGCCCGGCGACCGCGCCGTCGCCGAAGTTGAACATGAAGCGCGAGCGCTCGTTCGCGTAGTCGACGAGGTAGGACTCGCGGCACGCGGCGACGACGAGGACCGTCCGCAGCTCGTCCTCCGCCTGCAGCATGTCGCGCGCGATGCGCAGCGCGACCGGCGTCCCACACGAGACGTTGTCGTACTCGACCGCGTACGCGCGCGTCGCGCCGATGCGGTGGGCGATCCACGGCGCGGCCTGCCAGACGGCGTAGTCCTTCCACATCGAGCCGTAGTACATGACGACGTCGATCTCGAACGGGTCGACCCCGGACTCGGCGAGCAGCCGTTCAGCCGCGCGCACCGAGAGATCGCTGACGTGCTCGTCCTCGGCGGCGATGTGCTTCCCGCGCAGGCCGAACTTCTCGACGATCACCGCCTCGGGGATACCGCTCCGCTCGGCGACCTCGGCCGCGGTCATCCAGCGCTCCGGAAGGTACGCCGCAGTCGCGGCCAGGGAGACATGCGTCACGGCGCCGGCTCCAGCACCGCGCGGATGATCCGGCCCAACTCCGCGACGACATGCGACGGGACCGAGCCCTCGCCCCACACGATCCAGCGCAGGCCGATCGCCTCGCCGACGGCCATCAGCGCCCACGCCGCCACCTCGGGGTCGATCGGCCCGAGCTCCTGCCGGTCGACCGCCTCGCGCAGGGCGGCGACGTACCGCTCGGAGACACGGTCGTAGTGCCACTTGAAGACGTCGGGCGACACGAACGCCGACTGGCGGATGATCCGGTAGAGGCCCGGATGCTCTGCGGCGAACTCGAAGTACCCGCGGAAGCCGAGGATCTCCTGCTCGACGCGCGTCTCACCCTTCGCCGCCGACTCCGTCATCGCGTGCCGGATGCGGCGGTTGAGGTCTCGGACGAGCTCGTCGAAGATCTCCTTCTTCGACGAGAAGTAGAGATAGAACGTGCCCTGCGCGACGCCTGCCGCTTCGGTGATCTTGACGATGGACGCCTCGGAGTAGCCGCGCTCCCCGAACACGCCCTCGGCGGCGTCGAGCAGCCGCTGGCGCGTCTCCACGCCCTTCGCCGACAGCACGCGCCCGCCGGCGCCGGTCACGACCTCGCTCACGTCGTCGCCTGCACGCCCGGGAGCTCCTGCTTCTGCATCTTGCCGAGGCCGTTGCGGGGGATGACGTCGACGAACCGCACCGTCTTCGGCACCTTGAAGCGCGCGAGCCGCTCGCCGCACCACGCGAGTACCTCGTCCTCGGTGACGGCGTCGGCGACGAGATACGCGACGCCGACCTCGCCCCATCGTTCGTCGGGCACGCCCACGACGGCGGCGTCCTCGACCAGCGGATGCTCGTGGAGGACGGTCTCGACCTCCGCGGGATAGACGTTCTCGCCGCCGGAGATGTACATCTCCTTCAGGCGGCCCTTGATCCGGTAGAAGCCCTCGTCGTCGCGCTCGGCGATGTCGCCGGTGCGGAGCCAGCCGTCGGCTGTGAACGCGGCGGCGGTCGCCTCGGGGTTGCGCCAGTAGCCGGCGAACACGTTCGGCCCGCGGACGAGCAGCTCCCGTTCCTCGGACAGGTCGACGTCGACGAACGGATACGGCTTGCCGGCGAAGCCGATCTTGCGCACCGCGTCCTCGGGCGGGAGGCAGAGGACGTTCGGGGCGGCCTCGGTCAGCCCGTAGCCCTGGACGATGACGGTGCCGCGTTCCGCCCACGTCGCGAGCAGCGGCTCGGGCATCGGCGCGCCGCCGACGACGACGCGGCGGAGGCTCGAGAGATCGGCGGTCGCGAACCGCTCGTGCTGGGCGAGAAAGAGGTACACGGAGGGCACGCCCATGATCGTCGTCACCCGCTTGCGCTCGACGAGCTCGAGCGCGCGGCCGGCGTCGAAGCCCCGCTCGAGCACGACCTTCGCGCCCTTCCACCACGCGAGCAGCGGCTGGACGTTCCAGCCGCCACAGTGGAACTGCGGCAGCACCTGCAGGACGACGTCGTCGTGGTCCACCGGCGTCGTCAGATCGAGGCTCAGATTCGTCCAGAAGCAATTGGCGTGGGTGAGCAGCGCTCCCTTGGGCTTGCCGGTCGTCCCGGACGTGTAGATGAGGAGCAGGCCGTCGTCGTCGGCGACGTCGACGTCGTACGCGGCACCGCCCGGCTCCACGTCCGCGATCTCCCAGCCCGTCGCCTCCGCAAGCGCGCGGTACTCGTCCTCGACGAGGAAGAGCGACGGCTCCGCGTCCCCGAGCTGGTACTGCAACTCCGGCGCGGTCAACCGCCATGACAGCGGAACGAGGATCGCCCCCGCCTTCGCGCACCCGAGCATCACCTGCACGTGCTCGGGCGTGTTGCCGGTGAGCGTCGCCACACGGTCGCCGCGCTGCAGCCCGGCGTCGTGGAAGGCGGCAGCCCACGCGTCCGAGCCCTCGTCGAGCTCCCGATAGGTGACGAGCCGATCGGCGTAGTCGATCGCCACCCGCTCGGGCGTCGCCCGGGCCCGGTCGCGAACCCACCGCCCGATCGTGTGCCCGCCCTCGACGCTCATGCCCGCAGGAACTCGCGCACGATGGGCGCGAGCATCTCACCCTCCTCCCAGATGACGAGGTGGCCGCGGTCGGGGATGACCTCGAGCCGGGCGTCCGGGATGCGCTCGCAGAGCAGGTGCGCGTTGCGCACGTCGATGACGCAGTCTGCGTCGGCCTGGATCACGAGGGTCGGAGCCGTGATCGCCGGGATGCGCTCGTATGCGTCGAAGGTCGCTCCCGCGTAGGCCTGCGCCTGCCAGCCGGTAAGGGTCGGGCCGCGCTCCAGCCGGTAGCGGAGGATCTCCTCCACGAGCGCGGGGCGCTCGCGCACGCCGTGGTCGCCGAGCGAGTTCTCGACCATGAGCCTGAAGCCGGCCTCGCGCTCCATGGTCGGGAACGCGGCGAACGCCTGTTGCCCGCGCTCCGGCATCGGGTAGCAGGGCGGCTGCACGCCCGGAGCGGTGGAGCAGAGGACGAGCTTCTGGACGCGCTCCGGGTGCGAGAGCGCGAGCTCCTGCGCGATGAACCCGCCGAGGCTCACGCCAAGCACGTGCGCGCGCTCGACTCCAGCGGCGTCGAGCACCGCGATCGCGTCGGCCGCCATCATCGGCACCGAGTACGGCCCCTCCGGCACGTCACTGTCGCCGACGCCGCGGTTGTCGAAGACGAGCACGCAGAAGTCCTCCGCGAGCAGCCCCGGCAGCGGCCCGAATCCGTGGCGGTCGTAGCCGAGGCCCTGTACGAACAGCAGCGGCTCCCCCTCGCCCTGCTCCTCGTAGACGATCGTCACGCCGTCGTTTGCCGCAGTGCGGGTCATGCATCCTCCTGGGGTGCGTTGAGTGTGTGGTCGGGCCGGATCGACTCCTGCAGCCGGCGCAGCCCGCTCGGCCGTCCGCGCGTCGCGATCCCCGTGAGACCGCCGGGCAGGAAGAAGACGATGAGGATGAAGATCGCGCCGAGCAGGAAGAGCGGCTGCGACAACGGCGTCCGCAGCGCCCGAGGCAGTCCCTCCACCGCCGACGAGCTCCCGACGGCAACGAGCCGGTCGTTCAGATACGTGTAGAGGATGCCGCCGAGCACGGCGCCCCAGCGCGAGCCTGCGCCGCCGATCACGACCATGAGCAGCAGCGTCAGGGTGAAGTTCGGCGCGGTCACCGCGAGCGTCGAGCCGTTGTAGAGGAGCATGTAGACGATGCCCCCGGCGGCGGCGAGCGTCGACGAAAGCACAAACGCCTGCAGCTTGTACAGGTTCGGCCGCATGCCGAGCACCTCGACCCGCTGCTCGTTCTCGCGGATCGCCTGCCACACGCGGCCCGGCGACGACTCGACCGCCCAGCGGACGACGAAGAAGACGACCGCGAGGAACGCCAGCGCGAGCCAGTACAGGTTCTTCGTGTTGAAGATGCCGACGAAGGCCTTCGGCAGCTTCGTGTAGTCGGCGCCGAGGCCCTCCTCGCCGTGCGTCCAGTGGTGGGGATCCTTCAACGCGAGCACCGCGCCGGCCTGCGCGAACGCGAGCGTCACCATCGCGAACGCGATCCCCCCCACCCGCATGCTCACGGCCCCGAGGACGTTCGCGACCACGACCGCGACGCCCATCGTGAAGAGGATCGCGACCCAGAAGCTCCAGTGCCAGTCCGTGATTGCGATGTTGGACAGGTAGACGCCGATCGCGATGTAGAGCGCGTGACCGAACGAGAGCAGGCCCGTGTACCCGAACTGGAGGTCGTAGGTGAGCGCAAGCCCGCCGAACAGGACACACGCCCCGAGCAGCTGCAGCGTCCCGGGGCTCGAGAGCGGCTGGTCGAACAGCTTCGGGATCGAGACGTGCAGCACAGGCACGGCCGCGAGCACGCCGAACACGGCGAGCGGCACGAACACGTCGCGCACGAGCGTGCGGCGGCTCATGCGCGCGCCCCCACGACGGCTCCCGCGAGCCCGCGCGGCCGCGCGAGCAGAACGAGCCCGAGCAGCAGGACGACGACCATGTCGCCGACGCCGGCCGAGGCGTAGTAGTTCGCGTACTGCTGCGTGAGCGCGACGAGCACGGCGGCGACGGCGGAGCCGCCGATCGAGCCGAGCCCGCCGATGACGACGACGATGAAAGCGAAGATGAGCAGGCTCGTCCCCTGGTCCGGCCCGACGACGTTGAAGTAGACGCCGCTGAGCACGCCGGCGACGGCGGCCGCGACGCCGCCGATCGCGAACACCAGCGTGAACGCCTTGCGGACGTCGATGCCGAGCGCCTGCACCATCGCCCGGTTCTCGACCCCGGCGCGGATGATGAGCCCGTACCGGGTCTTGCGCAGGAACAGCTGTAGCGCGACGAGGACAACCGCCGCGGTGGCTATCTCAACCCACCGGTCGTTCGGGATGTGCGCTCCGCCGACCGTCGTCGTCGCATGCAGCCACGCCGGGACGACGAACGTCTTCGGGTCGTTCCCCCAGATGCCCTCGAGGAGCGCGACGAACGCGATCGAGAGCCCGACGGTGACGAGCACCTGCTCGATGTGCCGCGTGTACAGCGGCCGGATGAGGACGAGCTCGACGAGGCCCGCGAAGACGGCGCCGAGCGCGAGCCCGACGAGGCTGCTCAGCAGCCAGCGCAGCAGGATCGAGTGGACGCCGTCGAAGACGTTCGTCGAGAACCACCAGGTGCCGTAGCTCCCGACGGAGATGAACGCGCCGTGCGCGAAGTTGAGGACGCCCATCAGGCCGTAGATGAGCGACAGGCCGGACGCGATGAGGAAGTACATCGCGCCGAGACCGAGCCCCGTGATCGTCAGCAGCAGGAGAGTGCTCACGCGTGCGACCCCACGCTGAGGAGCTTCTTCACGAGCTCGGGCTGCTCGAGCAGCTCCTTCGCGTCGCTCGTGTGCACGACCCGGCCCTGGTCGAGCACGATCGCGCCGTGCGCGATGCGGCGCACGACACCGAGGTTCTGCTCGACGAGCAGGACGGTCGTGAGCTCCGCGAGCCGCTCGAGCACGTGGGCCACCTCGGCCACGAGCGACGGCGCGAGGCCCTTCGTCGGCTCGTCGACGAGCAGGACACGGTTGTCGTTCAGCAGCGCGCGCGCGATCGCGAGCATCTGCTGCTGGCCTCCCGAGAGCGTGCCTGCGCGCTGTGCGGACCGCGTCTTCAGGTCGGGGAAGAGATCGTGGACGAGGTCGTACCGCGGCTCGTCGTCGCGCTCGGCGAGCCGGAGGTTCTCGGCGACGGTCAGGCCGGTGAAGACCTCGCGGTCCTCCGGCACGTAGCCGACGTGCCGCTGCACGATCCGGTACGTCGGGAGCGACGTCAGCTCCTCGTCGCCGAGCCGGATGGAGCCGCGCCTCCCGACGAGCCCGAGGATTGCGCGCAGCGTCGTCGTCTTCCCCACGCCGTTGCGTCCGAGCAGCGCGGTGACGCCGCCCTCGGGCACGTCGAAGGAGACGCCCTGGAGCACGTGGGACTGCCCGAGGTGCACGTGCAGGTCGCGCACCGAGAGCAGCGTGCGCGTGACAACCGCGCTCACAACGCCTCGCCGAGGTACGCCGACTGGACGGTCTCATTGGCCATCACCGCGGCGGGGGTGTCGCACGCGAGCAGCGCACCGTGGTGCATGACCGCGATGCGCTGCGCGATCCCCGTCACGACCTCCATGTGGTGCTCCACCATCAGCACGGTCCTCCGCTCCTCCTCGTGCACCGAGCGGATCAGCTCCACGAGCTGCGGCACGTGCTCCGCCGACAGCCCGGCCATCGGCTCGTCGAGCAGGAGCACCGGCTTGTCGGCGGCGAGGAGCATCGCGATCTCCAGCCGGCGCTTGTCGCCGTGCGAGAGCCCGCCCGCCGGGACCCCGGCCTTGGTCTCCAGGCCGACGCGCGCGAGCGCCACACGGGCGCCGTCGACCGCCTTCCGAACCCCGGACGCACGCTGCCAGAGGCGGAGCGTGCCGCCGAGCGCCGCCTGCGCGGCGAGCCGGACGTTCTCGAACGTGGTCAGGAGCGGGAAGACGCTGGAGACCTGGAACGTGCGGCCGATTCCCTCCCGCGTCCGCAGATACGTCGGCTGGTGCGTGATGTCCACGCCGTTCAGGTGGATCGAGCCCGACGTCGGCCGGTACAGGCCGGAGAAGAGATTGAACAGCGACGTCTTCCCCGCGCCGTTCGGGCCGATGATCCCGAGGAGCTCGCCCTCGACCACCTCGAGGCTGACATCGGCGACGATCGTGGCGCCGCCGATGTCGAGCCCGAGGTTGCGTGTGGCGAGGATCGGAGAGTTCACGCGCCGGCCCTAGTGCCCCTACTTGAACGGTGTGACCGGTGGCTGGACGTTGCCCGGAGAGATGGTCTTCAGCACCTTGGCGACGAAGTGACCGCCGGCCGGGACGAGCTGCACCTGGAACATCGGCTGGATCATCGCGTGATCCGCCGGCCGGATGTACTGGGGGCCCTTCGGGGCGAGGAACTTCCAACCCTCGAGGGCGGTGATCTGCTTCGAGGTGTCGGTGCCGCCCTTGGCGAGTGCACGGCAGATCATCTGCGCGGTCACGAAGCCGTCGGGCGTGAACAGGTCGGGCACCTGGTGGCGGTTCTTCGCCATCCACTTGATGAGATACGTGTTCGCCGCGTTGTGGGGCGCCGTGTACACGTAGTGGGAGATCATCGTCACGCCCGGCACGAGCGGCCCGATCGCGTCGTAGCTGCCGCGGTTGGCGAGGCCCGTGATGAGCGTCAGCTTCTTCGCCACGCCCTGCTGCTCGAGCGATTGCCACATCGCCGCGGCGTTGGTTGTGTTCGCCCACGCGACGAACGCCGCATCCGCGCCGGAGCTCGCGAGCTGCTGCGCGTACGGCGTCAGGTCGGCGGCTCCGAACGGCGAGAGGATCTTCGTCACCGTCTGGCCCCGTGCACCGAAGATCGCCTGGACGGCGAGGTAGTTGCCCTGGCCGAACGCCGTGTCCTCGGCGAAGACGACGACCTTCTTGCCCGTCGTCTTGGGCGGGAAGACGTTCGCCGCGTCGAGAACGTCCTGCAGCGTCTGCCGGCCCGCCCGGAACGTGTTCCGGTTGAGCCCCGTGATCTGGTCGGCCGCCGCGGCGCCTGAGATGTAGAGCACGTTGTTCTGCGCGGCCAGCGGGCCGAGCTGCAGCGCGATGCCGGACGAGCCCGTGCCGGCGATGATCTTCACGCCCTGGCCGACCTCGCTCTTGAAGGCGGCGATCGCCGTCGCCGGGTCGGTGGCGTCGTCGATGATCGTCGGGTTGATCGTGTAGCCGCCGCACTGGCCGGCCGTGTAGGCGAGCCCGGCGTCGAACCCGTCGACCTCCTCCTGGCCGAAGGCGGCAAGTCCGCCGGTCTTCGGATAGATAAAGGCAACGTTGACGGTCTTTGCGCGTGTGCCCGCGGCGGCGGTCGCCGCGAGCACGGCGCCGAGCAACGCGATGCCGCCCAGGAGCAGCGCCGACCGCTTCCAGCCTCGTGCCATGTCTGAACCCTCCGCGTTTGAAGACTGGTCTCTCAAATATGAGACCCGATTCAGGTCTTATTTCACCTCGGATCCGAACTGTCAAGAGAGGCGGTGATGCGGGTAGGGACAGTCCCGGGCTCGCGCATCCGCCTGGCTGTGCGCGACGGGACAGCCCCGTCACGGGTTCGCGAAGGGTTCGTGACGGAGTCGCTAGGCCGTGCGCTCGACGGCCTCGTCGGGCTCGTCGTCGGCGTACGTGCCCGCGCTCGTGACGAGCGTCGGGCGGATGCCCTGCGCGATGCACTCCTTCGTGATCACGCACTTGGTCACGTCGCGGCGTGAGGGCAGCTCGAACATCACGTCGAGCAGCGCGCCCTCGATGATCGAGCGCAGGCCGCGCGCACCCGTCTCACGGTCGAGCGCCTTGTCCGCGATCTCCCACAGCCCGTCCTCGGTGAAGACGAGCTCGATGTTGTCGTACCCGAAGAAGCGCTGGTACTGCTTGACGAGAGCGTTCTTCGGCTCGGTCAGGATCTGGACGAGATCCTCCTTGCGGAGCTGGTGCACGGCGGACACGACCGGCAGGCGGCCGATGAACTCGGGGATGAGCCCGAAGTTGAGGAGGTCCTCCGGCATCACGTCCACGAGCACGTCCGACGACTCGAACGAGTGCTTCGAGCGGACGTCCGCGCCGAAGCCGACGGCGTTCTTGCCGATCCGCCGGCCGATGATCTTGTCCAGTCCGGCGAACGCGCCGCCGCAGATGAAGAGGATGTTCGTCGTGTCGATCGAGAGAAACTCCTGGTGCGGATGCTTGCGTCCACCTTGCGGCGGCACCGACGCCACCGTTCCCTCGAGAATCTTCAGGAGCGCCTGCTGCACGCCCTCGCCCGACACGTCGCGCGTGATCGACGGGTTGTCCGCCTTGCGCGCGATCTTGTCGACCTCGTCGATGTAGATGATCCCGGTCTCCGCCTTCTTGATGTCGAAATCGGCCGCCTGGATCAACTTGAGGAGGATGTTCTCGACGTCCTCGCCGACGTAGCCGGCTTCGGTCAGCGCCGTCGCGTCCGCGATCGCGAACGGCACGTTGAGGATGCGCGCCAGCGTCTGCGCCAGCAGCGTCTTCCCGCAGCCGGTCGGACCGAGCAGGAGGATGTTCGACTTCTGCAGCTCGACCTCGTCGTCGGTCGTGCCCATCTGGACGCGCTTGTAATGGTTGTAGACCGCGACCGAGAGGGTGCGCTTCGCTTCTTCCTGCGAGACGACGTAGTCGTTCAGCACCGCGTAGATGTCACGCGGGCGCGGCAGGTTGTCGAGGTCGAGCGTGGTCGGAGCCGTCAGCTCCTCGTCGATGATCTCGTTGCAGAGATCGATGCACTCGTCGCAGATGTAGACGCCGGGGCCGGCGATCAGCTTTTTGACCTGCCGCTGGCTCTTCCCGCAGAAGCTGCAGAGAAGCTGCTCGTTTCCGTCACTTGCCCTGGCCACCCTATTCTCCTTGTACCTCGGATCCGGCCCTACGTCTACCGCTGGAACTACCGGTGAGCCACCACGTTGTCGACGATGCCGTATTCATGCGCCTCGTCGGCATTCATGTAGTAGTCCCGCTCCATGTCCTTGGAAACCTTGTCCACAGGCTGATTCGTGTGCCGCGCGATGATCTCCTCCAGGCGCCGCTTGAGGTTGATCGTCTCGCGGGCCTGGATCTCGATGTCGGTGCCCTGGCCCTGGAAGCCGCCGGACACCTGGTGGATGAGGATCTTGGCGTTCGGCAGCGCCGACCGCTTTCCTTGCGTGCCCGCGGCGAGCAGAAGCGCGCCCATCGACATGGCGATGCCGACACAGGTCGTCGCCACGTCCGGCTTGATGAACTGCATCGTGTCGTAGATCGCCAGCCCGGAGTACACGGAGCCGCCCGGCGAGTTGACGTACAGCTGGATGTCCTTGTCCGGGTCCTCGGACTCGAGGTGGATCATCTGCGCGACGATCAGGTTCGCGACCTGGTCGTCGATCGGCGTGCCGAGAAAGATGATGCGCTCGTTCAGGAGTCGCGAGTAGATGTCGAAGAAGCGCTCTCCGCGCGAAGTCTGCTCGATGACGGACGGGATGATCAGATTCGACGGGTTCATGACGCTCCTCCACTACCGGGGGTCCACAGTTTCGTCTCAGTCGTAGGCTTTTCCTTGTCCGGCGTCCAAATTGCCTCGCGGGCGGCTGCAAGCTCGCGCGGGATCCGCTTGACCTCGGACGCGATCCGGTCGAGTGCGTCGCGCAGACGGAGATCGTCGCGCAGGGTCTCGATGCGCCCGGTCTCGCGCAGCCGCGACATCGTCTCGTCGACGTCGTCGCCGTGCGCGTCCGCCTGCTCGCGGACGAGCGCTTCGATCGCCTCGTCGGAAACCGTGAGCTCGAGCTGGTCGGCGGCCGCTTCGAGCACGAGCTCGCGCGCGACGGAGCGCGTCGCCTCCTCGCGCAGCCGCTCGAGCAGCTCGTCGGGCGACTGCCCGGTCATCGTCAGATACGTGTCGAGCTGGACGCCGCGCGCCTCGACCTGCTGTGCGAGGCCGCGCAGCAGCTCGCGCGTGCGCGCCTCGACGAGTGGGCCGCTCGCGTCGACCTTCGACGCGGCGACGAGCGCGTCCGCGACGTCGGAGCGGAACCTCGCCTCGGTCTCCTCCGAGAGCTGCGCGAGCAGGCGCGACTCGATGTCGACGCGCAGCTCTTCGATCGTCTCGAACTCGGTTGCGGAGCGCGCGAGCTCGTCGTCGAGCGGCGGCAGCACCTTCTCCTTGATCTCCTTCACGGTCACCGTGACCGCCTGCGTCGTCTCGTCGCCGAGCTCGAACGGAATCTCCTTCGTCTCGCCGGCGCTGAGGCCGACGACGCCCTGCTCGATCTCCTCGACGACGGCGCCGCGCCCGAGCTCGACGACGTAGTCCCGTCTCGTCTCGCCCTTCGGCGCGACGAGGTCGACGACCACCGTGTCGTCGGGCGCGACCGGGCGGCCCTCGACGGGCACGAGCTCGGCCACGGTCGACTGGAGCGCCTCGAGCTCGCGGTCGATCAGCTCGGCGGGCACCTCGGGCTCGTAGGCGCCGACCTCGAGCTGCGTCCAGTCCGCGAGCTGCGGCTTGGCCTGGACGGCGACCGTGGCGGTGAACTGCCAGTCCTCGCTGTCGGACGCCGGGAGCTCGAAGTCGTACTCCGGCTGCTCGACGGGGCGCACGCGCGTCTGCGCGGCGGCGTTCCAGAACCAGCCCGAGATGTGGCTCTCGACCGCCTCCGTCATCAGCCGCTCGCGGCCGAAGCGCTGGACGAGCACCTGGCGCGGGACCTTGCCCTTGCGGAAGCCGGGGATCTTGGCGGTCGCAGCGAGGTCGGAGGCGGCGTGCTCCACGGCGTGGTGCACGTCGTGCGACGGCACCTGCACCGTGAGCCGGACCCGGTTTTCGGGCAGCTCCTCGACTTCTGTCTGCATCAGGCCATTCAAGCAGAGCCCGAGCGGCCTCGGTCGCGTACGCTCGGCGCGGATGCGCCTGTTCGTGCTCACCCGCCACGCCCATTCGACGCTCAACGCGGAGGGCCGCGTCAACGGCGACCCGAACGTACCGGTGCCGCTCACGGCAGACGGCCGCGCGGCGGCGGCGCGGCTCGGCCGGCAGCTCGCCCCGCTGCCGCTCGAGCTGTGCGTGCACACGCGCTTCGAGCGCACGCGGCAGACGGCCGACGGGATCCTCGCCGGCCGCGACGTGCCCCGCCTCGAGGAGCCGCTGCTGGACGACATCGACGTCGGCGAGCTCGAAGGAGTCTCACTCGACGCGTACCACGACTGGAAGCTCGCGCACGCACGCGACGAGCCCTTCCCCGGCGGCGAGAGCCTCGACGACGCGGCGCGCCGCTATGCGACCGCGTTCCGGCGGCTCGTCGACCGCCCGGAGCAGACGATCCTCGTCGTCTGCCACGAGATCCCGGTGCGCTACGCGCTCAACGCCGCCGGCGGCTCGGGCGACCTCGACGCACCGGAGCACACGATCCCGAACGCGACGCCGTACCTCTTCGACGAGGTGGCGCTGGCGCGCGCGGCCGAACAGATCGCTGCGCTCGCAGGGAATCACTCGATCGGGTAGGAGGGGGTCGACGGGAGGCGACGAAATGCGCGTTCCCGATGAGCGCCCTTGGTTGGATCCTGATGGCCGTGATGACCCTGATCTGGATCGGGATCTTCGGCGCGGTCGCGTATCTCGCCTCGTCGCGCATCGTGGCGCGCCGCTGAGCGCGGATCCGTAGTTCCTCCCGAAGCGTTTCCCAGGGCGGTTTGTATACCCTTATGGGGTATGCAGAACGAGATCGTCTACACCGTCCTGGACATGAGCTGCGCGCACTGCACGGCGGCGGTCGGCTCCGAGCTCCGGCAGGTCGCCGGCGTCGAGTCGGTGGCCGTCGACCTCGAGACGAAGCTCGTGGTCGTGCGCGGCGAGCGGCTGGACGACGCGGCCCTCCGCGCCGCGATCGAGGACGCCGGCTACGAAGCCGCGTCGTGAGTGCAGCCGCGGAGCAGGAGCTTCGGCTCGACCTCGAGGGCATGACCTGCGCGTCCTGCGCGGCCCGCATCGAGAAGCGGCTGAACCGGCTCGACGGCGTCGAGGCGACGGTGAACTTCGCCACTGAGCAGGCGACCGTGCACTGCGAGCCCTCGGTGTCCGTCGACGACCTGGTCGGCGCCGTCTCGGCGGCCGGCTACGGGGCGCACGTCGCCGCGCCGGCGCACGAGGCGCACCATCATCACGACGAGTCCGCCGCGGTGCTCGGACGGCGGCTCGCGCTCTCCTTCGTGCTGGCTCTGCCGGTCGCGCTGCCGGCGATGGTGCCAGCGCTCCGCTTCTCCGGCTGGGAGTGGACGGCGCTCGCGCTCTCGACGGTCGTCGTCTTCTATGCCGGTGCGGGCTTCCACCGCGCCGCGTTCATGAGTGCCCGACACGGCATCGCGACGATGGAGACGCTGATCTCCGTCGGCACGCTCGCCGCGTGGCTCTGGTCGGCGGTCGTACTCGTCGGCGGGATCGCGGCCGACGGCTACTTCGAGGTCGCGGTCGTCGTCACGACGTTGATCCTGCTCGGCCGCTACCTCGAGGCGCGCGCGAAGCGCAGCTCGTCGGCGGCGATCCGGCGGCTGCTCGAGCTCGGCGCGAAGGAGGCGCGGGTGCTTCGCGACGACGGCTCCGAGCAGCTCGTCCCCGTCGCCGAGCTCCAGGTGGGCGACGTCTTCCTCGTGCGTCCCGGCGAGAAGGTCGCGACCGACGGCGTCGTCCTCGAGGGCGAGTCGGCGGTCGACCGGTCGCTGCTCACGGGCGAGTCGGTGCCGTTCGAGGCGTTGCCCGGCTCCGAGCTCGCCGGCGCGACGGTCAACACGTACGGCCGCCTCGTGGTCAGGGCGACGAGGGTCGGCGCCGACACGGCGCTCGCGCAGATCGCGCGCCTCGTCGAGGCGGCACAGGCGGGCAAGGCGCCCGTGCAGCGGCTCGCCGACCGCATCTCCGGGATCTTCGTCCCGGTCGTGATCGGCGTCGCGCTCGCGACGCTCGCCGGCTGGCTCGCGTTCGGTGCGGGAGCCGGCGCAGCGTTCACCGCGGCCGTCTCCGTGCTGATCATCGCGTGCCCGTGCGCGCTCGGGCTCGCGACGCCGACCGCACTCATGGTCGGCACCGGGCGCGGCGCGCAGCTCGGCATCCTCATCCGCGGCCCGGAGATCCTCGAGCAGACGCGCAGGATCGGGACGATCGTGCTCGACAAGACGGGCACGGTGACCGAGGGCCGGCTGGAGCTCGCCGGGCTCGCGCCGCTGAACGGAGCGACCCGCGGCGAGGTCCTGCGGCTCGCGGGCGCCGTCGAGGCCGCGTCCGAGCATCCGGTCGGGATCGCGATCGCGCGCGCGGCCGCGGCGGAGACCGGTGCGCTGCCCGCGGTCGAGGGCTTCCGCAACCTCCCCGGCGTCGGCGTCAGCGGCCTCGTCGAGGGCCACCGTGTCGAGGTCGGGCGCAGCAACGGCGCGATCACCGTCGCGTGGGACGGCGAGCCCCGCGCCACGCTCACGGTCCGCGACACGGTCAAGCCGACGAGCGCCGAGGCGATCCGGCGGCTGAAGGAGCTGGGCCTGACCCCGGTGCTGCTCACCGGCGACAGCGAGGCGACGGCGCGGCAGGTGGCCGGCGAGGTCGGCATCGAGCGCGTGCTCGCGGAGGTCTACCCGCAGGACAAGGTGACGGAGATCCGGCGCCTGCAGGCGGCGGGCGAGGCGGTGGCCATGGTCGGCGACGGCGTCAACGACGCGCCGGCGCTCGCGCAGGCGGACCTCGGGCTCGCGATCGGCACCGGCACCGACGTCGCGATCGAAGCGTCCGACCTCACGCTCGTGTCGGGTGACCTGCGCGCCGCGGTCGACGCGATCCGGCTCGCACGGCGGACGCTGCGCACGATCAAGGGGAATCTCTTCTGGGCGTTCGCGTACAACGTCGCCGCCATCCCGCTCGCGGTCGCCGGCCTGCTGAACCCGATGATCGCCGCCGGCGCGATGGCGTGCTCGTCCCTGTTCGTCGTCTCGAACTCGCTGCGGCTGCGCCGCTTCCGCAGCATCCGCGAGGAGGTCTGATGGCACACGGCTACGCACAGGACAAGGAGCAGCTGGTCAAGCGCCTGCACCGGATCGAAGGCCAGGTGCGCGGGATCGAGCGCATGGTCGACGACGACCGTTACTGCATCGACATCCTCACGCAGATCTCCGCCGTGAACACCGCGCTCGAGAGCCTCGCCTTCCGCATCCTCGACCAGCACGTGAACCACTGCGTGACCGGCGCGATCGCATCGGGCGACGAGCAGGATGCGGCGACCAAGACGAAGGAGCTGCTCGAGGCCGTGCACCGATTCGCGCGCACGCGCTGACCCGCGCCGTATCCTGACGCTGTCCGCGGGTGTGGCGGAACTGGTAGACGCGGCGGGTTTAGGTCCCGCTGGGTGCAAGCCCTTGGAGGTTCGAGTCCTCTCGCCCGCACTAGACGAACTCGCGGCGCAGCGTGCCGAGGAGCGTCGCGCCGTGCACGCGCCGGCCGTCCCCGCCGAGCACGTCGACGTCGAAGCCCGGATACGTCGGCTGGAAGCGCCCGGCCTTCCAGGCCGCGACGTTGCTCCCGTCCGCCAGCGCGCGCCGGAAGCGGTACTGGGGCATGCGCGTGCGGTCGCCGCGGACGTCCCGCCCGTCGGGGTGCCTGATCGTGACCGGGAAGCCCTCGACGAGGTAGATGCGCCTCTCCACCGCCCCGACCGTCGCCATCCGGGCATCGTCTCAGCCGCCCCGGGGATGCGCAACGCCGCCGCGGACGGCGCCGTATAGTGGCGCCTCGTGGGCGGGATGCAACCTGAAGACGTCTACGAGCTGACAGGAGTCGCCGACCCGCGGCTCTCGCCGGACGGAAGCCGCGTCGCCTACCACGTCTGGACGATCGACCGCGAGTCGAACGAGTACCGCGGCGCGCTCTGGATGGCGAGGCTCGACGGCAGCGAGGAGCCCCGCCGCTTCACCACAGGCGACAAGCGCGACGGAGGACACAGCTGGTCGCCCGACGGCCGCTGGCTCGCGTTCGTCTCCAACCGCGGCGGCGAGAAGCAGCAGGCGCAGCTCTACGTCATCTCCGCCGAGGGCGGCGAGGCGCGCAAGCTCACCGACCTCAAGGAAAGCGTCGAGGAGATCGCGTGGGCGCCCGACTCGGCGCGGCTCGCATTCACCGCACGCGTCCGCGACGAGGCCTACGAGGAGGAGGACGAGCGCAAGCGCAAGCCGCGCCGTGTGACGCGCCTCCTCTACAAGCTCGACAGCGTCGGCTGGACGACCGACCGGCGCCGCCACCTGCACGTCGTCGACCTCGACGGCGGCGAGCCGCGGCGGCTCACGGACGGCGACTGCGAGGACGGCAGCCCCGCCTGGTCGCCGGACGGCAAGCGGATCGTCTTCAGTGCGCTCCGCGGCGAGCGCTGGGACACCGAACTGCTCAGCCGCCTCTACGTCGTCGACGCGGACGGCGGCGAGCCGCACGAGCTGACGAGCGCCCCGGGCTCGTTCGACCAGCCCGCCTTCTCGCCGGACGGCACGCGCATCGCGTACCACTTCGCGCCCGACGACGGAACCTTCCCGCACCACGGACAGGTCGGCGTGATGAACGCGGACGGAACCGGCACAACGCTGCTGACGAGCTCGCTCGATCGCCAGTGCACTCCGTATCCCGACACGCGCGAGCCGCTGTGGGACGGCGGCCGGATCGTCTTCGCCGTGGAGGACGGCGGCAACGTGCACGTCTATGCCGTCGCGGCCGACGGCGCCTCGCCGCCGGAGCTGCTCGTCGGCGGCGAGCAGGCGATCTCCGGCTACGACTTCCGCGCCGGACAGCTCGCGTACGTGTCCTCGACGCACACGACGATGCGCGAGCTGCACGCAGGTACCGACGGCCGCCGGCTCACCGAGGTCGGCAGCTCGTTCACCGGCGGCCACGAGCTCGTCGAGGCGGAGCGCTTCACCGCCGTCTCCAAGGACGGCACGAACGTGGACGCGTGGCTCATGCGTCCGGCCGGCTTCGAGGCGGGCAAGCGCTACCCCGTCCTCCTCAACGTGCACGGCGGCCCCTTCACGCAGTACGGCACCGGCTTCTTCGACGAGTTCCAGGTCTACGCAGGCGCCGGCTACGCGGTGCTCTTCGCGAACCCGCGCGGCGGCTCCGGCTACACGGAGGAGTGGGGACGGGCGATCCGCGGGCCGATCGACGGCGCCGGCCCCGGCTGGGGCACCGTCGACTACGAGGACGTGCTCGGCGTCGTCGACACCGCGCTCGCGACGTTCGACTTCCTCGACCGCGAACGGCTCGGGATCGTCGGCGGCTCGTACGGCGGCTTCATGACGAGCTGGGTGATCTCGCACGACCATCGCTTCAAGGCCGCGGTATCCGAGCGCGCGGTCAACCACACCGTCAGCGCGGCGGGCTCGAGCGACCTCTTCTGGATGTTCCAGCGGCAGTTCGGCGGCGCCTGGTACGACCACGTCGACGCGTGGCTCGCGTGCTCGCCCGCGACGTACGCGAAGGACGTCGAGACGCCCGTGTTGATCCTTCACTCCGAGCAGGACCTCCGCTGCAGCATCGAGCAGGGCGAGCACCTGTTCACGCTGCTGCGCCTGCACGGCAAGGAGGTGGAGATGCTCCGCTTCCCGGCCGAGAGCCACGAGCTCTCGCGCGCCGGCTCGCCGCTGCACCGCGTGCTCCGCTTCGAGGCGATCCTCGAGTGGTTCGCCCGCTTTATCCCCGCGAACAGCTGACGCTGTTCGCGGGGGTTGAGTTTGTGCTCCGCAGAGCGCCCGCGGGCGAAGCCCGCGGCCTCTTGAGCTGCGGGCGTGTGGGCATCGTGGCGCGCGCGGTGGTGGCTGCGCCATCCCCGCGCGCGTGCATCCGACCTCCGCGAACGCTCCGCGTTCGCTTCGGCCCTGGACCGCTCGTCCAGGACCAGGCTTGAAACCGTCGCTCGTCGAGGCGGTCCAGGCCGGAGGCCAACGCAGCCGCAGGCGCGTTGGCCGCAGGCGCATCCACGCGGACGGGGACGGCGAAGCCGCCACCGGCCGCGCTTTCGCCACCCGTCGATCCTCCGCCAGGCCAAGAGGACGCCGGCTCCGCCGGCGTCCGCTCCGCGAAGCCGAAACCCGCCCCGCGCGAAGAGCGTCAGCTCTTCGCGCGGAAGCTATTCCAGTGCACCATCGAGTCGAGCGGCTTGCGCAGGCCCGGCTTGAAGTCCGTGC